>WNGF01008289.1_pt1 | contig 34431 bp, 26 predicted proteins | sample 5400641 | NCBI WGS metagenome assembly WNGF01 (sample SAMN13153371, study PRJNA577476) | soil metagenome | isolation source: 80 cm soil or saprolite under grassland replicate 2 | place: USA:California | collected 2016-06-15 | reverse complement strand
TCCGACTCCAACCCCTACCCCGACTCCAACCCCTACCCCGACGCCAACCCCGACATCGACCCCGACGCCAACCCCGACACCGGCACCAACACCTACTCCAACACCTGCCTACAGCGCGCAGATTACGCCTCCGATCAACGCCGACGGGACAAGTATCTTCAACGCTAACCGCGGGGTCATTCCGGTAAAGTTCACCCTCACGCAAGATGGTTCTCCAACTTGTGCGTTGCCTCCGGCAACCATTGCGTTGACCCGCACCGTCGGGGCCAATATCGGAATGGTTAACGAATCCGTTTACGTAATGTCTGCCGACAACGGCTCAAACTTCAGGATCGATGGTTGCCAGTACGTCTATAATCTGAGCTCGAGCGCACTCGGGGCGGGCACATATCGCGTTGATATCATGATCGACGGCGCAACCGTCGGTTCTGCCACTTTTAAGCTCAAATAAGCGGAATTGCGCAGGGCTGCTCTGCGAATCGCAACGCGCGGAAGTCTGGTAACACCGGACCGGCAGCGTCCATCATCGACCAGGCGCAGGCGCAGCAGCGCCTTCAAACCCGGTTGATACCGGTTCCGATTTCGATCCCGCAATTTCTTTGCAACGGCGCGCAAAGTTTCGGGAAGGAATGGGAAACGGTCTGCGTCTCTGGAGTACCCAGAACGACGGCCATAAACCCAAAACAAAGAAAGAAAATCATATTATGAAAAACAGAAAAAATATCCTGACTTACATCGTTGCCGTACTCTCCATCCTCGTGACCTCAGCGAGTTCGTCGCCGGCCGCGCACGGACAGACCTACTACGGCACGCTTACGCACGGCGAGTTCATCTCCTGTGACGGTCAGATCCTGGATCCGCCGCCGTACTCGGTTGGTGGCACGTGGGTTCTGAACATCGATAGGATGACACAAACACAGGTCCCGCCGCCGGCTCACCTCACAATGCTCGTCTTCAACAACGGCAGCCCTTACCTGGTGTTCCCGTACATCGAGTTGACGCCGATCTCGCTCCAAAACGGCATCTACACCTACACGTACGGAACTCAGGTGACGCTGACCCTCGATACGAATACGACTCCCGCGACGTTCTTCTGGCACGTCGAATTCACGGACAACTGTACCCTCCGCACCTACGAGTCGCTGACCTACATCGGATTGGCCAATTAGGACGTGACCCGAGGACGGTGTCCGCATCGCACCTGGCGTCGTTTAGGTGCGATGCGTGACGCCGAAGAGACCTGCCGCTTCCCCCATTTCGGCAAGCGCTGTCGCCATCGCCGGAGCAGAACCCAAGACAGTGCCATTGGTAGTGATTCGTTCTCGACTGACTACGCCGAAAACATAGCGGCGGCCTGCGCGATACGCAGCATCAGTTCCAAACTTTCTTTGCAACGCGACCCAAACTTTCGGGAAGGAATGGGAAACGGTCTACGTCTCCGGGTTCACCCGGAACCAAGGCCAGCAAAGCCAAAAACAGGAAATTATACTTATGAAAAATCGAAACATTCAGTTCAAAGCAACAGCGCCACGCTCCAAAAACACGGGACTTCTCCTCGCCTGCCTTGCGGCAGTGTTTATCTCGGCAACCACGCCGGCAGCAGCCAGCGAGATCGTGCCGTTCAACGGGACTCTCTCGGGGCTCGTTGAAACTCAGGAGCCTGTGGACCAGTGCACTATTCACGCACACGCGGCCCTTTTCGGAAACGCGACTCAATTGGGAGCCTTCACCGGGACCGGAGAATTTTACGAAAACTTCTGCGAGGACCCTCCAAATATTACCTACACTGGCACCTTTCACTTGTTTGCGGCTAACGGTGACGAACTCTCCGGCACCTTCGACGGGTACCTTAGCCCGACCGGAACGCCTGGAGTGTACGACAACCATGAAGTCTCAGACGTGACAGGCGGCACAGGTCGCTTCACCAGCGCCACCGGCCATTGGGACTCGGGTGGGCAAATCGACGTCACCACGGAGCCGCTGTCTTTTTCCCTCCCCGTGCAAGGGTGGATCTCAAGTGTCGGCTCGACGAGGCGGTAAACATTTCGTCAGTTCAAAACCAAAACCAAGCAAACAATGAAAACGGCCAGAAGTGACCTCTCATGACGGGAAGTCATTGAAAGCCTAAGCAAGAAAAGGAAATCATATTATGAAAAATCGAAACATTCACTTCAAACCAACAGCAGGGGTTCTGATCCCGCTGCTGCTCGCCTGCTTTGCGGCAGTGTTTATCTCGGCCCCTACTCCGGCAGCAGCCAGCGAGATGGTGCCCTTCAATGGCACTGTCTCGGGGTACGTTGAGTCTCAGTCCGGTATGGAGTGCGAGCCTTCACTACACGTGGTCAACTTCGGACACGCGAACCAATTGGGAGCCTTCACCGGGACCGCGGAATTCTTCCCGCGCCCTTGCGAACCCGACCCGGATCTTTGTGAAAATAATATTCCCTACACTGGCACCTTTGACTGGTTTGCGGCCAACGGCGACGAAATCTCCGGCACTTTCGAGGGGTACCTGTGCCCGACGGAAACGCCGGGAGTGTACGACAACCATGAAACCGCGGAGGTGACAGGCGGCACAGGCCGCTTCACCACTGCCACCGGCCATTTTGAGTTGGGCGGGCAAATCGACTTCACCACGGAGCCGCCCTCCTTTGTCCTCCCCTGGCAAGGGTACATCTCAAGCGTCGGCTCGCCGAGGCAGTAGACATTGTGCGCCTGATCTGCGCATCGCAGCTAGCGTTGGTCTAGTTGCGATGCGCTAGATCGACAGAGAGACCTGCGCTTTTTTCCAGTTGGGCGAGAGGCGCAGCTACCAAAAGCACGCCGTGCTACTCGATACTGATTGCGAAGCCGGTGGCAGGAAGCTTGGCATGATCCAATGATGCGCTTTAGGTTGGGGTCGTGCATGCGACGTCCCGAGAAGGAACGCTCGAGGAGAAAACGCGTCGTGTGCTGAGCGAAATTTTCGCTGGCTGCCCGGTGGAGAATGTGGGCGTGCGGCTGTGGGACGGCACAATGTGGCCAGACGATCGGCCGCGTAAAGCCGTTCTCGCACTGAAACATCCTGGTGCGCTCGGCCGCATGTTCTTGCGTGGGACAGAAGTTGGCTTGGCCGAAGCATATCTGCACAACGATTTCGACATCGAAGGCGATATCGAGGCTGCATTCGAAATCGGCGATTCTTTGATCGAACGCCCAGATGACTGCAAGAAAAAGCTGAAGCTCGGCAGTCTGCTGATCACGCTTCCCGGGAGTAATGGAAGATCGATAGTGCGATGTGCCGCGAGGGATTTGCTGTTACGCAGCGGCCACAAAAAGCATTCTCCGGAGCGTGATCGGCGCGCGGTGAAGTTTCACTACGATGTTTCGAGCGATTTCTATAGCCTTTGGCTCGATCGCCAAATGGTTTATTCCTGCGCGTATTTCAAATCGCCAAGTGACGACCTGAATGTAGCTCAAAGACAAAAGCTTGATTACATCTGCCGCAAATTACGTCTCCGGGCCGGCCAGCGGCTGCTCGACATTGGCTGTGGATGGGGCGCGCTGGTCATTCACGCTACGAAACACTTCGGTGTACATGCGGAGGGAATCACGCTAAGCGAACCGCAAGCGGAATGGGGTCGGGCACGAATCGCCGAAGCTGGATTGGGAAACAACGCCAAGATCGAGCTGCGCGATTATCGCCAGATCGCGGCAGAAGGCCGCGAACCTTACGATGCAATCGTGAGCGTTGGAATGGCCGAACACGTCGGACGTGAGCGGCTGCCGGATTACTTCGCGGCCGCGCATCGGGCGCTCAAGCCTGGCGGCGTTTTTTTTAATCAGGCAATCGGTGACGATGTTATCGCGCGACCGGGCAAGCCCGAAAGCTTTGGGAGCTCATTCATCGAACAATACGTTTTCCCTGACGGGGATACTCCGCCCCTGCCAATCACGCTGTGCGCAGCGGAGTCGTCAGGTTTCGAAATCCGGGATGTAGAAAATCTGCGCGAACATTATGCGCTCACTCTACGCCATTGGCTGCGCAGATTGGAAGCGCACCACGATGAAGCTCTCCGCTTCGTCGATGAAGCAACGTATCGCGTATGGCGTCTTTATATTGCCGGCTCGGCACACGGATTTCGGAGTGGTCACATTGCCGTTTACCAAACACTGCTCGCAAAGTTGGACCCATCCAGCCGGACCAACCTGCCTCTCACGCGCGAGGATTGGTACACGCAAAATCGCGCGGCAGCGTCTTCGATTTCTAGCAACGCTCTGTGAGTTATGAGACGTTGCATTAATTTCTTTTTCGCGGCGTTGACAGTTTTCTTGCTGGTTCTATACTCGTGACCCGCACTCCCGCTGATAAAAAATTTTTTGCGCGGGAAAATTGTTACCATGCCCCAGACTGAAATCATTTTAACCGAGAACGTTCCTGGTTTGGGCGCGGAAGCCGATCTGGTGAAAGTGCGTCGCGGTTACGCGCGCAATTATTTATTGCCGCACGGCAAAGCGCACGAAGTTACGCCGGCAAGTCTGCGGCAACTCGATACGCTGAAGGCGAAACGCGCCGAGCGTGAAGCGCGCGAGCTGAACGAGGCGGAAGAACTGGCCCGTCGAATTAGCAAAGCGCGAATGCTGTTTACACTCGAAACGGGTGAAACCGGCAAAGCATTTGGCTCGGTTACCGCGCAAGACATCGTTAATCGTCTCAAAAACGAGGTCGGGGCGGAGATTGATCGACACAAGATTATTCTGGAGCGGCCGATCAAAGATACGGGCGAGCACGAAGTGGCGATCAAGCTGCATCACGATGTGACAGCACAACTTGTTTTTCAGGTGAAATCCGCAGAGGAGCCAAAGACTGAGCCGATGGGCGCTGCGGCCGAGGAAGCTGAGAAAAAACATCGTCGATTTTTCAAGAAGCGAAAAGAAACCAAATAAATGCCGGGTTCTCAAGGCTCTCAGCCTGGGAAACCTCGTAAGACAGCGGGAAATGGCGCTGGCCGAGGTTCGGCGGCTGGAAATAGCGGAAGAGTTTTTCCCAATCCGCCAACAAGTTCTGCGCAGGATATTCACCGCTCCCCACCACACAGCGTGGAAGCAGAACAAGGCGTGCTCGGCTCGATGCTGATCTCGCCGCGCGAAGCCATCGCGGAGTGCGTTGAGAAAATTAACGAAGAATACTTTTATGTTCCGGCGCACCAAACGATCTACAACGTCCTTGTCGACCTTTGGAACGCAGGGCAGGCGATCGACCTGATCACGTTCACGCAAGTCTTGCGTGATCGGAATATACTCGAAAGCGTGGGCGGGGCGGCATTCGTCACCAACCTGTTCACGTTCGTTCCAACGGCTGCGAACGTGCAGTACTACCTCGACATCGTTCGCGACAAATACATTCTCCGGGAAATCATCTCTGCCGCCACCGAGAGCGTGCGCCGGGCTTACGAGGAGCAGGACGAAGTGAACAATCTTCTCGACGAAGTGGAACAGAGAATTTTCGCCGTGGGCGAAGACCGCTTCAAAGGTCAGATGCTCTCGATGAAAGACCAGGTGATGGAAGCGATCGAGGCGATCGAGAAGCTGTACGAACGCAAAGGCGGCATCACTGGGATCTCCACCGGCTTTGTCGAGTTCGATCGGATGACCAGCGGCTTGCATCCCTCGGAAATGATCGTGATCGCGGCGCGGCCGAGCATGGGAAAGACGGCGCTGGCCATGAATATCGCCGAACACGTCGCGATAAACGAAAAGCTGTCGGTCGGCGTGTTTAGCTTGGAAATGAGCAGCCAGCAGCTCGTGCAGCGTCTGCTTTGCTCGCGGGCGCGAGTCAATTTGCAAAAAGTGCGCGATGGTTTTTTGGGCGAGCGCGATTTTCCCAGCCTGACAGCCGCGGCCTCGAAGTTGGCGGAAGCGAAGATTTTCATCGATGACAGCGCCAGTCTCACCATTCTCGAATTACGCGCGAAGGCGCGCCGGCTCAAAGCGCAGCAGGATGTCCAACTGATCATCGTCGATTATTTGCAACTCCTCAGATCGACGTCGCGCCGTGCGCAGGACAATCGGCAGCTGGAAATCTCCGAAATTTCCGCAGGGCTCAAAGGTTTAGCCAAGGAATTAAAAATTCCGATCATCGTAGTGGCGCAATTGAATCGACAGCCGGAGCAACGTTCCGGCGGTAAACCACGCTTAAGCGATCTGCGCGAATCTGGCTCGATCGAACAGGACGCGGACCTGGTCGGGTTGCTTGTCAGGCCGGAAATCTACGAGGAAGACGAAGAGGCGCGCGCGGAAAAAGCAGGTGAAGCCGAATTTATTATCGCGAAACAGCGCAATGGTCCGGTCGGCGAGATTCCACTCACGTTCCTGAAGGAGTTCACACGCTTCGAAACCCGGGCGCGCAATGTGAGCGACCCGGAAGAGGCGTTCTAGGGAAATTCTGGGGAGCACAGGCTGCTAGCCTGTAGGTCTCGGCAGCTTGCCGAGACCGGGCAGTTGGAAAACTTTGGACATCGCGCGTGCAAAGATGTTGCCGGCAGGGTTGCCGGCAACTACAGGCTGGCAGCCTGTGCTCCCCAGAATCACAAACTGCTCGCCGCGTCGATAACATGCTGCGCGTCGATGCCGCGCTCTTTCATCACTTCGGCGCCGGGCGCGCTCAGCCCAAATTCGTGCAGTCCGACTACTTTGCCATCGAGGCCGACGTATTGGTACCAAATTTCGGTCACGCCAGCTTCGATTGCGACGCGACGACGGCATGAATTTGGGAGAATCTCCTCGCGATATTCCGAAGATTCGCGGTTGAAACGCTCGAAGCATGGCATGGAAACCACGCGCACACCGTTGCCGAGTTCTTTGGCCGCGGCGAGCGCGTGCTGTAATTCGCTCCCGCACGACATGATAATCAGATCGAGTTTGCCTTTCTCCTTCTGTGCGATGTAGGCGCCCCGCAGCACTCCTTCACGGCGCTGCTTCACATCGATCTCGTTCAAAATTGGAACGACCTGGCGCGTGAGCGCGATAAGTGTCGGACCGTCCGTTCGCTGGGCAGCGGCGACAAACGCGCCGGCAGTCTCTTCCGGATCAGCAGGACGAATCACATCGATGTGAGGCATCAAACGAACAGAGCTCACCGTCTCCACCGGTTGATGCGTGGGACCATCTTCGCCGACCCCGATCGAATCGTGCGTAAAAATATAAATGTTCGGCAAACGCGCGAGCGCGCCGAGCCGAATCGACGCGCGGCAATAGTCAGTGAAAACCATGAAGGTCGCACCTGAGGCGCGGAAAAGTCCATGGTAAGAAATGCCGTTCATGATCGCGCACATGCCATGCTCGCGAATCCCGAAATGGATATTTCGCCCGCTCGGATTGTCACGCGTGAAATCCCCGCCGTCCTTGATGTAGTTCAAGGTCGATCCGTGGAGGTCGGCGCTACCGCTCATGAGTAACGGCATCGCCAGTGCGATCGGCTGCAACGCCTCGCTGCCCGCTTTTCGCGTCGCAATCTTGGCGTCGTCAGGAAATTCAGGAATCCTGGATAAAAGATCGGGAGGAACCTTCCTGTCGATTCCGTCATCAAGCATTTTCGCAAGCTCTGGATTTTTCTTGCGCCACTCGCTGTAAATTTTTTCCCAGCGATCGTAACCGGCCAGCAGCTTCTTTTTGTGCTCGGCGAAATAATCGCGCACCTCTTGCGAGACGAAATAATGTTCGTCGGGCAAGCCGAGTCCCTTGCGCGCGGCGTCGACGAATTTTGCGCCTGCTTCCCCATGCGCTTTGTACGTGCCGGCGACTTCGGGGACCCCTTTGCCGATTAGCGTGTGCGCGATGATGAACTGCGGCTTTCCGTTATCGCGCTGTTTCGCGACATTTAGCGCGTCCAAAAATTGTTGCATGTCCTCCCCATCGATTTCCTGGACATCGAATCCGTAAGCTTCGAAACGTCTGCGCGTGTCCTCGCTTTGCGTCTCCTTTGCCGCCGCGTCGAGGGTCACAGCGTTCGAATCGTAAATCAGGATTAAATTATCGAGACCAAAATGCCCGGCAAAAGCGCTCGCTTCCGACGCGACGCCTTCCTGCATGCACCCGTCCCCAGCGAGGCAGATGATGTGCTGATCAAAAATCCTGTGTTCGGGGGTATTCAAGCGCGCCGCCGCCATTTTTGCGGCCACGGCGATTCCGACGGCATTACCAACACCTTGTCCAAGCGGGCCGGTCGTGCATTCCACTCCGGGGGTATCACCAAATTCCGGATGTCCCGGCGTCTTGCTGCGCAGCTGCCGGAAACGTTTGATCTCCGACATCGGCAAATCGTAGCCGCTCAAGTGCAGCCACGCGTAAAGGAACATGCTGCCGTGGCCTGCCGAGAGAACAAAATAGTCGCGGCCAATCCAGCGCGGTTCGTCGGGATTGTATTTCAGAGCGTAACCGTAGAGCACCGCGCCCATTTCGGCGCAACCGAGCGGAAGACCAAGGTGACCGGATTTCGAAGCCTGCACGGCGTCCATGCACAAACCGCGTGCTTCATTCGCGGCGCGAGAAAGAATTTCGATGTTTAGACTCATGGGAAAGAAAGGAAGATTTGAATTTTCGGATTAAGATTGAAAGCGCGAATTTCTATATGACGAAACATTCGAGTTCGACAATGTATTTTCCATCGCTGAACGTCGCCTGCAGATAAATTCGAAGCTCGAAAGACCGCTACATTTGTGAATCCGCCATCACTCCTGCAAATTGTCGAGCGGCTTGAACGTCTCGCGGGGAGGTTGCCTTCTAAAATTCAAAAAGCGGTTCTGCGCGAACTTACACCGCTTAAACAATTGTTTCTTCAACAGCGGCCGCCGCGTTTTCTTTTTGTTGGTGCAAGCGGAATGCCGATGGGGCAGATCATTGGCGCTCTCTTTGCTCCAGCTGACGTGATCGAAACGCGCGACGCTTCCGCCCCCCCGATTTGCCGTTGGTACGATGTCAGTCTGCCGGATCGGGGAACAATCTCGGTCCTCGACGCCCGCGGCGCTGACGATTCGGCTCTCGGTCAGCTCCAAGACGAACTGAAATATCAAGCTGCCGATATTATTTTTTTCCTCAGCGACGAGCGAATCGCACAGGGACCAGACAAACACGACTTGGATGATTTAAAGGTCAGATATTTTGCTTCGAATAAGACGGCGGAAATGGCCACGAAGATAGTTGGGATCAGCATTCTGCCGGCGGGAGAGACAGTCGGTCCTAATCAAATCAATCTGGCTGCATCGCGGCTGCAATTAGCGCTCCGATCGAATGTCGTGGGACGCGAACCTGTCTTGGAGACATTGAGATTGATTTCCGCAGGTCCTGATCAAGGCCTCGAACTGCACAATGCAGACGCCCAGCGGCTCATGTCGACCCTGGCGCGTGAGTTGCCGAACCAGGCTCGGCTGGAAATGATCAGGATCTCGCGAAATCGCGAAGCCCAGCACGAGGTCGCGCAGCTTTTGGTGAAATCCACGACGGCCATCTGTGCAGCGATCGGTGCCCAACCGATTCCGCTCGCCGATCTGCCGATTCTGACAAGTTTGCAGGTCACAATGATTTCCGGAATTATGTATGTAAGCGGACGCGAGCGAAGCCTGCGCGCCGCCACCGAATTTATCGGCGCTCTTGGCGTCAACGTCGGCGCAGCGATGCTTCTGCGTGAAGGCGCTCGCGCGGTCCTGAAATTCTTCCCCGGTTGGGGAAACGTCGTCGGCGGACTAGTGGCGGGCTCCGGAACATACGCGATTGGTCGCGCCGCGACTGTGTTTTTTATCGACGGCGTTTCGTTGAAGGACGCGCGGCGAACGTACCGCACCAGCCGCAAAAATGCGTCACCCAAGTCACACAGGTCTTAATGGACCTCCTGTGCATTGAATAACTTGTGAATAACATGGCCCGTCCCGGGGGGTTTTGGTCACAGGATTTTGTGAACAAAAGCACCAGTTTCTGCCCTCTCCAGAGAGGTTTGACGACCTTTGTATGAAGCTCTCAGAGATCAGGGCGACGCTCCGAGAAATACAGGTCTCACCGGTCAAGATTCTCGGGCAAAATTTTTTGCATGACCAAAATCTTGCACGCTGGATTGTCAATCAAGCGGAGTTAACTCCGGACGATTACGTGGTAGAGATCGGACCTGGGTTAGGCGCGCTAACCAAGCTGGCGCTTGAGAAAGGCGCGCGAGTTCTCGCCATCGAAAAAGATACGCGTCTTGCCAATTTTTTGCGCGAACGCCTCGCTCATGCGCGGCTTGAAGTAATGAATACCGACGCGCTGAAGTTCGATGCGCGTTCTCTTTTTTCGCATCGTCGAGTGAAACTGCTTGGTAACCTTCCCTACAACATCTCGAGTGCGTTGCTCTTGAGGTTTCTGGAATATCCAAGTCCCATCTCCATGGCGTTGTTTATGTTACAAAAGGAGATGGCGCTGCGGCTTTCAGCCTCACCGTTCACTCGTGATTACGGATCGCTCACATTATATGCCCAATTGCACCATCGCGTGCAATATCTGCGCACGGTTTCAGCAACAGTTTTTTTTCCAAAACCCGACGTCAATTCCGCGCTAGTGCGAATCTTGCCTCGCGACCGGCTTGAGCTGCCTGCACGCGACGATGAGTTGCTTCAGAAACTGATTCGACTCGGCTTTTCTCAGAGAAGAAAGCAGTTAAAGAAATTACTTGGTGCACAGGTGAGCGATTGGGATGCCGCTGCTCGCAATTTGGACTTCGATCCCAAAGCTCGAGCGGAAGAGCTCTCGCTGCTTCAATGGATTGGCCTGGCGAATCACTCCGCGCCACCTGCCTGCCCAGATCGAACAGCGATGGAAATTGAGCGCTTCCCAGTGGTCGATAACAACGATCGAATTTTACGCTACGCGCAGCGGTCACATGTGCATGGGAATAACTTGCTACATCGTGCGGTCCACATCTTGATTTTCAACCAGGCAGGCGACGTTTATTTGCAGCAACGCTCCCGTTGGAAAGATCGACATCCTCTGAAGTGGGACTCCAGCGCTGCTGGCCATGTAAGCATCGGGGGAAGCTATGACGAAACGGCCCGGCGCGAGTTGCAAGAGGAACTAGGCATAAATGTTCCTCTCAGGAAAATTCTGAAACTTCCTGCGCGAGCACGCACCGACCACGAATTCATCTGGCTTTATCGAGGAGAAATTGGCGGCAATCCCGTACCCAACCGAAGCGAAATTGAGACAGCTGCTTTTTTCTCTCCCACGGTCATCGATGGCTGGGTCGCGGCGCGACCAGAAGAATTCGCGCCTGGATTTATCGAATGCTGGCGGGCCCTTCGCAAAAACGACTCCGCGAAGTGCGATATGTTTACTTAAAACCAACAAATCTACGCTTAGGCAAACGGCGCATGATCGAGCTCTTGAATTTTCGTGCGGCGCGTCTCGCCGCTTCCTTGCCTCCGTAGAGGCTGTCGCTGAACATCTTTGTCACCGCCTTGTTTCGGCGAAGAAGATGGACTTGGAAACCATGTGTCTGTTTCTTTGCGCGAGGTTTTGTGTCGATGCGGCGAATGTTCGCTTCCGAATCAGGATTAGGACGTCTTCTTCGCATGTGGATGAGAACCTAACTAAACAATCCGAGGAATCAATGAGTCAAGGTTGAGGTATGGCCGCCGCGCAATGTTTCTGGAGAAGGAAGGTTCCAGGAACGCCATTTTCGATCATACTCAGCGGCAGGTAGCAATGCGTAACAAGGATGGCCCCTCGCTCGCAGCCAGGTGACCAGCCTTACGAGATTTTGCTCTGCCATTGTCGTGCAGCCGGTGGTTGGCCGATTCATTCCGCGTCGAATGTGAAAAAAAATCGCGCTGCCTGCGCCGGGCACCGGCGGATCAGAATTGTGCCGGATCTCGATCAGCCAGTGATAGGCAAAATCACCCGAGCGCATTTTTTCGTGCGAATAATTGTCGGGAGGATTTTTCGGATCAATCACGATATGGCGATTATAGTTGGGCGACCGCGGGTCATCGCTCCAGACGTCTGCTTCAGTTACCTGGTGATATGGATAATCGGCGCCTGGAGGCAGATTCGAGTCGTATCCGAAAACCTCCTGTCCAGCGAGGCCCGTTCCCCAGGCAACTCCATTTTTGCCAAACAGGGCCGGGAAAGGTCTACTCACCGGCTGCCAATCTCCGCCACGCGATCGCTCGAACAAACGCAGCTCGCCGCGCATTGAATCCCACGTCGGTGCGATACCAACGATGAGCTGCGCGCAATCGCCAGGAACGCCATCAGGATATGCATTGATGCCCAAAAACATCAAAACGCAGATCACGAGGTAGCGCGAGATCGACATAAGGACTTACAAGGAACGTATTTTAATAATTCCGCCATTAGTTTTCACATCTGAAGCCGCGACCAATAGCGATTCTTTATTAGCGGCTCTGACGTGATCGAGTCGAAACTCTTATTTATGAAAACATTATTCTTGTCCGGAGCAGCGATTGCCATTCTGGGTTTGGCCGCTGCTTCCATATCGGGTCAGACCCAAAGCACCGGCGGCGCTGCTTACATCCAGAGCAGCAAGCTTGTTGGCACGAAAGTTAAATCATCACAAGGTGAAGAAATCGGCATAATCAAAGACGTTGTACTCGACCGCAACACAGGTTGCATGGCTTACACAGTTCTCTCCACTGGCGGCGGGGGAACGCGCGTTACTGGCGGTGGCAAAATCGTTGCAGTCCCCTGGGCAGTATATTCTCCCACAGCTGACGTAAGCGTTCTCACAGTGACTGTGGATCGGGAACGGATCAATAACGCACCGGTATTCGATTATGCACGCATCGATGAATATTCGAGGCCCGACTACATCAATAACGTCTATAGCTACTACGGCGTGAGTGCGGGAGCAGCAGCCGCTGCTGGCGTTTCCACGGGAACCACAACGACCACGGGTGCGGCCGGAACAGCGGGCGCAACGGCCAGTCCGGGGACAACGACTTCGCCGGCCGCAACTGGAACGGTTTCACCCGGCGCTAGAGCTACAGCAAGTCCACGCGCTACTGCCGCGGCAAGTCCGCGAGCAACGGCTGGAACAAGTCCACGAGAAACTGCGGCAAGAAGTCCATATGAATCTCCAAGTGCACGTGGCGCTGCAACCGCGAGTCCACCGCCCACGGAAACCGGGAGGCAGCGAAGTAGGACAGGTGCAACACCGTCGCCAAGCAGCGAAGGCGCCGAGACAGAATCGCCTCCCGAAACCCGGGAATCTCCGTCAACGGCAGGCAGCCCGGGCGAGAGAACGAAAGCACCACGGCATCGGGGCAAGCAAGGAAAGAGCGAAACCGGCACGCCGCCAGAGAGGCCCGAAGAACAAGAATAACTATCGCGTCTCCGTCGGGGTAAACCAAACTTGGAGCAAAGAGCCCGGGAGCATAAAAACTGCCGGGCTTTTTTGCACGACGAATCGCCGCTATTTTGCGAGTTCGCCTTCGACGGCGGCTGTGTCTGCGGGAAGATATTTCGCACCAATGAGCCAGGCCAAGCCAGAGGCGAAAATTATTCCGGACACAAACAGAAACGCTACATGCATGTTCGTGTGGCCGCCGATGTAACCAAGCAACCAGAATGCCTGCACGTCGCCGAACGCGTGGATGACGAAAATGTTTACGGCAAATGCCGTCGCGCGCACGGCCGGCAGCGAGACGTTGGCCAGTGCCGTGTTTGAAGGACCTGTGTTCAAGAACAAGAAAAAGATTGCCAAGAACATCGCGATCCACGCCGCGGGAAACGGAATATAAAGCGTCGCAATGAAGAACGGACATGCGATCAGCATCCCGATTCCCGAGACCCAGAAATAGGAACCAGCGAAACGCGGACGCAACTTATCGGCGATAACGCCGCCCAGAATCGTCGAGATCAGACCAGCGACTACAGTGATCAGTCCGAAGATCGTCCTGCTCATGGCTGGGCTTTGATTTCGATAAACCAGATACGCCGATACCCAATACCCCAAACCACCGGTTACAAAAGTCATCAATGTTTGTGCGACGCAGTTGATGAGATAAGAGCGTGTTCGGAAAAGCCTCAGGTAATTCCTCAGGCTGCGGCGCGGCGATTCTTGCACCAGGTGATGTGCAGTAACGCGCGGATCGCGTTGCCAGAAACAGAGCAGACCCAGCAGCAGGCCCGGAGGCGCCACGAGATAAAATGCCCAGCGCCAGCCGAGATGGGCACCGATCACGCCGCCGATGACATAGCCCAAGGCGCTGCCAACCGGAATGGCGGCGCAAAAAATCGCCATGATCCGGCCGCGTATTTCGATCGAGAAAAGATCGGATAAGATTGTCGGCGCAGCCGGGCCGTAGCCGCCTTCGCCAATTCCAACGCAAATTCGCGTCGCAAAGAGAATGGCGAACGTCGCCGCCATACCGGACCCGCCGCTGGCCAGGCTCCACAAAATCACAGCGGAACCGACGATGATCCACCGCGAAATCCGATCGGCGAGCAAACCGAGAATCGGCGCGCTGATCATGTAAGTGACGAAAAACGCGTCGCCAAGCAGACCGGTCTTCGTCATAGCGTTTACGTCGTCAGGCGCAAAAAAACTGGCGCGAATATCAGGCTCGAGCGCGGCCAGAACTTGCCGATCGATGTAATTAAACAGATTGATCCCGAGCAGAAGCAACAGCGCACCGTTCGCGCCGCTAATGGATTTCTTCATGCCGCCTTCCACCGTCAGTTGCCGATTGCAGATGGCCACGCGTTAATTGTAAATGATAAACAATGGCTTCCATGTCCGCCGCTGAACGCTCGCTCTATTTCTTCGGCCGGGCTCTGCTGCGTTGCTTTTATCGGGCCACTGCGCTGGGAACTGACAACTTGCCGAAAGGCGGATTTCTGCTCTTGCCTAACCATATCACCTGGGTGGATGCGATTATTCTGCAGCTCGCCTGCCCGCGGCCAATTCGTTATGTCATCGACCAGGAATTTTATCGCAAGCCGATCCTGCATCCGTTTTTGCGGCTGCTGCGCTGCATCCCCATCGATACGCGGCATTCTCATTCCGCCATTCGCGCTGCGACGGAAAAAATCGCCGAGGGCGAGATCGTATGCCTTTTTCCCGAAGGCCAGTTGGAACGGGCCGGAACGTTGTTGCGGCTCCGGCGCGGTTATGAATTAATTGCGCGCCACGCCAATGCAGCGGTCGTGCCGGTTTGGCTCGACCAGCTCTGGGGCTCGATCTTCTCATTCCAAGGCGGAAGATTTTTCACGAAACTGCCGAAGCGAATCCCCTACCCTGTGACCGTCGCCTTCGGCAAACCGCTCAAAGCCGAGGCCGCCGATATCGCGACCGTGCGCGAAGAATTGCTCAAGCTCGGCGAATTTTGTTTCAGCACGCGGCCATCGTTAAATCGACATCTTGCTGAACCATGCGTCCGCGGATTGAAGAAAAGGCCTTTTGCGACCGCTGTTGTCGATGGACTTGACCAAAGCCTCTTGAGCCGGTCGAAATTGCTCGGAGCTGCGGCCGCGTTGAGTCGTTATCTTCGAAAAGAATTTCACGACGAACGGATCGCCATTGTCCTGCCTGCGAGCAAAGCATCGACGGTGGCGAATCTGGCGGTGACGCTGGCGGACAAAGTCCCAGTCGATCTTAATTTCACAATCGGCCGCGCGGCGAATGAATCTTGCTGCAAGCGCGCCAACCTGCGGGTCGTCATTTCGGCCACGCAATTCATGGAGCGACTCAAAGATTTTCCGTGGCCGGAACGCGTCCTGAAGCTGGACGAACTGATGCCGCGACTAAAACCTCAAATCATTTTCTGGTGGATGATTTCGCTCCTCGTTCCCGCGCGCCTGCTTTTGCGGCTTTTGAAAATTCCAAAGGAGGGCGGTCACACCGAAGCAGTCCTGCTTTTTACAAGCGGAAGCACAGGCGAACCAAAAGGTGTGGTGGTCAGCCACCGCAACGTCGTCGGAAACGTCTCGCAGTTCCGGCAATTGCTCGACGCGACGAAGGAGGACGCCATTCTCGCCTCGCTGCCATTTTTTCACACCTTCGGATCGACTGTCACGCTTTGGTATCCGCTCATCGAAGGCGTCCGCATTGTCACCTATCCAAATCCGCTGGAAGCCGCGAAGAACGCGGCGTTGATCGAACGATATAAACTGACGCTTCTGCTGGCGACACCCACTTTTCTGCGCGGTTATTTGCGCAAAGTCGAACCGGACAAGCTTCGCAGTTTGCGTCTCGTCATCACCGGCGCGGAAAAACTGCCACTCGATCTCGCGAAAAATTTTAAGGAACGCTTTAAGCAAAGAGTTTTTGAAGGCTACGGGCTGACCGAAACTTCGCCAGTGGTAAGCGTAAACCTGCCGGAGCCGCAACCGACCAAACCCGGCGAACAAGTGCAACCATCGAGTCGTTTGGGCTCGGTTGGCAAAATGGCGCCCGGCATCGCTGCGGAAATTCGCGAACCGGAAACGGGCCACAAATTATCTTTGCATGAAACTGGAATGCTTTGGCTGCGGGGAGTAAACATTTTCGAAGGTTATCTGCACGACCCCGAACGCACAGCCGATGTGCTGCAAGATGGCTGGCTCAAGACCGGCGATCTTGGCCGGTTCGACGAGGACGGTTTTCTTTACATCGAAGGACGACTTTCGCGTTTTTCAAAGATCGGCGGCGAAATGGTGCCGCACGAATCGATCGAAAGCAAAATTGTCGATCTCCTCGGCTTGTCCGGAAGAGATGAACGCCCGATTGCCATCATGGGGGTGCAAGACGAAGCCAAAGGCGAAGCACTTGTCCTGCTCAGTGCCGTAGATATCGATCTTGCGGAACTGCGCAAGAAACTTCATGAAGCCGGCGTCCCAAATTTGTGGATTCCAAAAACAATCCAGCGCGTCGAATCCATTCCCGTCCTCGCCTCCGGCAAACTCGATCTCAAAAAATGCAGGGAACTTGTACCGACCTAGTTCATCGCAGCAGCCACTTGGGAATGAAACCTGCAATCTCTTACATCGTTGCTTCTGTCCAACGCAGCGGCACACACTTGCTTGGCAGTATCCTCCGAAGTGCGGGCGCAGGCTCGCCGGATGAGTATTTTTTTTCGAGGTATGGAGAAACGTGGGAAGGGCGCTGGGGCAGCCCATCTCGCGTCGCCTACATCGAACGCATTTTTCAGCAGCACACCACCGCCGATGGAGTCTTTGGGTTTGTAGTAATGTGGGTTTATTTCGACCGTGTAGTTCAAATGTTGCAAGAAATTCCCGCATACAAGAATTTCAATGAATCACAACTGCTCGCTGCCGTTTTCAATCGGCCGAAATATATTTGGATGCGCCGCCGCAACCGCGTCCAGCAAGCAGTCTCCTGGGCGATAGCATTGCAGACAGGTGTCTGGGCTCAAAAAACAGGCGAAAAGCCCCAAGTGCACGCTAGCCCGCGCTTTGATTTCAACGTCATTGATGACTTGTATAACCGGATCGTGGCCGGCGAAGCGGGTTGGACAAATTATTTTCATAAAAACCAAATTGATCCTCTCGTTCTCTTTTATGAAGATGTCGTCGCTTCCAATCGCGATGCTGCCAGACGGGTTCTCGAATTTTTGGGACTGCCGTTTCCGCCTGCTTTCGAAATCGCACCGCCGACAGTTCAAAAGCAAGGCACCGAACTGTCAGAGGAATGGGCGGCGTCTTATTTCAAGCTCAAGGAGAATAAGATGGGCAAACTTGCCCGTATCATCCGACGCATCCGAAACTGAATGTGTATGACTGCGTCTTCATCGCGATGCCTGGATGAAGTCGCCGGAGATGTTTTCGTCATTCGGATTTACCTGCCACGTCGTAGCTGCGCGAAGGCGGATCATTCCTTTGTCACTAAACATTCGTCATTCATTGCGCGTGTGGCGCGATTGCCTCACCGAGGAGAAACTGCTGCAACCGGTGCGCGGTAATTTTTCAACACAACGCGCTGCTTGGACACCGGCCTTTCTCCCACTCCCAGAAACGCGAGACTTGGGCGGATCGCACTGAAAGCAGCGTCAGCCAGAGCCTTGTGTCCTTGAACTGAAGGATGCCACGCGTCCACGGGATTAATCAGCTCCAAGCGGCTAAAATCCACTTTTGTTAATGCATCCGAGTACTGCACGCGGATATTACGATAGTTTTTCAGCTCGTGATTCAGACTGCCGACCATCGCTCGCATCTCGGCATTCATCATCAAGCTCAGCCTGACCATGTTTTTCTGATAAGGCGGTTGGAGAGACTCGAAACTGCGATAGCCGCTTTCAAAATACGGGTAGAGCGCCGGATTTCTCGTGTGAAGCGCCTCCGCCTTTTTCCTTGCTTTGAAGAATGCGTCAATATTCGCCAGCCCAAAGACGACGATCGCGACGTTGTGGTTTTCTCTTTTTGCGCGCTCGATCAGAGATTGCAGCGGTTCGGTGTAGTTTTCTCGAAACTTCGCAGTTATTTCTTCCAAGCGCTTTTCCGGATACGCGCGTTCGGCTGGAGAGAGTCCTTCCGCCCAGTCGAGATTGTTGTGTCCAATCCAAATCAGGATCAAATCCGGAAATCTTCTCTTGCGCAAAATCTGGCGGGCTTGCCCAGAAAGATTGCGTGTTCGGACAATTCTTCTACGAATGGCTTCGCCGGCTCTTCTGGACGCAACGAGGGCACACACTATAAATGCTCGCTTGATCGGGATCGGTATCGAGAAACCAATTCTTGCGTCGTTCGGTTCTGGCTCGCCAAAACAGGCTAATCGGCGAGGATATGTAGAAATTCTGTGTAAGGCTGTCACCCATCATCGCCACGTGCGGCAATCGGTTCATGAGTTCAGCGCGACTGATCGCGCCTCGCCGGTACTCCAGGTAATCGCTGCAGAATGGAGAGGAAGGCTGTGAAATTCGCTCAAGATAATCCGGAGTCGTCGCCGTCGGCGGATCGCTCGCAACCCGATCGAACAGGAAAATCAAATCGACAAGGCTGGCCGCAATTTGTTCACCAGCCCTGACTGGTAACGGCGTTGGCGGATTCGCGAACTCTTCCGTGCCGAGGACGCAGAACGGAGTCGAGTACAGACAGAACCCCGCAAGCAAAACAAATCGCGTACGTGAGAGCATCTCACATCAGATTCGGAAACGGCGGCGGAATCGCGGTTATCGCCCAATTTGCTTTGGTCGTTTCCTTCCGGCAAACATCGTGGAGAAACTGCTGCACAGGCGGGCCCCCCCTACAGCAGCCAACGTCGCGAAGGCGATTTGTGGTGCTGAATTCATCGACTTGAGCTTGGATCGGCGCAATAAATCGCCTCGACGATCGGTTAGCCTTGACAAATTGGCGGCATTCTCGGCAAAAGCATTGCGCCAACAAAGAATTCTGAATCGGGCGAAGAACACGTCATCCCGCTGGGTTTCTTCACGCCTTTCAGACCCACAACCGACAAAATCAACTCAGCGGGAAAGAGAAATAGTACAGATCATGAATAAAGAAATATTTCAATTCAAAACAACAACAACTCCACCACTTTTCATCCCGATCTTGCTCGTCTGTTTTGGGCTTGCACCGATGGCGCAGGCAGTGGGTCCCGACACGGACGGTACCATACCCGGCTCCAACAACGGCGAAGGTATTGGGGTGCTTGTCAGCCGCACCGGTGGGGTCTGGAACACCGGCACTGGTTTCGAGGCACTTAACCAGCTCACGTCCGGAAACCAAAATACAGCGATGGGTCTTCGAGCCCTGACTAGCGATACCAATGGCGGCTTCAACACCGCCACTGGTGTTTATTCGCTCTACAGTAACGCGATCGGGTTTTTCAATAGTGCCACTGGCGCTTATTCGCTCGCGAACAACATTAGCGGCAATTACAACACTGCCAACGGTTACGCTGCGCTCTACCGCAACACCGCCAGCAACAATACGGCCACTGGGTTCGCTGCGCTCTACCGCAACACCACCGGCAGCGTCAACACGGCCACTGGTTATCAAGCGCTGCTTAGCAACACGACCGGCAGCGACAACACGGCCAACGGTTATCTAGCGCTCTTTAGCAACACCACCGGCACCTTCAACACGGCCAACGGTGTTCAAGCCCTCTCTAACAACACCATCGGCGCTAATAACACTGCCACCGGTAATGCTGCGCTCTCGTTTAACATCGCCGGCTACGAAAATACGGCCAATGGAGCTCACGCACTCCGTATCAACACAAATGGCATCTGGAACACGGCCATCGGCTTTGATGCACTCTTTAACAACACTGGAGGCATCGGCAACACGGCCATCGGCTATAGTGCGCTCTTTAGCAACAGCACCGGAAGCATCAACATCGCGTTGGGTTATTTTGCCGGAGAAAATCTCACTACCGGTAATGACAATATTGACATCGGCAATCATGGCGTTGCTGGTGCATCCAACACCATGCGCATCGGCGCCGCGACTCAAACAAGAACCTTTATCGCCGGCATTCGTGGGGTTACAACCGTAAACGCGGCTATACCAGTACTGATAGATACAGTCGGCCAGCTCGGCACGGCCAGCTCTTCGCGGCGGTACAAGAAAGAGATTAAACCGATGGACAGCGCCAGCGAAGCCATCCTAGCGCTCAAGCCGGTTACCTTCCACTACAAGAGCGATCCGGCAGCTGCCGGACCGCAATTTGGTTTGATCGCTGAGGAAGTAGCCGAGATAAATCCCGACCTGGTGGTGCGCGATGGCAACGGCGAGATTTACACCGTGCGCTACGACGCGGTAAACGCAATGTTGCTAAACGAGTTCCTGAAAGAGCATCGCAAAGTAGAGGAACATGGCCGTGAGATGCAGAAAGAGAAAGCCACAATCAACCAATTAGACATTACTGTTGCAAACCAGGAAGCAACCATCGCGCAGCTAAAATCTACCGTCGCGCAACAGCAGAAGGAGTTCCAAGTAACTGCCGCGTGTCAGGAGAAAGAAATCGAATCTCTCACTGCAAGCCTCAAAGAGCAGGCAGCGCAAATCCAGAAAGTGAGCGCCCAGCTCAAGTCGAGCAGATCTGCCCCGCAAATCGTCCTCAACGATCACCAAGTGAATTGCAGTAAACCCAATTAAACCACCCAAGCTCAACAGAAATTAGAAAATAGAAATATGACAACTCAATCCATAACAAATCCGATTAATCGCTCGTCCGCTCGTCGCGGCACGCGGGGCTTTTTATTTATCACTCTAGTGCTCGCCTGTTTTGCGCTTACACCGATGGCGCAAGCGGTGGGCCCCGACACGGACGGTACGATACCCGGCGGCAACAATGGGGAAGGTATTGGTGTGCTCGTCAGCCGGACCACCGGGGTCTGGAACAGCGGCACTGGCTTCGAGACGCTTAACCACCTTACTGCCGGCAACCAAAATACGGCGACGGGTCTTCGAGCCCTGACTAGCAATACCAATGGCGGCTTCAACACCGCCACTGGCGTTTTTTCGCTCTTTAGCAACACCAGCGGGTTTTTTAATAGTGCCACTGGCGCTTATTCGCTCGCGAACAACATTAGCGGCAACTACAACACGGCTAACGGTTATGGAGCGCTCTATCACAACCACAGCGACGGCAACACGGCTATTGGTTTTGGTGCCCTCTATCGCACCACCACCGGCTTCAGCAACACGGCCAACGGCTATGTAGCGCTCAATCGCAATACCACCGGCATCGGCAATACGGCCAACGGTAATGGAGCGCTCTCTAGTAACACCACCGGCATCGGCAACACGGCCAACGGTTTTTTTGCGCTCGGCAACAACACCACCGGCAACAGCAGCACGGGCTTAGGGTTTGAGGCCGGCGTCAGCGTTACCACGGCCAGTAACGTCATTGCTATCGGCGCCAACGGCGCGAACGTGAGCAACAGTTGTTTTATCGGCAACATTCGTGATGTGCAAACGGCAAACGCGGACGCGATACCAGTTCTTATCGATTCGGCAGGTCAGCTCGGAACAGTCAGTTCGTCGCGGCGGTTCAAGAAAGAGATTAAACCGATGGATAGCGCCAGCGAAGCTATCCTTGGCCTCAGACCGGTGACGTTCCACTACAAGACCGACGCAAAAGGCATACCGCAGTTTGGTTTGATCGCCGAGGAAGTAGCCGAGGTGAACCCCGAACTGGTGGTACGCGACGAGAACGGGGAGATCTACACCGTGCGTTACGACGCAGTGAACGCGATGTTGCTTAATGAGTTCCTCAAAGAGCATCGCAGGGTTGAAGAGCAGCAGGCAACGATCACGCAACTAAGATCTGGTGCTGCAAACCAGGATGCCACGATCAGTCAGCTCAAAAAAGGGATGGAAGGTTTCGCTGCAACTGTCAAAGAGCAGGCAGCGCAAATCCAAAAAGTGAGCGCGCAACTTGAGGTCAACAAACCCGCGTCGCGAACAGCTTCGAATAAATAATCCGTAACGCGATCGCAGAGCTACAAGCAAAGGGCCGCGGTCAACGCCTGCGGCTACCGTCGTTCGCCTGCCGCGGCGCAGCTCCGCGAAGGGGATCATTCGTTATTTTGCTCATTCCTCCAAACTTCTGTCTTGACCGATGGGCGAGAATTTTCAACGCTCGGCCTAACAAAAAAATTAACTTCGCCAAAAACGAAAGACTACAATTCTATGAAACCATTAATTCTATTCAAAACAACCATTCGGCTTGTTAGAAAACCAATGAGTCCCGTCGGCGCGGGATTTCTCATCCTGCTGCTGGTTGTCTGCCTTGGGCTTGCGCCGATAGCGCAAGCGGTGGGTCCCGACACGGACGGTACCATACCCGGCTCCAACAATGGCGAAGGTATTGGGGTACTCGTAAGCCGAACCACCGGGGTCTGGAACACTGGCACTGGTTTCGAGGCGCTTAACCAGCTCACTGCCGGCAATCAAAATACGGCGACGGGTCTTCGAGCCCTGACTAGCGATACCAATGGCGGCTTCAACACCGCCACTGGCGTTTTATCGCTATTTAGCAACACCAGCGGTTTTTTCAATAGTGCCACTGGCGCTTATTCGCTCGCGAATAACATTAGCGGCAGTGACAATACAGCCAACGGTTACGCTGCGCTCTATCGCAACACTGCCAGCTACGATACGGCCGTTGGTTTTGGTGCGCTCTATCACAACACTACCGGTACCCTAAACACGGCCAACGGTTTTCAAGCGCTCAGTAACAACACCACCGGCTTCAGCAACACGGCCAATGGTGGTGGTGCGCTCTTGAACAACACGACCGGTAACAATAACACGGCCTTGGGCGTTGGCGCCGGCGCAAGCGTCACGACGGCCAGTAACGTTATCTGTATCGGCGCCGGAGGTTCGAACGTGAGCGACAGCTGCTTTATCGGCAACATTTTTAACGCAACCGCCTCAAGCGGAACGGCGGTCCTCATCAATTCGTCAGGCCAGCTCGGAACGATCAGCTCCTCGCGGCGGTTCAAAAAGGAAATCAAACCGATGGATAGCGCCAGCGAAGCCGTGCTGGCCTTCAGACCGGTGACGTTCCACTACAAGAGTGACGCTAGCGGTACGCCGCAATTTGGTTTGATTGCTGAGGAAGTAGCCGAGGTGAACCCCGACCTGGTGGTACGCGACGAGACTGGGGAGATCTACACCGTGCGTTACGACGCCGTGAACGCGATGTTACTCAATGAATTTCTCAAAGAGCATCGCAAAATGCAGGAGCAGCAAAAACAGATTGATGCCCTGACAGCGCAACTCAAACAGCAGGCGGCGCTAATTCAAAAAGTGAGCGACAAAGTGGAGGTGAATCGATCCACACGGCAAGTGGTCGCCAACGAGCAGTAAGACGCATGGTGTGAGGCAAACTTTGTCCGCTTTTGTTTCGCTGCGACATGCACGCGCCGGTAAGAATGAACCGCCAAACACGCCAAAAGACGCCAAAAGTTCAGAGGCGAACCGCGTAGTTCGAGGAAATCTTGACGTGGGGTTGATCTACTAAAGGGCATTTTGCCTGCCGGTTCCCCAGGCTCGCCGCAGCGAGTCGGTCCGATTGGCAAACAAGATGCCTGTGTCAGGCTTGCTTATTCACAATCGCAATCTCTTTCCCAGCGTTGAAACGCTGGATATTTTCCGCAAATGCGCTGCTTGCTTCACTCCATTGCCAATCGCGTTGCAGCGCTGTTGCTGAAGTTGTTGTTTGGCTGCGTCGCGCGCATCCGTGTATTACGGTGTGAAAACGCAAATCGCGACGGCGCGTTTCTGCTGGCGGCAAATCACATCAGCCATTTCGATCCGTTTGTCATTTCGTCCGTGGTGCGGCGCAAAATCGATTGGATGGCGATGGCGGAATTCTTTCCTCTGCCGTTGCTCGGATTTCTTTTGCGAGCTGTTGATGCGTTTCCGGCGAACCGAGATCGGGGGGATCGCAAGACCATCCGAAGCGCGATTGAGCGCTTAAAGAACGGACGGATTGTGGGTGTTTTCCCCGAGGGCGGCATCCGCGATGGTGCGCGCTCGCTGCTGGAAGGCGCGCCACTCCGGCCGGGGGCCTCGACGCTCGCGCACATCGCCGGGGCTCCGATCCTGCCATGCGTGATTGTCGGCAGCGATCGCCTTTACTCGAAGAAAAGCTGGCTGCCGCTTCGGCGTACGCCGATCTGGATCGCGTTTGGCGATGCCATCTCGACTTTTCCCGATCTGGAAAGATTCGCGGCACGCGAACGCATCGAATGTGAGCTGACGCTCGCGTTCAAAAGTCTTTACTCGGAAGTCCGAGAAAAATTTCGGCTCAGGCCGGAGGATTTACCGCATTCCCCCCAAGAGCGGATAGACGAGGCTGTAGCGGCGGTCTGCGATCGTCGCAAATCCTCTACCATAAACGGCGACGGTCACACACCGCCGCTACAGAAAGACAATCGCGAATCGCGCATGCGTTTTGGTAATCGTCAGGTCCTGCGGCGCTTCGCCGCGAGCGGCGTCGATTTGCTTATGTGCGCGTCGATTAATTTGCTTCAGTCGCGCCACAAGCTGCACGCTCGGAGTCGCGATGAGATGGCACGTTACGTGTCGGCGTGCGAGAGGCTCACTGCTACGAATTTTTACGCCGTGCCAAACGGCGCTGAAATCCCGAAGCCTTTCGGGACTGACGACGAGCCCAGCCGCATAATTACGTGGCGCAGCCCGATCAGTACAAACTTTCCTGCGAACAATGTCGTCCGCACGGATTTCTTCCCATGCCCACGCGGCTGGAGTGCACCGACGGTGCTCATGCTGCACGCGCTCATGTCCGCGAGTCACATTGGGTATCGCCGCTGTGCTGCGCGTCTTAACGAACTCGGTTGGAATGCCTGCTTCGTCCACCTCCCATATCACTATTCGCGTGTTCCGCGAGGCTACTGGAACGGCGAACTCGCAATCACGGCCGATCTCATTCGCAACGCCGAGGGGCTACGCCAGGGCGTGATCGAGGTGCGGCAGTTGATGGGAGCATTGCGTAAGCGCGGCTGCCAGGAGTTTGGCATACTCGGCACGAGTTATGGCGGATGGATCGGTGCGCTTCTCGCAATGGTTGAGCGCGATTTTCGTTTCGTTGCTTTGATGGCGCCGATTGTAAACGTCGAACACGCGCTCTGGGAAAGCCCGGCCGCACGGTTTATGCGACGCGAACTCCGCCGGGCGAGCATCGAGCCATCGCTCGTGGCGCGACATTATCATCTCAGCTCGCCGATGCACAATCAGCCGCTATGTGACGCTGACCGCGTGCTGTTTGTCGCGGGTGAATTCGATTTGATTTCCCGGCCGGCAGATGTTGAGAAAATTCAGCAGCAATGGCGTGGATCGGAGCTGCTTCGCGTGCCGCAAGGACATTTCGGCTACCGCATGCTACGCGAAACGATCGCGTGGTTGAAAGAGCGCGCCCTATAGACGGCGCGAAGAGATCGATTCCATTAATCGATCCAATCCATCGCGGTGAGCAAGCGACGGAATTGAGCATCATCGCTTGAAAGAGCCGGAAGCCATTCACCGATTGGTTCGCGTTTCCACCACGCTGATTCGCCCAGTGGCGCGAACTGGTAACGATAGAGTCGCGCGCGAATGTAACGAGGCGGCGCGTTGGGAAACGGATTATTCGCGAGGAGCGAGAGCGTCCCACGATCGTTGTGCAGAAGTTTCCAGACGAAATGCAGCGTCCACGGATATTCAGCAGGCGACGCCATGGCGGCGAACCAGATTTGCCAATCGATTCGCGGTTGATACGGCGCGACGAACGGCGGGCGCCGATTCGGATCGCCCGGCTTAGCTTTGAATTCGTATTCCTTCCATTTCGTATCGCCGGTGATCAACGTGTCATCGGTTCCTTCGAAAATAATTTCGTCGCGTTCGCGGCCGACCGTGCCGAAGGCGCCGTAGGTATTTACGAGATCGAGCGGATCATAGGAGTAATTCATAAGCTGCCGCCCGGAAACCAGATTGAGCACCGGCGCGATGCTCAGATAAATAACCAAGATCGACAGTGCGACCGCGATTGTGTTGTTGATACGCGACGGTTCCGATTTTTGAGCCGCGTCTTCGGCGCGCCTGACGAGTGATCTCGGCAGGATGCGACGGAGGAATGTGTCGTCGAAACAGGCGAGGAACGGAATGATGGTGACGTAATTCAAAAAGGAGAGATTGCCGCTAATGATGAGAACGACTTGAAAGCTGACGAGCAATACCCCGGCGATATGCCTCGCGGTGCGGGGACCGAATGAGAACCACGGCACGATCAGCTCGATAAAATGATTCCAGGCTGTGCCGAATTTGTGAAACCAGTGCGGCGCAAAATGTAAATAGCGACTGATTGGATTCGGGATCGGCTGTGTTTCGTAGTGATAGTAGAGACAAGTAAGATCCCGCCAGCAGGAGTCGCCGCGAAGCTTAATCAAGCCCGCGCCGATCATGATTCGAAAACCAAGCCAGCGGAAAAGCCAGATGACGAGAATTGGTGGACGGCATTTGGGGAATGGCCGTCCATCGAGCAATGGGCAGAGAAAAATCGATAAAAAACCGGTCTCCAGGAGCTGAATTTCCCAGCCATAGCCATACCAAATTTGGCCGATGTGCACGAACGACATGTACATCGCCCAAAGCGCCGCCAGCAGAATTGCGTTTGCGTAGCCGCCAAGGACAACCAGTGATAAACCAAAGCCTACCCAGGCGAAGATCGACAGCGTACCGTCGGAAATTCCGAACCAAAAGAGTGTCGGCACTTGCATCATGCCGGCCGTTCGCGAGCCAAGCTGTGTTTGGATGACGGTGAGAAAATGATTTGCCGGTGTTAATCCGTGCTCGCCGATGAGTGGAACGAGCTGCTGTGCTGCTACCAAAAATGCGATCGCATAAACAGACCCGAGCAACCGCAGAATGACGAAGCGTGTCAGCCAATAGGAATTGCCGCCTGCGAAAAGCTTTCCAAGAAAATTCTCCTGATTCATCGCGAAGACGCAGTGCGACGTCCAATATGCAACGTCAGAATAGTGCCTTCCAGACGATCCTTTCAGAATGTAAACCCATGCCATTTTATAAAGATGCCAGGGGGGAGAATTGAACTCCCGACCAAGGGCTTATGAGTCCCCTGCTCTACCGCTGAGCTACCCTGGCGTTGTTTTGGCTCAAACGATATCAACCAAACCCAACTCGACCAATCACGAAAGCTTTCGGGGCTGCTCTACCGCTGAGCTACCCTGCATTAATCGGGCCGGAAGATTCAATCGCACGTCGCGACATGTCAATGGAGCCTCAACTTACTGGTTCGTCTTCGGAACGTACGGGGCAAGGTCTTTTTCACGGCCACGCAACGCGGCCATGAAGCAGACGCCGTTGCGCTCTGTCACTGCGCCAATCCAGTTTTCTTGATGAACATACCGCCACCCCGGGAATTTTAACACAGCGCCGGTCTGGGCATTCCTCTCCGCGGGGAAAAGAAAAAACTGCATGCGTTTCTCGGCAACCCAGATTTGGGCGATCCGTTTGGACTCATCGTCCTCGAAAACGCGGCAGCCGATCGTCTGAAAATCGGCGAATTCCGGCGGAACATCATAATGTTCAAGTCCATGTTTCATGAAGAACAGATCACTCAACGTTCCGGCGTCCGCATTTACTGGATCGAGAAGGACCGATCGTGTCGAGCCAGCAATCGTCAATAATTTCCGCGCGGTTGCCGATCCCGGAAAATCATTTAGTCGTGCAACAAACTGGAAGACCAGCACTCCGGCAATTACGATAAGAGCGATCCCGATCGCGAGGACGGCTGGGTTCCGCACGGTTTTTTTCCACGTCCATTTAGAAGGCGAGACGAGGTCGGTGGAGAACCATTCGGCGGTCTCTGGCGGAATTGGGATTGCGCGAACCAGTGTCGTCACTGTGCGATCGAAGTTCTGTTGATTTACAAATTCGGTGGACTTGCCTGCACGGACCATTACAGCGCGCATGGGGCGGTCACCGATCCGCTCCTCACTGGGCGGGGCACAATTGAGAAGATCCCGTTGCCGGCGCGATAACCGCAGCGTATTCATAGGTTCAGGTTCGGCTTTTGAGGAAGCATTGTGTACAGCCAGGCTTGAAATTGTCGCCGCCCCAGTGCCAGTAACCGCGAAAGCTCGCCTAGCTTGAGCTCCGTCAGGTTAAGAATTTCGCGGTAATCAAATTCATCGAGATAAAAAAGTGCGAGCGCAGTTCTCTGAGGATCGGGCGCACAGGAAATCCAAATTGCGAGCTGCGTGGGATCGAGTTGCTCGATTTGCGACGGTGCCTCCGGAGGTATGTCATGCTCGTCGAGCCCGACTGGCTCGGCTTGCAAATCGGTTTCGCTTGCTTCCAGGCAACGCCAGCGCGCGTCGCGAAAAAGCCAGAATCGCTCATCTGGCAGTTCCCCCTGAGCCGCCCGCGCCGCCGCCTCACGTAACGTTGCGTGAAAAACGTCCTGCGCCTTGCGCGCGTCGCCCAGCATCAAGAAACAAAAGCGATAAAGCTGCGGTATATTTTGTTTCGTAGCGGACACCCTGATTTTTCAAAACGGGAACGTTACGTGCGTTGACAGGATCGACAAGGAGGATTCGACCCCCAGTAGCTGCTTCCCTCTGGGAAGCGCAGCGCTGATGCCTTTAAACGATCGCGCGCCGCGCTGCGCAGAGAACGGCGGCTACAAATTTAATATCAGCACAACTTCTCCAGACGCCGCGCCACTTCCTCAGCGTTATCGCGGCTGTTGAAAGCGGAGATGCGAAAATACCCTTCTCCCTGTGCGCCGAAACCGCTGCCGGGCGTGATCACCACGTTCAAATCTTGCAGCATGCGATCGAACATTTGCCAGCTCGTCAGGCCGTCCGGCGTTTTGACCCAAATGTAAGGCGCGTTTATTCCACCGAATGCTGTCATGCCAGCTTTTGCGGCAGCTTCGCGCAGGATTCGCGCGTTACCCATGTAGTGGTCAATGAGCGCGCGGACTTCCTGGCGGCCCTCGGGCAAGTACAGCGCTTCCGCGCCACGTTGCACCGGATAACTGACACTATTCGCCTTCGTGCTCCAGCGTCGATGCCAAAGCGAATGCAGTGGCATTTTTTTTCCCGACTCTGTTGTGCCAAGCAACGTCTTCGGCATGACCGTCAACCCGCAGCGCACGCCAGTGAAACCGCCGTTCTTGGAAAAACTGCGTAATTCTACTGCACACTCTCGCGCGCCGGGAATTTCGAAAATCGAATGCGGAACATTCGGCTCCGAAATATAGGCTTCATAAGCAGCGTCAAACAGCAGCAGCGCCTCGTGTTCGCGGGCGTACTCGACCCAACGTGAGAGCTGGTCACGCGACACGACAGCGCCAGTTGGGTTGTTGGGAAAACAAAGATAAACAAGATCGGCATGTGCCTTCGGCGGTTCGGGGACAAATCCGTTCTCGATCGTGCAAGGCAAATAGAGAATGCCTTCATAGCCGCCATCTTTTCGTATCGGGCCGCTGTGGCCCGCCATCACATTCGTATCGACATAGACCGGATACACGGGGTCGGGGACCGCGACTCTGTTTTGGTCCCCAAGAATATCGAGAATATATCCGCAATCGCATTTCGATCCGTCCGAGATAAAAATCTCATCATCGGCGACGTCGATATTGCGGTCGCGATAATCGTGCTGCGCAATTGTCGACCTTAGAAATTCGTAGCCTTGCTCCGGGCCGTAGCCGCGAAAAGTTTCGCGTTTTCCCAGTTCATCTACGGCACGCTTGATCGCGTCGATTGCCGCGCGCGGCAACGGCTCGGTGACGTCACCTATTCCGCAGCGAATCAATTGCTTCGCCGCTTTGGGATTCGCCTCGCAAAATTCACCCACCCGCCGGGCAATTTCGGGGAAGAGATAACCGGCCTGAAGCTTGAGATAATTTTCGTTTAGATATGCCATGTTTTGAGTAGCCGCACGCGTCTCGCGTGTTGGCGAAAGCATGTCACTCTCGCGAACTCCTTCACATTCGGCAGCGATAGGCGTTCGCGAACACAAGCTAAGTGCGTTTTGGCGAGACGCCAAAACCAACACGCGAGACGCATGCGCTACCCGAATTGGCGAACGCGCCCTTCGCTATTTCGCGCTCAATAATTTTTCGCCACCGCGTCCCAGTTCACCACATTCCACCAAGCCTTAATGTAGTCGGGCCGGCGGTTTTGGTACTTGAGATAATAGGCGTGTTCCCAAACATCCGCGCCAAGGATTGGCTTGTTGCCATCCATGAGCGGGCTGTCCTGATTCGCGGTGGAAATGATTTCCAGTTTTCCGCTCTTGTTCTTAATAAGCCACGCCCACCCGCTGCCGAAGCGGCCCACCCCGGCAGCTGCAAATTTCTCTTTGAAATCGTCAAAGCTGCCAAATGTGGATTTGATGTCGTCGGCAAGTTTGCCTTTCGGCTCGCCGCCCGCGTTTGGGCCCATGATTTTCCAGAAGAAAGAATGGTTGGCATGGCCACCGCCGTTATTTCGCACCACCGTGCGAATATCTTCCGGAACAGCGCTTAAATCGCCGATCAAATCTTCGACCGATTTTTTCTCGAGATCGGCCTTGCCTTTGATCGCCTTGTTGACGTTGTCGATGTAAGCCTGATGATGTTTGGTGTGATGAATCTCCATCGTGCGCGCATCGATGTGCGGCTCCAAAGCATCATAAGCGTAAGGTAATTTTGGTAATTCGTAAGCCATAGTTTTGTATAATTAGATCGAATCGCCGCTAACGACAGGATTTATTTTTTTCGCGATCGGAGATCAGCGATCCTCGCTGGAAGCCTGACTTCCATCGCAGTGGTAAAAACTCGGACGATGTCCGAGACCGCTGCGATAATTCACATAGGTCGCGAGAGCGAGCAGCGGAAAATTCTGGCGATACATGTCGTATTTTAGATAAAAGACGCGCGGAAACCCAGTGCCAGTGATTTGCTGTTCATCCCATGAGCCGTCGGGTTTTTGCGAACCGAGCAAGAAACGCAATCCGCGTTGAATACTGGGCCGATCGAGATCGCCGCATGCACAGATGCCCATGAGTGCCCATGCTGTTTGCGATGCTGTGCTCGGGCCGATGCCTTTGGCCCCTGGGTTGTCATACGTGGCGCAGGTCTCACCCCAGCCGCCATCGTTATTCTGGCAGCTCTCAAGCCAGTCACGTCCTCGCAGTATCCAGTCCTGCGTCATGTCCTGGCCGATCGCGCGCAAGCCGCGCAGCACTTGCCAGGTACCATAGATGTAATTCACACCCCAACGGCCGTACCAGGAACCGTCGTCGTCCTGGGTATCGATCAGGTAATGGATGGCGTCGCGCACGCACTGCGCTTTGGCATCGAAACCAATGTAACCGAGCAGTTCGAGCGTGCGTGCCGTCAGGTCGCTGCACGTGGGATCGAGAATCGCATTGTGATCGGCAAACGGCATATCTTCGAGCCATGGCGTCGTCACGTTCTTGTCAAACGCTGCCCAGCCACCATCGCGACATTGGAAACTCAGCTGCCAACCAAGTGCGCGGCGAAAGATCTCATCGAGTGATTGTTGATCTTTCGGCAGCACTAGGCGCAGCGCCATCAGCACCATCCCCGTGTCGTCCGTGTCGGGATAGTAAACGTTGTTGTACTCGAACGCCCACCCACTCGCTTCCGGATGCGGATTATTTACCGTCCAATCACCGCGGATTCGCACTTCTTTGTTGACGAGCCAATCGGCCGCCTTTTGCAGCGCGGGGTGTTCTGGGGAAACGCCGGATTCCGCGAGCGAGATGATGTTGATCGCGGTGTCCCAGACAGGCGAAAGACAGGGTTGTATCCGGAAATCATCGGGATCGTCGACAAACAGGCCTGCGAAATCTTTTTCCACCTTCGCGTAAACGGGATTTTTTTTCGAGTAACCGAGAGCGCGCAACGCGATCAGACAATTCAGCATCGCCGGATACACCGTCGCAAGGCCGTCGCTGCCTTCGCCGATCCGTTCGAGCATCCACCGTTCCGCTTCTTCAAGCGCGCGCCGGCGCAGCGGGCGAAACCCGAGGGGACGCAGGAACTTCAGAACATCATCAACCCGCAGAAAGAAATTGCGCCACGTCCAGAAACGCTCGCTGCGCGGCAGCCGGAAATCGCCTTGCTCGGTGCCAAGCGGATAGAGCTCGTGCAATTGCTTTTCGCCAGGCAGCACGCGAGTCGGTTTGAAATGGTTAATGATGGCGAGCGGCACCAACATCGCCCGGCTCCACGATGACATTTTGTAGATATGAAACGGCGCCCAGCTTGGCAGGAGCACCATTTCCACAGGAGTCGTGGGCAAATACTTCCACGGAAACTGACCCAGGAGCGCAAGATAAAGCTTGCTGAAGGTGTTCATCTGCGGAATGCCGCCGAGCCGCATGATATTGGAGCGCGCTTCCTGCATGAACGGCGCGTCCGCCGAGCAGCCGGCGAGTTTCAGCGCAAAATATGCCTTTGCCGAAGCGTTAATCTCGCTCGGGCCGTCATGATAATTATTCCAGCCGCCGTCCGGCAATTGGCGTTTCAGAATGTGACGAACGCAGCGCCGCTGCAACTGCGTATTGACTTCGCCACACCAGTGCATGAAGAGCACGTAATCGGAGCAGAGTGTGCTATCGACGATCAGCTCGCCGCACCAATGACCGTCGGGCTTTTGCTGGCGCAGAAGATTTTCTTGCGCGCGCGATATGGCCTGGGAAAGCTCGATATCGTTAGGCGCATACGACTGGGCGAGATCTCGCCGTGCGCTCGGCAAAGGAATTACGTCAGAGGACCGGTTCATGATGTCGATCTCGGACCTGTCGATCTAATAACTTCCAGATGTTACGATGCCTGCGCCGAAGCCTCGGCGCTTTTTCCTGTGAGATGTCCGTTTCCAGAGCTTACGCCATTAAACGCAAGAACTTCGCTGCCACGGCCAGTTGGTTTGGGTTTCGGGCCGAAGTTGAATCTGACCGTTTTCCAAGTGTCGCCGCGCTGCGATTGCAGACCCAAAGTTGCAGTTGGCTCATAACCACAGTGCACCATGCAGTTCTCACAACGACTGTCGCGCGCCACACCGTTCACGACTCCGTATCGGTCCCACTCGGTTTTTTCAAGTAATTCTGCGTAGCTCGAGTAATGCCCGTCAGTCATGAGATAGCATGGCCCCTTCCAGCCACGAATGTTCCGCGTCGGAATTGCCCACGCTGAACAGGTCAAATCACGCTTGCCCCCGAGGAATTCGAAATAGACCGGCGTCCCAAAAAAGTTATACCGATTCATCCACTTCTCGATTTTTTGGAACTTCTGAATCGTCATCGCGCGGGTGAGAAAGAAGTTTTCCGGGCGCAAATTAAGCCGCTTGATCATGTCTTTCTTCGCGGCGTCATAATCGTATCCCGGAGTGATGGTGTGGCCATCGACCCTGAGATCGGAAAGATAATCGAACATCTGCTCGATCTGCTGCATATCGGTTTCCTTGTAAATCGTCGTGTTGGTCGCGACCTGATAGCCGAGCAGCTTCGCCATTTTGATCGCGAGGATGCACTCCTTGAAAACGCCTTCGCGCTCGACGATGAGATCGTGCGTCCGCTCGAGACCATCGAGGTGCACGTTCCAATACATCCAACCTGTCGGTCCGATTGGACAATCGCGGATTGGCGCCTGCGGATTGCGGATAGTCGCAGCCTCTTTTTCTGAGACCAACCCTTTCGCGAGCAAGGCGTCGATCTTTTCTTCTAATTCTTTGCGCAATCCGGTCCGAGCCGGACTGGCATTCTCCGCTGCCCGCAATTCTTTGGTGAGCCACTCGCGCATCTTCTTGCGCATGAACGTGGCGTTTGTGCAGATGTAAACGATACGCTTCTGCTCGAGCAATCCTTTCACCAGCGCCTCGATATGCGGGTAGATAAGGGGCTCGCCCCCGCAAATTGAGACCATCGGTGCGTCGCACTCCTGCGCCGCCGCGAGGCAGTCCTCCAGGCTCATCATGT
>WNGF01002472.1_pt1 | contig 34470 bp, 37 predicted proteins | sample 5400641 | NCBI WGS metagenome assembly WNGF01 (sample SAMN13153371, study PRJNA577476) | soil metagenome | isolation source: 80 cm soil or saprolite under grassland replicate 2 | place: USA:California | collected 2016-06-15 | reverse complement strand
CGGCCAGCCGATAAGATGTGCTGTCTGATCGGCGAAGAAGACATGAGGAATAAACCCGAGTGGCAAGCCAATGACGCCTACGTCCAACACCAGGGCATAGAGAAGCAGCAGGTGAATGACGCGCCCGCGGGTCCTCGGACGCCTGCTAAGGCCGAGGTGTATCAAGGGGAGCAGCACGCTCAACAAAGCGACGATCAAGCCGATCATTTGGGAGGTCTCTCCACGACACGGGCTCGCATTGGTATAGGCGCCCTCGTGCGCTGAAGTCTATCGCACTTGTTCATGCTCGGCTGGTCTTGATCCAGTGCCTCGAAGTGCCGCTGACGCTGCTCACGCTCGTCCACGAGGTGATCGACTAGAAACCTCGGCAATGTCGGCTCGTGGCACTCAACGGCCGTGCCGGCAGTCACCACATATGTCCGCTATTAAAGGTAGACCGGCCGTGCCATCGCGCTGCCGTGAGATCTCACTTTGACCCATCTGCGACATATGACGGATTCAAATCCTGCAGCGCAGCAGCCTCGTGCGGCAGTCTGAGGTGTGCTATCCTTTCGGTCGCTAGCACGGAAGGTACTGGGCAGCGAAGCGGCGCGAGTTCAGGCGCCGCGGCCGCGTTGCCGCTCGCGGCCGCGCGCAGCAGTGCGAGCGGATGCGGCGTATCACAAGGGAGGAACCCTCCGATGAGAAGCAAACTTTTGGTCAGCACCGCAGCGCTGTTGGCAGGAATGGCGATGGCGTCGGCGCAGAACGTACCAAGCGGCGGACGCGATTCAGGCCCTGCCGCCCAAAGCCAGGGTGCGCCCGGCGGCGCGGCGGGACAGGATCGACAGGCTCCGCAGAGTAGCCAGGGACAGCAAGGGCAAGACGCGAAGGGTCAGGCGCAGCAGGGTCAGAAAGATCAAATGCAACCGGGCCAGCAGAAGGACCAGGCCCAAAGCCCCAGCCAGACCCAGCAAAGCCCGAAGCAGGAGCAGTCGCCGCAACGCCAACAGGGTCAACAGGGCCAGGGTCCACAGCCAGGCCAGGGTGCGCAAGGTAAGAGCACGCAACAAGGCCAAACTCAGCAGGGACAGACGGGCGGCAGCGGCGCTACGCTGCCGCCGGAGCAACGCACCAAAATCAAAGAGACGGGACCACGAGCCAGCAACGTCAACTTCTCCATCAGCGTGGGCACGGCAGTGCCGAGGACGGTGCGCGTCATTGCGGTCCCGCCGACCCTCGTGCAGTGGCGCGGCCACCGCTACTTCGTGGTCGGCGACGAGATGATCATCGTCGATAGCAAAAATCGAATTGTTGCGGTCATCGCGCTTTAGATCGCAACAACTTGCATGTGAGACCGGACGGTCTGGCGACCGATCCCTACCTCTGGCCGGCGCAGGCAACCAAAGCCGCGCTTCGGCAAGCAGGGCTTTGCTACGTCGCTTAGGAAGACGTTTGTTGGGCAAACGCCGACGCCGAAATACAAGGCGGATTTGTCCCCGTCAATAGGCCGATTGTTGGTTACGTTGCAGGGGGACAAGAGCGATCGCAAACTTACGCCGTGGTCATTCAAGGTAGCTTGTCCACTAAACGTGTAGCTGATCTTGCGCTTGAACACCATTTGCCGGCGGCCTCGCTCTCGCGCTCGTTTGCCGATGTCGGAGGTCTGATGTCGTACGGCGCGGACGGCCCCGCCTTGTTTCGTCGCAGCGCTCTTTTTGTGCATAAAATTTTGCAGGGCAGTAGACCTACAGAAATGCCGGTGGAACAGCCCACGAAATTCGAGTTGGTTATCAATCTCAAGACGGCGAATGCGCTGCGGATCGATGTGCCTTTGTTTTTCCAGCAGCGCGCTGACGTAGTTATCGAATAATTGTTCGCTGCACTTCCGCTCTGGGGTCATCAGCGACCAAGGCGGTCAAAGCCACAGCACGGTGGATGTCCGCTTCGCCTCAAAAGCGGACAAATATGCAGTGATCTCGGGGTGTCCGCTTAGTGCCAAGAGGCGACATTTGTCCCCTTTCTTAAACTTGAAGAACTGCGGTAATACATCGAGTTGCCTTACCGGCACGTGCCGAACGGCCCGTTGGCAGCAGCGCGCATCCCGTCGGCTTGCCCTGGGATTCCACAACGATCTGTTTTGCGGCTGCGGAATTCCGCAACAGCCTGTTTTTCGGGAGGGCCCAAAATGAAATTTCTCCGACGCAAATTCTTGCAGCTGGCAGTGGGCGCGGCCGCGATATCGGCCGCAGTGCACATCGCGAAGGCGCAGAGCTATCCGACGCGGCCGATCCGGCTGGTCATTCCCTTTCCGCCGGGAGGCGCCTACGATCTCGTCGGCCGACCACTGGCGGAGAAGCTGAAACCGCTGCTCGGCACGATCGCGATCGAGAACATCGGTGGTGCTGGCGCCTCGCTCGGTGCCGTTGCAGTCGTGCGCGCGCCGCCCGACGGCTACACTATTCTGCTCGGCGGGACGCAGACGCACCTCAACGAAGCGTTGCTTAAGGGCCGACCGCTTTACGATCCGGTCAAGGACCTCGACCCGATTGCGAGCGTGGCCGCCAATTGTCTCATCATTGCCGTGCACCCTTCGCTGCCGGTTCGAACGCTGAAGGAGCTCATCGCCTATGCGAAGGCCAATCCTGGCAAGCTGTCCTACGGCCACGCCGGTGTCGGCTCGCTCCAGCACCTGACCGGCGAACTGCTCAAGTCGCTCGCGGAAACGCCCGATATCGTCCAGATACCGTATCGCGGCACCGGACCGGCGATCGCGGACTTGGTCAGCGGCCAAGTGCCCATTGGCATCGTGGGCGTGACAGGACCATTGCTCGAATTCCATCGATCCGGGAAAACGCGCATCCTTGCCATCACCAATCCCACGCGTCTCAATGTTGCACCCGAGCTTCCGACGGCGGCCGAACTGGGCTTTCCCGGGCTTACCGTGACTGGCACCATCGGGCTGCTCGCACCGGTCGGCACGCCGGGGATCGTCGAAAGCATCTCGTCGGCGTCGCGCGCGGCGGTCGCCGAACCAGGCTACCAACAGGTGTTGATCGATGCGGGCATCGAGCCCACGCTTGACTCGAACCCCGACAAATTCCGCCGCTCGCTTGCAGCCGATGTGGAGCTCTGGACGCCAGTCGTCAAAGCCCTCGGACTCAAGATCGATTGAGCGCCCCGGATGCCGGGATGTCCGCTTCACCTCCAATACCGGCGGAGTTGATGCAGTGCCCCAAACTGACGCTTTGTGCCAATCGCGACCGAACGCAGCGCAGCAAATTACATCTTCACTCAATTACCTCATCGGCGCGCAACAGGAATGACTCGGGAATGAAAGCCATGCGTTAACCAGCCTATCAATGCATTACAGGGCGTGAACCCGACGACAAGTTCCACTGGGAACGAGCGGGGTCTCCTTCGCGTTCTATCTCAAGAGACGGAACAGAAGGACCTGCCCATGTGGATTAAAACCTCTCTGATCGCGCTTGGATTGGTTGGCACAATGGCTGCCGCGACTCCGGCACCGACCCTCGCTCAAGGTGTGCACATTGGTCCGAACGGCGTTGGGATTGACATCGGCCGACCCGGATACCGTGAACGCCATTACCGAGGCTATCACGACTATGCCTATGACCGCCGGTTCCGCGGCGGCTGTCGGACGGTGACGATTGAGCGAGATGACGGGAGTATGCGCACAATCCGACGCTGCGATTAAGGACGAGTACGCCTGCTCAATCCTTCCTGTTCGAGGTCCCTGCAAAGGGGCCCGAGCAGGGGGGTGCCTGGATGTCTTCGCGCCACCGCGTGAAGATTTTCTCGCTGGGGGTACGCCGTCTTTCATGCGTGCGCCGTGATCAGGTTCTCGAGTCAAAAGCGGCGGAGATGATCGGGATGATGCGGCGCCCCATGTCCGCTTCGCACCGAAAGCAGACAAACAGACAGACGTCTCGCGATGTCCGCTTTGTGCCAAAGCGGACTGTGGCACCTCAGCAAACTACTGGGCTAGCGTGCTCGACGCGCCGTTGCCGAGAATGGCTTTCCACTTAAGTTCGGATCGCCGCCCGCCTTCCTCGTGATAATTGTGACTTCCTTATAATGTTCCCCTTTGACTGCATGCTGGTACAGGCTGGGACTGGCCTTATTCACCTTCTTTCCAGCCCAAGCTTCGGACGCGAGCAGGCCGGTTGCGACGAAGGTGATCACCGTGAGGAAGACAACAGCTCTAACCATTAAAGCCTCCTGCGCGAGTGTTCGGAACTGTGATGGTCCTGTCAGAACCCTGCCGCGAATTGTAGGACCGTTTTGTTGTTGAGCAACGGGAAAAACCCTCCTTTCCGCTCGAACGAGCGGCCCGCCGGGCGGTCGCGGCATGTCCGCTTGCCTCCATTAGCGAAGGCGCTAGCAACAACGCGGCGACCTCGTCGCAGCGCTCCGAGACGGAACACAGACGACAGTTCAGGCGTTTTGTTTAGGTGCACGCTTCCATCCCGGCGACTTCGTCGCGCCGCTGTGCGGTGAGCAGGAGCAGCTGGGCGAGCGGACCGAACGGCCAGTCGATTTCCTCGGCGGCACACCAGAACCACCGCAGTTCGTCATCGCTCAACACTCGATCGCGTGGCCGCTCTTTCGTCGGCAGCTTCATCCGCGCCACCGGCGACGCGGACAAGCGATCTTTCTCGATTGCCCAATTGAACAGGGCGCGCAGGCGGGCAAGCGTTCTGTTCGCCTGTATCTCGGCGCCGCGCGTGATGATGCCGTCAATGAGCTCGATCACGTCTCGGCGGGTGATGCTCCCGATAGGGCGTTTGCGCCATTTGGCGATCGCGTCGTGTTCCAGGTCGCGCTTGGCTTCCTGATAGGTGGACGCCGCGTTGTTCTTCTGCAGGTGGCGTTCAAGGTAGTCGTAAGCGAGCGCGGCAAAGGTATCAGCCTCCAGGCGCGGATTATCGCGGCGCGCGCGCTTTTCCTCCGCCGGGTCGAAGCCTTGGCGCACGCGCTCAAGCGCAGCCGTGGCCTCGCGCCGCGCTTGCGCGGGCTTGATTGCCGGATAAGCACCGATCGTGAAGCGGCGCAGCCGACCGCCAAAGCGATAGAACATTGACCAGCTCTTGCCGCCGTTGGCCGTGACGCGCAGCGCCAGCCCGGGAAATGAAGCATCGAAGTATTCAAGACGCCCGCGCGTTGGCGCCTTCGCCCGTTCGACGAACAGGTCGGTGAGCTTCTTTGTCGGCATCAGGTGCTCCGCCGGGGTGACGCCGGGGTTACGTTACCCCGCGTACTGCCGTGAAATTTTCAGGGCGTTTCACCGCCGTATATCGACCGGCGAGGGGGAGCAAGCTCTTTGCAATCTCAGGAGTTTTTAGCTGTGGAAAGAACGGCTACGAAATTGAGTAGCAACCGACTTCGAATCTGGGGGTCGGGGGTTCGAATCCCTCCGAGCGCGCCAGCCAGCATCTGTCCAGCCCGGACACATAGGTGACAGGTCGTACCTAAGACATGGGTGACGACCTCGTGCCGAACGGGTTGTCCACGGCATCCACACCTCCCGCCGCAAAGGCGAAAAGTGTTACCCATGTGTCCGGTACGAAATGTCACCTATGTCTCGGGCCGCTCACTGCTGATCTCGCTGAGACATGATCGACGATCCGGACCGGCGTCTTATTTGGCGAGCGAGTCAAATAACAAAAATCGGCCCGCGATCCGCCGGCGCGGCGCGTAGTTCTCGGGCGCGGTCGGCGTGGTGCCGCGATCGAGGGGCCGCCCACGGGTCCCCAATCCTCCTCGGCTTCCCGCTTAGCCGCCGTCCTTGGCGGAACGATCATCAGGATTGGCGCGTTGTCGACCATTGTCGGAAACTACGGGGTGAGGCTATGATCGACAACCGCACGCAAGTGTTTGATGTCGCCATGAAGAACGCGCGCACAATCGAGGCCTGCGTTGACCGACTGGCCATGATTGGCGCGGACCACGAATTGAAATTGATAGCGCGGCGGCTATCGCGTCTGACTTTTCGGGCAGCGCCTTCAGAGGAGGCGATGAGTGCACCGCGTGAGTAGCGTTGCGTTGGTTTTTTAAATACCCCTGTTCTTACTGCCGAGTATTTTGCTGTGCCGCGACCATTGCATGATACCCCGCATAAGCTTGGCGGATGTTAGCGTGCACGTCGTCTGTAATGCGGTGCAGGTTACGCGCCGCAGCATCGGCATCAGGCCCGACCGCGATAACCGATATCATCAAACAATCGACAATGTCGTCGTCCTCCTCCCCGCACCAGCTCAACTCTGAACTCGCCGTGATCGGTATCGATAACGGCAAAAATCTCAGCGCAGGCTTGGTTCGGCGTCAGATGAAGTTCAGGTCACTGAAGACGTGCCAATCGCTAGTGACCGGGGCGTGCGCGATAGCGCCCTCCGCTTGAACCTGTTGGCCATTCATCTCCCAGACATAGACCTGGCCGCTGCCGTCCTGACGCCAGAGAACGTCGCTGTTGCCGTCGCCGTTGAAATCGTTGACGCTCTCGATGTGCCAATCGCTGGTGACCGGAGCGTGCGCGACAGCGCCCTCCGCTTGAACCTGTTGGCCATTCATCTCCCAGACATAGACCTGGCCGCTGCCGTCCTGACGCCAGAGAACGTCGCTGTTGCCATCGCCGTTGAAATCGCCGATGCCCTGGACGTGCCAATCGCTAGTGACCGCAGCGTGCGCGACAGCGCCCTCCGCTTGAACCTGTTGGCCATTCATCTCCCAGACATAGACCTGGCCGCTGCCGTCCTGATGCCAGAGAACGTCGCTGTTGCCGTCGCCGTTGAAATCGCCGACGCCCTGGACGTGCCAATCGTTGGTGACTGGGGCGTGCGTCACGCTGCCTTCGGCTTTGACGTTCAAGCCATCCATCTCCCACAGGTAGACCTGCCCGCTGTCGTGCCGCCAAAGGATGTCGCTTTTGAAGTCGCCGTCGAAGTCGCCAGTGCCTTCGATGTGCCAGTCGTTGGTGACCGGGGCGTGCGGCGGACTGCCCTCTTCTTTGATCTGCCGACCATCCATCTCCCAGAAGTAGACCGGCCCGCTGTCTTGCCGCCAGAGAAGGTCGCTGTTGCCATCGCCGTTGAAGTCGCCGACGCCCTGGATGTGCCAATCGTTGGGGACGAGCTCCACACGTCCTTCGCCCTCGGTCTGTAAGCCATTCATCGCCCAGAGATAGACCTGGCCGCTGTCCTGACGCCAGAGAACGTCGCCGCGGCCGTCACCGTTGAAATCATCGCTTGTCGGCTCCGGGACGAAGTAGTTGGCCGGGTTGCTGTCGGTGACCGGCGTGCCGGTGTTGGGTTCCAGGGCGGTGACGGTGCCGAGGTTGGTCTGCTGGCCGGCCAGGGCGGTGGCGGTGGCGGTGTAGGTCCAGGTCTCGGTCGTGTCGAGCAGGCCGTTGTTGTTGGTGTCGCCGGTGAAGCTGGTGATGGGGCCCAGCTTGTCGTCGATGACGACGACGTTGGACAGGGGCACGGGGCCGGTGTCGGTCACCACGTAGGTGAACGTCACCGTGCTCCCCGCCGCCACGAGCGGCCCGGACGGGCTGTCGGCGTCCTGGCCGTTGACGAACTTGACGATCTGGATGGCCGGGGCGCCGAGGACGTCTGTGTCGGTGGCGACGTTGTTGCCGAGGTTGGTATCGGTCAGCCCAGCCGGCGGGGCCACCGTGGCGGTGTTGGTGAGCGAGCCGATGGCCAACGGGCTGATCTGGGCGACCGCGGTGAAGATGGCGAAGCCGCCGGGCAGCAGGGTGACCGGGGTGAAGATGTTGCCGGTGCCGATGGGCTGGGCCACGCTGGACCCGGCCGGGCCGCGACGGGGGCGTCGTTGATCGGGGTCACGGTCAGGGTCACGGTAGCGACATTGCTGGCTAACGTTCCGTCATCGACCTGGTAGGTGAAGCTGTCCGTGCCGTTGAAATTGGCGTCAGGCGTGTAGGTGAACGAGCCATCGAGGGTGTTGAGCGTCACAGTGCCATTCGCGGGGGTACTCACCACGGATGCGGTGAGTGCGTCGCCGTCCACGTCGGTGTCGTTGCCGAGAATGCCTGGGGCCGCGACGCCGAGCGCCGTGTCCTCGTTGGTGGTGTAGCTGTCATTGACAGCGACCGGGGCAGCCATGGGACGCTCCTCTTGGCACCCTTGCGTTTTCAAGGGCAGCTAGAGACGATACCTTCTTTCGCTGGCGCCCGACGTTTGCATTTTGGACTAGGCCATTGTGCTCATTGGATCTGGACCATTGTGCCCACGCAAGCCGGTGGAAATTTCTTACACAGCGGTAGTCATTTTTTGCGGCAGGCTTAAACCACGCGGCGGGTGCGTGGCGTCTACGGTTTCAAACTGGCGCGACCTTGCGCAGATCGCCATACCGGATCGGCCGCCAGTGCCAATCGCGTCTTCACGCGCTGCAGCAATCCTATTCGATCACCTCGTGGGCGTGGGCGGCATACGTTCATCGTCGGTGAGGCGTGAGATGAGGCGAGCGGGCGGTCGATTGCGGGGAGACCCGCGCTGACAACTCTTTTGCTCTTCCTCCATCAATAGTTTTTGAATCTGGCAGCGTTCGGCTTCATCCTTCACCTCCCGCAATAGTTTCCTGTACCGCTTGATGTTTTCGCGCCTGATGAATCGGTCGTGAGCGAGCACTATCGCCGCCTGGCGCAAGAGTGCTTGGAGATGGCGCCCACAATTGAGGATGAAGATAGCCGAGCATCTCTGATAGAGATGGCACGAGTCTGGATACGCTTGGCCAAAAGCTACGAAGACGACACGTCAATGCCGCCAGCTGCAACAAAGGAAACTCGGCCAGCCATACAACAACAAGAGCAGGCACAGCCCAAGAAGGATGATGACAAAGGTCGGCGCGCTGAGGCGTCTCGGTGGCGCTGGCCTCGTTGTTGGCCGTGTTCGGGTCGACCTGGTCGGCGCCGCTGATGGTCCCGGTGTTGGTCTGCGCGACGGGGCTGACCACCGTGGAGGCTCGGACTCTCTGGACGCTCCGATGCTATCCCTAAGCACAGAGCACGCAAGCGCGCCGATGGTCTATGCGCAATCAAAAAGGTTGAGACTCGCGGCCATAATCTTGGGCGGATGTTTATCACCTCGACTGTCGTTCCGCGCGAGCGTGACCCGCTGTGCTCCGCCAAGCAAGCGTGCAAGACCTCGACCCGCTCGCGCGGCTTCCTGCTCCGCGCGCGCCGTGAGCGGCCATGCGACGGGCCGTAGAACAATCGCCCCAACACCCCACTCGCGCGAACACTTCTGCATCGGCGACAACAGCTGAGATGATGGCGCTTCGACCGATCGTTCTGGTGCGCGCTTGGGACCACGACCTCGATCGATGAACGCCGCTGCGAGGCCGCCCGCTTACGCTCAGCCGCCGCGCCGCAGCCGCCCCAAGCCCTGTTCAAGCAGCGGCTTGACCGGCGCGGGAAGCGCGAGCTTGCCGGCCTCTTCGCGACCGCGCGGCGACATCTTGTTCCAAGTCTTGGCCAGAATGTCGGCGAGCTTGTCGGCATCGGTCTTGGCCAAGAAATCGGCGACGTAGTGCTCGAGGAACACGATGCAGGCCACGTCCTCGATCAGTTGCGCTTCGGCGTCCGATTTGAGCCGCTCCTTGCGGATGAGCGCACCGACGCGCGCGATGTCGTCCGCGCCATAACCCTGCGCGGCCATGATTTCGCCGATGCGCCGGGCGTGAAAGGCCTGCAGGTCCTTGCGCCATTTCAAGTACCCCGCGCGGCCGGCCGGGTAGCTCGTGCGCGGCGAGGTCCAGCGCTCGATGTGCTGGCCGCGCGCCGCGATGCGCAGATGCTCGGAGGCGTTGGGCGCCATGCGCGCAAGCGTCTCGCTCATGCGGCGTCCATAAACGAACTCGGCGGGTTCGAGCCGGCCGTCGACCTCGATCCGATTGGGATCGCCGGCGTTGACGTCGTCGATCGCCGCGATCACGTCGTTGAGCCGCTTGCCGTCTTCGCTCATCCTCTGCATGCGTCTTGAGACGCTCGCTGGACCGCCACCGCACCGCAGCATAGCGCGCACTGACAGCGCCGTCATTTTTGTTCGCGCGAGCATCGCCAAAATCAAGCTGCTCGGCTGGCCTGCCAAGGATGGCACGGCGACCCACTTTTCGGCACCGCCGATGATAGGATAGATGGGAGCAGCACGGCGTGGTGGTGTATCGTTCTGTGAGCGAGGACCGCCTCAAGCAAGGAGTGCTTGAATGTCATCATCCTCGAGCGACTGGGAGATGCCGCAGGCCTTCCAGCCGAAACCGGAAAATTACTCCTACGACCTCGAGTCAGCGCTGACCTCGATGGTGGGCCTGCGCGCGCTCGTTCCCGCGGATGCCTTCACCGCTGAGACCCTCGGCACCGAGCGCACCGGCAATGGCGTACTGATCCGCGACGGCGTCGTGCTCACCATCGGCTATCTCATCACCGAGGCGGAAACGATCTGGGTTCATCTGGCGGACGGGCGCGCGGTTCCCGGCCACGTCTTGGCCTACGACCAGGAGACCGGCTTCGGGCTGGTGCAGGCGCTGGCGCGGCTCAATCTTCCGGTGCTGCCGATCGGCCAATCGAAAGCGGCGAAGGTGGGCGATTCCGTCGTGGTCGCGGGCGCGGGCGGGCGCAAGCATTCGGTGGTGGCGCGCATCGCCGCCAAGCAGGAATTCGCCGGCAATTGGGAATACGTCCTCGACGAAGCGATCTTCACCGCGCCGGCGCATCCGTTTTGGGGCGGCACCGCGATGATCGGACGCGCGGGCGAACTTCTGGGCATCGGATCGCTGCAGGTGCAGCAGGTGCGTGAAAGCGGGACGCCCGAGCCGCTCAACATGATCGTGCCGATCGACATTCTCAAACCGATCCTCGAGGATCTCCTTACCCTGGGCCGGCCGAATCATCCGCCGCGCCCTTGGCTCGGCCTCAACGCCACCGAGGTCGACGACAAAGTCGTCGTGGCGCGGGTGTCCACCGGCGGCCCGGCCCGACGCGCCAATCTGCGCACTGGCGACGTCGTGCTGGCGGTGGCGGGGCAGGAGGTCAGCGACCTCGCCGGCTTTTTCCGCAAGGTGTGGTCGCTCGGCAAGGCCGGCATCGAAGTGCCGCTGACGATCTATCGCGACGGCCGCACCATTGAGGTCCGCGTCCCCTCTGGCGACCGCAACCGCTTTCTCAAAGGGCCGAGCCTGCATTGAGCCTGCGGTAATGGGGGTATTGGGAAACCGCAGCCTCTCGGCCCGTGCAAGGCTTCGTTTTCCGCAGGTCTCCCATGCCGCGGAGATCTCCTGAGTTGCCGGCGCGGGTCACACGCGCGACATGCTCGGGTGGGCTTGATTGCGCGCAAGCCGAGGAGGGGTCATGGGCATCATCATGATCAACTGCCCTGCCACGGGTCGTAGGGTCTCTACGGGCATCGAGACCGTCGACATCGAGGAGCTTCCGGCGGTGACAGCCAAGATGGTCTGTCCCGCCTGTGGCGGTGTGCACGACTGGACCAAGGCCGACGCGTCGCTCGTACCCAGCGGCGAACAGTACCGACTGGGAGCAATGGCGGCGCGAGCGATCTCACGGCATCGCTCGCCGGGACCTTGAACGCGCGCCAAGCAAAAGGGCGCGGCATTCGCCGCGCCCTGCGCTTAGAGCCGCCTGCAGGATGTCACGTCCTCGGCTGCGGCACGATCCGGATGTAAGGCTTCGGCGCTTTCCAGCCTTGCGGATATTGCTTCTTGGCCTCCTCGTCGCTGACCGAGCCGGCGATGATCACGTCCTCGCCGTGCTTCCAATTCACCGGCGTCGCCACCTTGTGCTTGGCGGTGAGTTGGAGCGAGTCGATGACACGCAGCACCTCGTCGAAGTTGCGTCCGGTGGTCATCGGATAGACGAGGATGAGCTTGATCTTCTTGTCAGGCCCGATGACGAAGACGTTGCGCACGGTCTGGTTGTCCGCAGGCGTGCGCTTGGCCGGGTCGCCGGAGACGGCGGCGGGCAGCATGCCGTAGAGCTTCGACACCTGGAAATCGGAGTCGGCGATCATCGGGTAATTCGGCGCGTGGCCCTGCGTCTCCTTGATGTCGTTAGACCAGCCTTGATGGCTGGTGAGCGGATCGACCGACAGGCCGATGATCTTGACGCCGCGCTTGTCGAACTCGGGCTTGATCTTGGCCATGTAGCCGAGCTCGGTGGTGCATACCGGTGTGAAGTCCTTGGGATGCGAGAAAAGCACCGCCCATTTGTCGCCGATCCAATCGTGGAAACGGATCTTACCTTCGGTGGTCTCCGCCTCGAAATCCGGGGCGGTATCGTTGATTGCCAGTGCCATGACTTACCTCCGTCGCCGTGCAGCCATTCGGGCCGGTAATATAATGAGTTGCAACGTCGGCGCCAGTATTTGCTGTAATAGCCGCCGACTATGAAGGCCGCGTAGCGCGGCCATATCTTGCTTTGTAGCGCGATCTTACCTTGTAGCGCGGTGCGTGGAGAACAAATGACCCGTCAGCCTCGCGCGTGAGGAATTTGCATCGGCGCGCAGGCATAGCGGCGCTTTGCCACGCCGCCTTGGTCTCGGTCCGGCTCGCCGCGTCGATGCCGAAGCCGCATCGTCGGCCGCAGGACAGGATCCGCCGGACGCCCGAAAATAGACCGGACGGAAGTAACAGCGATTGATCTGCTCGGTCGGCCGCAGGCCTTGCTCGCAAGCGCGGTGATCATGTCGGGCTGCGGCGCATCGAGACGGCGCCGAACGCAACATGGCGCACGAACCGATCCCCTGACGGCCGGCGACCGACGTCCGACCGCGGTATGCACGTCCGCGTTCCACCCAGCTTGCCGCGCTATGACGGCAGCGGCCCGCTGATCACAAATTGCTGATCGTGCCGCAGCGCACACTGGTCACGCCGGCAGCGGCTTAGCGAAATACGCGTGAGAAGGGGACAACTCCTCGCGATTCCGCTCTTCCGCCGATCATTGCCGCAACTTCGCCACATCGCCGCCATCAACCCGAACTGCCGACGGCCTGTGGCGAGTCGAACCCTAACCACGCGTTGCGCGACTAAATACATAGGCGTGAGGAACCCCTGTAGTCCCGGCGGCGTTGTGGGGGCATCCCTCTCGAGCAGGAAGGCGTCAATGAGCATGGGCGCTCCTTTGTATGCGCTGATTGCAGCGATCAAGCGGTCGCCCATCGTGGTGAGGCTGAGCGAACGGTTATTGCTCGCCCGCGACTGGGCGAGCGTACGCAAATCGACGGACGTTGACGCCTATGTCCTCGCCTGGATCGCAAGTCACGTCCGCGGACCGCGACGTCCGCCGCGCACGTTCATGTAAATCTCCCCTGTTTGCAGCTCGATCCGCGTGACGACCGCGCCGCCCCTGCGTGGTTAGCGTCGCCAGCGATACGGTGAGCAAGGTTGCCAGCGGCGCTGCGAGCGGCCGCGGCTGATCTCGCGGCCATGGCATTGGGTTCTCTCGCAGTCGGCGGCGCAGCCGCGTGGCTGACCTTTCTCGCCGATTGACCCGTGTTGACATTTACGTTGCTGCGCAGCAAAGCCTAAAAATCGGCTTTGCGGGGTGCCAATCGCGGCATGTTCAAGCGGATCCTCATCGCCAACCGCGGCGAGATCGCCTGCCGGATCATCAAGACCGCGCGCCGCTTGGGTATCGCCACCGTCGCGGTCTATTCCGAGGCCGACCGGGACGCGCTGCATGTGGAAATGGCCGACGAGGCCGTGCCAATCGGACCGCCCCCGGCCTCCGAAAGCTATCTCGTGATCGAGAACATCCTCGCCGCCTGCAAGCGGACAGGCGCCGAGGCGGTGCATCCTGGCTACGGCTTTCTCGCGGAACGCGAAGCGTTTCCCGTGGCGCTGGCGAGGGCCGGCATCGTCTTCATCGGGCCGCATCCCGACGCGATCGCCGCCATGGGCGACAAGCTCGAGAGCAAGAAGGCAGCGGCCAAGGCCAAGGTGTCCATCGTTCCCGGTCATCTCGGCGTGATCGCCGACGCCGCGCACGCGGCGAAGATCGCGGACGAGATCGGATATCCGGTGATGATCAAGGCATCGGCAGGCGGCGGCGGCAAGGGCATGCGGATTGCCTATTCGAGGGATGAGATCGCGGAGGGCTTTGCGCGCGCGCGTTCGGAGGCAAAATCATCCTTCGGTGACGACCGGGTGTTGATCGAGAAATTCATCGTCGATCCGCGCCATATCGAAATCCAGGTGCTGGGCGACAAGCACGGCAATGTCATTCATCTCGGCGAGCGCGAGTGCTCGATCCAGCGCCGCAATCAGAAAGTCGTCGAGGAAGCGCCGAGCCCGCTCATCGATGCGGCGACGCGCCGAAAAATGGGCGAGCAGGCGGTCGCGCTCGCGAAGGCGGTCGGCTACGACTCGGCCGGAACCGTCGAGTTCGTCGTCGGGCAGGACAAACGCTTCTATTTTCTCGAAATGAATACGCGCTTGCAGGTCGAGCATCCCGTCACCGAACTCGTGACCGGCGTCGATCTGGTCGAGCAGATGATCCGCGTGGCGGCGGGCGAGAAGCTCAAGCTCAAGCAAAGCGATATCGAGCTGGCGGGATGGGCGGTGGAGACCCGCGTCTACGCCGAGGATCCCGCGCGCAACTTCCTCCCCTCGGCCGGCCGACTGGTGCGCTATCGGCCGCCGGCGGAGCGCAGCGTAGACGGCGTGACCGTGCGCGTCGACACGGGCGTCTACGAGGGTGGCGAGATCTCGCTTTACTACGACCCCCTCATCGCCAAGCTCATCACGCATGCGCCGACGCGCAAGCAAGCGATCGCCGCGCAGGCCGTTGCGCTCGACGCGTTCGCGATCGAAGGGTTCCGCCACAACATTCCGTTCCTCGCGGCGCTGATGCAGCACGAGCGCTGGCAGGCCGGAAAACTCTCGACCGCGTTTCTTGCCGAGGAGTTTCCCGACGGTTTTCGTCCCATCGTTCCCGAGGCGCAAACCGCGCGCACCCTCGCCGCGGTCGCGGCTGCCATGGATCACGTGCTCGGCGAGCGAAAGCGCCGCATTTCAGGTCAGCGTCCGGGAGCCGCGGTCACGCGGGAGCGACGGCGAGCGGTACGGCTCGGCGATGGCGAGATCCCGCTCGACATCACGCGCGAGGGCGATGCGCTCATGGTGCGTTTCGAAGGCGCTAGCAAGTCGCGCCGGCCCTCGCACCTCTTGGTTTCGGCTTGGAAACCGGGTGATCCAATTTGGTCGGGCACCATCGACGACCGGCCGATTTCCGTGCAGGTGCGGCCGGTGCTCAACGGATTCGATCTCGCCTATCGCGGAGTGGAGACCCGCGCCTACGTCTACACCGAGCGCGAGGCCGCAGCGGTGCGGCTGATGCCGGAGAAGAAAGTCGCGGATTCCGGCAAGGCAGTGCGCTGCCCGATGCCCGGCCTCGTTGTCTCGATCTCGGTCAGTGAAGGGCAAGAGGTCAAGGCCGGCGAGACGCTCGCCGTGGTCGAAGCCATGAAGATGGAGAATGTCTTGCGCGCCGAGCGCGATGGCGTGGTGAAAGCGATCAGGGCCAAGCCCGGCGACAGCCTGGCTGTCGATGCGGTGATCATGGAGTTCGCATGAGGCGGTGTGCTGTCAGGAAGGCACGGCCGTTGGCGAGGGCCGTGGCCGGGCATCGCGTTGCGCGGAATCGAATCTAGCCCGGCACGATGACGCTGCATTTCGCCTACGGATCGAATATGAGCCGCGCGCTCATGGCCGCGCGCTGCCGAGGCGCGGAAGCAATCGGCACCGCGACGCTGTCGGGCTGGCGCTTCGTCATCAATCCCGAGGGTTTCGGCTCGATCGCACCGCAACCGGGCGGCTGCGTGCACGGCGTGCTGTGGCGCCTCAGCGCGCGGGATCTCGCCGCCATCAACGCCTATGAAAGCGTCGACTCCGGCCTTTACGTGCGCCGCCGGCTGGCGGTGCGATGCGGCGACACGCAGGCAATCGCCCTGGTTTACGTCACGCGCCGCCAGGGGAGGGGGACGCCGCGGCCGGGCTATATTGAGCTCGTACTTGACGCCGCGCGCGAGTGGGAACTGCCTGAAGCGTACGTGCGTTCGCTTGCGCGTTTGGCGCCGTCGCGCTGGCGCGGCGCGCGCGCCAAGAGCACCGGGGAAGTCGGATGATCCGCCATCTCGTCATCCGCGGCCGCGTTCAGGGGGTCGGGTACCGGGCCTTCGTCGAGGATGCCGCGTTTGATCACGGGCTTGCCGGCTGGGTCCGCAACCGGCGCAATGGCGACGTCGAAGCCGTATTCGCGGGACCGCCTGTGGCGGTCAGCGAGGTGACCGACGCCTGTCGCCGAGGGCCGCCCGGTGCGCGGGTCGACAGCGTGGACGAGCGCGAGGCTACGGAGCAGGAGCTTGCGCTCTGCGGCGGCCTGCGGTTTGCGGTGCTGCCAACCGTTTAGCCATCGCCAGCCGCTCCGAACAGTCGCTCGAATTCACGCCGCAGCACCGCGTCCACTTCGGCGGTTGTCACCGCCCGGCCGAGGTCGGCGAGGCTGGTCACTCCGTAATGCGGCTGCGAGACTCCGCAAGGCACGATGCCGGCGTAGTGGGAGAGATCGCAGTCGACATTGAGCGCCACTCCGTGCAGCGTCACCCAACGCTTGATCCTGATGCCGATGGCGGCGATCTTGTCCTCGCGCCCCGCGCCCTTCTCGGGCCGCTGCACCCACACTCCGATGCGGTCTTCACGCCGCTCGCCCACGACTTTGAAGTGCGCCAGGGTGCGGATGATCCATTCCTCCAACGTGGCGACGAAGCGGCGCACGTCCGGACCGCGGCGCTTGAGATCGAGCATCAGGTACGCGACGCGCTGTCCCGGACCGTGATAGGTGATCTGCCCGCCGCGTCCGGCCGCATGGACTGGAAAGTGCGGCGCGATCAACTCTTCGGGTTTGGCGCTGGTACCGGCGGTATAGAGCGGCGGATGTTCGAGCAGCCAAACCAGCTCGGGCGCGATACGATCCGCGACCGCCGCAGCGCGCGCGTCCATGGCCGCTAGCGCGGCCTCGTAGGCAACCAGGCCGTTGCTGATCCGCCATTCGACCGGCATCGAAACCGGATCGAGGCCGACCATCACTTCGTTGCGCGCAGTGGCCATGTCGGCTTTCGCTCGAGCCGCCCGCTGCCAGGAACATCCCGCACGGCACTGGAGTCAAGCATTCCGGCGCGCTGTCGATGGACAAGCGCTCTGACGCGGGCCTGCGATGCGCTATGCCCGGCATGATCGGTACATCGCAGGGCCGCGGCCCTTGTTCCCGTGGGATCGATTTGTTACATCGAGCGCTGTCGCTTCGACGCGCGGCCGCACGGCCCGCGCCCATTCCATCTGCGGTCGTGGCGGAATTGGTAGACGCACTAGCTTGAGGTGCTAGCGGGGCAACCCGTGGAGGTTCGAGTCCTCTCGACCGCACCACTATAGATCAGTCGCCGCCAGCGCTGGCTGATTCCTCGCGCTGCCGGGATCTATCGAGCGCCGCTCGCTCAATCGCAGATCTGGACGCGGGTCCGAACCCAGCGATAGCCGTCCCACATGGGTCTGCCGCGTGTCCAGTAGCATTGCGGTTCCACCACGTAGACCGGCGCCGGTGCCACATAGACCGGAGCAGGCCGGGGCGCCAGCGCCGAGCCGACGATCGCTCCCGCGGCGAATCCGCCGATGAGCCCGGCGGCGACGTCGCCGCTTCCCGCGCGCGCCGGCGTTGCAGCTGCAAGAGCCGACATGCTGAAGGCCGTGACGAGGCCGGCAATGGCATTCTTCATCGTTGCTCTCCTGGAAAGCCCGCGAGCCGGCGCCATCGTGCGCGCTCGCTTCTCGTCACCGACTTAAGGCCATGTCGTTAATAGAGTGCTTAGGAGGAGAAAACCTCTTGGCGGACGCCGACAAGATGCCGCACATTCTATGTCGCGATCCCGCGGGCGGCGCGGCATGACAGAAGCCAGTTTATTAATGCAGGTTAGCGCGCTAAGGTCTGCGTAGTGGGCGACCCAAGGGAGGACGGAATGCGTTCAATCGTGATCGGAGCCATTGTTGCAGCCGGGCTTTCGCTCGTGACCGCGGTACCGACCGTATCGGCGCCGGCGAACGTAGCGGTCATCGGTCAAGCCGCCGCCGAATTGGGAACCGTGACGCAGGCGCGCTGCTGGTGCAGGTGGCGCGGCTGGCGCGGCTATTGCCGGCGATGGCGCTGCTGGTGACGAGGGGCGCGAGCGCGATCCAAGCGCTATAACCCGACACCCAATTAATTACGGATCAGCGCGCCGGGCGGATCGAGCCCGGCGCGGTTGCTTTCGTACTTGTGCAGCTCGCTGCCGGGTCGGGTCAGCGCATTTGCGGCGCGGCCAAATTGATCGGCGGGCGCGCGACCGTCAGCTGGTGGCCCGCGGTGCGCGAACTCCTCGTCGGGGCCGCCCATGGTCCGAACCAGCCGCCGTGTGCCGGCTCTCGCGCCCGCGCGGCGCGCACGGCAGGCTTTTTGGGCACGAGCTTGAGCTTCTCCGAGTCGCCCAATCGGAAAACGCGTGAATACCTGAAATTGTGGGCGCCCGGGATCGGCAGGACGTCGGCATCGGAGGGCACCGCGTAAGCCACCGCAGCCGGCCACACCGGCGATGCACCCGCCTGCTGTTCGAGAGCCTGCGCCATCGCCACTTTGATTGCCGGACCGATGGATTCAATGCCGAAGCTCGCAGGGCTCGGGGCGGCGAGGGCCGGCCCGGGACTTTCCACGTCGACGACCAGGGTGCGCGGCCAGACCTTCGGCTCGGGCGCACGACGCGTGGCCCACAGCTCGGGCTCGGTCACGGTCTTCGGCCGATCTGGGGTGGAGGGCACCACGTGGACGATCTTGAAGCCGCGGCTCTTGAGCTCTTTGAGAATCTCGGGAAGCGCGAGCGCGGTCGCGGGCTGGATGTCATGCAGCAGCAATATGCCTTTGCCGCGGGCGACGACCCGGCTGACGGCGCGCCGCGCCACCTCTTGGCTGCTGATGTGAGTCCAGTCGTCGGCGGCGAAGTCCACGCTCCAGGCCATGTAATTGTGGGCGGCGAGATAACGTTCGACCGAGTCTTGGCGCAGCAGGCCGGGAAAGCGGAAGAACGGAGCAACGGCCTTGGGGTCGCCGAGCGCGGAACGCAACGAGGCGAAACCGCCCTCGATCTCCTGCGAGGCCTGCTCCACCGACATCTTGTGGAAGGTGAAGGGGTGGGTCTGGCTGTGGTTCGCAATCGTGTGGCCTTCGTTGTAGACGCGCCGCACGACCGCGGGATAGCCCTGCACCATGCGGCCGACCATGAAGAAGGTCGCCTTCACGCATTCCGATGCGAGCGTCTCGAGAATGCGGTTGGTGTAGGGCGGCAGCGGACCATCGTCGAAGGTCAGTACGACTTCGCGATCCATGAGCGGCAGGGATTCGCTGTACTGAAAGCTGCCGAGGCGCACGTGCTCATTGGGATCGACGACGAGCGTGCGGCTGACCCCCAGCGCCCCCGCCGGGCATTCGTCGGCGCCAGCCGTTCCCGTAGCGATCAACGAGGCCAGCAAAACATATGCGGCAACGGTGCGGCGCATGGCCCGTTTCAACCCCGATTTGGACCAATCTGAAAGAACGCCACCGGCCCGATGGTGAGTCTCGCGCTCACTCTACCCGAACAGTAGGGGGAGGCAATTTAATGACCCCTTAAAGGCGGGGATTGGGGGCGATTTATGGCGCCTGTGACGGCAGCGACACGGTGCTGGAACTCGCGGGTCCCTATGCGCTGTCGACGGCGCGATGTCACGGCAAGCATTTTCCTACCCGAATGAGGCCGGGCGGCGGTGGTCCGGCCTCGTCCCATTCGCCCTCGCGATAACCGTTGGCGAGATAGAAGGCCAAGGAGCTCGGGTGGGCGTTGATCACAATCTCGGCCTTACCGAGAGCGCGGGCCGTCTGTTCGGCGAGTCTGAGCAAAGCGCGGCCGTGGCCTTGCCGCTGGAGATCGCCGCGGACGCCGATGAGGCGAAGACCTGCCGCCTTCTCGCCGATCAGATCGATGCGCACCGTACCGACGATCTCGCCGTCGTATACCAGCACGTGGGGAAAATGGTGTGGCGCGAATTCGTCCGCGTCGCGCTCATCATAGGTCTGGCCCGGCAGCAAGGCAGCGAAGATCGCATCCCGGCGAATGGCGTGATAGGCGGTCCATTCGCGCGGCGATCGCACGGGCCGCAGCGTATAGCGCTCGACGGTGGCAGCCATTCGCGGGTGTCGTGACTCCTTCGCGATTGCCAGCTTAAGGCACCAAGCGTAGAAGCCCAACGCATCATCCCTCAATTACGCCAGGGCACGACATGCTCGAGGAAAAGTCGGTGCCCGCGCCCCCGATCACGCTGCGCGATGAAGAGGGCGCGGTGCGTGCGGAATTCGTCGAACGCATTGCGCAGGCCATCGCCGCCGACGACTCGGCGGCGCTGCGCGCATTGATCGCCGACCTGCACCAGGCCGACGTTGGCGATCTGATCGAGGCGCTCGATGAGGAACTGCGTCCTCGGCTGGTCAAGCTGATGGGACATGACTTCGATTTTTCCGCGCTGACCGAGGTCGATGCCGCCGTCCGCGATAGGATCCTGGAGGAGCTTCCGGCCGAAACAGTGGCCGAAGGGGTTCGCGAGCTCGATTCGGACGATGCGGTGGCAATCCTCGCAGACCTGCCGAAGGACGAGCAGACCGAAATTCTCGAACAGCTTCCGCCTCCGGAACGAGGCGCGCTAGCGCGCAGTCTGCTCTATCCGGAAAATTCCGCCGGCCGGCGGATGCAGACGGAGTTCACCGCCGTGCCGCCGGGCTGGACGGTGGGGCGGACCATCGATTATCTGCGCGAGACCCCCGATCTGCCCGAACGGTTTTGGGAGATTTACGCCGTCGATTCCGCCGGCCGGCTGCAGGGCGCGGTTGCGCTCGACCGGCTATTGCGCACCAAACGGCCGGTGCCGATTGTGGAACTCATCGACGAGGAGATGCATCCGGTCCGGGTCACCGACGACCAGGAAGACGTCGCGCGATTGTTCGAGCATTACGATCTCGTTTCGACCCCGGTGATTGATGCGAGTGACCGACTGGTGGGCGTGATTACGTTCGACGACATCGTCGACGTGATCGAGGAAGAGGCCGAGGAGGACATCAGGGCGCTGGGTGGTGTTGGGCGCGAGGAGGAGCTTTCGGACCCGGTGTGGTCGATCGCGCGGGGGCGGTTCAATTGGCTGCTGGTCAACCTTGCTACCGCCTTTTTGGCTTCTTCCGTTCTCGGGTTGTTTGAGGGGGAGTTGCAAAAGATGGTGGCGCTGGCGGTATTGGCGCCGATCGTTGCGAGTCAGGGCGGCAACGCCGCCACCCAGACCATGACGGTCGCCGTGCGCGCGCTTGCGACCCGCGAATTGTCCAGCGCCAACGCCGCCCGTCTCATCGTGCGCGAAGTGCTCGTGGGGCTGGTCAATGGCGTGGCGTTTGCGGTCATCGCCGGCGTCGCGGCGGCGGCCTGGTTCAAGATACCCGATCTCGGCTTGGTGATTGGCCTGGCGATGCTCTGCAATCTTGTGGCTGCAGCACTCGGCGGCATTCTGGTGCCGCTCGTGCTCCATCACTTCCGCGCCGACCCGGCGATCTCGTCGGGCGTGTTCGTCACAACAGTGACCGACGTCGTCGGATTCTTTTCGTTTCTCGGCATCGCCACGCTCTGGTTCGGCCTCAAATAGCAGACGTATAGGCTCACGCTTTCGCCCAGTGCCGCCGTGAGCAAAGGTCGCGCTGGCGTCTCGTGGTCCGTTACTAGGTCAATGGCCGAGCGTGCACTGAACGACTCATTCAATGGCCTCTCTGTCAAGCGTGACCAGGCGCAGGCGTATGACCGCTTGGCCAGTCAGAGGGAATCACATAGGCCTGTGGCCGCCATGCTGCGGGTCAGACTGAAGGCCGACGGCCGGATCGTCGAGATTCTTCCCGACGGAAGCGAACGCGCGCTGCCAAGCCCGCTTGCTGAGATCGCGCAGCAAATGCGCTATGGCCGCCCCGCGGGGGGCTTCCTGGCGGCGTCGCGGGCCGCGCGTGCCGGCGCCGCGGATGCCGCCTATGCGCGCGGCGTGCGCGCGCGCACCAAGCTCACGCAGGCGCAGTTCGCCGCACGCATCGGCGTGCCGATCGAGACGGTGCGCAATTGGGAACAGGGCAAGCGCTCGCCGCGCGGCCCCGCGCGCGCCTTGCTCAAGGTGATCGACGAGGCTCCCGACGTCGCGTTCGCGGTTCTCAGCGCGAAACCGCAACAGTGACTAGTATGGCGGCGCGTATCTGCGCGCCGCGGGCGGCCGGATGGGCTACACGACGCGGGGCTGCGCCGAGCGAGCGGGCGTTGCGAGCCATGTGAGCGCTGCCATGGCTACGAGCGTCGCGAGATAAGCGATGAGCTGCAGCTCGGTTGGATGGTCGGTGTAACCGACCAGCGCGTGCAGCAAGCGGCCGATGATGCCGTCCTGGGGCAGCCACGGTGAACTGTCCCACAATTGGGCGCCCAGCACGTTGATCACACCGGCGGCGTCCAGGTACTGGACCGCCTGCGCCGCCATGCCCGCTGCCAGCAATGCGATGAGCACGGCCGTCACGGTGAAAATATGCCGTGCGGGAATGCTGATCAGTCCATAATAAGTCAGTGCCGTAAATGCCGCCCCGGCCGCCAGTCCGAGCATGCCGCCGACGAAGAGCGAAGAACCCGACGTGCCGCCAAGGAGGATACCGTAGAGAAACAGCACGACTTCGGCACCTTCGCGCAGCACGGCAAGTCCAACGACGGCGCAAAGCGCCGTCATCGGCCGTCTTCCCGCAGTCACCGCCGCGCCGACTGCGGCCATCTCGACCGCCATCTCGCGGCCGTGGCGCGCCATCCATGCCGCGTGCCACATGAGCATCAGCACGGCGGCGCCCAGCACGCTCGCATTGAAGAGTTCCTGACCCGAGCCTTCGAACGCGTTGGCGATGGCTTCGGCGAACAGTGCGACAATGCCGGCCCCGAGCGCGCCCGCGACCACGCCGCCCGCAACCCATTGACCACGCCCGCTCACGCCGCGGGTCGCAGCCAGCACGATGCCGATGATCAAGCCGGCTTCGATCACTTCGCGGAAGACGATGACGAGCGCGCCAAACATGCCGTTATTCCGCGATCACCACGCCTTTGGCGGTGTCCGCGTGGAACTCGCCGATGAATTCGTAACGGCCGGGCGCGAGCGGCCCGATGCGCACGACGCCTTTCGATTTGCCGGGAATGACCTTCTCGACTTTGAGCGTGCGGCTCTCGAACTCCTCGGGGCTTGCATCCTCGTTGGTGATGTGAATCGACACGCGTTTGCCTGCAGGCACGCGGATTTCCTGCGGCTCGAATTTGTGGTCGCGAATGACGATGTTGAATTCCTGGGCGACGGCATGCACGCTCGCCACACTCAGTGCCGCCAGTGCGATCGCCAATATCGATACGCGCATCACAGTTGCCGTTCGCCAACGCCGTCAGGTGATATGAAAGGCTTCGCGGGCCGTGACGCAAGTCCTATAGTATTGAATTGTTCTAATGTTTGGGCGCAGACGCGCGCGGAAAAGATGTGCTGCGGAGGCAAATTCGCTTGCCATGCGCCGCCAAGGCGAGGCATCCAGCAAACGCCGGCCTTTTCACCCTGAAATGGCCCACCCGAACCTAGGGAATACGCAATGAATGTCGTCGAGGTGAACGGCGCAAAGATCCCCGCGATCGGGCTTGGAACCATGACGCTGATGGATGCGGTCTGCGTCGAAGCGGTCGAGACGGCGCTTCGTCTCGGCTATCGCCACATCGACACCGCTGAGCGCTATCGCAACGAGATCGAGGTGGGGGAGGGACTGCGTGGCGGGCTGCGCGCAGCCGGCCTTGCGCGCGAGGATGTCTTCGTGACGACCAAGGTTTTCCACGATTGGCTGGCGGCTGCCGATTTCGAACGCTCGCTTGACCAAAGTTTGAGAAATCTGGAGCTCTCCTGGGTAGATCTCCTGCTCATCCATTGGCCGAACCCGAACGTGCCGCTCAAGGAGACGCTCGATGTTCTGTGCAAAGCCAGGCGCGATGGCCGAGCGAAGCATGTCGGGGTCGCGAACTTCACCACGTCGTTGCTGCAAGATGCGGTGAAGCTGGCGAGCGAGCCGCTGGTGACGAACCAGATCGAGGTTCATCCCTTCATCGATCAGGACAAGGTACTCGCGGCGTGCAGGGCCCATGGGCTCGCGGTCACCGCCTATTGTCCGCTCGCTCGCGGCAAGATACCCGGCAACGACGTGCTCGCGCGCAAGGCTCATGGCAAGACCTCGGCGCAAATCGCGCTGCGTTATCTTGTGCAGCAGGGCATCATCCCGATCCCGCGCACGTCCAACCCCGACCATCTCGCCGCCAATCTGGCCATTTTCGACTTCACGTTGAGCGATGCGGAAATGACCGAGATTGCCCGCCTCAAGCAGGCTGGTATGCGTGTGGTCAACCCGCCGCACGCGCCGCGCTGGGACGACTGACTCCGACGGTAAAGAAAAGAGATGAGCCCAAGCGCGAGGTAAAGAATGTCGGCCCTATTCATCGAGGCGCACGGGGCCCGCATCCCGCTCATCGGTCTCGGCACCTGGGAGCTGCGGGGACGCACCTGTGCGCGCATGGTCGAGCAGGCGCTGCGGCTTGGGTACCGTCACATCGACACCGCCGAGCTCTATGATAACGAGCATGAGGTGGGCGAGGGGCTACGCGCCGCCGGCGTAAAGCGCGACGCGGTGTTCATCACCACGAAGGTGTGGCCCTCGCACTTTGCGCCGCGCGACCTCGAGCGATCCGCGCAGCAGAGTCTCACACGGTTGAGGCTCCCGCATGTCGACCTGCTCCTGCTGCATTGGCCCAACCCGCAGATCCCGCTGCGCGACACGCTCGGCGCGCTGTGCAAAGTCAAGCGCGCGGGGCTCGCTCGCCACATCGGGGTATCGAACTTCACGGTTGCGCTCATCGAGGAGGCGGTGAAGCTTGCGGACGAGCCGCTGGTCTGCAATCAGATCGAGATGCATCCTTTCATCGACCAGTCGAAGGTGATCGCGGCCTGCCGTCGGCACGGCATGGCGATCGTTGCCTATAGTCCCATCGCCCGCGGTGGCGTGAGCAGGCACAAGGTGCTCGCGCGCATCGGCAAGACGCACGGCAAAACCGCGGCGCAAGTGAGTCTGCGCTTCCTGGTGCAACAGGGCATCGTAGTCATCCCGCGGACCAGCCGGCTCGAACGGCTGTCGGAAAATCTCGCGATCTTCGACTTCGAGCTTTCCCAGTCGGAAATGGCGGAGATCGCGCGGCTCGGCCACCGCGACGGACGCATCGTCGATTACGCCTATTCGGGATCGCCGCAATGGGACTGAAAATGACGCTTGCTCGGCGCGCCGCGTGGCTGACGACGCTTGCAGCGCTGTTGCCCCTCGTGCCGAATTCTGCCGCTGCCGAGCCGACGCAGGCCGTTCGCGGATGGCCCGTGGCAGGCAAGCAGATCGCGCTGCCCCGTCCGCGGCCGGATGCCGGTGAGGCGGAGGCAGCAAGCGGTGCGGATATCGCCACGGATCGGGTCGCGCTTCCCGAAGACTTTCGCGAGCTCGCCAAGCGGCCCGGCGAGCCGCAGATCCCCGGTTTGACGCTCGTCTATCTTCATCCGCTCGGCTCGCCGGGCGATGCCGTCAAATGGCGAAACATCATCGTGCACCAGACCGAGGGGCCACCTGGCTCCGCCAAGAGCCTGGCGCTCGCGCAGGCGAAAAGCCCCACCAAGCGCGGCGTCACCATATGGGTGGAAACTGACGGCACCGTGTATTGGTCGACCGCCGAGAGCGTGATTCCGACTCACGGCGACGGCGCCAATCGCAACGACAACAGATACATCGACAACTCGAAGACCTATCGCAACGTGGTCAAGACCAATTCGATCGGGGTGGAATTCGTGGGCAACTACCCCGACGTTGCCAAACCGGCGACGCGCGAGCAGACGCAAGCCTGGGTGATATTGGTGCGGTTCTTACAGGAGCGCTACGACATCCCGGCCGAGAACATCTATGCCCACAACTGGATCGATTTTAAGGATCGCCGCTACTGCGAGGGCTGCGAGCTGGCGACGCTGGCACGCAAACTTGCCTACGAGCCGGGCAAGCTAATGAGCGGCGCACGCGAATAGCGAGTTGGCGAGCCTCGTTGCTGTTCGCTACGCGCCATTCGCTATTGCCCTGGGACAGCTCGATGGACCCCAATAGCGCGCTTGTCCTGTTCTCGGGCGGGCAGGATTCGACGGTCTGCTTGGCGTGGGCGCTGCAACGTTTCACTCGCGTCGAGACGCTGGGGTTCGATTACGAACAGCGCCATCGCGCCGAACTCGACGCACGACCGCGCGTGCGTGAGCGCATGCGGGTTCTCGAGCCGGCATGGGCCGAACGGCTCGGGCAGGATCACGTTCTGCATCTCGGCGCGCTCGCAGCCATCTCCGACACGGCGCTCACGCGCGAGGTGGCGATCGAAATCGGCGCGAGCGGCCTGCCGACGACCTTCGTCCCCGGCCGCAATCTGGTCTTCCTCGCCTTCGCGGGCGCGCTTGCCTATAGGCGCGGCGTGAAGCATCTCGTCGCCGGAATGTGCGAGACCGACTTCTCCGGCTATCCCGACTGCCGCGACGACACGGTCAAATGCATGCAGCTCGCGCTCAGTCTCGGAATGGAACGCCGCTTTGTGATCCATACCCCGCTGATGTGGATCGACAAAGCCGCGACCTTCGCGTTGGCGCACGAGATCGGGGGAGACCCATTGCTCGACGTGCTGGTCGAAGATACCCACACCTGCTATCTCGGCGACCGCTCGCAACGGCACGACTGGGGCTACGGCTGCGGGACGTGTCCGGCCTGCCGGTTGCGCGCCGACGGATTCGCCAAGTGGATGTCCACACGATGACCGCGATCGAGACAAGGCGCCGGGACGAGGGGATCGCGTTTGTCGCGCTATTCGCGCTGACCATTCCGGCCGCGAACTGGCTGATCGGGCACGCCGGCACGGTGTGCCAGCCGGCGGGGCCTTGCCTCATTCCGGTTGCGCCGGGACTGATGGCGCCCTCGGGTGTGATCATGGCCGGCGCCGCGCTCGTGCTGCGCGACCTGGTCCAGCGCCGGCTCGGAGTGGCGGCCTCATCGCTTGCGATCCTCGTCGGCGCCGTGCTTTCGGCGCTGCTGGCGCCGCCCGCGCTCGTCATCGCTTCGGCGGCCGCGTTCCTCCTCTCGGAATTCGCCGATCTCGCAGTTTATACCCCACTCGCCCGGCGCGGGCTGATCGTCGCGGTCGTGGCGTCGAGCGTCGTGGGCCTCGTCGTAGACTCGATCGTGTTTCTGTGGCTCGCTTTCGGCTCGCTTGAATTCCTGCTCGGTCAGATCGTCGGCAAGGCGTGGATGGTGCTGCTGTCGGTCCCGTTGGTGGCTTGGCTGCGCCGCCGCGACGAACGGCTGGGCATTGCGCCGGTTTGAGGTTGGCCAAGCACGTTTGCCAAAAAGGTGTGCAAATGAGTGCCGCCCTTTACGAGACGCTGCGGGCGATCACCACCGCAACCATCACCACCATGCTGCTGAAAAAGGGCATCCGGCGCTGCTGGATGAATGGGCCACGCCCGCTCGTTCCCGGCGGCGCGCGCGTCGTGGGTCCTGCTTTCACGCTGCGCTTCGTGCCCGTGCGCGAGGATCTCGCTACCCCGGAAAGCTGGGCGAAGCCGGTCTCCACCCGCAGCGCCATCGAAGAAATGCCGGAAGGTTGCGTTGCGGTGGCCGATGCGATGGGCATTACCTCAGCCGGCATCTTCGGCGACATTCTGACCATGCGCATGATGAAGCGCAATGTGGCGGCGCTGGTCACCGATGGCGTCGTGCGCGACAAGGCCGGCGTGCTTGCCTCCACACTGCCGGTCTGGTGCGCGGGGACTGCGGCGCCGGCCTCGGTCAATGGCCTGACCTTCGTCGGTTGGCAGGAGCCGATCGGCTGCGGCGGCTGCGCGATTTTTCCGGGCGACATCATCGTCTGCGACGACGACGGGGCGGTGGTGATCCCGCAGGACCTCCTCGCGTTCGTGGCCGAGGAGGGCGCCGAGCACGAGCGAATGGAGAGCTTCATCGTCGGCGAGGTCGAGCGTGGCGCGAAACTTCCCGGCCTCTATCCCATGAACGAAGAGACCAAGGCGCGCTACGCCGCTTGGAAAAAGAAGTGATGCCGAACGCCACGTGTCCCGGATGCGGTGCAGCGCGAAACGAAGTGGAGCGGTGCACCGCTGATCCGGGACCGCCACAGACCAGGACGGTCCACGCAAGTCGGGTTTACCCGCCTTGCGCACATTTCAGCGCCGATCTCGGGTACACCCGAGATCGGTGTCTACAGCGCACCACTTCGCTGCGTTTCGTGCTGCGCTGCGCCCGGGACACGTTCCCGGGACGGCCCTAATGTTCTTCCCGCTCTCCAAGATCCTCGGCTTCTTCGCCATCCCGTCCAACCTCGTTATTTGCATCGGCATTCTTGGCCTTTTGCTGCTGCCGACGCGCTTTGCACGCACTGGGCGGGGACTCGCCTTCGCGAGCCTGATCGTGCTCGCAATCCTCGGCCTCTCCCCCCTCGGCAATGCCCTGATCATACCCCTCGAGGAGCGATTCCCGCGCTGGGACCCAACTCGTGGAGCGCCCGACGGCATCATCGTGCTGGGCGGCGCGATTTCGCCCGACGTTTCGGCCGCCCGCGATGAGGTGGCGCTCAACGAGGCGGGCGAACGGCTGACCGCGGCGGCCGAACTGGCGCGGCGCTATCCCGCCGTGCGCATCCTTTTTTCGGGGGGCAGTGGCGCCCTCATCTACGACGAGGGGGCCGAAGCGGCTTTCGCAGTTCGCATCCTCGAAGACCTCGGCATCCCTCGCGCCCGCATCGTGTTGGAGGATCGCTCTCGCAACACGGTCGAGAATGCGCGTTTTTCCAAGGCGCTTGCCCAGCCTAAGCCCGGCGAGCGCTGGCTGCTGGTGACCTCAGCGCATCATCTGCCGCGGGCGGTCGGTGTCTTCCGTAAGGTAGGCTTTCCGGTCGAAGCCTACCCGGTGGATTGGCGCACCCGTGGAACGAGCGACATGCTGCGTCCCTTTGCAACCCTGGGCGACGGCCTGCGGCGCAGCGATACCGCCGTGCGCGAATGGATCGGGCTTGCCGTCTATTGGCTGACGGGGCGCAGTTCAGCCTTGTTTCCGGGCCCGACGCCGGAAAGCCCTTGAAGTCGTCCGGCCGCGCGATTTACCCGCCGTTCACCGTTCGCAGGCAAAATGCGCGCGTGGCCGACACGACGTTGTTACCGCGTGTTCGCAACCCCTTTGCTGGCCATCAAGTCTGAGTCTCACACTTTTGCGAGTCGTGGCGCGGACAGTTCTGCGCCCGAGCGCCTGGGAAGGAGCATCGACGATGCGCGTCGAGATTCGACCGGCGATCCCCTCGGCCTTGCCGCACGTCTCACGTGCGCGTCGTGAGCGCCTGCTGCGGCGGCTTGCCGCCGCTGTGACGGTGCTCGCGGCGACCGTCGCCGTTCTGGGGGCGGCCATGACCGCCGTGGTGTTGGGAATCACCTGATCCCGCGCCGATGTGAAGACGGACCGCTAGCCGGTCGCGTCACAGAGCCGATCATGACCCGGCGTTGCCACCGGGACCGGGGAGGCAGCGTCGGTGCTGCTTGACCCAGGGTCACGCTCCGCCCACCATCGGACCGATAACGACGGCGCGGGATCGGCGGATGGGGCTCAAGCTCATCATCGGCAACAAAAACTACTCCTCATGGTCGCTGCGCCCGTGGCTCGCCATGAAGGTGGCGGGCATCGCTTTCGACGAAGAGGTGATCTCGCTCAGTGCGACGGACTTCAAGGCGCGCCTGAGCAAGGTCTCGGGCACCGGAAAGGTGCCGGCACTCCTCGATGGCGACGTGCACGTCTGGGAATCGCTGGCGATCCTCGACTATGTCGCCGAGCAATATCCGCATGCGCGGCTGTGGCCCGCTGACCCGGCACCGCGCGCGCTTGCGCGCGCGATCGCGGCCGAGATGCATGCGGGCTTCGCTCCGCTGCGCCGGCACTTGCCGATGAACATGTGGCGGCCGGTCATGCCGCGGCAACTCACTCCCGAGGTCAAAGCCAATGTGCGCCGCATCGAGGAGATGTGGATCGACTGTCGCACGCGTTACGGCGCGGGCGGCGCCTTTCTGTTCGGCCCCTTCGGTGCCGCAGACGCGATGTACGCGCCGATAGTCTCCCGCTTCCATACCTATGCCGTGGAGGTCGGTGAGGCGGCTCGCGCGTATATGGATGCGGTGATGGCGCTGCCGGCGTGGGGCGAATGGCGCGCGGCGGCGCTCGCGGAACCCTGGCTGCTGCCGGAAGACGAGGTGGACTGGCCGCAGGTCGTGCGAGTATGAGCGTTCGCGCCTGCGACATTGCGCCAAAAAAATGCCGAGGAAGTGTATTGATTCCGGCGCGGGGACGAAACAAAAACACGCCCATCCTGTAGCACCCCTCATTCGTTTCGGTGCCGCCGGGGAGGGTCATCTCAACAGCGGGCCTACCTGCCTTACCGCCTGGAGTTGTCAACATGCGATATCGTCTTATCGCTCTATTTTTTGCTGTGCTTTCGGCCGCTTTCTGCACTGCAGCATTGGCGGAAGAGGCCAAGAGCGACGTCAAAGGGCTATTCCTTCTTACCGATTATCCTGCGGTCACCCTGCGGCCGGGAACCACCTCGTCCATCAATCTCAAGCTGCAGAATTATGGGCTTCCGCCGGAGCGGCTGGCGCTTGCGGTCGACGGCGTTCCGTCGGGTTGGACGGCAACCCTGATCGGCGGCGGCCAGCCGGTGGCCGCGGCGCTGGCGGCAACCAATGCCAGCGTGCCGCTCGAACTGCGCCTCGACGTCCCCAAGGATGCCCCGATCGGAACCACCAACCTGACCGTGGCCGCGCGCGGCGCGACCAGCAACGCAACGCTTCCCATCGAGGTAAGGCTCGCGACCGATTTGCCCGCCAAGCTCACGCTCAACCCGCAACTTCCCGAGCTGCGCGGCACGTCAAAGTCGAGCTTCGAGTTCCAGCTCGCCCTCAAGAATGACAGTCCCAAGAAAGTGCTCGTGAGCCTGTCCGCGCAGGCGCCGCAGAACTTCGACGCCACCTATACCGAGCAATATGGCAGCCAGGAACTTAATGCGCTTCCGCTCGATCCCGGCCAGTCGAAGGACGTCAAGCTCAAGGTGCGCCCGCCGAACACCATCGCAGCCGGGAAATACAAGGTGACGGCCAAAGTATCGGCGGATGACGCCACCGCAACTTCCGATCTCGTTCTCGACATCGCCGGTCAGCCGAAGATCGATATCGCCGGTCGCGAAGGCGTTCTCAGCGCCAAGGCTTCCGCCGGCCAGGAGACAACGGTCCCGGTGATCCTCACCAACTCCGGCACCGCACCGGCCGAGCAGATCGAGCTCTCGGGCACCGCGCCGACGGGCTGGAAAGTCAGCTTCGAGCCGAAGACGGTCGATCGCATCGCCCCGAATGAAAACAAGGAGGTGCAGGCGCTCGTCACGCCGGCTGCCAAGGCCGTGGCCGGCGACTACGTCACCACCGTGCGCGCAAGCGCGCGCGGGGAGTCGGCATCCCAGTCCTTCCGCGTTGCGGTCACGACCTCCACGATATGGGGCATCGTGGGGATCGCGCTCATCGGCGGAGCGCTCCTGGTCATGATCGGCGCGGTGGTATGGTTCGGACGCCGATGAGCGCCAACGTCATCGAGGCGAAAAATCTCACCAAGCGCTACAACGGCGTAGCCGTCGTCAAGGGCATTTCGTTTTCCGTGGCGCGGGGGGAGATCTTCGGGCTGCTCGGTCCGAATGGTGCCGGCAAGACCACCACTATTCTAATGCTGCTGGGGCTGAGCGATATTTCGGACGGGCAGGCGCGTGTGCTCGACCACGATCCGGTGCGTGAGCCGCTGGCGGTGAAACGCCAGGTCGGTTACCTGCCCGACCAGATCGGCTTCTACGACAATCTCACCGCTGCGGAGAACTTGCGTTATACGGCGCGGCTGATGGGGTTGGAGCGCGCCGAGCGCGAGCAGCGAATCAAATCTTCACTTGCGCATGTGGGTCTCGCAGACGTTGCGAACAACCGGGTCGCCACCTTCTCGCGCGGAATGCGCCAGCGGCTTGGCCTCGCCGAAATTCTCATGAAAGAGGCGCAGATCGCGATACTCGACGAGCCAACCTCAGGGCTCGATCCGCAGGCGACCGCCGAGTTGCTCAATATCATCCGTGATCTCAAGAACCAGGGCGTCAGCGTTCTGTTGTCCTCGCACCTGCTCGAGCGGGTGCAGAGCGTTTGCGATCGTGTCGCCCTGTTCAGTCAAGGCAACATCGCGCTCATCGGTACGGTACCGGAGCTGGGACGTCAGGTCTTGGGCGGCGGCTTCCGCGTCGAGGTCGAAGCCGAAGGCCAGGATCTTGCGCAACGCATCGCCGCAATCCCCGGGGTACAACGGGTCGAGCCGGCAGGAGCGAACCGGTTCCTACTGCTGGCCGATCACGACGTTCGGCCGGAAGCCGCGGCGGCCGTCGTCGCAGCCGGCGGGCGGCTGTTCCGCCTGTCGGTCGAGGAGCCGAGCCTCGAGGCGATCTACACGCGCTACTTCCAGACCCACGAAGGAGAGCTGCATGCGGCGTGAAGGCTCGGCTCTGCACGGCTTCGGGGTGGTGACGCTGAAGGAGATCGCCGACCATTTCACCAGCATCCTCGTCGTGGTGCTGGTCGTGCTGGTGGTGGCGACCGCGATCGCGGTGGTGCGTGGCGCCATCGATCAGATCAAGGAAATCACGGCGGAAGATCCGTTCCTGTTCCTGAGGTTGTTCACCCGCGGCGGGCCATTGCCGCTAGTGGCGCTGCTGTCGTTTTTGGTGCCGCTGATGGCGATCGGGCTCGGCTTCGATGCCGTCAATGGCGAGCACAACCGGCGCACGCTCTCGCGTATCCTGGCGCAGCCGATCTATCGCGACGCGCTGTTGTTCGGGAAATTCGCCGCCGGGCTGTTCACCTTGGCGGTGAGCCTCATCGTGCTCTGGCTGCTGGTGATCGGGCTCGGCCTGCTCGGGCTCGGAGTTCCTCCCAATGCCGAGGAGATGGCGCGCGCGCTCGTCCTATTGGTGGTGACGATCGTTTATGCCGGCTTCTGGTTCGCGCTCGCGCTGCTGTGCTCGGTGGTGTTTCGGTCGGCGGCAACGGCCGCCCTGGTCGCGCTCGGGCTGTGGCTGTTCCTCACTATCCTCTGGCCGCTATTCTCGCCGGCTCTGGCCGACGCGTTCACGACCGCAGGCGATATCTTGGGCGTCCTCGATACGCGGCAAGCTTTCGCGCGGCTCTCTCCCAGCGTGCTGTTCAACGAGATCGTTGCCGTGGTGCTCGATCCTTCCGTGCGCTCGACCCAGCAATCGATGCTTGCCGCGCTCGGACTGGCCCTGATCGAACGCGGCGCCATTCCGGACGCGCCGATTCCGCTGTTGCAAAGCGTGCTGATCGTGTGGCCGCAGATCGTCGGCCTCGTAGCCGGCTCGATCCTGCTCTTTGTGATCGCCTACGTCGTGTTTCAGCGGCAGGAAGTGCGGGCCTGAAGCGACTCAGGCGTTGTCACGCGGCGATCTGGGCTGCCGGTCGCTCTCACTCTGGCGCGCCCTCAGCCTGCAATCCTTTTCCAGCTTTCACGCGCATACGTGGTCACACTGTCCCAATTTTTGGCGACCACGTCCCAGTTCACCATGACGGGCTTGGCGCTGCCGGCCGCAACCGCGTCGGCGACATAGGCGCCGCCGACCGTCAGCGCGCAGCCGATGATGATCCCCAGGATCAACCGCATTCGCATCTCCCGCCCGCTGCCTTAGGCCTAAGGGGTGAAGGCGGCGCCATTGTGTTTCCGACCCTTTTGCTCCCGCACACGGCCTTGGGAGGAGGGCCGTTCTGACCCCGCAGCCTCGCGCTCTGGAGGTCTCGGCGCCCCGCCGAATCCCCCGAGGGCGAATGCAACCGATCGGCCTCCCTGCGGCAGCATGCCCGCCATGACCGTAACGTGAAACTGGGTGAATCCAATTCAATAACGGCATATAAGTAATTGATATAATTTGATAATAAATTGCGAGGTTCGAATGAAACCGATCCCGAACGAAAAACGAAATTTTCGAGGCAATCGGCGATTTCGCTGCTATATTGACGCCGATCGGGGGAACCACCGCTCGAAAAGAGCAAATCCGCGTCGTTCGAGTTCAGGAGAACTGCGTTGCAAGAACACAAGTTTCAGATCGGCCAGACCGT
>WNGF01005349.1_pt1 | contig 34534 bp, 28 predicted proteins | sample 5400641 | NCBI WGS metagenome assembly WNGF01 (sample SAMN13153371, study PRJNA577476) | soil metagenome | isolation source: 80 cm soil or saprolite under grassland replicate 2 | place: USA:California | collected 2016-06-15 | reverse complement strand
CCTGCACCGTGCACGTCCGCTGCGCGCCGATCGTGCTGCCGTGCAGGGGGGTGGCGCACGTCCCGGTCGCCACGCTCGTGGCCGAGCCCCAGGAGATCGGGGACGGCGCGGAGCGCACGTCGTAGCTCGCCGGCTGGCCCGTGCCGTCACTCACCTCGGTGAACGCCAGGGTGACCGCGTTGTCCGCCACGCCGGCCAGCGCCAGGTCCGTCACGGTCCCCGGAACGGAGGACGGCGGCGGAGCCGTCACTGCCACGCTTGCCGTGCCGACGAGTGGACCGCCGCTTTGGGCCGCCGTGACGGCGTAGCTTCCGGGTGTCTGGCCCGCGCGGTACAGCCCCGCCGTCGTGACGGTCCCGCCCGTGGCGCTCCAGGTCACGCTCACCGCGACGCTGTCCCCGTTGTTCATGCGCCCGTAGGCCAAGAACTGCTGGGTGCCGTCAACCGATAGCGTGGCGCTGGCCGGCGACACGATGATCTGCGCCAGCTTGCGGCCGCGACTCACGCGAACGGTGGCCTGCGCGGTCACCGCGGAGCGCTGGCTCACCGCCAGCGAAGAGGTCGTGGGAGCCGCCGTGACCTGGTACGCACCCTCGATCGAATCCGCGGTGTAGAGTCCGCTCGCGGCGATGGTGCCACCCGAGGCGCTCCAGACCACGGCGACCGGCACGCTGTCGCCCGCCGGGGTACGACCGAACGCGACGAACTGCTCGCTCTGCGAGGGGGTGAGAGTAATGCTGTCGGGGGAGACGATCAGCTTGACGACCTGACTGCCGGGTTCGCTGGGACCGGCGACGCCTGGCTTCTCACACGCGGCCAGCGCCGCGGTTGAGCAAAGCAATGCAGCCCGTCGCATCCGGGCCAGGCGCTGAGACAGCTTGAACGTAAACGGCATCGTGTGGCTCTCCCGCAACAGTGATGGGCAAAAAAAACCGCCCTCGACGTAAGAAGCGCGCTGGCGGCCCGGCGGACCTGGCGACTGAATCGCGTTTAGTCCCGTGGCTCTGCGTCACCGCCTTTCGACGGCTTTGCTCTGAGCAGCGTCACAACTCGTTGTTTGGTCCGACCTCGGGCCATTGCCGGACTGTGGAACGGCCGCCACAGTCTCAGCGGGCCCGCCACAGTAGCAACGACGCCCGGGATCCGCAAGTGTTGCACGCTAAGTGGGGAGAAGCAGTTGCAGTTACGGATGCCTTCCAAAAAGGGGGCTGCATTCTGGTGCGGTACCCGTTTCTTTTTGAACAGCGAATCCGTGAGCCGCCTCACAAATCGGAGCGACGGAACTACTTGCCGCTCAGGCGCACATGGTCGTACCAGAAGTAGTCGACCTCCGTCTTCGTCTGACCGACCCCTCCCCAGGTGGGCGCAACCTTGAACACCGACATGGCCCCGCTCGGGAAGGGCACGTCGAGGTAGTCCCCGATGAGCTTGCCATCGAGCCACCAGCGCACGATGCCGTTCGCCGGGTCGGCCGTGGTGTTGTAAACGAGCAGCCACTCGATTCGGTGCCACTGGCCGAGGGACACCGGAACGAGGTTCACATTGGGCACGAGCCACTCGGACGGCAGCCCGGGGAACTGCGGCAGCACCCGCAAGTGATAGGGCCCGCCCGGTGGTCCGTACATCGCGAGGTAGATGTCGCCGTCGCTGGAGGGAAACAGGAATGCGATCTTGTTGACGTTGCTCGGGTGGCCCTCCCACGGGCTGCTCGCTTTCCACCACATCCCGACGTAGAGTCGTGTGACACCGCCGAGCTCGTGGGTCAGGGTGCTGGGCGCCTCGCCGCCGTTAAACCCCATGGGGTAGACCATCTGGAGCACGTTGGGTGGTGAGAACGACGCGGTCGGGTCCGGCACGATCACGGGAGGCTCGCCGAACTGGAGCACCCAGCCGAGTGACGTGACCGCATCCCACGGCTGATCCGAGATCAAGCGGAAGCTCGGTGGCTCGTTGGGCCATGGGCTCGTTGGAGGCGGAACGACCGTCACGCTGGCCGTATCGCTCTTGCCCTCGCTCGTGGCTACGATGCCGGCCACGCCCGCGGAAATCCCGGTCACACGGCCGTCGCCGTAAGCGAGCGCCACCGCCGAGTCAGTGCTCGACCAGCTCACGAGGCGGTCGGTCAGGGTGTCGCCGCTCGCGCCCCGGATGACGGCCTCGAGCTGCGCGACCTCTCCGACCAGCACGGTAAGGCTCTCGGGAGTCACCTGCACGGCCGCCACCGGAACCCGGGAGGCGGTGATCTCCGATGTGCCGCTCCGACCCTCGCTTGTGGCCGTGATGATCGCCACCCCAACGGCGACCGCGGTGACGAGACCCGCAGGGGAGGCGGACGCAACGGCGGGCGCATCGCTCGTCCATGTCACCTCACGGTTGGTCACCACATCGCCTTCGGCATCGCGCAAGATCGCGCGCAGCTGGAGGACCGCCCCGATCGCGAGACCGGCGGCGGGAGGGACGACCTCGACGGATTCCACGCGCCCCGCGCTCGGCGGGCCCGGCGTTTCCAGCGGCTCCTGGTCGCGACACTCCGTTGCAGCGGCGGAGAGCCAGAGCGCCACTCCAGTACGTAAAACGGACGCGCGTCTGAGCCCCATCGGCCGTGACTACCCCGAACGGATTCGGATGTGATGTCGCGACCGCGCAGCGCCGGCGGTTCGATTCGGCGTCCATCTCACGGGCCTTGACTCATGCTCCACGGCCCACGCAACGTGTGTGCCTCAACGTCGAGGCTGCGGCGACTAGCGACTGTTGCGGGAGTGCAACACGGAGTTCACCCGAGGCATGCAGCTTGCTTTAGCCCGGCGCATGAACCGCCTTTCCCAAGGCGCGATGCTTCGACACCTGTATTACGCCGGGCTTCGAGCTCTCAGTGTTCCCACAGTGGTGCGGCGGCTCCGGAAGGCCGGCCTCATTCTCTGCTACCATAACGTCCGGCCGGCGGGTAGCGGCGCCCTGCCCGGCGATCCCGGGATCCACCTCCCACTCGAGAGCTTCGCGGAGCAGATGCGTTGGCTGGCACGGCACTACGATGTCGTCCCGCTGCACGAGCTCCTCGATCGTCTGCACGCGGGGCGCCCGCTGCGCGGGCTTGCCACCCTCACCTTCGACGACGGCTACGCGGGGGTGTTCGAGCATGCCTGGCCGCTCCTGCTCGACCTCGGCTTGCCGGCCACCGTGTTCGTCGTGGCTGACGCGCCCGAAGCGGGCGATGCTTTCTGGTGGGACCTGCCGCCGGTCGCGGCGCAGCCCGCGACGCCAGAGCGTCGCGAGCAGTGGCTCACGCGGCTGCGCGGGGACAGGGCAGGCATCGTCGCGGGGCTCGCCGCGAGCGCCACCGCTGAGCTGCCGCCCTCCCACCTGCCGGCGGACTGGGACACGATCGCCCGTGCCGCGGACACCGGGCTCGCGATCGGCGTCCACTCCGGGACGCACCGCACGCTCACCGCGCTGGACGACGCCGAGCTCGAGCGGGAAGCGGTCTCGAGCTGGGAGACGATCCGCCGGCGAGCCGGCGTCCGGCCCGAGTTCTTCGCCTACCCCTACGGCCGGTGGGACCGCCGCGTGCGGGACGTCGTGCGCGGCGCCGGGTATCGCGGCGCGGTGACGCTCGACTACGGGCTCGTCTCCGCCGCGGCGGACCCGTGGGGCCTCCCGCGGGTGAACGTGCCGGCGTCCATATCGCTTGGAGCATTCGAGGCCTGGGCTGCAGGGCTGTACCCGCGGGGCGCCCGCGCCGGATGAGGCGCAACGGCGACCTCCCGATCCGCGGCGCGCGGATCGCCCAACTCATCGAAACCGACGGACCCGGCGGCGCCGAGCGGATACTCGCGCACCTCGCCACGGAGCTCGCGGCAGCCGGGTGCCCGGGCGTCGCGTTCCTCCCGGCCGAGCAGGAGGGGTGGCTCAGCCGCCAGCTCGCGGCGGCGGGCATTCCGGTCGAGTACTTCCGACTCGAGCGCCCCCTCTCACCGAAGCTCGCGCGCGCACTCGCCGATGGCCTCCGCCGCCACCGGATCGATCTCGCGCACAGTCACGAGTTCACCATGGGTTTTTACGGCGCCTGGGCCGCTCGCAAGGCCGGTGTGCCGCACGTCCTCACGATGCACGGGGGCCGCTATTACGCCGCGCGGGTCCGCCGCCGGCTCGCGCTCCGCGCCGCTGTAGCGCGCAGCGGCGGCGTCGTCGCGGTGTCGCACGTGCTCGCCCGCCAGCTCGCCCGCGACCTGTGGATCCCACCAGCACGGATCGCCACGATCCCGAACGGGATCCGCTTCGCCGCGGTGGCCCACTCGACGCTGCGTGCCGAGCTGGCGCTCGCGCCGGACGACCACTTGATCGTCGCCGTCGGCAACCTCTACCTGGTCAAGGGCCACCGTTACCTGCTCGAGGCGGTCGCGCAGCTTTCGGCCCGGCGGCCGAACCTGCACGTGGCGATCGCGGGCCGCGGCGACCTGGCGGCCGCGCTCGCGCAGCAGGCGCAGCAGCTCGGGCTGCCGAGACGGCTCCACCTCCTCGGCCTGCGCTCTGACGTCGCGAACGTGCTCGCCGCTGCGGACATCTTCGTGCTGCCGTCCCTCTCCGAGGGTCTGCCGCTTGCGTTGCTCGAGGCGATGACGGCGGGGCGTCCGATCGTGGCGAGCGCCGTGGGCGAGGTGCCTGTGGCGCTCGTGGCCGGCGCCGCGGGCCTGTTGGTCCCGCCGGGCGATCCCGCGGCGCTGGCGAGCGCGCTCGATCGGCTGCTCACGAATCCGTCCGAGGCCCGGAGGCTCGCGGAGTCCGCCCGCGCGCGCGCGGCCGCCGAGTACGGCAGCACCCGCATGGTCGCGCGCTACGCGGCGCTGTACGAGCCGCTGCTCGCCAAGCGCGGCGCGGCGCGCGCTCAGTCGTAGCTCTCCAGCAGCCGACCAGCGCGTCCCGCTCTCCGGCGCTGACCAGCGACTGCGTCGGCAGCGTGACCAGTCGGCCCGCCACGCCGCACCGGAGGCGAGCCGCGGTCGGGCATCGCTGTCACCGTCGAGCGGAGACGAGGAGAGACGGGGTTAGGATCACCCGCCCCCCGGTCAAGCCATATGCCGCGCGGGCGCACCAGAACCAGAGGAGGCGCGCGACACGGCTCGCTCCATCGCGAAGCAACATCTCGGCCGGACTGGCAACCACGTCCCGGAAGCCGACGGCTTCCAGCTTCCGGGTCAGGAAGCGTTGGGAGAACACAAACAGGTGTTCCGGGTTGAAGAACGACACGCGATCCCGCCGAGCCCAAGCCTTGCGCGTGCTCACCGTCCGAAGCGCGAGTTGAGCGACTCGAATCGCAGCTAGAGTGTTCGGAACGCGGATCAGGACCGCGCCGCGATCAGCGACGACCTGCGGCAAGAGTCTCCACAGCTTCGTGGCGTCCGGCTCGTAATAGATCACGTCGCTCAGCACTGCCACGTCAAAGCGCTCCCGAAGGGCCGCCAGCGCCGTGACCGAGCCGCAGATCGCGCGGAAGCCGTAGACGGTACGCGCCCACGCGCAAGCCGACTCCGAGACATCTGTGAGGGTGACCGTCAGGTCAGCTCTGCGTCGCTTCACGGCAGCGAGGAAGTGACCCTTGGCACCCCCGACGTCGAGCACGCTCCCGCCCTCTGGCGCGAAACGGTCCACCGAGCGCGCCAGCTGCTCGAACACGCGACGGCGCTGCGTGGTGAAGTACGGCTCGTCCTTGTACGTCGACTCGAAGTGCGCGCGAATCAGCTGGGGATCCAGCCTCGTGTCCGAATAGGCGACCCGGCAGCGCTTGCACCAGCGCAGGGTTGCCAGCGTGCTGTAATACACATACTGGCCAATGTCGTGGAACGATTCGGTGCCGCAGTCGGGGCAGCAGGCGAGCCGGCGAGACCGCGTCGGACGAAAACCGTGCCGCTGCGCGTACTCCAGCCAGAGGTCGGGTTCCGAGAATCCTTGCGCGCGCAGCAGCTCCAGGAGCGCGCCGTCCATCTGCTCCATGCTCGTCCCCTGCGCGAGGTAAGTCGCCGCGTCTGGCCGATGCGATGGATGAGGTTCGGGGCGCGCGCTCATTGGTAACTCTCCAGCAGCCGAACCAGCGCGTCCCGCTCTCCGTCGCTGACCAGCGAGTGCGTCGGCAGCGTCACCAGCTGGCGCGCCAGATCCTCGGCGCCGGGCCAGCGGCCCGGCGCGCGCGTCATGCCCTCCCGCACCGGCGCGAGCGCCGCGAGCGTCGTCGGGTAGCCCGGCGCCACGCCGCACCGGAGCGCGAGCCGCGCGTCGGCGAACCCCGCGATCCCGCGCGACAACCGAAGCGGCAGGCGCAGGAATCCGGGCGTACCGTCGCGGGGCGCCGTCACGGCCCGCACGCGGACGCCCGCTGGAACGCTCGCAAGCAGCGCCGCGGCGTTCGCGCGACGGACCGACGCCTCCCGCGCCGCGAGCGGTAGCGTGCGCTCGAGCAAGCAGGCTGCCGCCCGGCTCATGGCCCTCGGCGCCTCGGGGTCCCGATAGCGTGTCTCCCCGAGGTGCAGCCCAGGAATCGCCGCCGCGAGGCCGTACCGGCCGGGCCGTCCGAGCGCCCACTGGACGAGCGCCGCCGCTGTGATCGCGAGCTCGACGCCGGTCCCCGCGGGCGCCACGTACGCGCCGTCCGGAGTGTGCAGTCCGCCGCGCGTCACCAGCGCACCGCCTCTCCCCGCCGTCCAACCCTTGCCGCGCCCGAAGCTCAGGACGCTCAGCCTCCCCAGGCTGCCGAGCGGTGCGCCGCGCCACTCCGCACCGTGACCCTGGGCGGCGTCCTCGACGGCGAGCGCGCCGAACCCGGCGACGCAGTGTTCGATCGCCTCCCAGTCCACCGGAACGCCGCATAACGGCGCAACCACGACGATCCGCGCACCCGCGGCGAGCGTGGCGGTAACCGAGTCGAGATCCGGGGCGAGCGTCGCCGGATCGACGTCGTACAGCGCGATCCGCACGCCCGCCCCCACCGCCGCCGCCGCGACGTCGTAGCATGAGTACGCCGGCAGGGCCACGACGCACGGCCCGCCGGCGGCCGCGGCGCGGATGGCGAGCTCGAGCGCCTGCGTCCCGCTCCCGACGAGCAGCGCATGCTCGCCTCGATACAGCGCCCGAATGAGCCTGCGCACCCGGGGCCGCGGATCGTCGCGCCGGCTGAGCCCGCGCGCCGCGCCGCGCCAGGCGGCCCGCCAGGTCAGGGGTGAGTACGCCGGCAGCTGGCGCCACAGCAGGCCGCGGCCGGGAACGTCTCCCACCGGGCCGGGGCGCTTCCGGCGCACCGGCGGGCGAAGCCGCGCGAGCAGCCGCGCCGGCGGTGCGGTCATGGCAGCTGCCGCGCGAGGAAAGGACCGACGCGGTTCGTGACGGCGAGCGGGAGGCGCCGCCACACCCCGGTCGCGAGCCGGTACAGGGGCCGCTCGGGCGAGGGCGTGGACGCGACATCCCGCGGCGACCACTGCAGCCACGGCAACGGCACGTCTGCCCCGCCCCATTGCCGCTTGAAGCGATGCGTGCCGCTGCCCGGCGTGCACCGGCCGAAATCGAAGACGCGCACGCCCCGCGCGATCATCCGCTCCATGAACGACCAGTAGAGCAGCATATTGGGCGCGAGCCGGCTGTGCTCGCGGAGCGACGAGGCCCATGTCATCTCGAACTCGTCGCGCCACGCGAACCCGCAGCCCGCCGCGACCGGCTGCGCCCGCTGGTAGACCGCGCCGAACACCACGACGTCGCCGAACGTCGCCGCGATGCGCTCGAAGAAGGCGCGCGGCAGCACCGGGGTGCCGAGGCTCCGCATGTTGCGCCTGAACACCTCGTAGAACGGCTCGAGCTGGTCCGCGCCGAACCGCGCCTCGAGCGCCTCCTTTTGTGAGCGCCGGATCTGGCTCCGGAGCTTGGCGGGAAACTGCCGCCACAGCGACTCGGCCGCGGCGGGAAGGTCGAGCCGCACCGAGAGCTTGCGGTCGGACACGCGGAGTGGGGACGCGACCAGATGCCGCGTCCGCAGCTCCAGCAGGTCCACGTTCATCCGGCGCGCCAGCCCCATGGCATGGTCGGCGAGCGCCGCGACCGCGTCCGGCGCACCGAGCGGCCCGCCGCCGTTCAGAAACGGGAGCGACACGAGATAGTGCCCGAACAGCGGGCTGCGCACGCGCACCAGCGGGAGGAGGCCGCGCCACGCGCCCGCGTCGTCCGTGGCGACCGCGTACGGACAGTCGTGGCCCAGCACGCTCGCCATGACATCGCGCCATCCGGCGAGGTGGCAGAACGTGCTCTCGGGAGCGGACGCCGCGAACGCGTCCCACTCCGACACGCTGCCGTCAAGCGGCGCGACCGAGATCATCGGCGGCCAGCGTGTCCGCGATGGCGGTGAACTCGAACTCGGCGAGCAGGCGCTCGAGCCGCGGCAGCGTGCGCCGCAAGCCCGCGTAGTGCCGCAGCCGGGTAGGCCACGGCACGTCGAGGCGGGGCTGCCCCGGATCGACCTCCCAGGGGTGGATGTAGAACGTCCCCGGCACGCCGCGGCGCTCGCAGTCACGGAACGCCGCGCGCCCGACCGCGTAGGGAAACAGCCGGAAGTAGGCGCCCCCTCCCGCCGGTACGTTGGCGCCCCACCAGTGCAGCGTCGTGGGCGGGACCTCCAGCAGCCGTCCGGCCGGGCGTTCGAGCCGGTGCGGGTCGGGCCGGCCGTTCACATATCCGTACCCCTGCCGGCGCACCGGAAACAGGCTCGAGTCGTAGCGGTAGCCCTCCTCGATCAGGACGTCGAGCGCCCACTCCCGCCCGGGGACGATCGAGAAGCTCGGCGCGCGAAACCCGAGCACGGGCGCGCCGGCGAGATCTTCGAGCAGATCCTTCGAACGCCGCACGGAGTCGCGAAACGTGAGTGCCGACTGCTCCGTCACGCGACGATGGTCCCAGCCGTGCGACGCGATCTCATGCCCCGCCCGCCCGATCCGCCGCACCAGGTCGGGGTGCCGTTGTGCGACCCAGCCGAGCGTGAAGAACGTCGCCCGGGCTTCGCGACTCGCGAGCAGGTCGAGCAGCCGGGATACACACCCTGCCACGCGGGACTCGAAGCACTCCCAGTCCGCGCGACGCACATGCGGCTCGAACGCGGTGACCTGGAAGTACTCCTCGACGTCCACGGTGAAGTGGTGTTTGATCACGCCGTGTGACCGGTGCAACGGATGTGCCCCGCGGCGTGGGCAGGGAGAGGCTGGACGGCGGAGGGGTTCGCACGACACGCGTTGCGTCGCCGCAACAGGTCGCCCACGCCGGACTCCCGTCTCCACCCGTTTGGAGAGGGGGAAATGGGGTGAGGTCGGACGGCCCGGCCGCCCCTGTGGCACCAGCTATGCGCTGCGAGCGCGCCGATACCCATGCGCATCGCCATACTCTCCGACATCCACGCGAACTCCGACGCGCTGGCAGCAGTACTCGCCGACGTCGCGCGGCGCGGTGTCGAGACGGCGCTCCACCTGGGAGACGTGGTCGGCTACCACACCAGGCCGCGCCAGACGCTCGCGCTGCTCCGCGAGCACGGCATTCCCGGCGTGCACGGAAACCACGACCTGATGGCGCTCGGCCTGCTGCCGGCGGAGCAGTGCGGTCCGATGGGGGCCAAGGCAATGGCGTGGACGCGCCGCGCGCTGAGCGACGCGGACCGCGAGTATCTCGCCGGCCTACCGGGCGACCTCCGGCTCGCGGGGGGAATCATCTGCGTCCACTCCGCGCTCGGCGATCCGGTTGTGCGGCTCCGGTCCCGGGAGCAGTTCAGCGAAGAGACCGACGTGCTGCGGCGGTTCGACCCGGACCTGCGGATCTGCCTCACGGGCCACACGCACGTGCCCCAGCTCGTCGAAGTGGGGGCGGACGGCGTGGTGGCGCGGGATCCGGCGCTGCAGCGCTCGCTCGACCCGGGCGCGTTCTGCTTCCTCAACCCGGGCAGCGTCGGGCTGCCGCGGGACGACGATGAGCGGGCCTCCTATGCCGTGTTGGACCCGGACGAACGGCTGGTCTCGTTCCACCGGGTCCCGTACGACGGCCGGCGGGTGGCACGCGAGAACCTGCGGCGCGGCATCCGGATCGGGGCCCGCCCGCTGCGGGCCGGGTCGGCCGTGACGCGTCTGTTCTGGTCCGCCTGATGGCCACCCGGCCTGCCGTCCTCGTCACCGGTGCCGACCAACACCAGGGGCTCGCGGTGATCCGCGGCCTCGGCCTGGCGGGAATCCGCGTGGTCGCCTGCGGCGTCGAGCGGCGCAGCATCGGCTTCTACTCGCGCTTTGCGGCGGCGACGGCGCGCTACACCTCGCCCTTCGCGAGCCGGCAGGACTTCGTCGCCGACATCCTGCGCATCGTGCGGCAGACCGGCGCGAGCCTGATCATCCCGACGGTCGAGTCGACGATGGTCGTGCTCAACGAGTGGCGTCACGTGGTCGAGCCCTCCGCCGCGCTCGCCGCGCCTCGCCCGGATGTCTTCGAGTACGCCATCGACAAGGGCAAGACGCTCGGGCTCGCCGAGCGGCTTCAGGTGCCGACGCCGCGCACCGTGCAGGGAGCGACCACGGGCGAGATCCTCGCGCGCGCGGGCGAGCTGCGGTTCCCCGTGGCGATCAAGCCGCGGGGCCACGGGCTGCACCTCGCGACCGCCAACACCCTGGGGTTCAAGGTCCGCTACGCGAGGACGGCGGACGAGCTCGGAGAGCGTCTGCAACCGTTCGAGCGCGATGCGAAAGCGTTGCTGGTGCAGGAGTACGTGCCGGGCGTGGGGCGCTGCGTCGCCGCGGTGTGCCGCCAGGGCGAGCCGCTCGCGCTGTTCGCCTACGCGCGCGACCGCGAGCTTCCGCTCTCCGGCGGCGTGAGCGTCGTGCGGCGGAGCATCCCGCTCGATGAGCGGCTCGAGTCGTATACCGCCGCGCTGCTGCGCGAGGTTGGCTGGCACGGCGTGGCGATGGTCGAGTTCAAGTACGACCTCCAAGCCGACCGCTACACCCTCATGGAGATCAACGGGCGATTCCAGGCCTCCACGGCGCTCAGCCTCGACGCGGGCCTGAACCTGCCGCGCCTGGTGGCGGCGCTCTACGGGATCGGCCGGACGGGGCCGATCCCGCTGTACCGCGTCGGGGTCGAAGAGCGCTGGCTGCGGGGCGACGTGCTGGCGCTGCGCGACGCCCTCATCGGCCGACACGCCCCGACTGCCGCCCCCGCCGGCTCGCTCCCGCTCCGCAGGCGGGTGCTGTGGCACTTCGCCCGCGACTTCCGCCCGGGGATGCGCTACGATGAATTCAAGTGGTACGACCCCAAGCCGGGGGTGGCCGAGGGCCTTGGGCTCATCGCCATGACGCTCGGCTGGCTGTTCGGCTGGGTGAGGCGAATCGGCGGCTACCGACCGCTGCGCAGGCGCGCCAGCACACTCACCAGCTCCATGACGCACCGGTCGATCCGCGCGTAGACCGCGCTGCATACGTCCACCCCCTGCTCCACGGGGTCCTCGATGGTCCGGGCCGCGAGGGGCTCGGGATCGAGATCGCCCAGCAGGACGACGTCCCGCGGCAGGCGGCCGAAGCGCTCGCAGATCGCCCGGCGCTGAACCGTGTCCATCACGACGATGAGGTCGGCCCCGTGCGCCAGCTCGGCCGTGACCATCCGCGAGCGGTCCCCCAGAAACCCCGCGGACTCCACCTGCACACCCCAGGGATCGAGCCGCCGGCGCAGCACGGCGGCGGCGAACGGGCTGCGGAAGATGTTTCCATTGCACACCACGAGCAGCCGCGCGGGCCGCTGGCGGGCAAGCAACGACGCCACGGCCCGCCGCCGCCGTACGGGGTGCAGCACGCGCCCGGGCGCGCGCGCCAGGCGCCTCAAAAGTTGAGCCACCACTCTCCCTCCGGGCGCGACTTCGCAAGGTTCGCGCCTTCGACCCGACCACGGCGTCAACTCCGTCGGCACGGATTCCTCGAGTCGATGGCCTAGCAGGCCGGCCCGGACGAGTTCACAGATGTCCCGCAAGCGTCGAGGCTGAATGGCCGCGACACCTGCGGCCTGCGCGCATCGAGGCACACGATGCACAATGATTCACGCGGAACGACAAGCACTCCCCGGCCATCGTGCGAGCAGTCCCGATGCTGCCTCGTGTTGCCTCAGCGCCACAAGCGAACGACTTGCTGACGCTCCCGGAGCGCCTGGCTTGAGATGTGCAAGGACGAATCGGCACGTGCGATCCGTTCACGCAGGTCGATTTCGGGGAGGGCGCGAAGCGAATGCGATACCTCATCACCGGAGGTGCGGGGTTCATCGGGTCGCACCTGGTGGAGCACCTCGTCGCCTTAGGACACGAGGTCGTGGTGTTGGACGACCTGTCTTCGGGCAGGCGCGAGCATCTGGCCGACGTCTGGAACGCCATCCGATTCATCCAGGGGAGCGTCACCGACTCGGACATCTGCCGGCAAGCGATGGAGCATGTCGATTGCGCTCTGCACCAGGCGGCGGTCACGTCCGTGCAGAGTTCCGTCGACCATCCCCTTGCGGCCCATGAAGTCAACCTGACCGGCACGGTCAACGTGCTGCTTGCAGCGCGCGACGCGGGGGTGCGCCGGGTCGTCTTTGCGGGCTCGACCTCGGCGTACGGGAACCCGGCGCAGCTGCCGAACTGCGAAGACCACCCCACCCGACCGCAGTCACCGTACGCCGCCTCGAAGGCGGCTGCCGAGCAGTACTGCCGGGCGTTTTACGCGACCTACGGGCTCGAGACCGTCGTGCTGCGCTATTTCAACGTCTTCGGGCCGCGCCAGAACCCGAATTCCCAGTACGCCGCGGTCGTGCCGCGGTTCATCAGCGCCGCGCTGCGGGGCGAGCGGCCCATCATCTACGGCGACGGCCGTCAGACGCGGGATTTCGTACACGTCGCGAACGTCGTGTACGCCAACCTGCTCGCCAGCCAAGCGGCGGCCGACCGCGTCGCAGGAGAAGTGTTCAACGTGGGCTCGGGGCGAAGCATCAGCGTCAACGAGCTCTGGCGAAGAATCCGGCATCTCGTCGGCGTCGACCTCGAGCCGGAATACGGTCAGAGGCGCGCCGGCGACGTACGGGATTCCGTGGCGTCGGTCGACAGGGCACGCGATCTGATCGGGTACGAGCCCGTGGTAGAGTTCGACGCGGGACTGGCGCTCACCGTCAGCTACTGCCGTCACGCGAGCGGCGGGGCGCGGCCACGCAAGACGGTGACGCGGCACCGCGCGGCGCTGCTCGGCGCTAGCGGGAACTGACCCTGGCTCCCGCGCGCGCCCTCAGTCCCCGGCCACGCGGTCCAGCATTTCGCGCAGATCCTCGAGGCTGAACGGCTTCCGCAGCACCGGCCGCTCCGAGCGTTGCAGGTGGTCGCGCGTCTGCGGTGAGATCGAGTCGCCCGTGGTGAAAACGATGCGGCGCTCGCGACCCCGCCCCTCGAGCCGAAGCTGGTCGAAGAGGTCGAACCCGGAGTGTGCCTCATCGAGGTGCACGTCCACGAGCAGCGCGTCGTAACGGGCCACCGGGTCCGCCAGCCGGCGCCCCGCCTCTGCAAAACCGGCGGCGCTCGCGACCTCGTGCCCGAGCCGCTTGGCAAGGAGGATCATGCCGCGCCGTACGCTCTCCTCGTCCTCCACCACGAGCACGGACAGGCGCCGCTCAGCGGGCCGGAACCCGGCCACCACCTGGTCGGCCGCGCGCCCGGTGTCGATGGGCAGCTCGACCGAGAGCCGTGCGCCGCCACCCTCCACGTTCTGGATCCACATGCGCCCGCCCATCGTCCGCACCAGCCCGAAGCCGATGGCGAGACCGAGGCCGGTGCCCTGCTCACCCTTGGTGGTGAAGAACGGCTCGAACACCCGGTCGAGGATCTCCGGGGGCACGCCGGGGCCGGTGTCCTCGACCGTCATGGCCACGCGATCGTCGTTGCGCCGGGCGGCGATCAGCACCTGTCCGGGGTGACCGCTCGACTCCACGGCCTGCCGCGCGTTCACGACCACGTTCAGCACGACCTGCTGCAGCTCCTGCGGGTCACCGACCACGGCGGGAAGGTCGTCCGGGATGGCCACCGCGGTGCGCACCCGCGCCTTCTTGAGAGCGCTGCGCTGCAGAGCGAGCACCCGTTGGACCACGTCGGCGAGGTCCACGGCGACTTGGGCACGCGGTCGCTGGCGAGCGAAGTCCAGCAGCGTCTGCACGATTCGGCCGGCGCGCATCGCCTCGGTGTGGATGACCTGGGCGCTCTCTTTGAGGTCGGGCGACGTCGCACCGACGGCCAGCAGCTCGGCAAAGGCGGCGATCGCCGCCAGCGGGTTGTTGAGCTCGTGCGCGACGCCCGAGACCAGCGCCCCGAGCTGGGAGAGCCGGTCCGCCTGCAGCAACTTGCGCTGGAGCAGCACCTCGCGCGACACGTCCAGGGCCAGCAGCAAGAGCTTGGGGGAAGCCTGGATCGGGTCCACGTTGACGACCACCGCCCGCACTTCCTTCGCCGGCTCTCCCGCGAACTCGACCGCGAGCTGCAGCTCCTGCCGCTGCACCACCGCGTCGCGCAGCGCGGCGGCGAGCGCCGCCCGCTGCGTCGGCGCGGTCCAATCAGCGAGCGCGCGGCCGTGCAGCCTCAACGGGTCCGGCGCACCCAACAGCGCCGCGCCTCCGGCGTTCGCCTCGAGGATCTCGCCGTCCGCGGTCAACACCAGCGCCGGCGTGGGGAGCGAGTTGAAGAGCTGCAGGTAGAGCCGCCGCTCGGTCTCGAACGCGGCCAAGAGCTGGGAGGCGCGAGACTCGGGGCTGAGCTCCTCGCGCACCTGGCGGAACATCAGGACGAGGTGGTCCTCCGGCCCGCGCGTCACGCGAGCCTCGAGCACCAGCCCCGGGAGCGCCGGGGCGCGCGCCGGCGTGATGTAGCTCTGCGGCCGGCCGTCGGTCCGCACCTGCTGCAAGATCTGCTCGATTGGAGTGCCCTTCGCGGCAGGGAACACGGTCCAGAAGTTCCGCCCCACCATGCGGACAGCCGGGAGTCCGGAGATGCGAGCGGCCGGGGCGGACCATTCGGTGATCGTCCAGTCGGGGGCGATCGAAGCGACACCCACGTCGAGACTGTCCACCAACGCTCTGGCTTCCATGCGGTTACGCCCCCAAAGGAACGGAAACGGCCCGGTTGGCCGATCGCGGGCGCAACGGGCCGGGGGGACCTGTTTCACGTGTTCATTACCAGGATGTAGAGCACTAGGATGAGGTAACGCGGCTCCCCGGTCAAGCGCCGTGCTGCGGCGCAGGCGCAACGGCCACCCGTCGCCCGCCAGACGGCTTGTTTCCGGACATCATGCTCTAGATTGGAGGCTTGCGCCCCTCTTTCAGGGAGGATTCATGTCCAGGGTCATGCTAGCCGGACTCGCGTTGATCGGTCTTGCGGCCTGCGGCGGCGCCAAGCCAGAATCCAAGGCTCGAACCAGGTCCCAGGCTACTGCTCCGGCCGCGACCCGGCCAACCACGACGCAGCCCAAGCGCAAGACCGCGTCCCCGGCGGACACTTCGAGGCGGAACCCGCTGACGAACGACTAGCGCCGTTCCAACGTATCGAGGCCCACGCCCGCCTCGCCGGCGGCGACCGGCCAGCGCGGCGTCACCGACAGCCCCTGCACCGTCTCCTCCAGCCCCCGCTCCGACTTCGACACGGTCGCGACCGGGAACGTCCACTGCTCGGTCGACGGCGTGCACACCAGGGGCAGGGCCTGCGCCAGCGAAATCTCGGGAGCGAACGTGGCACCGCTCGGGAAGGCCGCGGGATCCCAGCGGTATCGCACCCGGAGATCACCCGCGGCGCCGAACCGGAGCCGCTTCTCGATCAAGCCGCCCGTGCCGCACAGGACCACCTCCAAGAACGGCTCCGTCCGCTCGAGCCGCGCTTCGAGCGCGGCGCGAGCCCAGCTCCGATACGGTTGGTAGTCGCCGCGGGCGTAGGCGTCCGCGGCGACATCATCGGTCAGCACACGGTCGACGAGCATCGCCCGATCGTCGCGGTCGCGGGGCGGAGGACGGTCGGGGCGGCTCGCCGCTTCGAGCTCGTGGATGCTCGGCGCGCCGGGTTGCGCCGCTGGTCCCGGGTCCGCCACGGTCGCGGCGTCGTGATACACTTCCCGGCGGCGGGTCAGCACGTCCGCATAGTTGATCCCGGCGTCGAAGACGGTGTACTCCTCGACCGCCCCGCCCCGGTGCGGGCTGACCAGCGCCGAGAAGTGCGCCGAATGAACCCAGAGCTCGTCGCGTCCGTCGCCGTCCAGGTCGAGGCGCTCGTAGGCGATCGCCTCACCCCGCCGCAGCTCGCGCTCGGCCAGCGCCAGGTTCCGCCAGATCGCCGCCCGCAGGTGCGGCAGGTACAGCCCGCCGAACACGCCGTGCCAGTACGCGTCGTTACACTGCGCGCGCCCGATGGCTCGGCGGGCCTGCTCGGGGTTGCCGCGCTCCCGGCACAGCGCCGAGAGCGCCAGCATCTTCTTGTGCATGCGGTTCGCCTCGGGATACTTCACCAGGAAGTTTCGCCAGTGCCCGCCGCGCACGAGCGCGCCGTCCGGCCCCGCGAGGCGCGCCGGGCCGAGGTCGCGCTCCAGCGCGGCGAGTCGCGCGGCGGCGTCTGCCGGCAGCGCCCAGCCCTCCATCTCGCGGTACGAGGCGGTCGGCAGATACGCGAGGCCGGCGCTCGGGACATCCGTCAAGGCTGCGCCGGGCGTGGTCAGACGGACTTCCCCGCGGGCCGCGAGCGCCGTCATCGCGTCGAGGAATTGGGCGAGCCAACCGCGATCGTACACCCAGTCCTTCGTTCCGGGCCAGCCGCCGAACTTCTCACCGTCGTCCATGAGCACTGCGAGCGGCCGGCCGGCCGCCCGCAGCTCCCGCAGGTAGGCCGCGATGGTCGCGGGCGGCTTGAAAGGAACCAGATACCGCAGCCGTTCGTCGATCGGAAAGAGCGCCAGCCGCTTGCCGTCGCTCTCGGTCCAAAACGGAGCGTGCAGTTGATCCCGGGCGAACCCGGTCACGAGAAAGTGCCGGTCATCGACCAGCGCGTACCGCACCCCGGCCTCGGCCAGGTCGGCCGCCAGGTCCGGCTCCCACACCCGCTCGGTGAGCCACAGCCCCGTGGCCTCGACGCCGAAGCGGCGCCGGATGGCATCGTGCATCCACGCGATCTGCTCGATCCGGTCCACGCGCGGAAGCGACGCGAGCACCGGCTCGTAGAAGCCGGCGAGGAGCAGCTCGAGATGGCCCTCCGCCGCGAGCCGGCCAATGAGGTCGAGGTACGCGGGGTCGTGGGCCTCGAGCCAGTCCAGCAGCGGTCCGGAGAGGTGCAGCGCGAACGGGAAGAATCGGTGCTCCACCAGCCGTTCGACCAGCGGTCGGTAGACGTCCTGCACGTGTCGCTCGAAGACGTGGTCGAAGTTCCCCACGGGCTGGTGGAAATGCACACCGAACACGAATCGGAGCGGATCCATCTCAGGCGGGCGCGCGCCGTGCCGTCCCGTGCGTCACGCGATCCAGGTACAGCTCTCGCCCCGAGCCCACAGCGGGGTCGTTGCTGGTGGCCGAGGCCAGCCGCTCGAGCAGGCCCGCTTCGAGGCGGGCGGCCTCGGCCCCGGCGAGCTCGATCGCCCGTGCGGCCGAGCGAAGCACGATCAGCGACTCGATCCCGGCGATGTCGTCGAAGAACCAGCCGCATGATGTGAACATCCGCAACGCGTGGCGCTCAAGCTCGAGGAGCTGGTGGGCCCGGGCGCGCGCGCTCCGGTCGTCAGGGAGGTGCAGCCACTCGTCCAGGAAGCGCCCCACCGCGGCGTCTGGCGCCCCCAGAACGGCGCCGTAGGCGTCGCGGGCGGCCCACGCGTCGACGAGCAGCGACTCACCTTCCCGCTCGAACACGGCGTGCAACCCCTCGGCCAGCCAGTCGAGCGCCTCGCGCAGCGGCGCGCGCCAGCGCTGCTGCGTGGCACGCTCGGGCGCCACGCGGCAGCCACAGTCTGCACGCCAGCGAGCCACGCCGTGCGGGCAGCTCCACGAGCTCCACGCCACGAGCCGGCGCGAAGTTCTCGACCCGCACGTCGCCGCGGCGCTTCAGAGCCTCGAGCACCTGGGCAAGCGCGACGTCGCCACCCCGGTGGTGATGCCCGAAGGTCTCGCCGTCCGTCGCGATCGCCACGACGTCGGCTGGAGCGGACGTCAGGCGGCCGGCCCACGCGGCGGGATCGCGCACCAGCGGACCGAAGGCGACGTCATGCGAGATCGGCCCACTATAGAGGAAGAGAGCGATCCGGCGGCCACCGCTGGTGTGATGCCAGCCGGGGAGCCCGCGGGCGGGGAGTCGCTCCACTTGGTGCGGCGCGAGGATCGTGAAGCGGATGTCCTCGGCCGCCAGCACGTCGAGCGTCTCATCGTCCACCGCCGTCTCCGGCAGCCACATGCCCTCCGGTTCGCGGCCGAACCGCCGTCGGAAATCGGCGATCCCCCAGCGCACCTCGGTCACCTTGTCGCGGCGCGGGCTGAGCGGCAGGATCGGATGATGATACGGCATGGCAACGGCGTTCCCGTGCCCGCCGTGTCCGGCCGAGCCGGCGCGATCGGCGGCGAGCACCGCCTGGTACGTCTGAGGCGCGGCGCGCTCCAGCCACGCGAGCAGGGTGGGCCCGAAGTCGAAGCTCAGGGACGCGAGGCTCGCCGCCACACGGGCGTAGCATTCCTGCTCGATGCGCTCATTCCAATCATGATAGGGCGCGGCGGACGGCTCCAGCGGAATGGTCCCGAGCCACGGGTCGTCGCGGGGCGGTTGGTAGAAATGGCCGTGAATCACGACGGAGCGGGTACCCTCAACCACCGAGCGCCTCGGCCACCGCAGCCAGGACGTTGGGGAACAGCTCGTCCCGGCGCGACAACTCCTCCGCGTGACGCTGCGCGGATTCCAGCGCCGCGCCGTCTCCCGCGCCCCCCGCCCCGAGTCCCGCGGCGAGGGTTGTGATCAGGCGCTCTGCGTCATCAGCGTGCAGGGTGAAGCGGCGCTCGGCGTAGTCGACCACGGCGCCGGTCGAGATGATGAACTGCCAGTCGGAGGCCTGTGCCAGCAGCAGCTCACGAGCCGCCTGCGCGAGCACGGGTTGCGCGGCGGGTGAAGCGAGCGCGGCGGGAGCCACGTCCCAGAACGCGTCTTCCAGCGTCCACAGGCGTTGCCACGTCCAGGACGTCCGCTCGTTCAGCCACATGCTGTGATCGCCGTTGGCCCCCCAGGAGCCCTCCGCCAGGCGCAAGGCCACGCGGGGCGGATGCGCCTCCAGGTATTGCGACGCCGTCACCGGGCGTACACTCGGCCGGCCGCGCAGCGCGCGGTACGTCGCGGCCAAGAACTCCGCCCCCTCGAACCACCAGTGCCCGAACAGCTCGGTGTCGAACGGCGCCACGATCACGCCGTCCCCGTCCGCCGGCTGCTCCGGGGCGAGTCCCTCGAGCAACTGGACGAAGTGGGAGGCGTGACCCACGGCGCGCTCGAACGCAGCCTGCGGTTCGTAGGGGCGCTTCGCGCCGAGGTCCAGGTCCGCCCCGCTGACCCGCCAGAGCTTGAGACCGCCCGGCCAACGGATCTTGTGGAACTCGAGGTACCATTCGTCGCCCGGGTAGCCGCGATGGCGGCTCCAGATCTGCGTCGAGGAGCGGGGGTCCCGCACGAGCGCCGCGACGGGCCGGCGCGCGCCCCGACCAGAGACGCGATATCCCTGGTAGGGCGACCGCTGCGCCCGCACGGCCGCCGGGGACGAGGGGGAGGAGTCGCGCCGCTCCGCGTCGAACCGTTCCGCGCCCAGGGGGATCTCGCCGTACGCGCCGAGGGGGCTTCCCGCCCGCGCCAGATGCGCGTCGGTGAAGAAGTATCGGAAACCCGCGTCCGCCAGATGCTCCTCGATGCCCCGCCGCACTCCACGCGCCGGCACGCCACTTCCCGGCAGCGGTTTCCAGGCGCCGCGCGGCCGGTAGGCGCACTCCGGCAGCCAACACCCTGCCGGCGCCGCTCCGAACAGACGCCGGTGCTCCTCCCGGCCCACGGCCAGCTGGAGCCGAATGCTTTCGTCTCGGGCGAGCAGCGGCAGGTAGCCGTGCGTGGCCGCGGACCCGATGATCTCGAGACTGCCACGCTCCTGGAGGCGCCGAAACGCGGACACGACGTCCGCGTCGATTGCCCGGAACAGCGCCTGCAAGCGATGGAGGCGCGACTTCCAGAATGCGACCAGGGGCACGAGCGCCGTGTCGCCGGTCGCCCCCAGGGACGCGGGCGCCTCGTCGCAGACGGCCAGCCGCTGGGCGATGAACGCTTCCAGCTCGCGCGCGAAGGCGGGGCTGGCGAGCTGGTTGGCGAGGACCGGGGTGAATCCGATCGTCACGCGCGCGGGGGTTCCCTCGGCGGCGAGCTCCTCGAGCCGCTCGAGGAGCGGCAGGTACGTGTCCAGCGCGGCTTCGCACAGCCAGTCGCTGCCGTGCGGCCAGCGCCCGTGGTTGAGGACGTAGGGCAGGTGGCTGTGGAGCGCTAGGATGAACTCCATCGCGGGCCCGGTCAGTGGGAGACCGGCCGCACAGCGAGCGCCCGCTGGTAGAGCGCCAGGTACTGGTCCGCCGAGCGGTCCCAGCCAAACGACTGCGCCATGGCCGCCCGCACCACCTTCCGCCAGGCGGTCCGGTCGGCGTGGCACTCCACCGCCCGGCGCACCGTCTGCTCGAGCGCCGCCGGCGTGTATTCATCGAACAGGAACCCGGTCCCACCGTCCGTGATGCTGTCCGTGAGGCCCCCCACGCGGCGGGCGACGGGGATCGTGCCGTAGCGCTGCGCGCGCATCTGGGTGAGCCCGCACGGCTCGTACAACGACGGCATGAGCAACCCATCCGCCCCGGCCAGCAGGCGATGCTCCAGGTGATCCGTGAACATGAACTCGACGGCGACGCGATCGGGCACCGCGGCCGCGAGGTCCCCCAGCGCTTCATGGTAGCGGTGCTCGCCGGCGCCCAGGAAGATGAACTGCGCGTCCGCGATCGCGGGGAGGTCGGCGCCGAGCACCAGATCCAGCCCTTTCTGCGCCACCATGCGCGCGCTCATGCCGAAGAGCGGCGCGTTCGCCCGCTGCGGCAGGCCGTACGCCCGCTGCAGCGCCGCCTTGCAGCGCCGTTTCCCGGCGAGATCGTCGCCCGAATAGTTCGCGGTGATGTTTGGGTCCGTCTCGGGGTTCCAGAGCCCGGGATCGATGCCGTTCAGGATGCCGGTCAGCCGGTCGCCGAGCGCGGTGAACGTGTCGTGCAACCCGAACCCCCCTTCCGGCGTGCGCAGCTCCTTCGCATGAGTCGGGCTCACGGTGACGGCCAGGTCGGAGAAGGCCAACCCCCCTTTGAGAGCGTTCATGCGGCCGTACCACTCAAACACGCCCCCGTTGTACAACTCGCCCGGAAGACCCAGCTCAGCCAGCGTCCCGGCCGGGAAATGTCCTTGGAACCCGGCGTTGTGCACCGACAGCACGATCGCCAACCGGCGATGGAACGGCTGTCCCGCGAGCGCGGTGCGGACGTACACCGGCGCCAGCGCCGTGTGCCAGTCGTGCGCGTGCAGCACCCGAGTCGCCGGAGCGATCTCCGGCAGGGCAGTGAGCGCGGCCAGGCAGAAGAACGCGAACCGCCGGGCGTTGTCCGGGTAGTCCGCGCCGCCGTCGCCATAAATACCCGCGCGGTCGAAGAAGTCGGGATGCTCGATGAAGAACACCTGCGGACCCGGCCCGGCATCCGGCGTCCGATAGAGCCAGGCCCGCTCGGCGTGCCCGCCGACCGTGATCACCAACGGGGAGCCCGTGCGCTCGAGAGAGGGCGTGGTCTCGCGCACGAGCTGGTACAGCGGCATGACCACGGTGGTCGGCAGCCCCGCGGCCGCCTGAAACGTCGCCAGGCCGCTCACCGCCTCCCCCAGCCCACCAGTGCGGGCGAAAGGCCAGTACTCGGCCGTCAGATGGGCGACGCCGATCCGCTCGGCGGCGCCGACCTGCGGTTGCGGCGTCGCGGCGACGGCCGCCCGCCGTGGACCAGCCGCGCTCCGCACCCGGGCCTTCGACGCTCGTGTCATGGGGCCCATAATGGTCTCACCGCGTCCATGTTCGTCTCCTGAAGAGCTCATCACTCATGCCGTCGGCGGATCGTCAGCCGGCGGCTCGCCGCGGATCGCTGGAACGAACCACTCGCTCACGTACTGCCGGACCATGCGCCGCGCGTTGAACTGCTGCCCGGCGACGCGGATGGCATGCTTCATCTTGCCCACCCAGCCGTGCGGGATGCCCGTTGCATCGCGCTCATAGAACAGGGGCACGACCTCCGCTTCGAGCAAGCGGTACAGCGCCGCCGCATCGGCTCCGTCCACGTCGTCGCCTGCCGCCGCGAGCGGGATCGCCCAGCCGTTCTGCCCATCGTAACCCTCGTTCCACCACCCGTCCAGCGTGCTGAGCTGCGGCACGCCGTTCAGCGCCGCCTTCATGCCGCTCGTGCCGCAGGCCTCGAGCGGCGCCCGCGGCAGGTTGAGCCACAGATCCACGCCCTGCACCAGCTGGTGGGCGATGTGCATGTCGTAATCCTCGAGGAAGGCGATCCGGCCCTCGAAGCGCGCTTCTCGGGTGTGAGCGTACACGCGCTGGAGAACACGCTTACCGGGCTCGTCGGACGGATGCGCCTTCCCGGCGAAGACGATCTGCACCGGGCGCCAGGGGTTGACGAGGAGCCGCTGCAGCCGCTCGGGATCGCGGAAGATCAGATCGGCCCGCTTGTAGGTCGCGAACCGGCGGCCGAAGCCGATCGTCAGGGCGTCCTGATCGAGCAGGGTCCCAGCACCGACCAAGTGCAAAGCTTCCTTCCACTGGTCGGCCCAGCGCCGCCGCGCCTGCTCCCGAATGCTCCGCATCAAGTGGGCCTTCATCTCGTTGTGCACCGCCCAGAGGGCGGCCGCGTCCAGCTCGAGCACGCGGTCCCAGAGAGCCGGGTCGTCCGCCCGCTCGAGCCAATCCTGGCCGACGTGCGACCCGATGAGAGCCACCAGCTGATTCGCCATCCACGTGGCGACGTGGACGCCGTTGGTGACGTGCCCGATCGGGACCCGCGCGGGCTCCCGGTCGGGCCACAGCTGAGCCCAGATCCGGCGGGACTCCTCCCCGTGGCGGCGCGACACCCCGTTCACCCGCGCCGAGAGCCGGATGGCCGCGACCGGCATGTGGAAGCGGTCGTGGTCGAGCGTCGGGTGGTGCCCGAGCCGGAAGAAATCTTCGCGGCTGATCCCCATCGCCTGCCACACGGGGCCGGTGCACTGCTCGATCTGCTCGAGCGAGAAGGTGTCGTGCCCCGCTGCCAGCGGCGTGTGGGTCGTGAAGGCGCTCGTCGTACGCACCCGGCGGACGGCTTCCTGGAAAGGAGTCCCTTCCGTCACGAGCTCACGCACGCGCTCGACCAGCATGAAGGCGGCGTGCCCTTCGTTCGCGTGCCAGGCGGCCGGGTCGTAGCCCAGGGCGCGCAACACCCGCACACCGCCCACGCCCAGGATCCATTCCTGTCGCACCCGGTGATCCGGCCCGCCGGCGTAGAGCCGGTGGGACAGCTCACGGTCGGACGGGTCGTTCTGCTCGTGGTCGGTGTCCAGCAGGAAAATTGGCACGCGGCCGACCATGACGCGCCAGGCCCCTACGCTCACCTGCCGCCCCGACATCCGCACCGTCGCGAGGCACGCGTCACCCCGGGGTCCCCGCACCGGTTCGAGCGGCATCGCCGCGTCGAAGCGCTCGTCGGCATCCTCCTGCCACCCGTCGAGGCGCAGCCGTTGGTCCGAATACCCCCGGGTGTAGAACAAGCCCACGCCGACGAGCGGCACGCCGAGGTCGGAAGCCGCCTTACAGTGGTCCCCGGCGAGGACGCCGAGGCCGCCCGAATAGATCGGCACGGAGTTGTGCAGGCCGAACTCGGCGCAGAAGTAGGCGATCGGTCGCACCGCGAGCCCCGGATGGGTGGCCGCGAACCAAGTCGATGCGGTCGCCTCGCGCCGGACCGCCTCCTGGAGCGCGTCGTACAGCCGCAGGAACGCGGGGTCGGACGCGCAGCTCGCGAGGCGCGCCGGGTCCACGCGGCGCAGCATCTCGATGGGGTTGTGCCGGGTGAGATGCCACAGCGGCCCGTCGAGCGCGCGAAACAGCGCCCGCGCGTCGCGGTTCCAGCTCCAGGACAGATTCGATGCGATGGTGGCCAGTTCCCTGATGCGCTCGGGGAGCTGGGGGGTGGTGTGGGTCATGACCCCAGCAAGCTAAACGGCGACCGGCCGGCTTAGCCAGCGTCAGCCGGACGCCCACTTCTGCTCGGCTCGCTGCCGCCCTTGCGCGCGACGGCCTTCAAGGCCTGGTGGACAGAGCGTCAGCGAGTGAGTTCGATGAGCCCGATGGACGTACCCAGGCCCGCGGCCCTGAATAGAAACATCCACCGCGCGAGCCCGCCATCGAGCGTGCCGAACCGGCCTTCAACGACACCCAGCCGTGCCAGGAGGCGGCCTTCGAGGGTGGCGACCTCAGCGCGCAGCTTCGCCTCGAAACGCGCTTCGAGCGAGACGAGGTCGGCGCGCAACTCCGCGATCCGCTGCTCGAGCTTCGCGTCGAAACGGGCGAAGTTGAGCTCGTTGAGATTTCGGAGTTCCAGCTTGTACGTTGCGTCCACCTGGTTGAACCAGTTCACGAGCTCATCAACGACCGCGTTTCCGAATTTGTCGTAGAACTCTTTGGACAGCTGCACCGTGACGGGCATGGAGGGTCTCCAGGTCAATCCCGGCGCTACTCTAAGCTACGCTCGGCCCACTGTCGCAATCAAATCCGTGCCGGAAGGGATGTTTCTACGCCCCCGAGCGAGGCAACGGCGGCGGATCGACCTGCCGCAGCGCTGCTCGACAGGGTCGAAGCGATCCTGTCCGAGGCCCGGCACGGAGAAGAAGAGTAGGCAGGCGCCGCGCGCTGTCTCAACGCGGCGGGGCCAGCGGTCTAACGGGCAGTGGCGACTTTCCGACCGTAAGCCGCGACTTGGCTGTGCAGGCGCTCGAACAGGCGAGAGACCGGCTGGTCGCGGATGCGCGTTCTGTTCGATGAATGCGTGCCGCGACAGCTGCGGTGGATCGCCCGCAGCTCAAGTGTTGATCCGTTCACGCGGCCCGCTCCTCGCGGAGGTCATCATGCAGTTTGCCCGACCGATACTGTCGGTGGGCTTCCTTCTCGCGCTCTGGGGCACTCTTCGCGGACAGGGAGGCTCACCGGACTCGGCCACAGTCCGGGCTGCTGTCGCTACTCTTCACAGCGACCTTCGGAACTTCGTTGTCGCGCAGGAGGCCTATTGCGCGGACCACGTGACCTATCGTCATTCTTACGGCTTCCGACACCAGTCACAGTGAGATCGCGATCATCGATCGGGTCCCCGGTCTCGTCTGCGCGATGTTCGTTGGCGAAGCACCGCGGCCGTTCGGCACCGGGAAAGAGGGCCAGTCACAATGCCGTGGTCCGTAAGCCCCTCTGCGCATCAGACGGGGCTTCCTGCACCGGCGGCGGGCTAACCAGCGCCCGCCTTATCTACGTCGTCGCAGGCGCCCCTCAAGCCACTCCGCCAGCTCTCGTTCGCTGAGCCTGCCCGATGCCAGGCTGAGCATGAGCGTGACCACCTCGGGCTGCTGCACCTCAAGATCGCGCCCGTTCAGACCGAGGAAGACCATCATCGTGACGAAAGCCACGCGCTTGTTACCGTCTCGAAAGGGATGACCCTGGCAGCCTCTCAACCAGCGCCTGCAGCCGACGGCGCCAAGCCTGAGCAGCGGAAGGCGTTGGTTTGTGCAATGACCGGCCTGGGTGTATGCTGAGCTCCTGAGCGCCGGCGGCGCATCGCGCCGCAGCTGAGGCGCGATCCGCTAGAAGGCGGCGAAATGCGCCGAGGAGGTTGCGATGCCGTCGAAGCAGTCTGCAGTGCCCGACCTGCACCTGCGAACCTTGATGACGGGTCTCATGTTCGGCGAGTCGCCGCGTTGGGGGCACGATGACCGTCTGTGGCTGGCCGACTGGGGCGCACAGGAGGTCGTCGCCGTCGATCTCGAAGGCACGAGCGAGGTCATGGTCCAGCTGCGCTTTCCGTCATTTCAGCCCATCTGCATCGACTGGCTGCCGGATGGGCGCCTGCTCATCGTCTCGGCGAGCGATCGGCTGCTCCTGCGCAGGGAGACCGACGGCTCGCTGGTGACCCATGCCGACCTGACCGGCCTCTCGCACTTGGGCTTCAACGAGATCGTCGTGGATGGCCGCGGCAACGCGTACGTCAACGGCGGCGGCTTTAACCTCATGGCCGGTGAGAAGTTCGCCCCGGGAATCGTCGCGCTCGTCACTCCCGATGGCTCGGCGCGACAGGTGGCCGATGGCATCGCTTTCCCGAACGGCATGGCCGTGACGCCCGACAACTCCACGCTGATCGTCGCCGAGTCCTACGGCAAGCGCCTCACCGCGTTCGACATCGCACCCGAAGGCAGCCTCTCCAACCGGCGGGTGTGGGCCGATCTCCGTGACGGCGTCCCCGACGGCATCTGCATGGACGCGGAAGGCGCGGTCTGGTACGCGGACGTCCCGAACAAGCGCTGCGTGCGCGTCCGCGAAGGCGGCGACGTGCTGCAGGCGGTCGCCCTGGACCTTGGCTGTTTCGCCTGCATGCTCGGAGGCGTGGACGGGAGAACGCTGTTCATGGTGGTCCGGGAGTGGCGTGGTCTTCAGAGCACGGCCGACCGGGCACGAACGGGCCAGGTACGAACCCTGCGAGCACCCGCACCGGGCGCCGGCTGGCCTTGAGAAAGCGAGCTCGCCAACGAACCGCGCCAGCCGCTGCCTGCGGCGGAGCCGCCTAACCCATTAGCGCCAGCCCGGAGGCGACGATGAGTCAGCGAGTCTTCCCCCAATTGCGGATGACCAACTGGAAGCGCACGCGCGCCTTCTACGTGGATGGCCTTGGTTTCAACGTCGATTGGGAGCACCAGTTTGAGCCCGGCGTGCCGGTCTTCGCGCAGCTCACGCGTGATGGCCTGTCGCTCTTTGTCACGGAGCACGCGGGCAATTGCGAGGTGGGCGGCGCTGCGTACTTCGTCGTGGACGACGTCGACGCGGTGTTTCACGAGATTGGTCGCCGCGGCATCACGCCGGCGGAGCTGCCAGGCGACACGGAGTGGCACGCCCGTGAGATAACGGTCGTCGATCCTGACGGGAACAGGCTGCGGTTCAGCACCGCGGTGACGTAGAGGGGCCTCGCTGGAGCGAAGCCATGGCGCCTACCGAGCGCTCAAAGCTGGGGGGCTGTGAACGCTCTAGCTGGACGGCGGCACCACCCACTTCATGCGGCATAAGGGACTACCGGCGATCAATGACGCAGTCCACGTTACGCACGCTCATTCACGTCTGCGTCCTTCTGTTCGCCCCCACGACGGCGGCGGCTCAGTGGCTCGAAGTCGGGCTTCACGCTGGATACTTCCTGCCGACCGTGGAGCAGTTCGAACGCGCCGTCCTCCGGCCGACATCAACCGGGTTTCGTGTAGACCATTACGAGGGACATCACGAGGCCGGCCTATCCCTCGGCGCGACTGTCACTGCGTGGCCGCTGCCACATGTTGGGCTGGATCTCGCCGGTGGCCTCCGATTCTGCGATCGATCCGGGTCCTCTCCCTTCGTCATCGACCCATTTCTGCCCGCGCCGGCGGGCCGTCGCGCCGCTCTCTCGGTCCTGACCCTCCGCCTTGTGGGGCGAGCGCGGAGCGGAGGAACAAACGTGCGATTGGGAGCTGGGCCAGCACTGGTCCACATTGCAGGGTCTGCCTACGATGGCGGAAGCCCTGAGATCCGTCTGGCCAAGCAGACTTCTAGCGGCGGAACCATCGCTGTAGACGTCACCCGCACGCTCGGCCGCATTCGCTTGCGATTTGGCGTCGAAGATGCGATCTATCGCGCAGCGATGGAGCGGCTTCCTCCTGGGGACACAACGCGCACGCCGGTGCAGCATGATGTCGCGCTCAACGTAGGTATTGCGCTACCTCTCCGCTGACTGACCGCACAATGATGCAAGCGCTTGAGGGAGAGCGGTGCGCCGAGTGTACTGATCGGCCTACCTGACGATGAGTTTTGGCGCCTCAGGTTCGAGAAACGGTCGACTGGGACTGCGGGCGATGGTCACCGTTCTCTTGGCGCTGGTTGGAGCCATCGGATCGGCTTCGGGACAGTGTGTGATGTTCGAGACGACGCCCGCATTTCTGCGATCGGGCAATGACACGCGCATCCTGGCCACAGTCTTGACGAGTCGGTCGCGCGATACGCTGCGGCCTGCTCAGCCGGCGGTCCGCCTGAGGGTCGAGGAAGCCGACGGCCCGGGTGCGAACCTCGTCGGATCGGATCCGACGGCGGTCGTCGTGCGCTGGGCCCAAATAGGCGACTCCTGCGATCGGGTCCTGAAGCGCGATTCCCTGACCAGCGGCAGGCGGTACGTGTTCAGGGCGATCCTCAGACCGGACAGCCTCTGGATCGACGGCCGGCCCACCTTCGACGTTCCTCCCGAGATCCTGGCCGAAATGCCGTCGCTCGACGCGTACCGGCAGTTCCTCGCGATGCTGCCGACCAAAGAGGAGTGGGAGCGCGATTGCCGCCCGGGCGTGACCCGCGTGTTAGGGTGGTTGGGGTCGCATCCGGACGTGGCCCAGCACCCGCCGTTCACCGCAGTCGATCGGCGGTTACGCCCTGCCTGCGTCGCCTCGCTGGAACGACGTGCGCTGGGCCTGGAACGCTGGAAGCCGACGCCGCAGGTCCCGAACGAGCTCCGGCTCACCCTTGCGCATGAAGGCTGCCGACGGGGGCCGGACGTGATGAACGACTGGGACCAAGCCGTCGACGGCCACTTCGTGGATGCCGCTGCGCCGCAGTGGGCGGTGATCTGCGCGATGTCGGACCACTGGCGGCTGCTGGTCGTGGTGCTCGGTCCGCCGGTGAAGATCATCGAGCTCGCTCGGCTCACGGGAAACGAGTGGAGCTGGCTCGCCGGGGCCGCCCCACGTGAATACTTCGACTGGACCGGAGCACGAGAGTTCCGCAGCCGCGGCCGGTGGGGCGTGCCGCGCCCCCGGCGCGACCTCGTGCTGTTGACGCTCGTCTCGGAGGATCAGACGCTCGCCTTCTTCGAAACGCAGGGAGGTTGGATCCACGTCGGGGTTCGGTGCTGTAGCTGGCCGGAATAGGCGACTTCTCGCCGCAGCGTGGGGCTCGAGCGCGATCCGGCCTCCGTGTCGATCCGCCGAGCGTCGGTTGGCCGCGCTACGCGCGGCGCGACGACCAGGTGCGTTCGCATCTGGCGCCTTGTTCAAGCTCCGCGCACGCACGTACCATGACCGCTTTGTCATTGGCTGGTAGAGCTCTGGCCTCGATCACACGGCAGGAACGAATGCAATCGTCGAGAGTGAAGATCGGGATCATCGGCTCGCGCTTTCAGGCGGATTGCATCGCGGGGGCCGTGAAAGCCATGCCGGAGGAAGGCGAGGTCGTCGCCGTGGCCTCGCCGACCAACGGACACGCGGCAGGCTTCGCGAAGCGACACGGCATCCGGCGCGCGTATACCGACTACCGCGAACTGCTGCGCGATCCTGAAGTCGAGATGATCTCGATCACGGCGCCCAATCGGCTGCACGCGCAGATCGCGATCGACGGCGCCACGGCCGGCAAGCACGTGGTGTGCGAGAAGCCGCTGTGCCTGACGATGGAGGAAGCCGACGCGATGATCGACGCGTGCCGCAAGGCGGGCGTGCTGCTCCTCTACGCCGAAGAGCTGTTCTTCGCGCCGAAATACGTGAAGGCGAAGCAGCTGGCGGACGAAGGTGCGTTTGGCCGCGTGCACCTGGTGAAGCAGGGCGAGAAACACTCGGGTCCGCACTCGGAGTGGTTTTGGGACGTGGAGCAGTCGGGCGGCGGCGCCGTCATGGACCTGGGGTGCCACGGCATCGCCTTCTGCTGGTGGTTCCTCGGCAAACCGAAAATCAAGAGCGTCTACTCGCAGATGGCGACGCAGGTGCACCAAGGGCGCACGCAGGGCGACGACGAAGCGGTCACGCTCATCGAATTCGAGAACGGCGCCGTCGGGATGGTCGAGAGCAGCTGGAACCGGCCCGGCGGGATGGACGACTGCATCGAGGTGTTCGGCGACAAGGGGCAGACCTACGCCGACCTGCTCATGGGCAACGCGCTCCCGACGTACTCGGAGGTGGGGTTCGGCTACGCGGTCGAAAAAGCCGCGACGACCAGGGCCTGGAGCTACCCAGTGTTCGAGGAGCATTGGAACTACGGGTTCCCCCAAGAGATGCGGCACTTCGCCCGCTGTGTGCGCGGCAAGGAGACGCCGATCTCCGACGGCGAGACCGGACGCATGGTGCAAGAGGTCCTGTATGCCGCCTACGCGTCGGCCGGACTGGCTCGAAAGATCATGCTGCCCTTCCGCCCGAAAGGCATCGCGAAGCCGATCGACCTCTGGAAGACCCCGGAACGCGCCAGGGCCGCGCTCTGAGACGCGATGGAGACCGGTGCCGCGTTCCTCGCCCAGTCCCGGGAGTACTTGACCGGCCATTACCTGCCCAAGATCCGGGCCGCCGTCGAGCGGTTGAGCGAGGAAGACACCTGGTGGCGCCCCAATGAGGCGTCCAACAGCGTGGGCAACCTGATGCTGCACCTGGCCGGCAACATCCGGCAGTGGATCGTGAGCGGCGTCGCTGGGGCACGCGACATCCGCGACCGCGGCGCCGAGTTCGCCCGGCGGGACCCCCTCACGCGGGACGCGCTCGTGGCGATACTCACCGAGGCGGTGCTGGAAGCCGACGCGGTGCTGGCGCGGACCGATCCGGCCCGGCTCAACGACCGGCACGTGGTGCAGGGCCGCACCGTCACCACCCTTCAGGCGATCTATCACGCAGTGGAGCACTTCGGCATGCACGCGGGGCAGATCCTCTACATCGCCAAGCTCCGCGCCGGCCGCGACCTCGGCTTCTACCGGGTTGAAGCCGGCATCCCGCGCCCGGTCTGGCCGGGTCATCCCAAGGGCGGCGGCGCCTGAGCGCCCGCCTCACCCCCACCGTTGACCGTTCACCACCCCTATGGCGTCGGTTGCTCCGCCGCCCGCCACTCGGGACCGAGCCGCGCCAGAAGTCCCGCGTAGAGCTCGATCCCGTCCCACAGGTTCCGGATCCGCAGGTTCTCGTTCTCGGCGTGCTGGTTGTCGTCGTGGTTGGCGATCGGCGTTCCGACGATCGGCACGTGGAGCACTTCCTGAAAGACGTACTGCCCGAAGCTCCCGCCGATGGCGGGCACCGTGATGATGGGCTGGTCGAGCGCCGAACGCGCCGCGGCCACCATGGCGCGAGACACCGGCAGGTCGAGCGGGGTGCGTGAGGCGGGGTACCCGTCGCTCCAGAGCAGCTTTAGAATCCGCGGATGGGACCTCCGCGTAGCCGAATCGGGATCGGCCCGGACGACGAAAAACCCCTGCCGCCGGATGTGATCCTCCACCAGCTCGCGGACCCGCTCGGGCCGCTGATCCAGCACCAGCCGGAAGTCGAGGTAGGCGCTCGCCTCAGGGACGATCACATTCGCGGCCGTGGAGCCGGTTCGCCCTCCCGAGATGCCGCTCACGTTGAGACCGGGCTTGAGCAGCTGCTCGGCCAGGAGCGCGGGGGCTCCTTCGCTCCGGCCGAGCCGGAGCTCGCCCTCGAGCTGGTCCTCCACGGGCGGCAGCGTGGCAAGCGCGGCTCGATCCGCGGCCGTCAGCGGCCGGACGTCGTCGGAGAAGTGGTCGATCAGGATCTTCCCCTCGTCGTCCCGCATGCTCGCGAGGAGGCGCACCAGCATGACGTTCGGATTCGGGGCCCAGTTGCCGTAATGGCCGCTGTGGAGCGGCCGGATCGCGCCGTACACGGTGAGCTGGAGGCCCATCACCCCGCGCACCCCGAAGGTGAGCTGCGGGCGCCGGGTCTGGTGCACCGGGCCGTCGCCGACCAGGAAGAGGTTGGCCGCGAGCAGGGCGGCATGCCGGGTGAGCATGTCCCGGAGATGCTCGGAGCCCGCCTCCTCCTCGCCCTCGAAGAAGAGCTTGAGATTCACCGAGGGGCGGACGCCGAGGGCGCGGAGCGCGTCGAGCGCCCCGAGGATCGCGATTATCGAGACCTTGTCGTCCCCGGCGGAGCGGGCATAGATCCGCCACTCTGGATCGAACCGCGCTGCTCCCCCCTCCCTTGGGAAGGGGATCTCCCGGCCACCATCGGGGAGGGCCTTGTCGCGCAGGACGGGCCGCCAGGGCGGCGTCGCCCAGCGGGCGGTATCCACCGGCTGGCCGTCGTAATGCGCGTAGAGGATGACGGTGCGCGTGGCGCCCGGTGAGGCCAACTCGCCGAAGACGGCGGGCGGTGAGCCCGGCGCCTCCAGGAGGCGGGCCTTCACCCCGCGCCGCTCGAGCATCCGGACGATCACCTCCGCATTGCGGCGGATGTTGACCGAGTCGGCCGCGAGATTGGGGATTGCGAGAAGGTCCGCGAATTCCCGGACGATGGCCGCCTCGCGTCCGGCGCGCCACGCCGCTACGCGGGTGCGGAGGGTGGAGTCAGGCGCCTGGACGGCCGGACGACTCGAGAGCTGCTGGGCGGCCAGCAGTGCCGGCAGGAGCAGGAGGTGCATGGAAGACCTCGCCGGAGCCCCGAGCGTTCGCGCAGCGCCGCGAAAGTCCCGCTAGAACCTGGACGCCGTCAGCGTGACGTCCGCCGTCCCCCACGCCTTGCGGAAGCGGGCCTCTACCGCGTCGGCTTCCGCGGTCTTCCCCTGGGCCCGCAGAGCCGAGAGCAAGCCGAACAGCGCCCAGCCGTTTTCCGGGAAGCGGCGCAGGTCCTCACGATACAGTTGCTCGGCCTCGGCCGCGCGCCCGGCGCGCAGCAACACCGCGCCGAGCGAGTGACGAATCGGGTAATACCAGGTGGGCGGCTCGAAGTAGAGCAGCCCATCCTCGAGCGCCATCGCCGCCTTGAAGTGAGTCGCCGCCTCGTCGAGCTTGCCTTGACGCGAGGCGATCTCACCCAGGAGCGCGTGCGTCGCGATGTCGAACACCGTCTTGTTGTCCGGCGTCGCCGCGGCCGCGATCGGCGTCAGCGCGTCCAGCTCGGCCTGCGCCTCGGTCGGCTTGCCCGTCGCAGCGAAGGCCACGCCCCGCGCGTAGTGCGCCATGCCGACGGCGTACGGGATGTCGGCCGGCGGCAGCGGCTGCGCCAGCACGTCGTCCCAGCGGCCGAACGTCGCCAGCGTCACGTCGAGGAACGACACGAAGGGTTGCAGCGGCGGGACCTGGGCCGCGGCCTGCATGTTCGTCTTGGCCAGGAGCCTGCGCGCCGCGTCGATCGCGGTCGCGCTCTGGCCGGCCATGGTCGCCGCGAACGACAGGAAGTGCAGGTTGTGCGGGTAGTAGCCGAGCGGGTAGACGCCCGACGGGCGCTGGTCCTCGATGTAGGCTTCGTCCGTGTGCACCGCGTGGACGTTGCTCGCGATCGCGTCGGCGTAGCGTCCCACCCGGATGTAGATGTGCGCCGGCATGTGCACGATGTGCCCGTCGCCCGGCATCAGGGCCGCCAGCCGCTCGGCGCAGGCGACGGCCTTCTCCGGCTGCACGGCCTCGACGGCGTGGATGTAGTAGTGGCAGGCGCCGGGGTGGTCGGGGTTCCCCCGCAACACGCGCTCGAGCTGGGACACGATCTCGAGCGTGCCGGGATACGGCTCGCCCGACGGCTGCTGCCAGTAGTTCCACGGGCGCAGGTCCATCAGCGCTTCCGCGTACAGCGTCGCCGCGTCGAGATCGTCGGGATACTTCTGCACTACCTCGGCCATGGCGCGCGCGTACGCGGAGTCGAGCGCGGCGCGGCTGGTGGTGGTCGGCACCCGGGCGTACCGCTTCGCGACCGCGCGGATGTAGGCCTGCTCCGGCGGGCTCACCCGTGACACCCGCTTGAGCGCCTGCTGGGCGGCGGCGTAGGCGGCGACGCCGCTCGCCGAGTCCATCGGCGCGTTGACGTGGGGGCCGTAAGCCAGCGCCGCGCCCCAGTAGCACATCGCGCAGCTCGGGTCGAGGCGCACGCCTTCGTTGAACGCCCGGATCGCCTCGCCGTGATTGAACCCGAAGACCAGGCGCAACCCCTGATCGAAATACTGTTGCGCGGACGGGACTCTGGTCGTGACCGCGTGATGATGGTTGCCGAGGTTGTCGTACAGCGGAACGGTGTCTGCGGGCGCTCGCAGCCCCGGCAGGGCAGCGACGACGAGCGTCCCTAGGGTGAGCGGCGTCATGGCGTGATCTCCGGTAGAGGCCGACCTCATTCCATCACGCCTCAGCGAGTGAGCTCGATGAGCGCGATGGACGTACCCAAGCTCGCGACCCA
>WNGF01001476.1_pt1 | contig 34535 bp, 30 predicted proteins | sample 5400641 | NCBI WGS metagenome assembly WNGF01 (sample SAMN13153371, study PRJNA577476) | soil metagenome | isolation source: 80 cm soil or saprolite under grassland replicate 2 | place: USA:California | collected 2016-06-15 | reverse complement strand
AAGCCCTGCGCGAAGTGCCCGATCCGGTCGTAGTGGTTGCGCGCGAAGCCGAAGACATCCTTCATCCAGTAGCCGAGTGGAACCTCGGCATAGGTGTAATGCCCGCCGACCATCAGGATCAAGGCGTGGACGAAGATCAAGCGGTAGGCGAGCGGCGTCAGCGGGAAGCGCCGGTAGGTCGCGACGAGGATCGGCACGCCGATGAAGATCGGCGCAACCTCCAGAGCCCACGTGAACCGGTCGCGCGCGCCGACGGCCGACGCGGCGAGGCAGACCCCGAGCAAAGCGAGCAGAACGAGGGGCTCCGGCCGGTTTTTCGGGTTCAAGGCTACAAGTCCTATTGGTCTCTTCGAGACGACTATAATGGTCTCATGAAAACGGCCTCCGTATCGCAGCTGAAGACCTCGCTCTCGGCGTATCTCCTCGGCGTCAAGAACGGTGAGGAAGTCCTCGTGACGGAGCGCGGAAGGCCGATCGCGCGACTCGTTCCCGCGCGGGGGGCGGAGGGGGCGAGCGACAGGACGAGGCGCCTGATCCGCGCGGGGATTCTGCGCCCCGGAACCGGCAGGCTGCCCCGGGAGCTCTTGAAGCCCTCTCCCGTGGCGGATCCGGAGGGAAAGACGCTACGAGGCCTCCTCGAAGAACGCCGGGGCGGGCGTTGAGATTCTGGGACAGCTCGGCCGTGATTCCCTTGCTTATCAGCGAGCCGAAGACGCGGATCGCCACCGCCCTGCTCCGAGCAGACAGAGATTGCTGGGTCTGGTGGGCGACGCGAACGGAATGCCTGTCAGGTCTTCATCGGCGAAAGCGGGCCGGTGAACTGGACGCCGCGCAGCTCGCGGTTGCCGCGCAAAGGCTGCTTCGCTTTGACCAGGTCGCGGCGGTCGTCCTTCCGTCGGAGGCGATCCGCTCACGAGCCGACCGGCTCGTGGGCATCCACCCTCTGCGGGCTGCGGACGCATTGCAGCTCGCCGCCCTCCTGGCCGCGAGCGAAGAGCGGCCCGTAGAGCTCCCGTTCGTAACTCTGGACGACCGTCTCGCCGACGCGGCCCGGAAGGAAGGCTTTCCCGTGCTTCCGCAGTAATCAGGGTTAGAGGAATCGACGGTGGCTCACAAGTCACAGTCCGCGGTTCCGAGCGGCAACCTTTCTCCCTCTTCTCATCGCGCCTGGAGGCTGCGCCTCGAGGAATGCGGCGCGATCGTAACTCGCCAGACGGTGGGCAATCGCCGGCGGATCACGGCGACGAAATCGAGAAGATCGCCCAGGCGATTAGGCACGACGTCTTCGACGATATCCAGGTTGATGTAAACGAGGACATTGCGGAACCCGACCATGTCGCGAAGGGTCGCGGCCATCTCCGGAGCGATCCAGCCGTCACGCTCCAACAAGTCGAAGAGTAGCTCTGCTCGATCACTTCAACCCGCTGACGAGGTAGAGATCGGCCAGGGTTCGCTGGTATGAATAAACATAGGACCTGTCGTCGGCAGCGATGAAGAAGCTCGTAATGCCCCACAAGCCGGCAGGATCGGGCGGCACGATCTCCTTCCACAGGCTTCTGCGGCCTGTCGCGACGTCGATGCGAAAGACGCTGAAGGCGGTTCCCTTCCTCTCCATGACATACACGCCTTGACCATCCGGCGTCCACTGGAGCGGCCGATCGCCCGCATTGGCCCCCGGAAGAAGCCTTGACTCTCCGTTCTCCGCCCGGTACAGGTAGAGCTTGCTGTCGGGACCATTGGCGAAAACCCACTCGCCGTCCGGCGAAACCGGCTTTGATCCCCTGATACGGATGCCTTCAGGGCTGATCGGTCGAGGCCGGCCGCCGGCAAGGTCCATGACATAGAGGCGTACGCCATGTCGGGGCTCCTGTCCCCCGACCAGGATGCGCTTGCCATCCGGGAAAAACGAGATGGCGCCAAGAGTGAGTGCGTCGGAAGGAATCGGCTTCGGCTCTCCCGATTTCGTGGGCACGAGAACCAGCTGGGGCCGCGGACTTTCCACGTTGGAAAGGACCCACAGTCCGTCGGGAGACAACGGGCCGCAGGAGCCTTCGAAGAGACGGATCGGGGGCGAGCCGTCGGTTCGCCCCAGGTAAAGACGAGAGCGGTCTCCGACGCCGGCGCCCGTTTCGTCGAACGTAAAGCTCTTTCCGTCCGAAGAGAAGTCGCAGGCGAAGGAGTAGTCGAGCCAGGACAGGTCCCTCTCGTGGTCTTCTCCCGGAGCGAGACCGGTGATGCGCATGGCTCTCGTGTGCTCCTCGATGAGAACGCTTCCGTCACCGGCGACGTCGAGGACGGCCATCGGAGCCGGCGTTCGCAGCAGGACCCGTTCGCTTCCGGACAAGGACACGGCGTACAGCGTGTTTGCGAGTCCTTCTCTTGTTGCGGTGAACCAGACTTCCCGGCCATCGCGGGACCAGGCGAGCCCGCTGGTGCTGGCATAGCCGGAGGCCAGGAGCTTCTTCTTTCCCTCGCGGTCCACGACCGCGACGGAGCCCGCGTCATCCCCGGCGGAGGGACTGTCCACGAATGCCGCCAGGTCGCCGCGCGGGGAGACCCGCGGGTAGCGAACTGCTCCGTCTGTCTCGTAGAGGACCTTGCCGATCGGGAACTCCAGGCGGCTCTTCCCAGCGACGTTGCGAACGACGAGGAGACTCGATCCATCGGAGGCCCAATCGGCCAGTTGGACGTCGTCGAGGATCTCCCGGGGCGTCCCGCCGGAAATGGGAATCCGCGCGAGCGTGCCGCCGATCGCCATGGCCTGTGGCCGGGTGCTGTCCACGAGGGTAATTGCCAGTTCGCCGGACCGGGAGATCCCCTGAAGGAACGCGTCCGGCAACGGAAGAGACGTCGATTCCGATCCCTCGCGGCGGGTCGAGAAGACACGCCACGGATTACCGTTCCACGTTGCACCATAGACGATGGTCTGGCCGTCGCCCGTGAAGCGCGCCGTAACAATGTTGCCTCGCTGGAAGGTCAACCGCTTGAAGGAGGGCGGTGCGGTCCTTGCGATCCGGCGGCCGGCCTGCACGCCGGCCGCGAGGACAGCCATCACAGCGAGCGCGGCAATCGCGGCGTTCGCTCCCGGCCGCGCGCGTCCGACGCGCCGGGCAGTCGGGCCGCTCATGCCCACGGCCTCGACGAGATGGTCCCGGAGGGTCGCGACCTCGCGGGCGAGATCCCGGGTGGCCGCATAACGGTTGTCCGGCTCCTTGGCGAGGCACCGCTCGACGATCCAGCGAAGCGGCCCAGGCGTTTCGGGGTTGATCGCCGCGACAGGCTCCGGATCTTCGTTGAGGATCGCTGACAGCGTGTCCACCGCGGTCTTCTTCTGGAAGGCTCTCTTCCCCGTCGCCATCTCGTACAGGATCGAGCCGAATGAGAACTGGTCGGAGCGGAAATCCACGAGGGCTCCGCTCGCCTGCTCGGGCGACATGTAGCCAATCGTCCCCAGCACGGCGCCTGGCCTCGTTCCGGTCTCCGTCGGCGGACGGGATCCCTCGCCGCTCGAATCCGTCTGAGTGAGCTTCGCCAGACCGAAGTCCAGGATCTTGACGAGCCCGTCTTTCGTCACCATCACGTTCTCGGGCTTCAAGTCCCGATGGACGATCCCCGCCTCGTGGGCCCGGGCCAGCCCGTCGGCGATCTGCGGGGCGACCTGGAGCAATCGCTTGACAGGCAGAGAACCCGAGAAAAGCAGCTCGCGTAGGGTCTTGCCCACGACCAGCTCCATCGCGATGTAGGAGACCGAGTCGGACGCGCCGATGTCGTAGACCGTGACGATGTTGGGGTGGTTCAAGGCCGAAGCCGACCGCGCCTCCTTCTCGAAGCGCTTGAGCCGCGAAGGATCCGAGGCCACCTCCGCCGGCAGCACCTTGATGGCCACCTCGCGCCCAAGCCGCGTGTCCCGTGCCTTCCAGACTTCTCCCATCCCTCCCGCACCGAGGGGAGACACGACCTCGTAAGGGCCCAGCCTGCTGCCTGGTGCGAGAGCCATTTCAGAATCCGAGCGCGAAGAGCATCGCGGCCCGGATCTCCCGCATTCGCTCGGAGGACAAGACGGCGATCAGGGCTTCGACCCGGGCCGCGGAGACGGTCTGGACATGATCCAGGTTCACCGCGCACTCACGGGGCAAGCCGTCCTCCGGCGTCAGCAAGACTTCGGAGGGGATCCCGCGGATCGTCGAGGTGACGGGAGCAACCGTGACCTCTCCCAGGTATTCGAGAACCGAATCGCGCGTCAGCACAACCACCGGCCGGCGTTTGTCGGGGGCCGCAAACCGGTACCAGCGGACCTCTCCCCGCCTCACGGCTCCGGCCAGACCTGCTCCGACCCCCAGATTCCGAACTCGTCACGGCGGACCGGCTTGCGGGCATACCCGGCCCGATGCCTCTTCTCGAGGGCCCGGTCGCGCTCTCGCGCGAGCGCCTCGCGCAAGGCCTTGCGTGCGAAGGCGGAGCGGCTCGTGCCGAGCTTTCGCGCCGCAGTGTCCACCGCCCTGACCAGGTCCTCCTCCAGGGTCATCTGCACGGTCCTCATCGAGTCTCCATGTTGGTACTCATAGCTATTCTATGCCATATCCCCTGAGGCGCGGACTAGAAACCGAGCCGCGAACTGGCCGAAATCGCCATCCTGGATTCCGAAGTCCGAGACGCGGCAGGGCGAGGCATGCCGACTTCTTGATCGGAAAAGAGCCGCCGAAGAGCAGCTCCCGAAGCGTCTTGCCCGCAACCATCTCCATCGCGATGTAGGAGACAGAGTCGGATGCCCCGATGTCGGAGTTCGTGACGATGTTGGGATGACTGAGCGCCGAGGCGGACCGCGCCTCCTTCTCGAAATGCTTCAGCCTCGAAGGATCCGAGGCCACCCCAGCAGGCAGCACCTTGACGGCCACCTCGCGGCCGAGCCGCGTGTCCCGCGCCTTCCAGACTTCTCCCATCCCTCCCCCTCCAAGAGGAGACAGGACCTCGTAAGGCCCCGGGCGTGAACCAGCCGCGAGCGTCATCTCAATTCACAAATCACGATTCACTCTACTCTGCGGCCGAGGCGAAGAGATGGAAGTCAAGATCCACCAAGCCGAGACGCATCTTTCGAGGCTTCTCGTGCGTGTGGCCGCCGGAGAGGAAGTCGTCATCGCCAAAGCAGGAAGACCGGTTGCGCGACTCGTGCCGCTCCACCCCCTCCCGCGACCGAATCGTCGGGCAGGACAGAGGCCGGCTGCGGATCGCCGCGGACTTCGACGCCCCGCTGCCCGAGGAGATCCTGCGAGCCTTCGACGGGTGAACTTCCTGATAGACACCCATTGCTGGCTCTGATGGATGTCGGGGCCCGAGCGCCTGAACGCGACCGCGAGGCGCCGGATCGCAAAACCGCCCGAACGCGGTCTTCTTCTCTGCGGCGAGCGCTTGGGAGATCGCCATCAAGGCGGCCCTAGGGGCTGCGGTTGCCCGAGCCGGCCGCAGACTATGTTCCCAGCCGCGTCTCCGGGCAGGGAATGGTTCCCCTCCCGATCAATCAGCGTCATGCTCTTCTTCTGGAAGCGATGCCTCCGCACCACCCAGACCCTTTCGATCGGATGCTCAACGCGCAGGCACAAGTTGAAAACCTCCCGATCCTGACCGGGGACCGGCACTTCCTCCCCTACGACGTAAAAGTCCTCTGGCCGGGCCGGCGCCGCCCCCCGCGCCTTACATCGAAGAGAACGACCTCCCGTCGGCGCTCTGCCCGATGCCCCCCGGACGGCTTAACCTTGATCGCCTCTCGACCCGTTCCATCGCAATGTAAGAGACGCCCTCGGCGGTCTCACTTCAATCCTTCGATCAGATACAGCGCGGACTGAGTACGCCAGGCGCGGTACGCGTAGGAATTGCCGTCCGGAGTCACGAGAACAGAACCAATCTCGCTGAAGCTGCGATCGGGATGGCGGATTTCCCTCCATAGGCGGCGGCGGCCGGTCGCCGTATCGAGCAGCCAGACTTTCGCCGGGACCTCGCGACGCCTGTACACGAAGATGGATCTTCCGTCGCTGCTCCATTGGACCGGCAACTCCCCGTCGCGAAGCCCGGGGATCGAGCGAGGGGCCCCGCCCTCCAATGGGTAGAGCTTCGCCGCCCAGCGTTGTTCCGGGAGCATCATCGACCCTCTCTGCTCAGAGACGGGAAGGCCGACGACGAACCGCCCGTCCGGAGAGACGGAGCCTCCAATGATTCCGACGGTGACGCCTTCGGCTGAGATGGGTCGAGATGGGCCCCCGTTGACCGCCTGGAGGTAGAGCCTTTCACCTCTTCCCTTCTCCCGAGCGGAGAACACGATCCGTTTCCCGTCGGGACACCAGTCCGCTCCTCCGAACTCTTCGAAGGTCGTCTCGGTGAGCGCCTTGGGTTCCCCGGGACCGGTCGGTAGAAGCCATGCTCGCCCGCTTCTCGAGGCGATCACCCAGCGGCCATCCGGAGAGAGAGCCCTCGCGACCCCGTCGCCGAGCCGCTTTGCGGGCGCGCCGCTGGTCGGCCGAAGGTAGACTCCCGAATCCGGTCCGCCCCCCTCGCCGACCTCGGAGAAGAGGATGTTTCTCCCATCGGTGGAGAGCTCAACCCCCCGGGGTGCGTCGAGCCACGAAAGGTCGCGCTCCTCCGACTCACCCGGGGCACGTCCCATCACCGCGTTCGTCATGAAGTGGTTCCCTATCAGGGCCCTTCCGTCCGGGAGACAGTCGTACAGCTCGAGAAAATCGCCAGGCACCTGGGCGACCCGGCGCTCTCTGCCCGAAGAGCTCACCGTCCAGAGGCCCCAGGCTCCTTGTGCGGCTTCTCGAGTTCCTGCCCCCCGTGAGGCAGCCAACAAGACCTCCTCTCCTCTCGTCCAACATACCCCTCCCACGCTCCGCCAGCCGGCGGAGAGGACCTTCTTGTTCTGCCCATCGGCATCGATCGCCAGAACGGAGTTGCCCTCGAAGAATGCGATCCGCCGCCCCTCCGATGAGAAACGGGGAGCTCGGACAACCGCGTCGGTCTCATAGATCACCCTTCCGATGGGGAACTCGAGCCGGTTGCGTCCACCGACGGACCGGACGACCGCGAGCTCCTTCCCGCCGGGCGCCCAGTCGGCATTTCCCCACGCGACGTTCTCGATCATCTCGCGGGGGACGCCGCCGGTCAGCGAGACGCGTGCGAGCAGCGGCGGCCGCCGACCCGATGGCATGACGGCGAGCTCACCGGAGTCCGATACCGAAAGAAGATCCGTGTTCGGGAAGAGCAGCCGGGACTCGGGACTCCCGATTCGCAACAGGTACAGGTCGCGTCCGGTCCCACCTTCCCACGTCGCGCTGTAGACGATCGTCTGACCATCGGGCGCGAAACGAGCCATTCCGAGCACTCCGTGGCGGAAGGTGAGCCGCCGAAAAGATGGCGCGGACCGCGGATCGGTTCGGAACGTTCCGGTGAGCCAGAGCGTGATGGCTGTCAGCAATAGAAACGCCGCGAATCCCCAGCCGAGCAAACTCGAACGAGCCCGCGAAGTGCGCCCGGCCATTCCGAGATCATCGGAGAGATGACCGAGAAACCGTTGTAAGTCCCGAGCGAGGTCCTCGGTGGAAGCGTACCGATCTCGTGGATCCTTGGACAAGCATTGCTCGGCGATCCAGCGGAGGGGCGCGGGGACCTCGGGCGCGGCCCGCTGAAAAGGCTCGGGCTCTTCCTGGATGATCGCCGCCAGCGTCTGCGCCCCCGTCTTCTTATTGAACGCGCGCTTCCCCGTCGCCATCTCGTACAGGATCGAACCCAAGGAAAATTGATCGGAGCGGTAGTCCACCGGCTGACCGCTCGCCTGTTCGGGAGACATGTAGCCGACGGTCCCGAGGACGACGCCCGCGTCGGTTCCGGTCTCGGTCGGGAGGTTCGTCCCTTCGCCGCTCGAGTCCTTCTGAGTCAGCTTCGCCAGCCCGAAGTCCAGGATCTTGACGAGCCCGTCCTTCGTCACCATCACGTTCTCGGGCTTCAGGTCCCGGTGGACGATCCCCGCCTCGTGTGCTCGCGCCAGGCCGTCCGCGATCTGGGCCGCGGTCTGCAGCAACTTCTTGATCGGCAGCGGGCCCGCGAAGAGGAGCTCCCGGAGGGTTTTTCCCGCGACCAGCTCCATCGCGATGTAGGAGACGGAGTCGGCGGAGCCGATGTCGTAGATCGTGACGATGTTGGGGTGGTTCAGCGCCGAGGCCGCCCGCGCTTCCTTCTCGAATCTCTTCAGACGGGAAGGATCCGCGGCCACCTCCGCCGGCAGCACCTTGATTGCCACCTCGCGCGAGAGGCGCGTGTCGCGCGCGCGGTAGACCTCCCCCATTCCGCCCACGCCGAGCGGGCCGAGGATCTCGTGCGCGCCGAGGCGCGCCCCTGAAGAAAGGGGCACGGCTGGAATCTTCTCGAAAGGATTGTATGCCGCGCGGGGCTGCGAGCCCATGACGGCCGGAAATAACCTGGAGACTCCCCGGGAATCCCTGACGACTCGACGGTCGCGTTTTCTTAACGTTGGCGAAGGAGGCGCGACATGAAACCGATTCGACCTCTCGTGCTCCTGTCGGCTCTCTCGGTTTGGAATCTCGTCGGCTGCGGCGAAAAGGCAGCGCCGACGCAGCCGGCGCCCGCCGTTTCGCTCGCCGGCCACTGGACTGGGACCGTGACCTCGCTGCGGGGCTCCGAGGGCACCGAAGCGGCCTGCCTCGCCGAGGCGATCGCCGCCGACATCTCCCAGGATGGCGCGAGCGTCACCGGCCTGATCCTGACATCCTGTGTCGGCTCGCTCGACCTCTCCGGCACCGTCGAGGGGAACCTGCTGACCGGCTCACTCGTCGGGCGCACGAGCGCCTTCGCGGGCGGCCGTGTCACGGCCGCCGTCTCCTCCTCGAGGATTGCGATGACCGTCGGCCACTCCACGAAAGAGGGGTTCGTCGCCGTACTGTCGATCGACCTCGTTCGATAGCGGAACGGCGCTATTTCGCCTCGGCGGTTTCGGTCGATCCCGACAGGGGGAAGGCGCGAAACGTCATGGGCACCGAACCGAGCCGGATCTTGTCTTCGTCGGCGATCCGAAGGGGCGCCTCGACTCTCGTTTCGTTCACGAACGTCCCGTTCTTGCTCCCGAGATCCTCGAGGACGGCCCTCCCTTCGGAAAGGACGAGGCGGGCGTGCCGGCGCGAGACGCTCGTGTGGTCGAGGAAGACGCCGACCTCCGGGTCGCGCCCGAGCACGTTCTCGCCCTCCGACAGGGCGATCTCCCGAGACTTCCAGAACAGCCGATAGGCGAACGTCGGGCGCCGCCGCCCTGCGGAGGGGGTCTTCTCCGGCTCCGCCGATCCGGAGAACGCATATCCGAAGCGGTGCACGGTGCGAATCAGGTGAGTCTCGGGTCCCGTGTCGCCGATCGCCGACCGGACCTCCGCCAGAAGGCTCGTCAGCGTTCCGTCCGAAACGAAGGTGTCGCGCCAGAGCCGTTCATGGATCTCCGATTTCGAGAGGGCGCGCGGACGGCTCTCGATCAGGATTTCCAGCAGCTCGAAGGCCTTGGGCGTCAAATGAATCGTCTCGCCGTTGACGAGGAGCTCCCGCGTCTCTGAATCGAGCACGCACTTCCCGAACCGGACCCGCATTCCCCCTCCCGGAAAAAACCCGGAACTCTCCCGGAATTCCGCAACGACTTCGCTCGAGCGTGGGCTCATTTTGATTATCGCGCAAACGGACCGCCTGCGAGACAGGCACGCGGCCCGGCGCTCCGAAAGGAGTTGCTCATGGTTCGTCGCGATAGACCGCAAGGAGGATTCGGAGAGCCGCGAGGGCCCGACGGACTGACCACCCTCGAGAAAGTCATCGAGGTGCGACCGATGAGCGAGGCGGCGCCCCGAATTGCCGGTGGAGGCCAGGACATCCTGGCGGAGGCGGAAACCCTCGGAATCCCGTGGCGGGCCATCCTCTCCAACGAGATCTTTGCCGAGAAGATCTTGCGCGACTCGCTCGTGAATCTGGACAGGGATTGGCCCCTGGCCTGCCTCTTCTCTCTGCTCCCCAATTCCCTGCTGCAGTCCTGGCGGGCCAGGGAACGCATCCACGCTCTCTCCTGGGAAGCGCGAGTCGAGAGATCCCGGGCCGCCGCCGCCCTGCTCCGGTCGGTCTTCTTGCACCTCGCGGGGAAGCGCGCTCCCGGGGCTCCGATCGATTATCTTCTTGCCAATCACCTCGGATTCGCCTACCAGCGCGTGCTGCAACTGTTAAGGATCAGTCGGGCAGCGGAGAGAAGTAAAGGAACCCGAGCGAAGAGAATCGAAACCGTCGAGGGTCGGACGCATTGCAGCAGCTCCGATGCCGCCTGGGCGGTGGACCGGGCCGACTCGCGGAGCAGGAGTCACCGCCTGGATGACGCGATGCGGCGAGCGCGCGAAGAAGGCTTCGAGCTGCCGGTGGCGAGCTCGGAGCTGATCGCGTTTACCCGGCTGAAGAGATTCGTACAACGGCGTCCGTTCCTGCGCGCGAGGCGCAAGCTCGCGCGGTCCCCGCGCCGGGGCCAACGCTGGATCCCATCTCTGCAGATGATCGCGCTCTTCCCGGAGACAGAGTCGCCGGGCAAACAGGAACAAGGCTCAATGGCCACATCGCCGGAGATCGCGAAGTCATGAAGAGTTCAAAACCGGATTCCCCGCTTCAGAATCCACTTTCCCGTCGAAGTCATCAAAATTTCGGATTCTTTGCACAAATCGTCAACGGCGCAGTCCGCCGCAAGTTCTCTGAACAATGCGCTTGACTCAAAAACCACTCACGAAAGCGATGGCAGTGGCATTGCTCTCTAGCTCCGCGCGAGAAAGTCCGAGTCTTCGAGTTCTTACTCTAAGGAGGCAGGAATGAAGTTTCGAAACCGATTTACTCTGTTGCTTGCGGTAGGCCTCCTCGCGGTCGCGCCACTCATTCTGGCGCAGACCACGGGGGAGATCAGGGGACAAGTCAAGGACAGCACGGGTGCGGTTCTCCCTGGAGTAAGTGTCGAGGTGAAGAGCCCGGCTCTTCAGGGAGCCAAAACCGCCATCACGGGACCGGACGGATCTTATCGGGTTTCCTTGCTCCCGCCCGGCGAGTACACGGTGACGTTCTCCCTCGCGGGGTTCGGCCCGGTAAGGAAAAACGTGGCCGTCCAGCTCGACAAGACGGTCGTTGTCGAGGGCACGCTCTCGCTCTCCACGACGGCCGAGGTGACCGTCTCCGGCGCGGCACCCGTCATTGACGCGACCTCGTCCTCGACGGGTGCGAACTTCACGTCAGAGTTCGTCAAGACCCTCCCGGTCGGCCGCGGGTTCCAGGCGATCGCGACCAAGGCGCCCGGCGTCATCCAGGGGTTCGGCTCGGATTCCACGAACTTCAACGTCCAGGGCTCCACCGGGGCCGAGAACAGCTTCATCATTGACGGCGTCGATACGACCGAGATTCAGTACGGCCGCCAGGGTAAGGCAGCCCCGAGCGAGTTCATTCAGGAGGTCGAGGTCAAGGTCGGCGGCTACCAGGCGGAGTACGGCCACGCCCAGGGCGGCGTCTTGAACGCCATCACCAAGTCGGGCGGAAACGCCTTCCACGGCGATGCGTTCGGCTACTACCAGGGCCGCGCCAACGACGCCGACGGAAGCAACATCTGGGTCGCCGAAGACAAGCACCTCCAGAATAAGGCGGACAGCCTCACGACGACGCGGGCCCAGACGGACCCGATCCGCAATACTCTCCGCGCGGATTTCGGCGCGGACATCGGCGGGTACTTCTGGCCCGACCGGGTCTGGTTCTTCGGCGCCTACGACCGCGTGCACGAAGGCGGGAAGAACTTCCTGAATGACCCGGTCGGCAACGGCACGATCAACGGCAGCGCGGGGCCCGGCACCGGCAAGCTGACCGGCGCCACGACAGCGAGGATCCTGAACCAAGACCTCTACGCCGGCAAGGTGACCTTCCGCCTGACCGAAGGCCTCTCTCTCGTCGGTTCGGTGTTCGGTGACCCGAGCTCGCTCGGCCCGAATCTCGGGACCCCGAACCCGGGATCCGATCCCGGGACGTACCAGGGAACCCAAGATCAGGGCGGCCTGGATTACACGGGCCGTCTGTCCGGAGTCGTGGGCTCGAGCTTCCTGTTCGAGTTGCAGGGGGCCAAGCACAAGGAGAAGACCATCCAGACGCCGGCGAACGACGTCGACCGGCTCTTCCTGACCATCACTCCTTCGGGCCAACCCTCCACGGGAGGATTGGGGTTCCACCGCACGCAGGAGTTCTGGCGCAACTATTTCCGCGGGAGTGTGAGCTACTACGCGAGTCTCCTCGGGTCGCACGAGTTCAAGGGCGGCGGCGATTACGCGCAGGTCAACTCGGACAGCAAGCGCGTCTACACCGGCCCTCCGGGCAATAAGGAAACCGTTTTCATCTACAAGTTCGTGGAAGGGACTTTCTATCAGCATGAGTACAATTCGAACGGCCTGCGCAACCCCGACGGCAGTCCGATCGAAGTGGACATCGCGCCGGGCGGCACTCTCTCCCGGAGCAACAACACCGGCGTGTTCTTCCAGGACAAGTGGCAGATCCTCCCCACGCTGACCCTGAACCTCGGCCTGCGCTGGGAAGACCAGAAGGTCAAGGACATCAACAACGCCACGCAGATCCACATCAACGACGAGTGGATGCCTCGCGTCGGTTTCGCGTGGGACTTCATCGGAAACGGGCGCTCCCGGCTGTATGGGAACTACGCGCGCTTCTACGAGACGATGCCCTCGGACATCAACATCCGGGCCTACGGCCTGGAGATCACGACGGCCGTCTACAACAAGGACCCGAACAGTGATGTCGGCGACCCGTCGGTCTGCGGCCCCTTGTATACGCCGATCGGCGGAACGCCGAACAGCTCGCGGCTTTGCGTAGCCGGCCGCCATAACTCGATCAAGACCGGCGGCTCCTTTGGCGAGCCGACCCAGCCGGGGATCCAGGGCCAGTACTCCGACAACATCTCTTTCGGCGTTCAGTACGAGCCTCTGCAGGATCTTTCGCTCGGCGTCGAGGCCACCTACAGGAGCCTCGGCCGGGTCATCGAGGACGGCGGCGCGTTGAACTCGGCCGGCGACCTCGAGTATTTCATCTTCAACCCGGGCTCGACCTTCATCAGCCCCGTCACCGGTGAGCTGGTCGGTCTGGACTACGTCGATGTGGCGCCGCGGCGCTTCTACCGGGCCCTTCAGTTCACGGCCCAGAAGCGCTTCAGCAATCAGCTTCAGTTCATCGCTTCCTACGTGTATTCGAAGCTCGAGGGCAATTACGACGGCGTGTTCCAGACCTCCACGACCCAGCTCGACCCGAACATCAACTCGGCGTACGACTATCGGGTCTTCCTGGACAACGCGCGCGGGTATCTCTCCAACGATCGCCGCCACACTGTCAAGCTGGACGGCTCCTACGTCACGCCCTTCCGGCTGACGCTGGGTCTCTCGGCCTTCTACTTCACGGGAACCCCGCTCAACAAGTACGGCTACTACAACGACTATCGCAACTACGAGCTCTACCTGGTCCAGCGCGGGTCCGTCGGCCGTACCCCGGACATCTATGACGCCGACCTCCACCTGGGCTACTCGATTCCCATGGGGCCGGCGGAGTTGGGCCTCGGCGTGGATGTTTTCAACGTGCTCAATCAGCAGCGCGTTCTTGCTCAGGACCAGCGCTTCGACCTGTCGGAAGGCGGGGCCGAGAACCCGAACTATCTGCGGCCGATCTCCTTCACCGGACGCCGGCAGCTGCGGGTGTTTGGGAAGGTAAGCTTCTAGCTCCCATCCCTCAGCCATCGAAGGGCCCCTCCGGGGGCCCTTTCTTTTTGGGGTTGTTATGATCCGGCGGGGAATGGCCCGGTCTTCTGCTCTCCTCCTGACGGCGGCCTTGCTCGCCGCGGTGTCGTGCGGAGGTCCGGGCGCGGAGAGCCGGGCTTTGGAGCGATCCCGTCCGCCCGTCGAAGCGGACGATCCTCCCCGCCCGGCCGGGTCCCGGGCAGCCCATGCCCGACTCATTCTCATCGGGCTCGACGGGGCCGACTGGTCGCTGCTCGACCGGCTCGCCGGTACCGGCCGGATGCCCAACGTGGCGAGGCTCGTCCGGGAAGGGCGGTCGCTCGTTCTCAAGAGCTTCGTCCCGATCCTCTCGCCCGTGGTGTGGACGACGATCGCGACCGGAGCGACCCCCGATCTGCACGGGGTCCTCGATTTTCAGGAGGTGGACCCGCAGACCGGCGCCTCCGTGCCGATCTCCGGGCGCTCGCGGCGCCTGCCGGCGGTCTGGAACGTCGCCTCGGCGCAAGGCCTTCGCGTCGGGGTCGTCGGGTGGTGGGCGACGCACCCGGCCGAAGAAGTCAACGGGTTCTGCGTGTCGGACCGGGCGAGCTCGATCCTCTTCGAGGGTTCGCGGGATTCCCTGGCCTATCCGCCCGCCCTGGGAGCCGGAGTCGGGCAGGTCATCGAATCGGAGGGGCGCATCTCCGACGACGAGCTGACCGCCTACGTCGCCATGAGCGCGGCCGGCATCGCCGGAGAGCGGGCCAAGGGAGGCGGTCTGGAGAATCCGCTTGTCGCTCTGGCCAAGATCCTCGCCGCGACCCGGACCGTCCATCGAATCTCCCGCGACCTGTACGACCGGGAGCGGCCGGATTTCACCGCCGTCTACTACGAGGGAACCGATGCAATCGGGCACGTGTTCGCGTCCGAGGTCCCTCCCAGGCTCTCCTGTGTTTCCGATGAGGACTTCCGCCGCTATTCGGGGACCGTGGAGGCCTATTACGCTCTCGTGGACCGGCTGCTCGGCCAGTGGATGCGCCGGGCCTCGGAAGATGGAGCGACTCTCTTGGTCTGTTCCGATCACGGATTCAAGTGGGAAGAAGACCGCTCCTGCAACCGGTCTTCCCTGGAATGGTCCACCGCCGCCTTCTGGCACCGCCTGGAAGGCGTGCTGGCTCTCTGGGGATCGAGGGTCACGGCCTCGGCCGCCCGCGGCGAGGCCAGCGTGTACGACGTCGCGCCCACGACCTGCGCGCTGCTCGGGCTCCCGGTGGATCCGAAGATGTCCGGCAGGCCTCTCCTTTCGGCGTTTCGGGACCTCCGCCAGCCGGAGCGCCGCGATCTTTCGAGGACCACGGTGGCGCGCCTCGCCGCGCCCGCCGTCTCCGCCGCGGAGCGCAGCGAGTACGCGGAGAAGTTGAAGGCGCTCGGCTATCTGAGCGGCTCCGAGTCGAAGGCCGCGGCGATGCCGCCAGCGGGTCCCTGGCCGGGACGCACCGAAGGCGCCTGGAATAACCTGGGGCTGTTCCAGCGGGAAGCAGGCCGGCTGGCGGAAGCCGAGCGCTCCTTCCGGGAGGCGCTCCGGCTCGAGCCCGACTACGCCTCTCCGATGTTCAATCTGGCGGTCCTGGAGCGGACGCGCGGCCGCTGGGCGGAATCCTCGGATTGGCTGTTCCGATCCCTGGCCGCGGGCCACGCCGAGCCGGAGCAGACGGTCCTCCAATGGGTCTCCGCCGCCGTGCAGGTCGGGAAGCGCCGCGAGGCTTTCTCGCTCCTGGATACGGCCGTGTCGCGATTTCCCCGATCCGAGTCACTGGCGCTCGCTCTGGCTCGGCTGCGTTTCGAGGCGAAGGACTGCGGAGGCGCCGTATCGGCTTTGTCCGCCTTCGAGCAGGCAGGTGGACGGGATTCCTCGAATCTGCTCGGCCTCTCGGAGCTTTGCCTGGGTCACCGGGAGCGGGCACGGCGCTTCCTCGAGCGGTCGCTTTCCATCGATCCGGCGCAGGCTTCGATTCGCGAGGCTCTGCGGATGATGGAAACCGGCCAGTAGCGAAATCAGTTGGAGGACTCTTTGTTCGAGGGAAGAGTTGCCTTGGCCGCGAGATCGAGAGTCACGAGGATGTCATGCTCCCGCTGGAGGACGGCGGTCCCCAGTCCCTTCTTGGTGATGAACTCGAAGTTCACCTCCGGGAAGCGGACGGCCTTGGGCAAGCGGTCGCGGCGGTAGTACCAGATCTCACGCGTTCCCTGGAGCGTCTCGGCCGTCAGCGCCGTGCGCGGGATGATTTTCACGACTCTCCTTCCCTGCTGGTCGTACGAAACCTCCTGCGTGGGTGCGTTGCGGGCGGCCTGAATCGAATCATCCTCACTCTTGAACGGCCTCTGGGCAATGTAGCTGGGCGGGCCGAGCAACACGAAGACGAGCCCCCGGTCGGTCGCGCTGCCCCTCGTCTCCTCCTGGGCGAAGCGGGCGTCGGCAAACTGGATGCGGCGCTCGACCTCGTCCCGGAACTCGTTCTCGGGAGTCAGCGGGTTGGGGTCTCTTCGCTGCCAGAACTTAGTGACGAATTCCGCCCGCTCTTGGGAGCTCCCGACCCTCTGCCAGGCCTCGGTCTCCTGCCTCATCATCAGGAACCGGATCGCCCCTTCCGCCCACTTCTGGTCGAAAACCGGCGGCGCTTTCGGATCGGGCCGGAACGTCGCGTAGGCGAGCGCGATCGGGCTCTCTTGCCCAGCTTTCGGCGGCCCGCCGGCGGCGGGATTCTGAAGGCGTGCCTTCTCACGCGCCTTGTCGAAGACCTCGATGACGGAACGGGGGAACACCGCGGGGTCAAGATGGGCCCTGGGGAAGGAGGCCAGATAGATCTCGAAGTCCTTCTGGGCGGCCTCCTTCTGTCCCAGCGCGGCGAGATTGACGCCCCGATAGAAGGCGATCAGAGGCTCGAGCTTCGCGCGATCCGATTCGTTGCCCGGCTGGCGGCTCAACTCGTCGAGCTTCTGGAAGGTCGCGAGCGACGCCTCGTAGGAGCCCAGTTTGGACTCGGTCTTTCCGCGCTGGAAGAGCTCGCTCAAGGAGCTCTGAGCAAGAGCGCCCGGCGGGCAGAGAAATCCGGCCAGCGTCAAGACGGAGAGAAGAACGCGGGAACGACTCGGGAAAGCATTCATCCTATTCATCGGGCGCCCCGGAAGATCCCATCTTATCGCCAAGCAGCAAGACGCACGGAGCGACCGGCGGCACCAAGCTCTCTCATCCTGGAATCCCGCTCGCAGCCACGGAATCCAGACCGCATCGTCGCCTGAGGACGCCGGAAAAAACCCGGAATTCCCCCGGCTCCTTCCAACGACTCCGATGCACGTTCAGACAGATCTTGATCGTCGCGCACGAGGCCGCCGCTACCGACGGCCCGGCGTTCCGAAAGGAGCCGCTCATGAAGAGCCGCGACGATCACGATTGGAGCCCGATACTTCTCCGCCCGCTTTCCCGAGCCTGGTCGCACCCGGCACTCCGGAGGCCCTGGGGCCGTTCCTGCCTGGCGCTCGGGATGCTGGTCCATTCAATTGCCGCTCTGGGAGCCGGCGAGCCCGCATTAGCTTCGGCGCCGCCGGCCGTCCATTACGAGCCGTTTCCGATCGCCTCACTCTGGGGTCCTCCTATCGTGCAGGCCGGCCTTGGACGGCTCAAGGTTCGCGAAAACCGTGCGTCGGATTCGCCGCGACGGATCGAGCTGGCATTCGTGCGAATCCCGACGACGGCCGACCGCCCGGGCGCGCCGATCGTGTGGCTTTCCGGGGGACCGGGCGCGTCGGGCACGGCCGACCTGGATACGCCCGCGCTGCAGCTCTTCCTGGAGCTCCGGCGCCTCGGTGACGTGATCGTCCTCGACCAGCGCGGGACGGGCTTCTCCGTTCCCCGGCTCGACTGCCCGGGGTCGCTTCGTTTTCCCTTCGAAGTCGCGATCGAGCGCCGAAGCGCCATCGAGTCTCTCGAGAGTGCGGCGCGAGCGTGCGCGCAACGCTGGCGCGCCGAAGGCATCGACCTGTCCGCCTACAACGTGCGGGAGAGCGCGGAAGACATCGAGGAGTTGCGCCTGGCACTCGGCGCCGCGAAGCTGCGGCTCCTGGCGGGAAGCTGGGGAACACACCTGGCGCTCGCGGCGATCCGCGCCCATGGGAACGGCCTCGAGCGCGCGGCGCTGCTCGGCGTGGTCGGCCCGGATCACCTTTACGGCTCCCCGGCAGATGTGGAAGCCCAGCTCGTCGAAATCTCGCGGATCGCCAAGCGCGACGCTGCCGTCACGAAGGGGATCCCCGACCTGCTGGAAGCGGTCCGTGGCGCCCTCGAGCGCCTTCGTCGGGAGCCGCGGACCGTCGAGCTGGCGACGCGGGATGGAGGAAGCCTGCGAATCGCCGTCGGCGCTTTCGAGCTGGCCTGGTACACGCGAAGTCTGCTCACTTCTCAGGAGACGATTTCCCATCTGCCGGCGCTCCTTGCCGCGCTGAAGGCGGGAGATTTCCGTGAGCTCGCGGCGGCCGCGGCTCGCTGGCGGTTCGCGCCGGCGCCACCCGCGTCCGTGTTCGCCGCGCGTTGCGCGTCCGGAGCCTCTCCGGCGCGTCTCGTTCGGATCGATCGCGAATCGAAGAGCGCGGTGCTCGGCGAGACTACCAGCTATGCCGAGGAGGGCGTGTGCCGAGCGTTTGGCGTGTCGCCGCTGCCGGATTCTTTCCGCGCCGCCGTTGTGTCCGAATTGCCGACCCTCTTCGTGAGCGGGACCCTCGACAGCGACACTCCGGAAGAGAATGCGATCGAGGTCAGCCGCGGTTTCCCCAACGCGGAGCGTCTCCGGGTCGAGGGAGCGCCTCACGCGCTGCTGGGCTTCGAGGACTTCGCCACGCGCGGCGCGATCGTCCGGTTCTTCGAGGGACGGCACCTGCGGGCGCCGCGTGTGGCGCTCTCTCCGATCGTATTCGAGCGGCCCGAGGCCGTACCGGCTGGCTCCTTGCTGACACTGGCCGCCGGAGGAAGTGCCCTGCGCGTTCCGCCGCCCTTAACCCAGTAACCCGGGAGCGCGGCCGGATAGCGTCATCTCGGACTCAGAAGGAGACCCTCACGGTCGCGCGGAAGAGGCGAGGGTCCTACAAGTTCACGATCGTGTCGTACCTGGGCCGGGCCTTTGACGTGACTGGCGAAGCGCGACGAGAACGTAATCAGGTGTTTGCCAGGTCCACGACCGCGCGCGCGACGCCCTCGACCACTCTGGCCATGCGCTGGTAGTCGAGAGTGTCCGGGCGATCGGCGGCGGTGTGATAGTTCGGATTGCGGTAGAAGGCCGAGTCGGTCACCATCACGGCGGAGTCGCCGCGATCCCAGTAGCTCGCGTGGTCGGACAGGTCGAGCCCCGGGAGGGAGCGGGGCGCGTTGATCGAGTGAACTGGGAGGTTCGAGCCGCTTCGTATGGAACGCTTGACACGCCGGACCAGACGCGCGTCGCGCAGTCGGCCCGCCACGACGATGAAGTTCCCGGTCGTCGGATAGAGAGCCTTCAGCGCGGTGAAGGGAAACCCCTGACTCCCGGGCCGGTCGGAGAAATAGCCGATCATCTCGAGGCTGATCATCGCGACGACACGCCCTCCCGCCGCATGAAGCAGCAGATCGTGCACGAAGCTTCCCATCTCAGCCGTCCCAAAAAAGGGGGCTTCCTCGAGCGCGAAGGCAACGAGCTCGACTCGACGCGTGAGCGGCTGATCCCGAAGCAGGCGAGCGAGCTCGATCAAGCCCGCCACTCCGCTCGCGTTGTCGTCCGCGCCGGCATGACCCTCCGCGGCGTCGTAGTGGGCGCCGACGACAACGCGGTCCACCGTATCCGGCCCGAAGGCTCCGATCACATTGCGGAAGGTGGCGCCGGCGGCCGGAAACCGCTGCTCCGAAACGATTGCGCCCGACGGCTCGAGCTGGCGGGCGATGTAGGCCGCCGCCCGTTCCATATTGGCCGGATGCCAGCCGTCACGAGGCGAGCACTCTTCCGAGAGCGTCCGAACGTGCCGCTCGAGCAGCTCCGGCGACGCCGCCAGAGGGACGTCATGGGCTCGTCGCACCGGCGCGATCGGCTGAGTCAACCAGTACGAGCCGCCGATCATCAGGAAAACGGCCACAATCAGTGAAGAAAAGAGCATGGATTCGCTCGGATCTTACACACCCGGGCCGGGCGACGGGACCAGAGGCCGTCCGCACGCTCGATGCGATTCATCTCGCGACCGCCCTCACTTTGCTAGAGTCTTCCCTGCCCTCCCCGTTCTGACTTTCGACGAGCGAATTCTCAGGAACCTCGAGCGCTTCGCTCGCGCCGTCACCATAGCGGCTTTGGCGAACGGCCGGTGATCAGGCCGTGGTTCGGGTTGTCCGAAGGCTGGTTCGGATCGTTGGGTAGGACCTTGATCGCCACTTCACGGCCAAGCCTCGTGTCCCGGGCACGATACACGACCCCTATGCCACCCGCACCGAGGGAGCCATAACTTCGTAGGGGCCGAGTGGGTCCCGGCGAAGAGTGTCACGGAGCCTACCGTTCCTTCGCTTCCTTTCGCGCCGCCCGATTGAGCGCCTCGTCGAACGCCGAAAATCGGGTCTGCCGCGCGCCCTCTCGATACAGAGCCAGATAGGAGGCCAGGTGAAGGCTGTCGAAGCCGCGGAGGTGATGCTTCTCGGCGAGATCTCCGGCGCTGCGGTAGACCGCCTCGCTGACCTCGATCGTCAGATACCTCGGCCAGTCCCGCTCGAAGTCGGCCTTGGCCCGATTGTACCCGGTGGCCATCAGTCCTCCCTCGCGTCGTTGGCGAGCGAGCGCAGCCCGCGCTTCGGCGTAGGCCACGACGGAGGTCGCCACGAGCTCGGAGCGTTCGACGAGCTCCCGAACGAGCGGCGAACCTTCCTCCTCGACGTAGAGCTTGACCAGGCTGCTCGTGTCGAGGTAAACGATCAACGGCGGCCCTCGAGCACCATTTCCGACGTCGTTTTCTTCCCCTTCAGCACTGCAGGTTTCGCGCTGCCCTGAGGCTTTCCTCCACTCCAGCTTGCGAGCCTTTCGCGAACGAGGCGCCACCCCCACCTCGCCTCATCCGTCTCTTCGACAGGGGTCAGCGCCGCGAGCGGCTCGCCGCGATCCGTAACGATGATCCGCTCACCTTCCCCTACTCGCCTCAAATACTCGCTCAGATGATCTTTGAGAGCCCTGACACCGACGCGCGTCATGCGAAATACCTCCTGTGGCCATAAGCTAGCACCTTTGTGGCTACATTGCCGCCTCAGCGGCGGGCGACCCCGTCGAGAAACTGGCTGACAGCGCGGCTGAATTCTTCGGGGGCTTCTTCCTGGGGGAGGTGGCCGATGTCGGGCAGGACGAGCAGACGGGAGTCGCGAAGGGATGAGGAGAGGCGGAATCCTTCCTCGGGCGGCAGCAGCCGGTCTTCCTTTCCCCAGAGAACGAGAACCGGGGTCCGGATCTTTTCCAGCAGGTCCTCGTAGCCGCGGGGGCTCGAGCGGATCGCGACGAGGGCGGCCCGGCGGGTGCCGGGAACCTTGATCGGAGTCCACCAGTCGTCGATGGTCTCGGCTGTCACCCGATCGGAATGCGCGTAGAGGCGCCAGCGCAGGGCGACTTCCATCACCGGCCGGGTGAAGAGCTCCATCTCGAGATCGCCGATGCCGGGCAGGCGTAGGAACTGGAAATTCCACGGGATGCGCGATCGGGGCGAGGCCGCGTCCACGAGCACGAGCGCCCGGACGCTTTGCGGGCGAGCGGCCGCCACGATCAGGCAGACCGGTCCGCCCAGCGAGCTTCCGACACAGGCGATACGCTCGATTCCCCGGACGTCGAGAAAGCGGAGCAAGGCCTGGGCCTGTCCTCCCACCGTGTAGTCGTAGGGCCAGGGACGGTCGGAGTAGCCGAACCCGGGCAGGTCCACCGCGATGGCGGGACGGCCCCCGGCGGCGGAGGCGAGCACTCTCTTCCAGGTTGCGGAGGAAGAAAACAGACCGTGCAGGTAGATGACCGTTTCCGGTCCGCGCCCCGCGGCTTCTCGCGAGCGCCACCGCACTCCATCCACGACGGTGTCCTTCTCTCCCGGGCCCGGCGGCGGGATGGGAGCCGCGCGCTCGAGCGTCCGGCGCGCGGCAATCGCGATAACCAGGAGCAGCAACAGAGCCCCGGTCAAACGAACGAGACAACCCATCTCTCGAGCCTTTCTCAGAAACCGAGCCCCCGGGCGCGGCCGATTCTATGGGGATGTCGAGGCTGGCCCGCTGGGGACTGCAGGACCTGGCACGGCCCGTGCTTTTCAAGCAGGACGACTGGGCCCCAGCGGCCCGGAGAGGAGGAAATCCATGCTGAACCGTTTTCGCAGGCTTCTCGGGACCCTTGCGATCCTGGTGTTCGTGACCGCCGTGTCGGGCTGCAAGACGACGTCTTCGCCCGGCCGTCAGATCGACGACGCGGGCATCAAGACGGCGGTAAAAGCCAAACTGGCCGCCGACGTCAAGCTCTCGACGCTCACCAACATCGAGGTGAACTCGACCAACGGCGTCGTCACGCTCGCCGGTCAGGTCAACGACGAGTCCGACCGCATCCAGGCCGAGCGGGTCACCCGCACGGTGGACGGCGTCGTCCGCGTCAACAACGAGCTCCAGGTCAAGAACCGTTAGCGCGTCACTCCCTCGGGCGGCGCGAGGATCCCCTTCCGAGACCGGGAGATTCCTCGCGCCGCGGTCGGAGCTCTCGAAGACTCGATTTCCAGGTTGCCCGAGCGGTCGTCAGGACCTCAAAGGACTTCCCCCACGGAAGTGTCCACGGTGATTCGCGTCGCCGTGACTCGACCGGTGATGTGAACGAGGGCGTTTCCCGACGAATCGTACTGGTCGATCGTGAAAGTCCCCTCGTACTGATCCGCTTTGTGATTCAAGGTGACGTGTTCCCGGATCTGAGCGGGGCCGATGAAGTTCCCGGCGGGATCGAAACTCAAGCCGAAGTGATTGAGGTCGTAGGAAGAAGGTCCGCCCTTCTGCCACACCCCGAGACAGAAATTCCCAGTCGCCGGGACGCGCGAGGAATTCATGATCTCGGTTCCGTCAGAATGCCACTGGGCGAGTCCGTTGTCGATGACCGCGCCGTCGGGGATCCCCGGAGTGCCCACGGATACGAACTTGATCTTCCAGAATCCCACGATCCGTTCGTCGGCGCCTTCCTTCTCGGCGGCCAGCAGGAACGAGCCCGCCTTGGACCCTTCCATGCCCCGCCACGACTCTGACTCGAGTGCACCGGCCTTCTTGAACCCGGGAAACGCGCACTGGGCGGACGCCGGGCAGGCGAAAACCACACCTAGCAAGATGACCGCGAGGGTCCCGAGGATCGCTGTCTTGAACATCCGTCTCATAGATTTTCCCTCCTGTGAGTTCTTCCGATCGTCAATTTCCTTCGTCGCCTCTCCGATTCGGTTTCCGAGAGGTGGCTGCCACCGTCTGCCAACGTTCTTACGCCGCGGGTCCCGGAGGAGCAAGCCGGATTTCCGTCAGGAATCCGCAATCGAACTGTAAGGACGGCGATCCGCTCGCAGGGGCGGGAAGCGGTGGTGGGGCGCCGCGCCCCCGGCCGCTACCCGCGCGGGATGGCGCAGCCGAAGGCCTTGGTCTCGGCGGGACGAATTGGTTGGCCGGCGAGAAACGCCTCGATCGCGGTCTTCAGGTCGGGGGCCGAGATCTTCGAGGCGATGCGCCCGTGATAACGCAGAGTCCCCCGGGAATCCACGAGGAAGGCCTCGGGAGTGCGGCGGGCGTCGAGAAGGTCCGCGATCCGGCTGTCCGGATCCTTGATGATGTCGAAGGCGTGCCCGTGCCCGCGCGCATGCGCTCGCACTTCTTCGAGCGTCTCAAGCTTGCCGGAGTTCACTCCCACGAACGCGATGCCCTTCTTCTCGAACTCCCGCGAGATATCGCGAATCAGATCGTTGTAATAGTTGGAGTAAGGGCAGATCGTCGAAAGGAACAGGATGACCACGCCACTGTGGGTCTTCTCGGCTTCGGCCAGCGAGAATCGCCGCCCGTCCAGGGTCGTCATCCCGAAATCCGGGGCGATCGAGCCGACCTCCAGCCCGACCGCAGGCGCAGGCCAGGACAGGAGGAGAAGCAAGATCGCGAACGCGGCGCTTCTCATGGTTGTCCGGACCTCGCCGCGAAGAACCGGCGCACGAGCTGCTGGGGCGAGAAGTTATAGGTCACTCCGAAGCTCAGCGAGTCCTTGATCTTGTGTCCTCCCCGACCCTGGACCTGTGTCAGATAAGAGGCGTAGACCTCGGTGGAACCCGTTAGGACGTAGGACAGTCCGCCTCCGACACTGATCCCCGATTCGTGACCGATCTGGTCATGGTGCAGAAAAATCTCGGGGGGCGGAGGCAGGTCCGCTGCTTTGCCTACTATTCCGCCATGCGTGTAGACACCGGTCCCGATCCCGCGCACGGATAGAGAGGGTGTCAGGAAATAGCCCAACTCGAGAAAGCCGTTGCTGCGGTCGTGATGGATACCCAACACGCGTTCCACGAAAGCGTAGGAGTAGGTCAGCTCGACGTAGCTGCCGGCCAGGAGTTTGTCGAGGCGCGCCCCGAAGCTCGATCCGAGCAGATACTCGTGCAGAGCCTTGCCGGCGGCCGAGTGCGCGAAATATGTATACGAGTGGCTGGGAATGACGGCCGCGACGAACGGCGCGACGGCGATCGGCCCCCGCAAGAGCTGGTAGTCGAGATCGACCCGGAAATCCTGAAAGATGCCGTGGTAGTGGCCGTCGTCGACCGAAATCGTATGCGGAAAGAAATTCTGGTCAGGAGTTCCGTAATACTTGGTGAGGATATAGGGAAGCGCGACGGAAACCGCGAGCCGGTCGCTCAAGCCATAGCCCAGCGCGATCTGAAAACTCTGCGAGCGGATGTGTCCGAAGTCGTTTTCGACGTTGTCGCCCGGATTGGCGGACGTTCCGAGATAGTGCCTGTTGACAAAGATGTCGCCGTAACCCACCGCCAGAGACGCCTCTCCTTTCGGCGGCAGCCACGCCTGAGCGCGGGCCGGAGCGCTGAAAAGGTTCAGGAGGACGGCGAAGAAGGCGGCGAAGAGCGCCCGCCGAATCCCCTTTTCGTTCATCGCCGAGCCTCGAGGTGGCGGCCTACCGAGCCGGCGGGCAGTTCGGAGCGATTCCCTTGCTCCGGTCCTTCATCGTCTCGTCGATCACGGCCAGCAGGTCGCTGCTCTTCTTCGATGCCCGGACGAGGCAGTTCGCCTCCTTTTCGGCCGCGGAGAGCTCGGCGGCCGTCGGCTTGTAGAGGAGAGGCAGGACGGCGGGCTTGGAAGCGCTCACCCCGCAACGCTTCTTCAGCTCAGGCACGTCGGCGTAATCGGCCAGCACGAGGTCGTACTTGCCGGACTCGAGCGCCTTCTGGACCTCGGCTTCGCTCTCCACCACTTTCGCCTTGTGCCCGGCGGCCGTGAGTGTCGCCTCTACGTGGAATTCCTTCTCGGCCGCGGGAACGCGGGAGGCCGGGTTCATGAAGACCAGGACCCGAGACGGGTATTTCGAGCGATTGACACGCGCCGCACTGCCGATCAAGACGAACTTGTCTCCACAGCCGGACGCCACACCGTGACCGAGAGCCAGTACGCCACCGATCGTCGCTGCGATCACGAGAACCCGTCTGTCCATGTGTCCTCCTCGAATGTTCTTGCGTTTGTATGTCTCGATGCTCGAACTGTCAAATAGGATTTCGATAAGAGATCGATCAGGTCAGCCGGTTTGCTTCATTTCCACCACGATTTCCCGATCTCCGTCATCCGGAGGCTCTCCATGTCGGTGTAATAGTTGTAGGCGTAGAACCGAAGGTCCGGCGTCACGCGGACTCCCATCGGGCCGGCACCGAACTCGACGAACCCCGCCATATCCGGAGGGGAGAGTTCCTTCCACCGCTCCCGCTGTCCGCTCGCGAGATCGATGCTGTACAGAGTGAGCGGGCGCGTCTCGATTCCTCGAACGAGGATCGACTTGCCGTCCGCGCTCCAGGCGACCAGAAAATCTCCGGGCTCGGCCCCCACGATGGCGCGGGCCCGGCCCTCCCCGTCGGCCCTGTAGATGAGGTGCAGCCCCTCGAGCGTCGAGCCGGCGACCTCGCGGCCGTCGGGCGAGATGAGGGTGGCCCGCATGTCGTCTTCGGCGAAGGGCCTGGGAGGGCCTCCGGAAAGGTCCTGGATGTACGAGCGCGGCGGTTTCCCCTTTTCCTGCGCGGCGATCAGAATGCGCCGGCCGTCCGGGAAGAACGAGGCCCAGTGATATTGAACGGCGGCTCCCGCCGGGAGGTCCCGCGGTTCCCCGATTCCCGTCGGCAGCAAAGAGAGATGAGGACCGGGTAACGGGCGGGCCACGAGCGCCCACTTCTCGTCGGGGGAGAGCGCGAGCGCCTTGCCGACTCCCAGGAGCTTGGCATCCGAGCCGTCCGTCCTTCGCAAGTACGTCTCGAAGATCTCGGCGGAAGACCGTGTCCATATGTACTCGTAGAAGAGAAGCGTGCGCCCGTCCCGCGAGAGAGCAACCGCGTCGGAGTCTCCGAGCCAGGAGAGGTTGCTCTCTCTGGTAGCCCCCGGAACCAGAGCAAGGATGTCCCGGCGTATGTGGCGATACCCGCCGACATCCAGCACCAAACCGTCGCGCGAGACGTCGTCCAGGCCGGGAATCCAGGCGGCCACGCGCACGCGGCCTGCGAGGCTGACGCCCCAGGTGTCCGGCGCCTCGCCCTGCCGGGTGCCGTTGAAAAAGACTTCTTCTCCCGTGGGACTCCAAAGCGTGGAGAACAGTTGCCGCCATTCTCCCGTCAGGTCCTTCTTGTGGCCGGCGCGGTCGACGACGCACACGGCTCCGCGCTGCTGGTCGCGCTGGGGATGCTCGACGAAGGAGACCAGATCCCCCTTCGGCGAAACCCGCAAGCCCGTGAGGTAGCCCTCGGTCTTGTACAGCACCTTCCCGATCGGATACTCGATGCGGTCTCCCTCTTCGACGGCATGGATCGCGGCGAGCTCCTTGCCGTCCGGCGACCAGTCGGCCGCGGCGACGGCTTCGAGGACCTCCCGGGGAGTGCCGCCGGCGAGCGGCACGCGGGCGAGCGTGCCGAAGCACGGCTCCCAGCGGTTCTCGCAGCCGAGCGAAATGGCCATCTCGCCGGCCGAGGAGATCGCCAGGATGCCCGCCGGGAAAATGCCGAGGGGCCGCGACTCGATGCTGCCGACGCGTGTCGTGAAGATCTCGCTCGGTTTCCCGTCCCACGCCGCGGAATAGACGATCGTCTGGCCGTCGGGAGCGAAACGCGCGCCCGTCAGGAAACCCCGCCGAAAAGTGAGCGTCCGCGTCAGCGGCCGCGGCGCCTCGCGGTCACGGCGCGCCTGGAGTTTCTGGCCCGCGAAGAACGCCAGCACGGCGAAGAGGACACCAGCCGAAACTGCGGCGGCCAGAAGAGCGCGGGAAGGGCGGAACCGTCGCGGCGCCGGCTGCGCGATGGCGGAGACGGAGATCCCGGAAGCGTGGTCGCGCAATGCAGCCAGGTCCCGCGCGAGGTCCTTCGTGGAGCCGTAGCGCTCCTCGGGGTCCTTGGCCAGGCACCGCTCGATGATCCAGACGAGGTTGGCAGGGGACTTCGGCGCGGCGGCCGAGATGGGCTCCGGATCGTCCTGGATGATCGCCGAGAGAGTCTGGATCGCCGTCGCGCGGTCGAAGGCCCGCTTGCCCGAGGCCATCTCGTAGAGGATGGCTCCCAGGGAGAACTGGTCGGAGCGGAAATCCACGGGGTGGCCGCTCGCCTGCTCCGGCGACATGTAGCCGACAGTTCCCAGGACGGTTCCCGGCTCGGTGCCACGAGTCACCGTCGCGAGATGAGAGCCTTCGGACGATTCGAAACCCGCAGGAACGAGCTTGGCGAGACCGAAGTCGAGGATCTTGACGAAACCGTCTTTGGTCACCATGAGGTTCTCGGGCTTCAAGTCGCGATGCACGATCCCCGCGGCGTGGGCCTTCGCCAATCCGTCGGCGATCTGGGCGGAGAGAGACAGGAAACGGCGCAGCGCGATCGGCCCGGACGCGAGCAACTCCCGGAGGGTTCGGCCTTCGACCAGCTCCATCGCGATGTACGCGACGGACTCGGACGAACCGATGTCGTAGATCGTGACGATGGCGGGGTGATTGAGCGAGGAGGCCGCTCGGGCTTCCTTCTCGAAGCGCTCGAGCCGGCTCTTGTCGGCCGAGATCTCGCCCGGCAAGACCTTCAACGCGACACTGCGCGAGAGCCTCTCGTCCCGGGCTCGATAGACCTCCCCCATGCCTCCGGCGCCGAGCGGGCCGAGCACCTCGTACGGACCGAGCCGGGTTCCCGCGGCCAGGGTCACGCGCGCTCCCGCTTCTCGACCGTGGAAGCCGTTGATCCGGTCCTCTTGAAGAGGCGAAAGAGCAGGGATGCCGGCCCGATCTTAATCAAGTCACGGTCCGCGAGCTGCGCCGGCTTCTGGATCCGGCGGCCGCGGACGAAGGTCCCGTTCTTGCTGCCGAGGTCCTCCACCGTCGCTCCCGCGTCATTGACCGAAATCCGCGCGTGCCGGCGGGAAACGGACGCGTCGTCGATCCAGACGACCGATTCCTGATCCCGTCCGATCAGGTTCTCGCCCGGCTCGAGCGCGATCTCGCGAGGCCCCCAGACCAGGCGGCAGGCGAAGAGGCGAGGTGGGCCGGGCACTTTCTCATGCGCGGCTGACACCTCGGCGGCGAACGCGTAGCCGAACCGCGGAATCGTCCGCAGGATCCGGGGATGGCGAGCGTCGTCGGCGAGAGCCGCCCGCAGCTCGACGACGAGGTTGGCGAGGTTCGCCGCCGAGACATGGATGCCCGGCCAGAGGTGCTCGTGGATGTCGGCCTTCGAGACCGCCTTCGGACGTCGGCGAATCAACAGCTCCAGCAGGTCGAAGGCCTTGGGCGAAAGAGACACGGCGGTGCCCCTTCGGATCACCTCGCGGGTGTCCGAATCGAAAATCCAATCGCCCGAGGCAAGCCGCATCGCGCCATCCTCGAGAGAAAGTCCCGGACGGTGCCCGGCGTCGCAACCTTCTCTTGTTGTACGTGTGATCTTAGCAAGGCCCGCCTCCGATAGAGTCCGGCCGTGCCGACGTGGAAGGTGACTCTCGAATACGACGGGACCCGTTACCGGGGCTGGCAGTCTCAGAAGAACACGGAGAGGACAATAGCCGGGGTCCTCCTGCGCGCGGCGCAAGAGCTCCTCGGCGAGGATGCCTCCCTCGGAGGAGCGGGCCGAACGGACGCCGGCGTGCACGCGCTCGCCCAGGTGGCTCACCTGCGGGCGCGCAAGCGACTGCCGGAGATCGAGATCGAGCACAGCTTGAACGACCGCCTCCCCTTCGACGTGAACGTGCTCGAAGTCGGGCCTGCGCCGCCTGGATTCCACGCCCGGCACGACGCGAAGTCCCGGACATATCTCTACCGGATCTCGCGCCGCCGCACGGCGTTCGACAAGCGCCACGTCTGGTGGGTCAGAGACCGGCTCAATTTCACGGCCATGGCCGGGGCGGCGAAGCTCTTCACGGGGAGGCACGATTTCGCCTCCTTCTGTGAGAACGCAGCGGGGCAGACCTCGACGGTGGTCGTGGTCGAGAAGAGCGAGATGCTCGACTGGGGCCGCGAAATCCACTTCCGCGTCGAGGCCTCGCACTTCCTCTGGAAAATGGTGCGGCGCCTCGCCGGCACGCTCGTCGAGGTCGGACGCGGGAGTCTCGACGCGGGGGATGTCGAGAAGCTCCTTCGTGAGAAGTCGGGCGAGACCGCGAAGTGGACCGCGCCGCCTTCGGGCCTCTTCCTGGAGAAGGTGAAATATGGGAGCTCTTGACTTGGCGCCGACCATGTCATCCCGAGAAGCGACGCGACGAGGGATCTGCTCTGCCAACGATGAACGGAAGAGAGCAGATCTTCGCTGCGCTCAGAAGTGACGGGAGCAGATCCTTCGCTGCGCTCAGGATGACAAGGAAGGAAAGGCGAAGGGATAACACGGGAGGAAAAAGGTGAAGGGATTACGCAAGGGGAAAAAGGCGAAGGGATGACAGGACGGCTCTAGAGGACGTCGGCGGCTTCCATCGCCCTGGCGAAGGAATCTGCCCACAGCTCGCGCAGGTCCTCGACGCTTTCGTCGATCAGAACACTCGGTCCGGCGGCAATCCGCAACCGTTCCCCGCCGGTCTGCCCGACTAAATCGAATGGAACGAGGAATCTCTCCGCCTCGGCGCGAATCGCCGCCTCCTCGTCCGCGCCGAAGGAGACGAGTACCCGTCCCGCCGACTCGCCGAAGAGCTGCGAGGAGGGCCGCAAGTCGGAATCGAGCGCGACCTTGGCACCGAGGCCGGCATTCATCGCGCATTCGGCCAAGGCCACCGCCAGGCCGCCGTCGGACAGATCGTGGGCGGAGGCCAGCCTCCCTTGCTCCGCCAGACCCGCGAGGAGCTCAATGAGCCGCTTCTCCGCCGAGAGGTCCACGTCCGGGCATGGGCCCTCGTCACGCCCGCGGATGACGCGAAGAAACTCGCTCCCGCCCAGCTCGTCGCGAGTCCGGCCGAGGAGGGCGATCATGTCGCCTTCCCGCGCGAACCGCAGGCGAACCCGTTTGCCGACATCGTCCAGCAATCCCACCATGCCGATCGTGGGCGTGGGAGGGATGGCGCGGCCGTCGGTCTCGTTGTAGAAGGAGACGTTGCCGGAGACGACCGGGATGTCCAGGGCGCGGCAGGCGTCCGCGATCCCGCTCACGGCGGCCTCGAACTGGCCCATGACCTCCGGCTTCTCCGGGTTCCCGAAGTTCAGGCAGTCGGTGATCGCGAGGGGGCGCGCACCGACGCAGGCGATCGAGCGCGCCGCCTCCGCAACGGCCAGAGCCGCGCCGCGGTACGGATCCAGCGCGCAGAAAAAGGGATTGACGTCGCTCTTGAGCGCGAGAGCCTTCTTCGTCCCCTTGATCCGCACGACGGCCGCGTCTCCTCCCGGGCGCTCGACCGTGTTGGTCCCGACCATGTGGTCATACTGCGTCCAGATCCAGGACTTCTCGGCCACGTTCGGGCCGGTGAGGATCCGGCGGAGGCAGTCGCCGTAGTCCGACGGCTCCGGCTCGTCGGGCCACGACGGTGCTGGGACCGGCGCGGGAGCGGCTCGCGGACGGTCGTAGAGGGGCGCCTCGCGGGAGAGCGGCTCGGCCGGCAGATCCGCTACGATTTTTCCTTCGAAGAAGAGGACGACGCGGCCGGAGTCGGTCACCGTCCCGATCTCGGCGGCTTCGAGGTCCCATTTGCGGAAGATCTCGAAGACTCGGCCGAGCCGGTCGCGCCGCGCCACCAGGAGCATGCGCTCCTGTGACTCCGACAGCATGATCTCGTAGGGCGTCATGCCCGTTTCGCGGACGGGAACCTTCGAGAGGTCGATCTCGATCCCGCTGACGGCGCGTCCCGCCATCTCGAAGGCGGATGAGGTCAGGCCGGCTGCGCCCATGTCCTGGATCCCGACGACGGCGTCGGTCTCGAAGAGCTCGAGGCAGGCTTCCATCAGGAGCTTCTCCGTGAACGGATCGCCTACCTGCACGGTCGGCTTCTTCTGTTTCGTCTCATCGCCGATGAATTCCTCCGAGGCCATCGTGGCGCCGTGGATTCCGTCGCGACCAGTCCGGGAGCCCACGTAGACGACGGGATTTCCGGACCCCTCCGCGCGGCCGAGGAAGATCCGGTCCTTGCGGACGATCCCGACGTTCATCACGTTGACGAGGATGTTGCCGTTGTAGGCGGGATGGAAGGTCGTCTCGCCGCCGACCGTCGGGATCCCCATGCAGTTGCCGTAGCCGGCGATCCCGCGCACGACTCCGTCCACGAGGTGCCGCATCCGCGGGGCGGAAAGCGAGCCAAAGCGCAGAGAGTTCAAAGAGGCGATCGGACGCGCGCCCATCGTGAAGATGTCGCGCAGGATTCCGCCCACGCCGGTCGCCGCTCCCTGGTACGGTTCGATGAAGGAAGGGTGATTGTGCGACTCCATCTTGAAGGCCACCGCGAGCCCGTCGCCGATGTCCACGATCCCCGCGTTCTCTCCCGGTCCCTGGATGACCCGGGGCCCGGACGTCGGGAACTTCTTCAGATGAATGCGCGACGACTTGTAGGAGCAATGCTCGCTCCACATCGCGGAAAAAATACCGAGCTCCACCAGGTTGGGCTCGCGGCCCAGGATCTGGACGATGCGGGAATACTCATCGGTCGAGAGATTGTGTTCCGCGATCAGATCGGGGGTGATCATCGAAGGATTTCAGGTTCCAAGTTTCAAGTTTCAGGAGAAGCAATCACGACAGAATCTTGAACCCCGAAACCTGAAACTTGAAACGGCTCATCTGGCGGCAAAGGCGCTGACGGCCGACTCGAACATCTTGCGGCCGACATCATTTCCGAGAACGCCCTCCGAGCAACGGTCTGGATGCGGCATGAGTCCGACGACATTGCCTTCCCGGTTCGCGATGCCCGCGACGTTGCCGGCGGCGCCGTTGGGATTGGCCGCGTCCGTGACGCCGCCCGCGGCGTCGCAATACCGGAAGGTCACGCGATGCTCGCGCTCGAGCTCCTCGAGGGTGTCCGGCGGCGCCGTGTAGTTGCCTTCCATGTGCCCGATCGGCATCTTGATCACGGCGCCCGGCTCGTAGAGACGGGTAAAGGGCGTCTCGGTGTTCTCGACGCGCAGGAAGACGTCCCGGCAGACGTAGCGCAGGCCGCGGTTGACGCGGACCGCGCCGGGCAGGAGTCCGGCCTCGAGCAACACCTGGAATCCGTTGCAGATGCCGAGCACGGGACCGCCAGCTTTCGCGAATTCCGCCACGGTGTCCATCACCGGCGAGAACCGCGCGAGCGCTCCTGCCCGCAGGTAGTCGCCGTAGGCGAACCCTCCCGGCAGGATCACGGCGTCGGCGCCCTTCAGCTCGGTGTCCTTGTGCCAGACGTACTCGGCCTCGCAGCCCAGCAGGTCTTTGGCGATGTGGAAGCAGTCGACGTCGCAGTTGGAGCCGGGGAAAACGACGATGCCGAACTTCAAGAGAGAACCCTCACGTCGTATCCCTCAATGACGGTGTTGGCCAGGAGCTCCTCGGCCATGCGGCGCGCGTCCTTCTCGACCGCCGAAGGGTCCGAGCCTTCGACGTCCAGGAAGAAGACCTTTCCCGCGCGCACGTCCTTGACCGCGCGATGGCCCAGACGCGCGAGCGCCGCGGCGATCGCCTTGCCCTGGGGGTCCAGGACGTCCTGGCGGGGATAGACGCGGACTTCGACTTTCACGCGTCGAAGGTCTGGAAGCCCAGGATCTGGTCGGCGACGTCCGAGGCGGCGGGACAGCCCGCCCGTTCCAGGGCCTCGGACAGGGCCGCGAGCGCGAGCGGCGGCACGTTGTTGGTGCGCGAAAGATGGGTCGCGACGACTCGCCGCAAGCGCGGACCGGCCGCGCGGCGCACAGCATCCGCCGATTGCCTGTTGGAAAGATGTCCCCAGCCTCCCGAGATCCGCTGCTTGAGCGGCCAGGTGTAGGGCCCGTCGCGCAGCATGTCCTCGTCGTGGTTGAATTCCAGAAGCAGAGCCGTCGCGCCGCGCAGAAATGCCAGGAAATCCTCTTCGGCGCGGCCCAGATCCGACGCGATGACAACGCGCGCTCCGTCCCCTTCGAAGGCGTAGGCGACCGACTCGTTGGCGTCGTGAGGCGTAGCGAAGGCCCGGAATCCGAGGTCTCCGATCCGCCCCTCGCGTCCCCCCTCGATCCGGACGAACGGCGAGAAGAGGTCTCCTTCCAGACCGATGGCGTCCGCCGTCCCCGCTGTAGTGAAGATCGGGCACTCCCAGCGCGCCGAGAAGACGAGAGCGCCGCTCGAATGATCGTTGTGCTCGTGCGTGACGAAGATCCCGCGGACCGTCTCCGGCTCGATCCCACGAGCGGTCATGCGCCGTTCCATCTCCCGCGCCGAGAGACCCGCGTCCACCAGCACCCGCGTCCCGCCCGACTCCACGACACACGCATTGCCGCCGGAGCCGGAGGCCAGGATGGACACGCGCATGGATCTCTAGATTAGCAGGAGTGCGAGCTGTCAGCTATCAGCTATCAGCTACGAGCCCGATGCGACGCTCGGCGCTTCCGGCTGCAAGCTGAGAGCTGACGGCTGATAGCTACTCCCTTCCGGTGGAGCCGAATCCCCCTTGACCTCGAGGACTGGCAGGAAGCTCCTCGACTTGCTCGAAGCGGGCCCTTGCCACCGGCGCGAAGACGAGCTGCGCGATGCGTTCTCCGCGCTCGAGCGTCACCGGCTCCGTTCCGAGGTTGGCGAGGATCACCTGGATCTCGCCGCGGTAATCGCTGTCGATCGTGCCGGGGGCGTTCAAGAGCGCCAGGCCCTTCTCGTGCGCAAGGCCGCTGCGCATCCGAACCTGCCCTTCGTATCCCTCCGGGATCGCCACGGCGACCCCCGTCGGGATCCGGGTTCTGCCCCCCGGCAGGATCAAGAGCGCCACTTCGATCGCGGCCCGTAAGTCACACCCGGCAGAGCCCACCGTCGCGTAGGCTGGTGGCTCTACGCCCTCCCCGTGGGGCAGGACCTTCAGAAGAACGC
>WNGF01005663.1_pt1 | contig 34538 bp, 23 predicted proteins | sample 5400641 | NCBI WGS metagenome assembly WNGF01 (sample SAMN13153371, study PRJNA577476) | soil metagenome | isolation source: 80 cm soil or saprolite under grassland replicate 2 | place: USA:California | collected 2016-06-15 | reverse complement strand
CAGGCCGTCAACCCCGACACCGGCGAGCTCCAGGCCGCCACCGCCTGATCCGCCGCTGACCGTTACCCAGAGCCCGTCAGCGCTGGCGCGCCGCCGGGCGCTGACGCGCGCCCGGCTGAGGTCTTATTTTCGGACCAGGAGCCCGGCGCCAGCCGCGAGGACGGAAACCCGTCGTAGTTTCATGGAGCACTCCTTTCGGGCAAATCAGATTAAGTAGTAATCATCAGGTAACCCTTCGTACTGGAGCTACTGTCAGTAAGGGTAGGTTTCCGGTCCGTTTGTCCCCTTGTTGTGCCGCGCCGAGGCTGTCGCTGTGATTTGAGACGGCCGCAGGCATGGGTCAGGTCGCGAATGCCCGTGTCAGCTCAGTGACGATCAGCTCGACCGCGTGGGGCCCGGCCGGGTCCGGGTCCTGGGGGGTCAGTAGCCGCGTCCCGGACCACGGTCATTTCTGGTCAGCTGCCGCTGTCACCTCGCCGCCGGTTTCAGCTTCAAGCATGGTGCCGACGACAGCGGGCCTGGCCGCTGTACGGCCACGCCGCCGGTTACGTCGTTCGAGCTGGGTGGCGGTCCAGCCGAGCGCGAGGTTGATGGGGATATAGACGCAGGCGATAACGATGGCCGCCGGGATGGCGTTGGTGTAGAGGTTCTGCAGGATCGAGACATTGGACGTGAGGTTCTCGTAGGCGATGATCGTCCCGAGTGCCGTGTCTTTGAGCAAGACGACGAGCTGGCTGATGATCGCCGGCATCATCACCGTGACCGCCTGGGGCACCAGGATCAACCTCATGAGCTGGCCCTTACGCAGGCCAATTGCGTAACCGGCCTCGGACTGCCCTTTCGGTATCGCGTTGATCCCGGCCCGCACGACCTCGGCGAGCACCGATCCGTTGTACATCGTCAGGCCGAAGACCACGGCCTGCAGCGCCGTCGGGTTCCAGGTGAAGTTGGTGAGGGCGCCCGGTACGTAAGAGGCGAAGAAGATCAGCAACAGCAGAGGGATCGCCCGGAACAGCTCGACGACCGTTCCGGCCGACACCCTGATCCACCAGTGATCGGAAATCCGGGCGATGCCAAAGATGATCCCGAAGGCGAGGGCGAGGACCGCGGCGATCGCGGCGGCCTTCAAGGTCCCTTCCACGCCCGGGATGATGTGCCGGGTCCAGATGTCGGCCTGCAGGAATGGTTTCCACTTCTGCGCCGCCCACTGGTCCTTTTGGCCGAGCTTCCACACGACCACGGCGGCTATGGCGGCGAAAACGACCGTAAACACCACCGTGAGCAGGCGATTGCGCCTGCGGCCACGCGGCCCGGGGACTTCGTACAAAACCGTCGCCTGGCTCATCGAGCCGCCGGCCAACGCTTAGCCATCCAGCCGAAGATCAGGCCTGTCGGCAGGGTGAGTACAACAAAGAAGAGGGCGTACCCGGCGAAGATCGGGATCACGATATCGCCGTAGCTTTGGAGTTCGTTGCGCATCGTGTAGAAGGCCTCGGGAACGCCGATCGCCGCGGCGATCGTGGTGTTCTTGATCAGGGCGATCAGGACGCTGCCGAGGGGCCCGATGACCGCGCGGAAGGCTTGCGGGAGCACGATGATCCGCATGGTCTGGCCGAAGCTCAGCCCGATGGAGCGGGCCGCTTCGGCCTGGCCAAACGGAACCGTGTTGATCCCGGACCGCAGCACCTCGCAGACGAACGCCGAGGTGTAGGCGACCAGCCCCAGCACTGCGAGCCAAAAGTAGTTCGTCGTCTGCACCGTGGCGATGGTCATGATCGAGCCTAGGCCCAGCCCGCAGAACAGGATGATGAGCGTGAGTGGCGTGTTGCGCAGCGTGTTGACATAGAGCGTGCCGACAGCCCGCAGGATGGGCAGCGGCGCCACTCGCATCGCGGCGAGCACGGTGCCGACGACCAGTGACCCTGCAGCGCTGAGCGCCGACACCTTCAGCGTCATCCAGAAGGCCAGCAGGATCTTATGGCCCTCGTTCTGCAGGAAATTGGTCATCGCCTTGTCCGTCGGTCTGGCTGGCAGCAGGGGCCGCCGGGCCCCGGAAGGGCGGCGCCCGGCGGCCTCCGCCGGTGCTCACGCAGCGCGGCCGGAGCCGTTCATTGGCTGAAGGGGATGTTGAATTCGCCGATGGTGGGCGGCGTGCCGGCCGGCACCTGGGGCAGTTCCTTGGCTAGCGCGCTCTTCCAGCTACCGTCCTTGAACATGTCCTGCAACGCCTTGTTCACGGCATTGACGCCCTCCTTGTCGCCCTTCTTGATGCCGACGCCGTAGATCTCGTTGCTGAAGAAGGTGCCGACAACCTTGAGCTTGCCTTGGTTCTGGGGCTGGGCCGCGAAACCGGCGAGGATCGTGTTGTCGGTCGTGACGGCTTGGACCTGCCCGCCGAGCAACTGGTTGACACAGTCGCCGTAGCCGGGAAGGCGGATCAGATTGACCTTGGATCCGTACAAAGACTCGATCCTGTCCCCCGACGCGGAGCCCTGACCCGAGCAGACCTTCTTGCCCTTGAGGTCGCCAGGCTTGGTGATGCTGTTGTCATTCGCGCGGACGAGAATGTCCTGGTGGGCGATGTAGTAAGGGCCGGCGAAGCTGACGATCTTCTGCCGTTCGGGCGTGACCGAGTAGGTCGCCACGACCAGGTCGACCTTGCCCTGCCGCAGGAACGCCTCACGGTTGGCCGAAAGCGTAGCGACAAACTTGATCTTCGTGGCGCCGAGCTTCTTCGCGACGTACTTGGCCACGTCGACATCGAACCCGGTGTACTGACCACCGGCGCTTTGCAGCCCGAGACCGGGCTGGTCGGGCTTGACGCCGATGGTCAGCGTCTTGTCGTCCTTGGCCTTGTCCACGATGGAGTTGCCACCGCTGCTTCCGCCGCACGCTGACACTCCCGCGCCAAGCACGGCTGAGGCGGCAATGACGACGACGATCCTCCGTAACAAATGCATTTCCTCTTTCGCTCCTCTGCTTCCGATGGTGAGCCGTGGTCCCGCGGCTCAGTGTGTAAGGATCTTCGAAAGAAAGTCTCGTGCCCGATCGGTCCGCGGCTGGGTGAAGAACTCGTCAGGAGTGTTCTCTTCGACGATCCGGCCGTCGGCCATGAAGGCGACCCGGTTGGCCGCGTTGCGGGCGAAGCCCATCTCGTGCGTCACCACGATCATCGTCATTCCATCGCTGGCCAAGCTGGTCATGACATCCAGCACCTCCTTGACCATCTCCGGGTCAAGGGCAGAGGTGGGCTCGTCGAAGAGCATGAGCTTGGGCCGCATTGCGAGGGCGCGGGCGATGGCGGCTCGCTGCTGCTGGCCTCCGGACAACTGCGCTGGGTACTTTTGTGCCTGATTTTCGATACCGACCCGCTTGAGCAGGTCCATGGCCTGCGCGCCAGCATCCGCCTTTGCGGTCTTGCGCACGTTGACCGGCCCGAGCGCGACGTTTTGCAAGATCGTCTTATGCGCGAAGAGATTGAATGACTGAAACACCATGCCCACGTCGGCGCGATGCCTCGCTAGCTCGCGGCCCTCGACGGGCAGTGGTTTGCCGTCGAAGAGGATGGTTCCGGAGTCGATTGGCTCCAGCCGGTTGATCGTGCGGCAAAGGGTCGACTTTCCGCCGCCTGACGGCCCGATAATGACCAACACCTCGCCGCGGCGGAGGGTCATGTTGATGTCGTGGAGAACCTGCAGATCCCCGAAGCGCTTGTTGACACTGTCGAGCACAACAAGCGACTGCACGCCCCCCGGTTCCAAGTTACTGGGCGTGGTGGCGCTGTCCGTCATGCCGTAAAAGCGTACGTCACCGAGAGGAAGTGATAAGGGCCAAGCGGTACCGATCCGATCACGTCGCGTGTCGGCAAGGCACCACCGGGCCGCACGAATAGCAGCCGAACGGCTTCGCTCTGTGTGGTCGGCGCCAGGCAGTGAATCGACTTGAGGTTCCAGTCATGGTGCCGGGTTCTCGAGGCGATGGAGTCTGGTCCGAATCTCATCCGCGTCGGGATAGCCGGCGCCCAGGCCCACGCCGAGGGCGGCGTCGAGCTGACCGAGGATGTCCAGAGCTTGCTGCCACGCGCTGCGGGCGGCGGCGAAGTTGCCGACGGCGTGCTGGGTGTCGCCGAGGTGGGTGAGAATCACCGCTTGACCCCAGCGGTCGCCGAGTTCCCTTCGCAGCGCCAGGGCCTGCTTGAAATGAATCGCCGCCTGTTCGTAGCGGCCGAGGTGGTGGTGAGCGTAGCCGAGGCTGTCGAGCGTGTGAGACTCCAGTCGGCGGTCGTCAAGTTCGCGCGCCAGGGTGAGCGCCTCCTGGCAACAGGTGAGCGCTTGCCGATGGTGCCCTAGCAGCGCGTGGAACCAGCCAATGCCGTTCAATGCTCTGGCTTGCCCATGCATGTTGTCGGCGGAACGGTACAGGGCGAGGCACTGCTTGGCGTAGGTGAGCGCTTCGGCGGGGCGGCCTTGATACTCCAACACCGAGTCGAGGTCGGTGTGCACGTTAGCCTGGCCGACCTGGTCGCCGAGCTCCTCGAACAGCCTGAGGGCTTGTTGCAGCTGGCCGTGGGCCTCATCGTGGCGCATGAGCCACATGTATGCTCGGCCGAGGCCGCGGTGGGCGTGGGCCTGCCCTCGCCGGTCGGCGCTGGACTGCGCCGCGGCCAGGGCGGTGCGCTGCGCGGCGGCCCAGTCGTGCCCCGGCTGCCTCAAGGCTGAGCTGCTGATAGGACCAGGAGAACACGGCCCGAACCTGGGCCGCTTGTTCGCCGCCGTCGAAGGCTTCCAGACCGCCCCGGGCCTCGTCCAGCTCGCGGGCGAGGGCAGCCATGGGGAAGCTGAGGTGCGCCGAGGCGCGGGCGGCCACAATGCTCAAGGCAAGGGGCAGCCGCGCGCATGACGTGATGATCTCTTCGATCGCTGGTGAGTCGGCGGCCACCCGGCCCGCGCCGAGCCGGCCGGCCAATAGCTGACGCGCTTCCGCGGGGGTAAGCAGGTCCACGGTCAGCAACCGGGCGCCTTCCGCGGCGACCAGGCTGGTCAGCCGGTTGCGGCTGGTCACCACCGCCATACAGGCGGCTGAGCCGGGCAACAGCGGGCGGACCTGGGCTGCGTCGAGGGCGTTGTCCAGCACCACCAGGACGCGCCGACCGGCCAGCAAGCTGCGGTAGAGGGCGGTCTGCGCATGCAGGCTGACCGGGATGCGTTCCGGCGGCACGCCCAAGGCGTCAAGGAACCCGCGCACCGCTTCGGCCGGCGCCATCGGCGAACCGGCCGGGTCGAAACCGCGCAGGTTCACATAGAGCTGCCCATCGGGGAACCGATCGGCGACCTGATGCGCCCAGTACACCGCCAACGTGGTCTTGCCGATCCCCGCAGTGCCCTCGATGGCCGAGATCACTACGGTGCCGCCATCCTCGGCCGCCTCCTCCAGGGCCGAGGTCAATTCGGCTAACTCGGCCACCCGGCCTGCGAAACCCCAGGTGACAACCGGCAGTTGACGCGGCACGGCAGCCATCGGCGGCGCCGGCCGCTCAGCCGACGGCGCCGACCGCTCAGCCGACGGCGCCGGGAGCGCCGCCGCTGTGGCGCGCGGATAGGGATCGTCAGGCAGGCAGATCCAGGCGGTGTCCCGGGTCTCTTTGACCGAGATCCGCGTCTGCCGGTAAGACTCTGGCGCGCTGGCCGGGGTGTGCCGGATGACCTCCTCAAAGAACCATGGCGAGGCGGCCAACGCGAGCACACCAGCGGAGCCGTTCAGGGCATTCTTCAGCGCCTGCGCCTCAAGCATCCGGAACGCCGAGTTGACCGCGCCGCCGGTCACCTCGAGGCCGAATACCCCGGTATCAAGAGCCAGCGAGGATGACTTGTTCGCGGTCAGGCCCGCAGCGGTGCGCACTACATGGCGAGCAGCGCGAATGAGGTCGCGGGCGAGACCGCCCGCGAGACAGTAACAGAGCGCCACGTATGGCTCGGTAAGTCCGATTACCCGCCGGTACAGCAGCCTGCGGGACTCCTCGTAGCCGAGCGGCCCAACATGGATGATCTCGTCAAAGGAGCTGTCAAACGCGTCGCGGAGCGGTAGACCTCGCCGATCAAAGGCGGTGAGGGCGTCGTCTGACACCGAGACAACGAAGTACAGATGGGGAATCCCGAATATTCCTTTGATCTCGTTTAGGAAGTGCTCTGCTTGTTCCGCTGAGCCGATTTTGTCAAGTTCGTCTATACCGATGAAAACCCGGTCACCGTTTCGATGAACGTCAGCGGCCACTTCCCGGGCGAAGGCGCGGAACTCGTCAACGATCTCGGGGTAGCTGAGCGGCTGTTCGGCGCGGGATGTGCTGCCTGAACGCTGCGCCTGCGAGCCGCCAGGAAGACGAAGCGCGCCCGACCATCCAGACGTATGGGTCTGCAGGTAGCGGACCCTGGCCAGGTGACGCCGCGCGGTTACCGCCAACGCCTTGTTACCACCTGGCCCCGCCACTCGCCCCCACAGCCTGACCGTTTTCACAGACGACCGGGCGAAGCTCAAAATGCCGACCGAGATGACGCCAATCGCCGCGTATCGCACTCGGCTCGAAGGAACCGAAATCTGTTTCGCGATGGCGTGCGTCCAGTACAGCAGGACAACCCCAGGCCCAGCATAAAAAAAGGTGCGCAAGAGCAATGATACAACCAGCCACCCCTTCCTACGCAGCCAGTAGAGGCCGCGGGCGAGCCGGTCGGTGGCACCCGGTTTTCTGCCGTAACGGCCGATGACTGCGCGACAGAAAACAGCGAACATATGCAGCACGAAATCACGCGGGACGTAGTCGACCGGTGCGGCCACAAGACACCGAAGGTCCCCTCGTGAATTGTTCGGCAGGTCGGGGCTAAGCAGCATATTCCAGCTGAATTTCCCCGGCCGGGTTTGGACTCGTCCGCCGTCGTCGCAATATCTACGAATCAGCGTTGATTTCCCACAGCCCCGTGGCCCTGCCACACCGATACTCGCTCCATCGAGTCGGCCGAGTAACTCGTCCAATTCGGTGGCGATACCGGTCGGGACACTATACGTCCTGTCGTAAACTTCGCTTAGCCCAGGGCTGGCAGTGACGGAAAACGTATGGCCGAACCGACCTCGGCGGGCAGTGTTGACGAACATACGGACCTGCGACAGTAACTCGGTCTGGCTAACAGCCGCCATCAAGCGATCGCGGGCGACAACCAAGTCTGGGTTGACGCCAAGGATCAGGTCATCCCTGAGGCGCAAGCCGAAATTTGTGCGAAGCAGCCGAAGCGAGGCATACAGCAATGCCGCAACGACCAGCATTGTTCCACCCGCCCATACCAGCGGCTCAGCCCATGGCCACGCCACCATGCCCGCGACCCCCGCCACCGCAACGAGCGCTCCGGCCGCGCCGGTTGCGACCGCGAGCGGCCGCAGCGCGCCGCTCAGCTCTCCAAGAGGACGCGGGTCGCCGGCGGCGCGGGCAGCGTCGGCGACATCGAGCTGACGGTCGAGCGTTCGCTCATAGGCCGCGAATTCTCGTGACACCGCCCCAAGCACACGGCGCGCCCCCATCACCATCGCCCTTCGCAGCTTTGCTGCCGACAGCCCGAACTCGTTGAACGCGACGCTGAGTTCCCTATCGTCCAGCACCTCGTCAAGCGCCCTCATGTACATGTCGAAAAGGACCGGGTCACGTAAGAGCGGATTGGCCCGAGCCGGACCAGTGAGCGGCTCGGCGATCTCAGCCACAGCGACACCCCTACAGATCATCGCCAACCTGGTCGGAAATTTCATCGTCGCTGCACTTCGGGCGGCAAACAAGGCCGCACTCGTTCACCGATGGGGAGTGACGTGGCCGACAAACTCGCCCAAACCGGGCACGTCGACCGCGATCGAAGTGGCCCAGTTCATGGGTTTGGGCCGCGCACCGCCCCCGTCAGCACCGCCAGCCCGCGCCAGCACAATCCGATGGCAACCTCGACGACCTGTTCCCTTGGCACCTCAGGATGCTCATACCACCAGGCTGCGAGGCCGTCATTGGTTGACTTCATGGCGCGCGCAAGCATCTCATCCCCTCGCTCGCGCGCAACGCCCGCGGGCAGGTGCAGCACGGGAGCAAGGTGGATCAGCCCGGCGATGGCGGCGGTGCCGTGGCGGTGAATTCGGGCATGGACTGCGGCGATCTCGTCGTCGGCCGGCGGGTCCCTGAAAAGCATGCGCCAGGTCGTTGCCTCGATCAGCGCGTGGGCATGCCGGGAGAGCAGCTCACGGTGGAGATCTCTTTTCGAGGCGAAATGATCATAGATGACCGATGGGGCAATGCCCGCGGCCGCCGCGATGTCGGTCATCGACGCGCCGGAATACCCCCGCTCAGCGAACAGCCGGGCCGCTGCTTCCATGATCAAGATCCGGCGCCGTGACGCGGACAGCCGCTTGCGCCTCCCGGCCTCCCGCTGGGCTGTCGTCGCGCTGCGCGGCACACCCGCCTCCCTGCAAGCTCGCGCCCGCGCCGTCGCACATGCTCACCTGAACAGTGCGCGGCGAGTTGCCCCCGGCCAGTCTGGGCTGGGGGCAGCCCGCCAGGCGAGGCCGCCCTGGCGAAGTCCTTGCGGGCGGCCGGCTAGGCGGTCTTGTTGTGCCGGTCTAGACTACGGCGCGGGAGAGGCCCATTTCATATGCCGAACGGCTGCCGCGCAATGCGCCCTCCACCGGGTGGCGACCCCGTACGCGAGCCCGGCGAGTTGCGTGGTCGAACTGCTGACGCGCATCGGCTCAGCGGTCCGCATCTCGCTGCGGGGAGGCACTGGCAACGAAACCCGTGATGAGGTTCGCACACTCGTCTGGGTCGTCGAGCCAGGGCTCGTGGCCGCCGTGGACAAGCTCGAAGCGGGAGCCGGGAATCAGCGCCGTTCTGCGCTGCCCCTCGGTGATCGGCTGATACCGGTTGTCGCGGTTGCCCCAGACGACGAGCACCGGCGGCCGGATCCGCCCTAGTTCGCGATCTTGCAGCACGTAGCGCTGCGGCGTGGCGCGCACGCCACGGAACTGCTCGCGCAGGTAGCTGGAGACCGTCAGGGGGAGTCCGGGGCACCGTGTGCCAAGGTGGGTGGCGCGGACTAGTTCCGGGGGTGACGCGGTGATTGCGGGGCGCCCAAGGGAATGGGTGAGAACGCGGCGGTAAAGGGCGAGAGGACTTGGCAGTGCCAGCGACAACCGCCCGACCCAAGGGAACGCCAGCATCTTGAGCGTGACATCCGGTTGGGCGCCGAAGGCTACCGAGGGCGTGCCGATGGCGGTGACCGAGCGGACGCGCTCAGGTGAGTCGAGTGCCAACCACATACCGAACATGCCGCCGTAGGAGTGACCGATCAGATGGGCGGAACGCAGGCCGAGGGCGTCCAGACAGTTTTCGAGCATCGTCGTGTGCCAGCGCCTGAGGTCGACGCCGCTGTAGTCAACGCTGCCGGAGCCACCGTGCCCCGGCATGTCGATGGCGATGCACCGCAACGACCGCATCCGGGCCATCAGCGGGGCCCAGTGCACCGAGCCTAAGGTGATGCCGTGCATCAGGAGTGCTGGCTCGCCGGAGCCTGCTTCCCGGACCCGCAGGGTTACCGGTGGCTCTTGGAGCGGCAGCATGCGCGAGCGGGGGTCGAGGGCGAAGTGGGCGAATAGCCGGGCGTCGGCGTTGAAAAGTTCCGGCTTCGCTTCTATGGATGGTTCCGTGGATGGTTGGTGTGATGGCATCGATGCCTCCTTGGGTCCTGCTGCCGTCGCGTAACGGGCGCGGTGTCGTGTATCGGGCGAGCCTGGCCAGCCTGACGCCGCACGCGCTGGCGCCTTAGCCGGAGATGGCGCGGTCAAGCCCGCGCAGTGCGATGGCCACGTCGTGGCGGTTGTTGAAGTAATGGAAGCCGAACCGGATCCGGTCGCCCAGAGCGGTCGCCCGGATCCCGTACTGGCGCAGGCGGCCGGCGATCCGTTCGGCGTTGGCAGTACCCAAGACGACGATCTGGGACGGCGGCCCGTTCGCCACTCGCCGCAGCCCCATCGTGGCTGCCTGGCTGGCAAACCGGGTGGCGAGGTCCAGGCAGTGCTGCTCGACCTGGTCGGGGTCAAGCTCGCCAAGCAACCGTAGCGCCGCGCAGGCGCCGACCCACGAAAACCAGGCCGGGGAGGAGTCGCATCGGGCCGCGTCACCGGCCACGCGCATCGGCCCGCCGAAATAGCCGTAGGGTGGGCCGGTCGACTTCCAACTCGGCGCGAGCGGCCGCAGTTCCTCGACCCGGTCGGGCCGGGTGGCCAGCCAGGCCGCACCGCGCGGGCACAGCAGCCATTTGTATCCGTGGACGGCCAGATAGTCGGGCCGCGCCGCGTCGCCATCAAAGCGCAGCGCGCCCAGCGATTGGGTGAGGTCGACGAACAGCCGCGCGCCGAAGCGGTCAGTCGCCGCCCGCAATGCGGGCAGGTCGAGCCGCTGGCCCTCCCGGCTGGTCACCTCGCTGACCGCAAGCAGCACCGTGCGATGGGTCACAGCCCCGGCCAGGTCCTCGGTCCGCGTCGCCCCACCACTGGCTGGCACTATCACCACCCGGCGGCCATCGCGAGCTAGCGCGAGCCAGGGGAACAGGTTGCTCCGAAACTCCTCGGCTGCCACCACGACCTCACCAGGGCTGGGTGGCAGGGACCTGGCGACGGTCGCGGCTGCCTCGGCAAGTGAACCATGTGCCGACACCGTCTCTGGGTCGGCCCCGGCCAGCTTCGCGAACAACCTGCGTGCCTCGCCCGTGGCCGCATCCCACGCGTGCTGATCGAAGTTCCCGCTCGACCAGGCCGTCACGGCGTCGCGGAGTGCCCGCACCACTGGATCGGCGCCGGGCGGCGCGGCTGGGGTGTCCAGCCATACCGTCGATGTCAGCGCGGGAAACAAGGCACGCAACCGCGCCGGGCTCATTGAGGCTCCCTTGGCTGGAACTATCACGACAACCTCACCGGGCAGTCCCTGAGCATCGACGTGCGGCTGGCGACCGAGCCACCCCCGACCAGTGGAGGCACTCTACGGGCCGCCCCCGACCAGTAGAGGCACTCTACGGGCCACCCCGAGAGCCAGCGCCCGCCCGGGCATGTGGGGCAGCGCGCGCGAGCACGACGGCATGCGCCGTGAACAGCCATGATCGAACCGGGCCTCTCAGGCAGGCGCTAACCGCGGAGACTTCTGGCACTGGCACTGGCAGTGGGCAGGCGCAGGTGGCAGAGCTTGTCCGGATTGGCCAGCAAGTTGACACCAGCGACACGGCCGCTGGCGACATCCAGGCTGACCACGGCGAAAAGCCTCCCGTCCGGCTGGTATTGGCAGACCATGCCAAGCGTGCCGTTGATGGGCACTGCGCAGGTCTGCACGCCCGGCGGGACCATCCGCAACAGCCCCAGCAGCGCACGGGCCACCCGCAGCGCGCCCTGGATCGGGTGCGGGGCCGACGGCACCTTGCCGCCTCCATCGGAGCGCAGCACGACCTCGGGATCCAGCACGGCAAGGAGCCCCTGCAGGTCGGCGCCCGCACAGGCGGCCAGGAAGGCGCGGGCGACCCGTTCCCGCTCTGCGGCGTCCGCCTCAAAGCGTGACCGGCGCTCCCGCACATGACGGCGGGCCCGGCTGGCCAGTTGGCGCACCGCCGCCGGGCTGCGGCCCACTGCGGTCGCGATCGCCGCGTAGTCGAACCCGAACGCTTCCCTGAGCACAAAAATCACCCGCTCCAGCGGGCTCAGCGTCTCCAGTACCACCAAGAACGCGGTCGTCACCGACTCCGCCAGCGCAACCGCCTCCCCCGGGTCTGGCCGGGTGAACATGGGCTCGGGCAACCACTGCCCGACGTAGACCTCGCGCCGCGCCTTGGCCGAGCCCAGCTGGTCGAGACACAGCCGGGTGACAACGGTGGTCAGCCACGCGCCGGCATCCTCGACCCCAGCGGTGCGGTACAGGCGCAGGAAAGCTTCCTGCACGACCTCCTCGGCCTCAAAGGCGCTGCCCAGCATCCGGTACGCAACGCCCAGCAGCCGCTCGCGCTCCGCATGCCACGCTTCCGTGTGACTCTGTGCCCGTGTCGTTGGCATCTCGCCTCATCGCTGTGCCGCCCGGTTGACCCTTCCGGTTCCACCCATGAGACCGTGTCCGCTCATAAGACATGACGAAGTTGCGGCGGGGAATGTGACATGGCTCAAGCGGCCTCCAACCGCATGTGGCTCGCCGCCGGCAGTCACGGACCCATTCGGCCTGCGGCTGGGGACCGAGCGGCGCTGATCGCGGCGATCGGGCGGCTCTCGCGCCCTCAACAAGGATCGCCGACGTAGCGCCTCGCCGTCCGGTTGTCGATGCTCAATATCTGTTGACTTCCTTATATGATGAGTTATCTTGGATCGAATGGCCAGCCATCAGGTAGACATGCTCCAAGCCACCGTCTTGGCCGACATCGCGATCGTCCTGGTGGCTGGCGCCGCGCTGCTCAGGATCGCACGCCTCGCCAGGCAGCCGGCTGTCGTCGGGGAGATCTTCGCCGGGATCCTGGTCGGGCCGAGCGTCCTCGGCCTGTTTCCCGGCCATCTGACGAGCCACCTGTTTCCAATGAACGCCAGGCCCTACCTCTCGGCCATCGCCCAGGTCGCCCTGCTGCTGTTCATGTTCACACTCGGCTGGGAACTCGACCCTGGGAACCTGCGCTTGGGCAAGACGTCAATCGCCGCTGTCTCCCTCGGCAGCATGGCCCTGCCGTTCATGCTTGGCCTCGGCGCGGCGGTCGTCTGCTATCCACAGCATTCAACTGTGGCCGGCCGCCACATAGGTTTCGGCACCTTCGCTGTCTATCTGGGCATCACGATGTCCGTCACGGCATTCCCTGTGCTGGCCCGCATTCTCGCCGACAGCAGGCTCGGTTCCACCCCAGTGGGCACGCTGGCCCTGGCGAGCGCGGCCATGGGGGACATGCTGGCCTGGTGCCTGCTTGCCGTCGTCGTCGGCCTGGCCACGGCGAGCAGCCCTAGCGGTTGCGCCTTCGTCATCGCCTGGTCGGCGGCCTATATCGCGGTCATGGCCGGCGTGGTGCGGCCACTGCTGCGCGTCGCCACCGCGCGCATGTTCCGCCGCAATCTGACCGCGCCTACCGTGGGCCTGATGGCGGCGGGAATCTTCCTGTCCGCCTACGCCACATCCCGCATCGGCATCCACCCGATCTTCGGCGCCTTCGCCTTCGGCATCGTCACACCCCGCCATCCGCGCGAGCGACTCGAGGCCCAGGTGCTCCGCCCGTTGAAGAACGCGAGCATGATCCTGCTGCCGGTGTATTTCATCGTGACCGGGCTCTCCGTGGACTTCGGCGCACTGCACGGTCGCGATTTCGCGGACCTCGCCCTCATAGTCGCGGTCGCGTGTGTGGGCAAGATCGTTGGAGCCACGGTGCCGGCCCGCGTGACGGGCATGGGGTGGCGCGAGGCGCTCGGCGTCGGCATGTTGATGAACACGCGCGGGCTCACCGAGTTGATAATCCTGAACGTGGGTCTCAGCCTGCACATGCTCGACACGCGGCTGTTCACCTCGATGGTGATCATGGCGCTGGTCACGACGGCAATGGCGGGACCACTGCTGCCCAGGCTGGTGCCTCGCCCTCAGACTGCGCCGATCCAGCGCCCCCTGGTATCCGCGGTCGCGGGAACAGGCGGGTCAGGCGGGGACGGCCGAGACGATGGGGCGTCGGAGCGCAGCGCCGAGTACATTCCTCCCCGGTGGCCCTTGGAGTGACCGCCCGGCGTCGCAAGATCAAGCTAATACATTTCTGTGCCCTTAAGCGACCATTCGTCGGTCTCGCCCAGAGCTGGCCCACAATACGGTCCGTAACAGTGACAGACGGGGACGAATCAGGAGACATTGTACCGTTGGGTACTATATCGTCGAGCGTGCGTGTGGACTCATTGTCAAGTATCCGGCATGGGAGACAGGGGGGCGCTCTCGCGGCATCTCGCTCGGGGGGGTCAGGCCAGCATTGGACAAACTCACCACCTGAAACGGGGAAACCACCATGACCACCCCCACGACCGTCCGCATCGGCTGTGGCCGCGCAGGAACACTCTTCTACGAACCCGATGGCCTCCTGCTTGGCAGCTGTCTGATCCCGATCGACAAACGCCATTCGGAACACATACTCGCCTTTCAGCTCGGTTATCTGGGGCCTGGCGAGATCACCGTGCACGTGGCAATCGACGGTGGCCCGGTGGGAACAGAGTCCAGTGGGGAACCGAGCATCATGGCCGCGTTGCTGCGCGGCACGGAGGCGGCAGATGACCTTCCCGGAATCGCGCGAGGGCGGTTCCCGGACGTCTGGCTGACATATGTCTCACTACCGGACACGAATATCAAATACCGCTACACAATCTCGGGGCAGCCGGGCGTCGAAGAAGGCAACCTGCGCGGAGAACTGATCAGCGAGGTGTCGGGACTCGTCCCGCTCCTCACGGCGACCACCCGGACCGGCGCTACGCGCGAGCCCATCCCCGAATCGGTACGCGCCCAAAAAGCTTTGCTGTGGAACTGGGAAGACGATCAAAACATTTCGACGTCCTGCAGACGGGCAGCCGAGCCTGGCGCTACCGGCTGACCGGCCGGACCGGTTAGCTCAGCGCCGACGGGTTCAGTCGAACCAGCGGACATAACTACCGCGCCAGTAGCCTAGCGGGGATCTGTTCACGTCCACCGCACCACCGATCAGCTTCCCGACAACTATCACGTGATCGCCGACCTCTATCAATTCATGCACTGAGCATTCCGCGTGGGCGAGCGTCCGCTCCAGAACAGGCATGCCGCTCGCGCCTCCCGAGCTCCATTTCACCCGGGCAAACCTGTTTTCGATGCGGCTGGCGAACAGTTCGGACACGTCGCGCGCCTGCGCGTCGAGGAAGTTCACCGCGAAACGGCCGCGGTCCTTGATCGCGTCGAGCGTGCTGCTCGGCGTCCGCACGCAGGAGAGCAACAACGGCGGGTCAGCAGAGACGCTGCAAACCGCCGAGCAGGTGAGACCGTATGGCCGGTCGCCTTCGCCGAGGGTCGTCACGACGCTGACACCGCTCGCGAACGAGCCCATGATGCCCCGGAAGTCCTCGTTGGGGATCTCTTGCCGTGCGGACCGGGCGGCGCGTCCCACCGCGGACACCGATTCGTTCACCATCGTGCCGCTCACATCTGAAGTGTTCATCGCAGCTCCCCTGCTTCTATCGCAGCAACCAGCGCCGACCGGTCGGTCTTGCCGTTCGGGGTCAGCGGCAGGTCGTTCACCGTGTGGAGCGCATCGATCACCATGTACGGGGGCAGGCGTTGCGCGCTGAATTGCTTGAGGGCGACGAGCCTTAGTCGTTCGCCGTCTGCTGGTACGACGACGGCGTGCAGTCGCGCTTCGAGACCGGAACCCACCACCGCGACGGCAGCGTCGGCGACCGCTGAGTGCGCGCCGATGACAGCCTCGACCTCGCCGAGTTCGATCCGGTTGCCGCGGATCTTCACCATGTGGTCGATCCGGCCGACGTATTCCAGGTTCCCATCGGGCCCGAGCCTCCCGATATCACCGGTCCGGTAGGGCCCTTGGTGCCGGGGGCGTCCCCAGTACCCGAGCATCACCGTGGGGCCGGCCACCACGATCTCGCCTTCTTCGTCCGCCGGGTCGAGCGTGAGGGTGTCGTCGCAGGAAGCGGCTCCGATGGGCAAAGGCCGGTTCCGGGCGAGGTCGGAGTCGGTCACCTCGTAGGACGCGCAGACGTTGGTCTCGGTAGGGCCGTACCAGTTGAACATTCGCACGTTCGGCCAGCCCTTGCGCAACGCGTGGACCTGGTTGATCGCGAACGGCTCCCCGGCGAAAATGCACGCGCGCAGCGCAGGGGGCTCTGGGCCGTCGAGCAGACCGCCTTGGCGCATCATCAACGCCAGGGCCGAGGGCACCGAGTACCAGACCGAGATGTCCCGCTCGCGGATGAACTCGGCGAGCTGCACCGGGCTGTAGGCGAGTTCCGGCGGCACGAGGTGCACCGACGCTCCGGCACGGAAGGCCGCGTACAGATCGAACACCGAGAGGTCGAAGTTGAACGGCGCGTGATTGGACAGGCGATCCTGCGGGCCGACCGCGAGGAGCCGCACGGCCCAGTCGACGAAGGCAAGCGCGTTGCGGTGGCTCAGACACACGCCCTTGGGAGAGCCGGTCGAGCCCGACGTGTAGAGGACATAGGCAGGGTCGTCGGGATCGCCAGCGAAAGGCGGCTCATCGTGTTCTGACGCACGGTCGCCCAGCAGATCAGCCAGCAGAACCACCGCACCGGGGCCCGCCCCGGCGGTATCGGCCTCCTGCTCGGCCGAGGGCGCCACCGGCGGGGCCGCCCACTCGTCGGCGACGATCAAAACTGCGCCGCTGTCGTCCGAGATCCTGGCCACCCGGGCAGCGGGGTTGGCCGCGGCGACCGGGACGTAGACAGCGCCGGCCCGCAACGCGCCCTGCATGAAGGCGACCGCGAGCGCGCTCTTGCCACTCCACAGGACAACGCGATCACCTGGCGCAACGCCGCGCCGGCGCAATGCCGATGCGAAACCGTTGGCCAGGTTGTCGAGTTCTCCGTAGGTCAAGGTCTGGTCCTCGGCGACGACCGCGGGTGATCCGGGATCACGCTGGGCCGCGTTGATGACGAGCTCGTGAAGTCTCACAGTCCAAGCTCCTTCGCTATAAGCAGGCGCTGGATATCGGATGTGCCGGAGAAGATCGTGCTGGGCACGGTGTCGCGCAAGAACGCCTCGACGCCGTACTCCCGCAGGTAGCCACGGCTGCCGAAGAGCTGGACAGCGTCGAGTGCGCTGGCCACCGCCCCCACGGAGACCGCGAGCTTGGACAGCGCCACGCTCAACGCGGACGACACGCCCTGATCCATTTCCCAGCAAGCCCGGTAAAGCAGCAACCGAGCGCTCTCCGCGCGCAGCTTCATCTCCACGATCCGGTTCGCCACGGACTGGAACTCGCCGATGGGCCGACTGAACTGGCGGCGCGAGCGTGCGTGAGCGACGCAGCGCTCGACGAGCCGGTCGAGCAGACCCAGATATCCGGCGAACAGGCAGGCTCGCTCCCAGCTCATCGAGTGCTGGAAGACCGCGCCGCCAGTACCTGGCTCGCCCAGCGCATGCTCGGCCGGGACAAAGCAGTCTTCGAAACGGATCGTGCCCGCCGGGCAGGAGAGCAGGCCCAGCTTTTCGAATGGCTCGCCGACGATCAGTCCCCGCGCGTCCCGCTCGACGACGAAGCTGGTCACGCCGAGGTACCCGGCGGCCGGGTCCGTTGTCGCGTAGGTGACATAGACGTCGGCGACCGGGCCATTGCTGACAAAGCTCTTCTCACCGTTGAGCACGAACCCGCCAGGAACCTGGTCGGCAGTCACCGCGAGGCGGGAGACGTCCGACCCGGCGTCGGTCTCGGTCATCGCGTTGCCCGCGATCAGCTCGCCGGAACAAAGCCCCGGCAGCAAGCCCCGCTTGACCTTCTCGCCGCCGAATTCCGCGATCGGTACGGCGCAGGCGAACAGGTGCGCGCTCGCGGCGAAGACGAGTCCGGTGTCGGGGCATCCTCGGCCGAACGCCTCCGTCTGCAAGGCCGTGTCAAGCGCGCCGAGACCCGATCCACCGTACCGGGTGGGCACGCAAAGGCCCGCCAGGCCGAGTTCGCCGAGCTTCCGCCAGTCCTTGCGCGAGAAGAAGCCATCAGCGGATCCCGGCGCGTCGGCAAAGGCATCCCGCACCGCACGCAGGGTGCTGTCATAGCTTTCCCTTTGGCGGGGGGTCCAGCTAAACTCCACGGTTCCTCCTGTCAACCGGCTCTCACAGCGGGACGTTCGGCACGATGCCGGTTCGAGACCGGCGGCCGCACAGCGCTCGCACCAGCGTGGGCCGGGTATGGCGGGGATCGATGACGGCGCGGACGATCCCTTTGTCCACGGCAAGAGCGAGGCCGTGCTGGCCAGCGAGATACTCGGCGGTGAGATCGGCCACGGCAGCGGCGCGGCGCTGGTCGTCCTGGATCGTCGCCAGCCGCCGACGGTTCAGAACCTTGATCGCCGACTTGGCGTTCATGACGTCCACTTCGGCGCCAGGCCACGCGAATACCTCGGTCGCACCGAGCGCTTTGCTGTTCATCGCGATGAAGGCGCCACCGTAGGCTTGGCGGGTGATCAGGGTTACCCGGTTGACCCGGCACGCCGAGAAGGCGTGCAGCAGCTTGGCGCCACGACGTACCACGCCGTCCCGCTCTTGCCCAACCCCCGGCAGGTACCCCGGGACGTCGACGACGACCACGAGGGGGATGCCGTAGGTGTCGCACAACCGCACGTGACGTGCGGCCTTGTCGCCGGCCGCGGCGTCGAGGCAGCCACCCATGCGCAGCGGGTTGTTAGCCAGCACGCCGACCGTACGGCCATCGAGCCTGCCCAGCGCCGTCAGCACATTCGGGGCCCAGCGGGGTTGCAGGACCGTGGCTGGAGCGTCGAGTATCTGGTCGACCAGGGGACGCACGTCATAGGCGCGCCGACGGGATTGAGGTAGCAGCAGCGACAGGTCCTCATGGTCGCCGAGTTCGGTCGGCCCGGTGAACGCGCCTTGCGCGCCGAGCAACTGGACGACGTCCGCGGCAGCGTCGATCGCGGCACGCTCCCCATCCCCGACGATGTGCGCTACCCCGCTCTACGCCTGGGCCGGTCACGAACAGCGTCGCCTGGCGTTCCATCACGACGACGTCGGTCAGCGCCGGGCCGTAGGCGGCACCGCCTGCCGCGGGCCCCAGGATGATTGAGATCTGGAGTACCCGCCCGGACGCCGTCACGATCGCGCGAAAGACCCTGCCGACCGCCTCGAGCGCCACGACGCCCTCCTGGAGCGCGGCGCCGCCGGAGTGCCAGATCCCGACGACGCACCGGCCACTGAGCCGTGCCAGGTCGATCGCCTCGACGATGCGGGCGCAGCCGACATCGGTCAGGGCTCCGCCGAACGTCGAGGGGTCGGTAGAGAACGCGACTGCGGGCACTCCGCGCACTTTCCCCGTCGCGGTGACTACCGCCGGCGTGTCCTGTGGCCCGAGCGGCCTGACGGTGTCCGGGTCGAAGAGCTGCTCGATCCGTGCCCAGGCACGGCTACCGACCTCACGGTCGAGCCGTGGACCACCGATGGAGTCGGTTAGAGTCATTAGCTCTTCTCCAGTGCGTTGGCTGCGTGACGTGCGGTCCGAGAGAACTGGCCGAACGTGGGACGGCTTCGCTGACTCGCGCTAAGGTGGCTAACCAGCAGTTATCACCTCGCCGGGCGAACCCTGTTACCCTGGTTATAGGTGGGATTTCATCGCCGAAAAAATGGACGAAGGTGAACCAGTGGAGCAGGGCGCCGCTGGCACCGAGGGCGAACGAGGTCAGGGATCGACGCCCTCGACCCGCCAATTGCTCATCGAAGTGGCCCAGCGTGAGATATCGGAGCGCGGGTTCAACGGTGTGAGCCTGCGCAGCATCGCGCGCCGCGCCGACGTCGACCCGAGTCTGGTGCGACACTACTTCGGCTCCAAGCAGAACCTGCTGGCGCAGGCGGTCCATATGGAGATCGATCCCAACGCGCTCGCGGCGGAAGTCCTTCGGGGCTCGCCGGGTGCCATCGGCCGGCGCACCGTCAAGGCGCTGCTCGGCTATTGGGACAATCCAAGAACCGCGCCAATGTCGCTGGCCCAGATCTCGGCGACGCTCAACAGCGACGAGTTCGCGCAGCGCACTAAGGACCACTTCATTGGGGCCTTCCTTGGCACGATTGCTGACGCCGTCAGCCCGGACCACCCTCGGCTGCGCGCCTCGCTGGCTGCCTCGCAACTGATCGCCCTCGCGTTCAACCGCTACCTGGTCCACGACACGGTGTTTGCCGCGCTCAGCCAGCAGGAGCTGATCCGGATTATTGGGCGCACTGTCCAGCAATACCTCACCGAGCCGCTCCCGGTGGACGCCACGGGCCGGGACGCGCCCAAGAACGGCGGTGCGAAAGGGGTCAAAAGATCGCATCGATCCCCCCGCTCACCACGTCTGGGTCGGTTATCCGGGGTCTGACCGCATATGCCCCAGGATCGGCTGTTACCGTGCTGAGCGCCCCAGGCACAGCACCGGCCACGTAGCCGGCGGCGGCTCCGGCCAGCGCGCCTGTTCCGGACCGGGACTTGTCGCCACACCACCGCGTCAGTGCCTTACCGCACTCGGCCGCGCGGACCTCGGGATCCGGGGCGTCGGTGGACCAGGCTGCGTACCCGTCAGGTCGCACGAGCACGGCAACAGCGCCGCGGAGGTCCACGGGGTCGAGCAGGTCGGCAACGATCGGCCGGCCGCGGTCCGACCAGCCGTCGGCGGTGACCGCCGAGGCGCCAAACGGGCCGAGGTCGAGCAACCCCAACCGGCCGTCGCACAACAGGTCGTAAAGGCGTGTGACCGCCCCATCGGGCAGGCTCAGCTGCAGGTCCGGCAACCACCGGCCGGCGAGGTGACCCGCCTCACCTGGCGCCGGATACCGCAGCGAGATGCTCGGCATATCGCTTTCCACCGACACCAGCGGCAGCCGCCCGCTCGGGGTGAAACCTCGCATGGCACCGCCGAACGCGGACGGGGTCGTCACAGTCGCGGTAACCCCTCCAGTGGCCCGGATGGCCCGCTCGGCGACGGGGCGGCGTTCGGACTCGTATGAGTCGAGCAGCCATGGCGACGCCCATCCGTCGAGCACGGCGGCGAGCTTCCAGCCAAGGTTGAACGAGTCCTGGATACCGATGTCCAGACCATGGCCGGAGACCGGTGAATGCAGGTGTGCGGCGTTGCCGGCCAGCAACACCCGGCCGTCCCGGTAGCGCGCGGCCAGCCGCTCGTGCAGGCGGAGTCGCGTCATCCACCGCGCTTCGTAGGGTTCAAGATCGCGCCCGGTCACCCGCCACAGGCTCGCGCGCAGCTCGTCCTGTGTCGCTGGTTCGTCGGCCCACCGCCGGGTCCGGTCGATGCAGACAACCCGGAACGAACCGTCCGCGCAGGCGACGCAGCCCATCACGCCCTTGTCGCTGCCATGGACCATCAACTCCGCGTCCGGCGGCCATCGGAGCGACGCATCAGCCAGTACCGCAGCGAACGAGTGGGTCTTGCCCTCCACCGGGATCCCGGACAGCTTGCGCACGATGCTGTCTGCGCCATCGCAGCCCACGACGTAAGCCGCCCGCTCCTGCCACTCGCCCGGTTCGCCGCGGGCACGCACGGTCACGCCATCCGCGTCCTGGTCCACGTCGATCACCTCGGCCGGCCGGATGATCTCGACGCCCAGCTGATGCGCCCGCATCTGGAGGAGGTCCTCGACGGCACTATCCGCGACGAGCGTCGTGTGGGCGAACCGCCCACCGGGGCGCGTCAAACCGACCGTGGGGTCGCTGGCGCCCGACAGCAGCCGGGCGACCGACTGGACGTTGCCGGGCGTCGTGCTGTTCTCCTTCTGCCACCCGCACCGCTCGAGGACTCGGCAAGGGATACCCCGCAGCGCGAGTTCGCTCGCGAGGGCAAGACCCGAAGTTCCCGCGCCGACGATCACTATCCTCTCGGCGGCCTGTCCGGGCCGCGTCCTGGTCTCCGATCCCTCATTCACAGCTGGCCCCTTCCGCGAGTGCCGACGAGTGTTGTCCCGAATCGGCCCGTACCGTCAACGCGCCCGGGATGCCAGGCGGTGACGGCGGCGCAGACGAGACGGGAATCGCCTGCGGCCGACGCGTTGCTACGGTCGCCATGGTCAGTGCTCCTCGCCCAGCAGACTCTCGGAGCTGGCGAGGCTTTCCATCAGACGGTCCCTCAGCTCGTCGTCCGAGAGTCCGTCGAATATGTCCTCTTCGTTCTCTGCTGGGGCGTCCACATCGGTCACGCGTGCATCGACCCGCCTGGCGTCTGATGCGTCCACCTCGCCGCCTGCCGCCTGCGTCACTTCCTGGAGAAGGTGCTGGGCGAGCGCGCGTGTGGTCGGGAATTCGAAAGCGAGCGTGGCTGGCAGCTCACCCCCGAGCCCGCGGTCGAGCCGCGTCTTGAGGGCCAAGGACATGATCGAGTCCATGCCAAGCTCGAAGAAGCCCTGATCCGGGTCGACCTCTTTGTCCGCGGCCTCGCCGAGCACCTCGATCACATGTCCGAGAACGAAGTCGAGCATTCGTTCGTCCCGCAGGCCGGGGACGAGCCCGACCAGTTCGGCGGCGAATGGGGTGCGGCCCGCGCCCTGGGCCGTCCCGTCGGCCGCGGCGGGACCGCCCGCCCGACTGAGCTGCTCGAGGAATCCACGGTCCAGCCGGCCGCGGCACACCGCGGCGTATCGGTGCTGGTCGATCCGCGCGACGCAGGTGTCTGAGTACCCCGCGCGAACGAGCACGTCGAGAGCCTCGGCCACGTCCTCGGCGGCGAGCGGTGTGAGGCCGCTGTCCTCCATCAGCATGCGGTCGCGGCGGCCCAATTCACCGGTGTCCTCCCGCGGCATCCACCGGATGGACTGGATGGGCTCCCCGGCCGCCGCACGGGCCGCACCGAGCGCGTCGAGCAGCCCCTCGGTCGCGGCCCGGGCGGCCATACCCACCGATCCCCAGGATGCGGCGGCGGAACCGATGACGCAGAAGAACTCGAGCGGGCGGCCGCGCACCGCGCGGTCCAGGCGGCGGACGAGATCGGCCGTGGCAAGATCAGCGGCGAGGTGCCGCGGCTCGGTCTCATCCAGCGGCCGAATCGAGGCTGGCGCCGGCGTCACGACCACTGCGCCGATTGGAGCGCCGTCCGTCGCGGTGTCGAGATCCCCCTCAGGATCCGAGGCGCTGATCCGCGCGGCCCGCAGCTCGACCTCAGCGGAAAGCGGCGGCGCGGCCATGGAGGCTTCGTCACCCATGTCGTCCGGGATGTCGTCGCTGGGACCGTCCGGCAGGATCAACAGCACCCTGCGCGCACCGTGACTGGTCAGCCAGTCAAGGATCGGCCGGTTTGCCCCGCGCGAGCCGCCGGCCACCACGTACCACTTCCGTTCGCCGCAGCGCAGCGGAGCCAGCGAGCGCGGCGGTGCGCCACCGTGCACCAGGCGCGGCGCGTACCAGGCGCCGCCGCGCAGGCACAGCTCGTCCTCGACTGAGCCCGCGCCCGGCAGCGGCAAGATCCGTGCGGCGACCGCGTCGAACTCGTTGGCAGCTGGCGGCACTTGCGCACCGGTACCCGGATCCATGTCGACCATTCCGCCACGGGTCTCGGGGCTCTCCATGGCCAGCACTCGGCCAAGGCCCCATGCTGCGGCCTGCTCCTCGTCAGGCAGCGCCGAACCGGTCGGGTCCTGCGCACCCCTAGTGACGATCCACAGGCGCGGCGCCGCGGCTGGCTGGGCCACGGTCTGGACCGCCCGGGCCGCGCGCAGGGCCGCGGCGGCAATCGATCCCGCGTCCACAGCACCGCTTCCTGACCCCGCTTCGTCGCCGACGCCGGACTCGGCTGTGACCAGCGCCACACCATGGGTCCGGCCGTGCTCGGCGATCAGATCTGCCACGTCACCGGCGTCCGGCCGCACGGCCACCGTTTCCGCGCCAGCCCGTCGCAATGCCTCGGTGAGCCCGGCCGCCGCTGCCTCCGCCGCCGACGTGGCGGGCCAGACCAGCCATCGGCAGTCGGGCTGTGCATCGCGCGGCTTGTCATCGGGGATCCGCCGCCATTCAACGCGGTACAGGCGCTCTGATATCCGGTCGCGCTTTGCCTCGTCGACGATCAGGTCCTCCGCCGGGGCGAAGCGAACGCCCTTCAGATCCGCGAGCACGCGCCCGTCGCCGTTGAGTACCCGCACGTCGCCGGCGTCCGCGGCGGTCGCGGTCGCGTGCAGCACGGCCTGCTCCGCAGGCGCCTCGAAGGCCTGCACGTCGTCGATGCCTGAGATGACGAACCGCTCCCCGCCGTGCCGAACGGCGCAGGAGGCGAGCAGCCGCACGCCAGCAGCAAGCAGCCCAGCGGGCAGCACAGGGCGGTTCGGGCCGCCGGGTTCCAGCCGCACGGTGGCCAGGCGCTCGCGCCCGCGAGCGTCTTGACACACCTCGATGAGGTCAGGGCCCGCGACGTCGGAAATAGGCTCATCCCCCGGTCCGGTCCCGCCGGCGACCTGCTTGCCGAGGCGGGCGTGCAGGTCGGCGACATCGACCTCAGGCGGTCTGGTCGATCGATCTGCCTTCGCGGCGGCGACCAGTGCCCCGGAGCGACCCGGGGCGCCGCCGGCCGTCAGCCGGAGCGACCAGCCCGCGCCGACCCGGTGGGCGACCAGTTGCGCCCCCGTACCTGAGGCGAGGTCCGCCGCGTCGGTGAGCGGTCCGGCCAGGTCAAACCCGCGCAGCCGGATCGGGCCCGTCCCGAGCAGGTCGCCCCCGGCGGCGCAGAAGAGCTCGGCCGTCCTTGGGGCGGCGACCTGCCTCGCGGCCCGGTCGGCAACGCGAATTGGGTAGTAACGCGTGTCCGGGGCGTCACTTGGGGTCAAGGGCACACCCAGACTGGGGTGGACGCCCGCGCCAGCGTCCGCGTCCGTGACGGGCAATGCGGGCACGTCGATCCAGTGCCTGCGGTGCTGCCAGGGATAGGTGGGCAAAGAGACCAGGCGACCACGTCCGGCGAGCAGCGCGGTCCAGTCCACCGACGAGCCCGTCGCATGTAGTTTGGCCGCGGCCCGCACGAGGCTGTCGATCTGCGGCGCGGCAGCGACGGCGAGTACTGAGGGCCCATCCGGGTACGACTCCGCGAGTTCCGCGGCGGTTGCCCCGAAACCTACATCGAGCATTGACTCAATTCCCGCCGCCGACAGCCGCCGCGCCAGTTCGGGATCCGAGGACTGCGATCCGGTGCTGGACGGCGGGACCCATGCAGCGGGTTTTGCGCCCGCTCGCGTCAGCGAGGCCAGATACAGGTTGGGCGCCGGCTCGACGGAGAACCGCATGTCGTGTTCTCCGGTGGCGGCGAGCATGGCGTCGCGCGGACTCAGCAGGTCGGCCGCGTACGTGGCCGCGATCTCGCCCACCCCGCGTCCCACCAGAGCGTCGGGCACGACCCCGTGGTCTCGCCAGAGTGCGGTCAGCGCGATCTGGGCGGCTACCAGCGCCAACGGATCCCCGCCGCGGTCCAGCAGGGCCGTCCGCACGGAACGGCCGAGCATGGCCTCCGCTTCGGCGTCCAACGCGTCAAGGGCGGCGCGGAACGCCGGCTCCTCGGCGTCGAAGTGGGACCATGGCAGGTCCGCGAGGCTTTCCCCGTAGACAAGGGCGAACCGCGCCGGTTCGCCGACGCGTGCGACACCGAGCTGCACGCCCTCGTCGACCGCTCCGGCACCCGGCTCCGACACAACGCCCAGCCGCTCGAGCAGCTCGGCGCGGCTTTCCCCGACCACGACCAGCCGATGCTCCAGGTGGGCACGGCGAGCGGAGGAATGGCAGACGTCTGACACCGCGCCGCCGTCCAGGGTCTCCAGGTGGGTGCGAAGCCGCTGCGCGGCGCCGTGCAGCGCAGGTTCCGACGCGCCGGAGACCGCGAGCGCGAAGGCGCGTTGCCGGGTCGGCGGCGACTCCGGAGGCTCGGAGGCGGGCGGTCCGGTGAGCACGACATGCGAGTTGGTTCCGGTGAAGCCGAATGCGCTCACTCCGGCGACACGTGGCCGACCTCCGGGTGACTCCGGCCAGGGCGTACGCTGCCCAGCGACCTTGACGGCGATCTTGTCCCAGGCAACCTGGCCGGTGGGCTCCTCGAAGTGGAGATGGGCCGGAATCTCACCATGCCGTAACGCGAGCACCGTCTTGATCAGCCCGGCGACGCCAGCGGCCGCTTCCAGGTGCCCGATGTTGGTCTTGACCGAGCCGACGAGCAACGGGTTGCCTGGTCGGCCGGCGCCCAGCGCCCGGTCGAGCGCGGCGAGTTCGACCGCGTCGCCGAGGCTGGTACCGGTGCCGTGGGCCTCTACGTAGTCGACAGCTTCATTGGCCACTCCGCCCTGAGCCATTGCGGCCTTGATCACTTCCTCCTGCGCCTCCGCGCTCGGAACGGTCAGGCCGCCGCTGGCGCCATTGTGGTTGACGGCGCTGCCCTTGATCACCGCGTAGACGCGGTCGCCGTCCGCAAGCGCACGGGAAAGGGTCTTGAGCACTACGGTCCCCGCGCCCTCACCCCGGCCATAGCCGTCGGCGGCTGCGGCAAAGGTCTTGCACCGGCCGTCCGGCGCCAGCGCACCCGCGGCGGACATCGCCAGGTAGACGGTAGGCGTGACCATCACGTTCGAGCCGCCGGCCAGGGCCACGCCGCACTCACCCGTACGCAGGCTCTGGCAGGCGAGGTGGACGGCTACGAGCGAGGACGAGCACGCCGTGTCGACGGCCAGGCTCGGGCCGCGCACGTCGAGGAAGTAGGAAAGCCGCCCAGCGGTCCCCGAGAAGGAGTTGCCGGTCCCGTAGTAAAGGTCGACGTTGTCCGCGTGCCGAGTCACCAATTCCTGGTAATCGGTGGTGTTCATGCCGACGAACAAGCCCGTCTTCCCGCCGCGCAGCGAGTCGGCGCTGAGCCCGGCGTCCTCCAGCGCCTCCCAGGCGACCTCAAGGAAGAGCCGCTGCTGCGGGTCCATGCTGCGGGCCTCGCGCGCCGACACCCGGAAGAAAGCATTGTCGAACTGGTCGATCCCGTCCAGGAACGCGCCTCTGCGGGTCACCGCGGTGCCCGGCCCCACTTGACCGTCGGCCAGCATCTCCTCCGCGTCCCACCTGGTCTCGGGCACGTCGCGGGTCGCGTCGACCCCGTCGCACAACAGGGTCCAGTACTCGTGGAGGTTGCTCGCTCCGGGCAGGCGGCAACTCATGCCGACGATCGCGATCGGCTCGGGCCGGCCATCTGGCTCACGCAGATCGCGCCGGGTCGCTGTTTCGCCTGCGACCACCGCCGGAGCCTCGGCTTGCGGTTCCTCGGCGGCCTGAGCGGCGGCCGCGGCGACCAGATGGTCCGCCATCCGGTCGATGGTTGGGTGCTCGATGCCGGCGCTCGCCTCGAGCTCAACTCCGAAGTCGGCCTGCAGTCGCTTGATCAGCTCGACGACCGTGAAGGAGTCGAGACCGAGCTCGTAGAAGCCGCGCACGCGGGAGATTCGCTTCGCAGGCTCATGCCCAAGGATCTCGGCGACGGCGGCGCTCACCATATCGGCAGCCTGTGCCCGGCCGACCCGGCCCGGCGCGGGCTGTGCGTGACCGGGCGCGGGCTGTGCCCGGTCCGCCCGGCCCGGCGCGGCCTGTGCCCGGTCCGCCCCGCCCGGCCCCGCGGAAACGGCAGGTTGTGCCGCCGACCCACCCGCGGCCTTCGTACCATGCCTCTCGGCGTCCTCGGCCGCGCCGCCGACCTCGGCCACCAGTCGGCCCTCGTCATCGAAGAGGCGCACTTCGGCGTGCAGCCGGCCGGCGCCGAGACTGCCTCCCTGTCGGCCCCGCTCGACTCCGGCGAGCCAGTAGCTGTCCCCGGCGAGCCGCAGTGGAGGCAGCCCGACATAGCGGCGGCCCGCTCCGTGCACGGCCGTCCAGTTCACCGGGATCCCCACCGGGTACAGCGAGGCGAGGCCGACGGCGAGCGTTTCCGGCGCGGACTTCCCGCGGGCCAGCGAGGAGACGGCGAGGCCGCTACGCTCCCTGTGGGCGAGTGCGGCCCGCAAAGGCCTGGTGAGCGTGGGGTGCGGGCCGATCTCGACGAAGACGGCGTCCTCCTTGGCGAGCAGCCGGTCAACCGCGGGCCAGAACAAGACGGCGTCCCGGACGTTGCGGCCCCAGTAGGCCGCGTCAGTGATCGGTTCTTCTGCCTCAGGATCCACGCTGGACAGCAACGGGAGCGCTGGCACCCCGGGCGTCAGGTCGGCGACGACTTCCTCGAGCTCGTCCCCGTACTTTCGCACGGCAGGGCTGTGGAACGCGTAGTCGACACCGAGAGGCATGCAGGTGGCTCCGGCGCCCTGGAGTCGGGTTACCGCCCACTCCATCGGCTCGGGACCACCGGCGATCACCACCGAGCGGGGCCCGTTCACCGTCGCGACGCACACGTCACCGCCGCGGGACTCCAGCGCCGCACGCACCTCCTCGGCCGGTAGTTCAACCGCCGTCATCCGGCCTGATCCTGTCGCCTGCTGCATCAGCCGACCGCGGTGCACGATGAGCCGGGTCGCGTCGGGCACCCCGATCGCGCCCGCGACGCAGGCCGCGGCGATCTCCCCCATGCTGTGGCCAAGGACGGCGTCCGGGGCCAACCCCCACGAGGTCCACAACCGGGTCAGGGCTAGCTGGAGAGCGAAGACCGTGGGCTGAGCGATCTGCGTCTCCATCAGCCTGCTGCGTTTGGTGCGGCCGATCTCTTCCAGTACCGACCACCCGGCGATCTCGCGGATGAGGCTGTCGCACTCGTCGATCGTCTCGCGCACGAGCGGCTCGGTGCGATATAGCTCCATCCCCATGCCGGGCCACTGCGAACCCTGGCCGGAGAAGACGTGCACGATCCGGGCTGGCCGGCCGAGCGTGTCACCGACGGCGGTACCGTTGCCGGCCTGGCCGGCCAGGTGGGCGTCGATAGCCTCGGCCAGGTCCGCCGCGGTCTGTCCGACCACGGCGAGCCTGTAGTCGTGGTGGGTGCGCCTGACCGAGGCGCTGTACAGCAGGTCGGAGAGTTCGGCCGGGTCGCTGTCCCGGAATCTGTCACGGTAGGCGGCAGCTTGTGAGGCAAGCGCCATCGGCGTCGGGCCGGAGACCACGAGGACGGGAATCGCCGCGCGCGACGCGGTGGGTTCGGCGGCCGTTGGCTCGGTGGCACGTGGCTCGGCGGCCGTTGCTTCGCCCGCAGTTGGTTCGCCCGCAGCTGACCCGCCCGCAGTTGCTTCGCCCGCAGCTGACCCGCCCGCACGTGGCTCGGTGGCGGGCTCCGTCAGGGACGCAGGCGGCGAGGTGAGTACGATGTGCGCGTTGGTCCCGGACAGGCCGAAGGCGTTCACCCCGACGATCCGCGGTACGGGGCCGCGCAGCGGGGTTGGCGCGGTCGGTACCCGTATGCCGGAGTGTTCCCAGTCAACCGCGGTGGTCGGCTCGTTCAGGTGGATCTGCGGGGGTACGATGCCGTAGCGCGCGACGAGAACGCCCTTGAGCAGGCCGAGTATCCCGGCCGCCGAGTCAAGGTGGCCGAAGTTGGCCTTGTGCGAGCCCACAAGTAGCGGACGGTCGGGCTCACGTGCTGAGCCGATCGCCGCTGTCAGGGCGCTGACCTCGAGCGGGTCTCCCAGCGGGGTGCCCGTGCAGTGCGCCTCGACATAGTCGATGTCGGCGGGATCCACCCGGGCGTTGTCCAGCGCCGAACGCAGCAGCATGTGCTGGGCCGCGGCGTTAGGCGCGGTGAGCCCGGCACTGCGGCCGTCGTGATTGACGGCGCTGCCCTTGACGACCGCCCAAATGCGGTCCCTGTCGGCCACGGCGTCGGTGTACCGCTTGAGTACGACGACGGCACAGCCCTCACCGCGCACCACGCCGTCGGCCGCCGTGTCGAATGGGCGGCACACGCCGGTGGGTGACAAGGCGTCGATCTTGCTCATGAAGACGCTGAGTTCGGGTGCCAGCATAAGATTCACGCCGCCGGCGAGCGCCGCGTCGCATTCACCGTTGCGCAGGGACTGGCAGCCGAGGTGAACCGCCATCAGCGAGGAGGAGCAGGCCGTGTTGAGCATGAGGCAGGGCCCATGCAGACCAAAGGTGTAGGCGATGCGGCCGGCACCGAAGCTGAACTCCTTGCCGCTTGCGTAGTACGGGTTGATGCTGCCAACCCCGGCGGTCTTGGCGTGCAGCACGGCGTAGTCCATGGCGAGTACGCCTGTGAAGACCCCCGTCCGGCTGCCTTCCCAGCTCTGCCTGGGAATTCCGCTGTCCTCCATCGCCGCCCATGAGGTCTCGAGCAGCAGGCGCTGCTGCGGATCGAGTTCCCGGGCTTCGCGGGGCGCGATGCCGAAGAAGTCGGCGTCGAACTTGTCCACGTCGTCGAGGAAGGCGCCCTTCGGGCAGTAGGTGGTACCGGGCCGCCGTGGGTCGGGGTGCTGGAACTGCGGGCCCCAGCGGTCCGCCGGGATCTCACCGGTCATGTTGACGCCTTCGAGAAAGACCCGCCAGAGCGCGCCAAGGTCCCTTATGTCCCCGGGGAACCGGCATCCGATCCCGACGATGGCGATGTCATCGGCGATGTCGTCAGCGGCCGTACGCTGCGTGCTGGCCGGCGAAAGCCCGGGGGCTTGTGGCTCGTCCACCACGGCCGCCTTCCTCCTCTTTCCTTCTCGGGGTAAGCGCTACTCCGAGGCGGCAGCTGCCGATTGGCCCGAATCCGCCTTCGAGGCCTCGATGCGACGCCGTTATACCTCACTTGATGATTTCATCGCTTGATGAAGCTTACATATGATAGGTCGCAGGGTCAACGCTGCTCGACCGTCGCTCGCTAGGCGGCATCACGCACCCGGAAGGAGACCGAACCTTGCGCCAGGTCACAGATGCCTTCACGTCGCAGCACGCCGATTTGGAGCGGCCGGCCGCGCACGCGGACCGGCTCAGGCTGTTCTGTCTGCCCCACGCCGGCGGAAACACCGTGCGCTTCTCTGCCTGGTCGCGCTGGCTGCCCCAACAGGTCGAAGTCGTCCCGGTCGACCTCCCCGGCCACGGCAGGAGGCTGCGCGAGTCCTTGCTCACGGCGTGGCCACCTCTCGTGGACGACGTTGCCCGGATCGTAGGCGAGCAGGCCGAAGGGGCCTATGCCGTGTTCGGCCACAGCCTCGGGGCGCTGCTCGGCTACGAGATCTGCCGCGCGCTGCAGTACCGCGGCAGACCACCTGCGCTACTGGTGGCGGCGGCCCGCAACGGTCCGTCCGCAGGGCTGTCCCATCGGCCGATTCATGGCCTTCCCGACGCGGAGTTCCTTTGCCGCCTGCGGCACCTGGGCGGCACCCCAGACGGTGTGCTGGATCAGCCGGACCTGCTCGAGATGTTTCTGCCCGTGCTCCGCGCCGACATGCGGCTCGCCGAGCTCTACGAGCGGGCGCCTGGACCGCCGCTTTATTGCCCGATCGCTGCGTTCGCGGGCCGGCACGACAAGATGACCGACGATGCCGGAATGCGCGCGTGGAAGCGGGAGACCACACAGACCCTTGAACTGGCCTTTATCGACGGCCGGCACTTTTTTCTCGAGAAGCCCGAGTTCACCGAAGCGCTCGCCGCGCGGCTTGGCCGGCTCAGGGTCGCGGGCCGGGCGGGATCGGTGCGATCAGGTCAGCGTCAGGACACGGACTAGACGCGCTCGACGAGGTAGTGCTGGCATGTGTCGGCGATGCAGAAGACGAGCTGCTCAGTCCGGAGCGAGACAATCAGCTCGCTGCGGATGATGTAGCGCATCATGGCGAGCCCGAGCAGCTGCGAGCCGACAAGCGAGGCACGCAACTCGGGCTTGCCGTAACCGAGGGCCCGTGTTACCGGCTGCAGCACCTCGCTGCCGAGGAACTCCCGGATCGCCGTGGCCGCCCGCTCGAAAGCGGTGGCCGACCGCAGCAAGGCCACCAGCTGGGGCTGGATGTCGGGCTTTTCCCAGTAGGTGATGAAGGCGCGAGCAAGCCGCTCGCCGGTACGCTCCGGTGCACCGTCAACCACGACAGGGACAAGATCGGCCACCGAGAAGGCGTCCTGCACCGCGACGGTGAACAGCGCTTCCTTGGAGAGGAAAAAGTGGTGGATCAGTGCGGCGTCGACGGCGGAGGCATGCGCTATCGCGCGCATGGTGGTGCCCTCGAAGCCTTCCGCGCTGAACAGCCTGCGTGCCGCGTCGAGAATCAGATGATGGCTGCTGGTCACGCCGACGCGGCGACCGCTGCGCTTCTTATGGGCGGCCTGCGCCGGACCCTCTGTCATCGTTATACCTCCAGGCCCGACCGCCGGGCTGCGGCCGAGCACCGCATGGCACACAGCCAACATCGGCGCGGGCGGACCACCTAGGCCTCACCCGAATCGTAACCCGGCCGACCCGCCGCGAGCCGCGCAGGGCGGCCGCACGTACGGACGCGAGGCCCGGGCACGCGCGGGCCACGCCTGCCCAGCAGCACGAACACGAGCTGCGGCGCTTGATGACCGGACCGTTCGGCACCCGTTCGAGAACCCACGGGCTCGGGGTTCTCGAAGCGGGCTCTAGAAGATACGGGAGCCCCGCAACCGGCGACCGATCGCCTCTTTGCCGATGGTGAACAGCATGTCCCTGACCATCGGGTCGGCCTCGCGCCTTGCCCACAGGCCCGACTTGGCGATGACCGCCGGCGTCGGGTGCATGAACCGCAGGTCGCGGTTCCCGAAGCCGAACGGCTGGGTCATAAAGTTAGCGCCTGCCAATACCGCCCACAGGTCGTCGGCGGCCTTCCGGGTACTGAGCTGGCCGGCCTGCACGGCATCGCAACGATCCACCATCAGGTCGAACAGCTGTTTCATGCCGTCGTGCACCGGCCAGTCCATGCCCAGGTGAGGTGCCTCTTCCAGATCCCGGAAGTGCTCGTCGTCGCCATCCTTGCGGAACTTGCTGAGGGCCATCTGAAGGCGGAATGTACCGGCATTGTTCGGCCACACCCAGCAACGGAAAACGGCCTTCCACAGGTCGAAGTCGGAGAACGCCGTGTAGGACGCGTTGACGATTTCGTCAACGTAGTCCAAACGCGCTTGCTGGAGCCGCTCCAGGTACTCGAAGCGCTCAGCCGAGAAGTCATCGTCCTTGACGGCACGGATCAGCCGCCAGGCAAGCGCGTTGACGGCGTCGCCGGTGACCGCGAGGCCAAAGGAGAAAAGCGGATCGAGGAAACCCGCGGCGTGTGCCAGCAGGCACCACCGGTCGCCAACCAACTGCTTGGAGGAGTACTGCACGCGATCTGTGGAGACCCACTCGCGGACGGGGACGCCGCCGGCGTACTGCCGCTCGACGTCGGGAAATCGCGACGCCATGGACATGAAGTCCTCCATCGGCGTCAGCGAGGGATCCCGGGGATAGAGCCGCGGGTCGAGGGTCAGCCCCACCGATTGGATCGGGTTCTGCGAGAGCGGAGTGTTATTGAAGGCGATGTACCAGAACCAGCCCCGCTCGAAGATGTGGTGGACGGTCCCCTGGTTCCACGGGACGGGCGGCCTGTCGGCCTTCGAACGCTGCCAGAGCTCGTCGGTGTGGGTAAGCCCGATCATGTGAGTGAACATGGAACGGGACTGGTGCTTGAATCGGGTCGGCTGCTCCCGCAGGTTGAACTTCTCCGCGAGCGGTGAACGATAGCCGCCCGCGTCGACCACGTACCTGGAGCGGTATTCGTCGCCGTTTTCGCCCTGGATGGTCACACCCGAGCCATCGATGTCAACGGCGGCTATCCGAAAGTTCTGCCGGGCCCTCGCGCCGTACTGCAAGGCGAGGTGGAAGACGTAGCTGTCACTGTCCTGGCGGTACAGATGGTGGGCTTCCGCCAGCAGGTCCGGCGTGTGGAACTCGTTGACCTCCTGGGGGTTTTGCGGCTTGCCCTCCTCGTGCCGCAGGAAACCGAAGTGGATCTTGGTCCCGAACTTGGGGCCTATGACCTTGGTGCAGTCAGCCAACGTGCACAGGTTCTTCAGCTCAGGGATCCCGTAGCGGTCGGCGATCGTGCGCTGAGTGACATTGGTGTAGGGGATCGTCGCCTCACCTACCGCGAATCGCGGGTGGGTCGCGCTGTCGAGGAGCAGCACGCTGACCCCGTTCCTGGCCAGCGCCGCCGCGAGCGTCGAGCCGCCCAGGCCCGAGCCGATGATGGTGACGTCGAACTGGTTGCCGTTGGCGGTTCGACTCATGTTCTCGTTCCCATCCTGCATGTGTCGGGACATCTCGGGACATCTCGGGACATCAGAGCCTCCGGCGCGGGGTGACCGGCGATCACCCCTGCGCCGGATCAACTGCGGAAGGTTGCCGGAGTTGAATCCATCAAGTGTTGAACTCAACGATCAGGGACTCTAGTCGCTTTCGAACTGGACGTCAACGTACCTCGCCCGGAGTGAACCTCGTCTTCTTGTCGTCGAGGGAGGGTAACCTTGACAGGGATATCATCTTATGTAGATTTCTTCATACGAGGAAGAACAGCAGGGAAGCAGCGATGCCTGACCATACGAATGGATTGCCGACGCCTCCGACGGGAGCCCGGCAGGACCGCCGTGAGCTGGTCCAGGCCCTGCGGATGATCGAACGGCTGAAGAAGGCCGTGGCCGCGGGCGGCCGACCGTCCGCGGCCGACGAGCCGGTGGCGGTGATTGGCCTGGGCTGCCGCCTTCCTGGTGGTGCGCACGATCCCGACTCGTTCTGGCGGATGTTGTGCGATGGGGTCGACGCGACAGGCGAGTTTCCCGCGTCCCGTGCCGATGCCACAGCGCTCTACGACGCGGATCCGGATG
>WNGF01001469.1_pt1 | contig 34628 bp, 33 predicted proteins | sample 5400641 | NCBI WGS metagenome assembly WNGF01 (sample SAMN13153371, study PRJNA577476) | soil metagenome | isolation source: 80 cm soil or saprolite under grassland replicate 2 | place: USA:California | collected 2016-06-15 | reverse complement strand
CGACTTCATCGATCTCCTGCGGCATGGAATCGATCTCGATGCGAAGACGCGATGCGCCCTCATCGATGAGGTCGATCGCCTTGTCGGGCAGGAAACGGTCGCCGATGTAGCGGTTGGAGAGTGTGGCGGCGGCGACGATTGCGCCGTCGGTAATGCGAACTCCGTGATGCACTTCATAACGTTCTTTGAGACCGCGAAGGATCGCGATAGTGCTCTCGACGCTTGGCTCGCCGACGAAGACGGGCTGGAACCGGCGCTCCAACGCAGCGTCCTTCTCGACATGCTTGCGGTATTCATCGAGCGTCGTTGCGCCGACGACGCGCAGCTCGCCACGCGAGAGCATCGGCTTGAGCATGTTGCCCGCGTCCATCGACCCTTCTGCTCTGCCGGCCCCAACGAGGTTGTGCAGCTCGTCGATGAAAATCACGAACTGCCCTTCACCTTCGGTGATCTCCTTGAGGACTGCCTTCAATCTCTCCTCGAACTCGCCGCGGAACTTCGCGCCGGCGATGAGCGCGCCAAGGTCGAGAGCAAGAAGGCGTTTGTTCTTCAGGCTCTCGGGGACGTCACCATTCGTAATTCGCTGTGCCAACCCTTCGGCGATTGCCGTCTTTCCGACACCAGGCTCACCGATCAGCACCGGATTGTTTTTTGTGCGGCGCGAAAGCACCTGGATGACGCGTCGAATTTCCTCGTCACGTCCGATCACCGGGTCGAGCTTGCCGCGGCGTGCGGCGTCGGTGAGGTCACGCGTGTATCGCTGAAGTGCCTGATACTGGTTCTCCGGCGTTTGGTCGGACACACGGTGCGAGCCGCGCACGGCGGAGAGCGCCTCGAGAATGTCTTCGCGAGTTGCGCCGACGGCGTTGAGCAAAGTCCTGCTTTCAGCGCCCTTTACATCGGACAGAGCGAGCAAGAGGTGCTCGGTCGAGATGAATTCATCGCCGAGCTTCTTCGCTTCGTCCTCCGCTCGATCGAACACCTGGTTGAGCTCGCGCGAAAGATTCGGCTGAGCCCCAGTCTGCTTCGGATACCGCGCAGCCTCCCGCTCGGCCCCCTCTCTGAGGGCGGTGACGCTGACGCCAAGCTTCTGGAGGACGGGGACGACAATGCCTTCGTCCTGCGCGAGAAGGGCGAGCAGCAGATGGAGGTCGTACACGACCGGATTGCCGGCGCGACGCGCGGCATTTATCGCTTCGTTGAGAGCCTCGGCGGATTTTACGGTGAGGCGATCGGGATTGATCATGGCTATGGGGCGTGCAATGTGAGTGCCCGACGCACCTGCCATCGCGGCATGGAAAAAAGAAGCGCGCCCTCGCAGGAGGGCGCGCCCGAACTTCTCAAGCTCGTGACAATAGTCTACTTCGACACGAGCATCTTCTTCACTACCGCCTTACCATCGACGTCGAGACGGAAGAGATATACTCCGGGCGCAACGTCCTGCCCTGTCCTGAGATCCTTCTTGTCCCAGTACGCGATGTACTGGCTGCACGTCAACATCAAACGGTCGATCGCTTCTCCCCCAGCAACGTTCCCCGTTCCGCCTTGCAGAACCGGCACAGCAACGGGCTGCGCCAAAACATTGTAGATCCGCAAGCTAACGCGGTACAACCGGTTCGAGTCCGAACACCCCGGCGCATCGCCGATGGTGAACGGGATTCGCGTCTCCGAGAGAACCGGGTTCGGATAATTCTGACCCAGCTCCAGCCCGGCACCCTGCGCTCTGCCGGGTTGGGGTGAACTTCCCTGCGCCGTCAGATGGCCTGGCATGAACGCGCTGAGGGCAAGCACCAGTAGTGCCCCCCACAGCTGTTTCATTGTGTTACGTCTCCACTGCTGACAAAGGAAGTGTTAGAAGAATTCTCCTGTAACGGGTTTACGGGTGTTCGTTTGGCGAAGTTACGGACGGTCTCAAATCGTGTCAAGCGAAATCCAAGTCAGTCATGCAATTACGGCTCTCAGCCGCCTCCTGGACGGGCTCGCTCCGGAAGAATTCTCCTTCCGTTCGCGCTCCGCTCCGTGACTCCGGTCCGATCGCAAAACTCGAGAAAAGGGATCAGATACTTTCGTGATACCCCCAGCACATCTCTCAACTCACTCGGTGGATACGAACGTTTCGGATCTAGTGTACCCCTCAACCGGGCGATCAGGTCCGCCACCGCACCCTTCGAGTAGTATCTCTCGTCGGACACTCGCACCACTTCACCCGATCTCGCTAGCAACCGAAGGAGTGCCGGTACATCGGACCCCATTCGGAGCTCCAGCTCCGACACGCTCGGCGGATCGCTCGCTGCAGCGCAAATCTCATGCAGCATCGCGTCCCGTTGCCGTAACTGTCGCTCAGACAACTTCGCTGACCAACCGGCCGGCTTCACGTTCGCTCCGTCGAGCTCGAGACGCTCCGCGGAGATCAAACGGAGCAGCGCACGGTCGATGACCGCCGCCGGCGCGCGCAGCTCCGCTCTTAACGTCTGCAATTGGACACCGGCCTCCAGCGGAGAGTTTGCAACTGAATCGTGAACGGCCTGTTCGAGGCGCACAGCCAACGTGTCGAGGCTTCCGCGACCGACGACTCTTCCCTCGATCGTTTCTGCACCGGCGGCAGCAACAAGATCCGCCGATTGGCGCGGACCGACGCCGAGACGAATCGGCAGAATCGATTCGTCGATGCCGTCCCCGCCGGCGCAATCGAGCGCGACGAGCAGGAGGGTTCCCGCATCCGGAGTCACGCTCGCGTCGAAGTGCCGGGACGCCTTCGCGGCGGGAAAAGGGTCGACGACCGTTCCGCCGCCGATCGTCGCAGCCGGCGACGGGCGTCGAAGAACGAACTTGTCACCCGCACGCGCGACCACTGGCTCCGCGAGGACAACCTGAGCGATGAAGTGTGAGCCGGCCGCGACGGCAGTGCCCGCATCGAACGAGAGCCGTGCCCCAACGTCCGACGTCGCAAGATGAAATCGAAGTCGCGTGCGCGGAGTTAGCGGAGGAGCGTCTCGTCCGAGTTGGACGCGAGCGAGCAGCCGTGCCGTCGGTGTCCATACCGACGAATCCAGGAGAACCATCCCCCGCTGCATTTCAGCGACGTCACAGTTGGCGAGCGCAATCGCCGCACGCTCACCGGGGGTGGCCTCATCCACCGGACGGCCGTGCGTCTGAATTCCGCGAACACGGAGTGCCCTTCCACCGGGATGTGCGAAGACCGTCGCGTCTCTCCGGATCGTGCCCGTCCAGATCGTGCCTGTTACAACGGTTCCCGTACCGCGCACGGTGAAGGCACGATCAACAGGCATGCGAAAGAGATCGTCGCGAGATCTCGCTCTGCGTCGGTTGGATAGCGCGGACGCGAGCGCAGCTCGAAGCTCGGTGATTCCCTGTCCGGTCACCACCGAGACGGGAACGATGGCGACGGCAGCGATGCGCGATGCATCGAGGAGTCCCGCTACGTCTTCGCGAACGAGTGCCATCCAGTCTTCCTCGACGAGATCCGCTTTCGTGATTGCCGCGACAATGTTCGTCACACCCAGCAGGGACAGGATTTCCACGTGTTCGTGCGTTTGCGGCATCACTCCCTCGTCCGCCGCCACGACCAGGAGCGCTGCGTCGATGCCGGTCGCGCCCGCAAGCATGGTGCGGACGAATGCTTCATGCCCTGGTACATCTACGACACCGACGGTTCCAATCCCTTCGAGCTCGAGAGGAGCGAAGCCGAGGTCGATTGTGATCCCGCGTTTCTTCTCTTCAGGGAGACGGTCGGTGTCCACGCCAGTAAGAGCTTTCACGAGAGCGGTCTTGCCGTGATCGATGTGGCCAGCCGTTCCAAGAATCACGCCGCGCTCCAGCTCCCCTGTTCCCAGATTCGGTATGCGCGGAGCTCCCGGTCGCTCCCGAGGTGCTCCTGGAAGAATTCACGCAGGAGTCGCTGGTGTGCGCGGGCGTCGAGCGGGGCGAGGGGTGAAGCGCGGGCGCCCTGCGTCCACGCTCTCACCGCATCGCGAGCTGCCGGAGGAATGGTTCGCAAGCCGCCGGTGACCGACGCACAGCGGGCGCAGAGCGCTCCGCCGGCGGTATGCGAGAAAGCGACTGTTGCGTCGTCTTCGAGCTCGGCGTGACATGACGCGCATGTATCCAACGACGGCGTGTAACCGAGCTCGGCGATTATGAGCCACGCTCCGGCGATTGCCGCATCGAGCGTGGCGTCGGAAGACGCCGATACGATCTCGTCGAGAGTATGCTCAACTGCATCGAACAACCCGCCGGAGCTTTCTTCCGCCGGAAAGCGGAGGACAAGCTCGGAGATCATGGACGCTGCAGTGAACCGACCAACATCGGCTCCAATCGCCGGACGTGCGCGGACCACGTCCAGAGACGCGAGCGTCTGTAGCTCGCGGTTTGGGCGAATATCAATCTCGGCTACCCCCTGACAGAACAAGTCCATCGCGCTGCCGAACCGTTTTCGGGATCGCCGTGCTCCGCGCGCCAGCACCGACTGGACACCGGCTTCCCGCGTCAACAGCCGAACGATGCACGACGTCTCCAGGTAATCGAATGAATGGAGAACGATCGCGTCGGTGAGCAGTGAGGGCATGATTGAATTTACAAAGCACCCTCGAAGCGCGCGCCGAGGAGAATCACGCGACGAGCAGTTGGATAATGCAGGACCTCCTGATAGCTGCGATCGAGCAGATTCTCGGACCGCAGCGTGAGAGCAAGGCTGCTCCTGGGGGTTCTGTAGGCAGTGATTGTTGCCGCACCGTCCACCCGAGTGTAAGCCGGCAATGTCGCGGTTGGTGCGGGAAACTTGTTGAAGTCGAGATCGGGGCGCTTGCCGACATAAGTTGCACTCAACGAGAAGGCCGCCAGCGACGAACGACTATGTGTAACCGTCGCGGCAGCGGAATGCGACGGACGTCTGATCAGCGCGTCACCGACGTGCAGGCTGCCGGAATAGTCTGGCGAGAGACGCGATACGTGCGGCGTCGCCACTGTGTAACTGGCGTCGAGGGTCAACGCGTCGGACCCTCGTGCTGTAAGCGTGACCTCGTAGCCATTGGACTGCGCGGCGGCAAGATTGGAATAACTGCCTTTGAATGTCGGCGGCCCGCCGGAAGAGAACTGGATGAGGTCGTTGAATCGCTGATTGAAATAGGTGGCAGACAACAATGCTGCGCCGTTGGCGAGCCTCCGGTCCAATCCAATCTCCCATGTTCGCGCGCTTTCGGGGCGAAGTTCGGGGCTGCCGATCGTGAAGAGAGTGGGGCGAAGCTGATTGAAAGCCGGAGCATTGAATGCCGTACTGAGCGAGGCGCGAGCGCTGAGCCCGGTGACAAGATCGGTCTTCGCACCAACGCGGTATGTCGCGTGATTTCCAAAATCGGAGTTATCGTCGACGCGCGCAGCGACGGTATAGCTTGCGCTGGAGTTTGGAGCGCCGAGCAACTCTAGGAACGCAGCACGCACGTCACGGTCGGCGGAGAACCTCGAGACTATTGTTTGAGCGCCGGCCACAGGTCCCTGACTTTGGGCAGACGACTCATGCTCCCGTTCGACTTCGGCTCCGGCAGTTGCGCGGAGAAGTGGAAGCGTCCACACCGCGCGCGCGCCCAGACTGCGCCTGCGCGAGTACGACGACAGCGCTGAATGCTGTCGTTGCTGAGAACCGAATGGAATCGCGATATCCTCGGTCAGGTCCCATACCTCGTTGTTGCCGGCGGTCAGCCGTCCATCGACGTTCGCGCCTAACGGGATTGTGCCGTCAGCACCCGTTGTAAGTCGATGCTGTACGCGATAGGAGTTGGAATCCACCGGAGCGCCAGTGAAGTCCGTCGGATAATGGAATTCGGCGGTGGTGTATCGCGCGGCTGCGGAGGCGCTGCCTCGGCCTGCTGGTGAAAAGGAAAGCGAGCTGCTGAGAGTGCCGTTGAGATACTGGTTGTTGAACGGCAGCAATCCGTCGGTGAAGTGGTGTGAGCCAGAAATGGAATAGGAAGTGGCGGCCTTGGATCCCGAAATGCCGAGCGATGCTTCTCGCGTCCCGTATGTCCCGGCGCGGGCTTCGGCGGCGACACGCGCCGCGCCCGAGCCTCGCCGTGTGAAAATCTGAACGGTCCCCGTGACAGCGTCGGCTCCGTGCACAACACTCGCCGGACCGCGGACGATCTCGATGCGGTCGATGTTGTCCGTTGTGAGATGACTGTAGTCGAAGAACCCGCCAGAGGCATTCACTGCGACGCCGTCCACGAGGACCCGTGTATACCGGCTCTCGCCGCCGCGAAGGAAAAGCGTCGTGACAGATCCGAACGAGCCGTTCTGAACGACCGCTGCTCCGGGCACCAGCCGAAGTGCATCCGAGAGTCGAGTTATTCCCCGCTCACGCAGCTCCTTGCCGGTGATCACCGTCACCTGTTGAGTGAGCGACGAGCGCGCAACCGGCGTTTGGGTGGCGGAAATTACCACCGGATCGAGAATCGTCGTGTCGCGCTCCTGCGCACCTGCGGCGAGGCCGGTCCACATCGTGAGCGAGATAATGAGGGCTTCTCCCAGAGTATTCAGTTTCATGGTCGGGGTACCTGTGCTGAATCCGGCGGAATGTTGGAGGATGGCGCGGGCCGCCGAAGTGGAATGAGCGAAGGCGCGCCGGTAGCGGGATCGCGGGCAATGACAACGGGCCAGCCGTACACCTGCTCGAGCAATGAGGCTTGCATGACGTCCGATGGGGATCCCTGAGCCGCCACCCTGCCGTGATCGAGGATGACGATGGTTTGGGCAAAGCGGGCGAGCAGATTCAACTGATGGCTCACGACCATCACTGCGAGTCCGTCGCCCGCTAGCGAGTGAAGCAGCTCGAACAACGACATCTCGTGCGCCAGGTCGAGAAAGGTTGTAGGCTCGTCCAGCACGAGCGCGATTCCCTCCTGCGCGAGAGCACGAGCGATCCGAACCCGCTGCCACTCTCCTCCGGACAGCTCGTCGGTTCTCCGAGCGGCGAGCTCCGATACGCCTGCCCGCTCGAGTGCGCGGTCGACCGCGATCTGGTCGGACCTTCCCGCGCTTTCCCAGAGACCCAGTCGGGGATAGCGACCGAGCGATACGTACTCTCGCACCGTTGTTGGAAAGGCAGCCTCCTCACGCTGCGGAGCTACCGCCATGCGACGCGCGAGCTCTCGCTGGGTGAGCGTGGCTATGGAGTCACTAGCGACTTCGATGGAGCCTCTCTCGAGACGCTGGCGTCGAATCAGCGCGCGAACGAGAGTGGATTTTCCGCTGCCGTTCGGGCCAGCTACACCGGTAACCTCTCCGCTCCTCACCTCGAATGAGACGCCGTCGAGCGCGCGCACCGACGCGCGGGGGTAACGCACCGCGACTTCGTTGAATCGAATCACGTCGCCCGTCTCAGCTGGGAAAGGAAAAACGGAACGCCCAGCACAGCGGTTACCGCCCCGAGCGGCAGCTCGGCGGGGGGACGGAGGGTACGCGCAGCGAGATCGGCTGCGACAACGAGCGACGCGCCGACGAGGGCAGCGCCGGTGAGAAGCGCGCGATGCTGCCGGATTCCTCCGGCGCGAACGATGTGCGGAACGATCAGTCCGACAAATCCGACCAGACCGGCAGCGGCGACTGTTGCCCCCGCGAGCATGGCGCTGACGAGAAACACCGCGCGCCCGGACCGATCCACGTTCACACCGAGGGCCGCCGCCGGTTCCTCACCGAGCGACAGGACGTCGATGTCGCGGGCAAGAGCGAGCAATGCAGCGCCTCCAATGACTATCGCCGCCGTGAGCGCAGCCACGGCGGGCCAGGTTGCGTCGCCAGCAGAGCCCATCATCCACCACAGCGCTCCGCGAATTGTATTTGCCGGAGCGTTTGCCAACGCGATCATGATCACCGCATTGGCGAACGCACCGATTACAACACCAGCCATCAGCAGCGTTCGTGGGTCGCCACGACTTCCGCGCCCAGCGGCGCGCGCCACGACAAGAGCCAGGAGAACTGCGAGCGTAGCACCAACGAAGGCCGCTAATGCAACTCCAACCGCCGCCGTAATGCCGAATGCCAGTGCGGCAACCGCTCCGACCGCAGCACCTCCGGACACACCCAGCAAATACGGCTCGGCAAGACCGTTGCGAAGGCTTCCCTGAAGGGCGCCCCCGCTCATGCCGAGTCCCGCGCCAACCAGGGCAGCGAGAGCGACTCTCGGAAGACGAAGATTTCTCACGATTGCGACGACCGACTGCTCGCCGTTACCCAGTACGGCGCGAAGAACATCGCGGGCGCCAATGGGAATCGGTCCAGTGCTCACCGCGAGAATGCAAAGCGACACGAAGACGACGACGGCGACCAGCCAGTGCCAGCCCTTGTGTGTCATCAGCGAATCGCGTCTGGATGGAGCGCCCTTGCCAGCGCCACTGCAGCTTCGCCCAGGCGTACCGCCGGTCTTCCGACGACCGCGGTGTCGACGACGAGCAGGTGGCCAGCTTTCACAGCCGGCGCTTCGCTCCACCTTTTGTCTTCACGGATCTTCGCCGCGCCAAGCGGACCGGTGACGATGTAGTCTGGGTTTCGCTTCAGCACATCCTCGATCGAGACAGGCGGAGAGGGAGCATTCACATCACCGTAAATGTTGCGGCCGCCGGCGATGTTGATCAGCTCGTTCATGTAGCTGCCCTTTCCGATTGTGATTAGCGGCGCATCCCAGATGTGCCAGAAGACAGTTGGCCGCCGCAGCCCGCGGGTAGCAGTGCGAACGCTGTCGAGCGTGCGCAGGACGGAATCAGCAACGGTCGCCGCGCGCGCGGAGTCGCCGATAACGCGCCCGAGAATGCGCGCCGCGCGCTCGAAATCGCGGATGAGGTCAATCTTGAGAGAGACCGTGTTGACGCCGGCCTTGCGGAACTGCTGCGCCGCCGCGCGATTGTCCGCGCTGGCGTAAAGAACTACCAGATCCGGTTTGACTCCGAGTACCGCCTCCACGTTGGGTCGTATTCCCGTTCCAAGATCGGGTACGAGGCGAGCCGAGTCAGGATAGAAATCCCAGTGAGTGCGACCGACGAGTCGCCTCCCTGCTCCCATGGCGAACAGCATCTCTGTCGTCGCCGGATTAAGGGAGACGATGCGCTCGGGCGAAGCTCCGATTCGCACGCTGTCGCCGAAATCATCGGCCAGTTGGCTGGCTGAGGGTCGCGCCGGACGATTGCACGCGACGACCAATGCCAATGCAGCGAGAACGACACGCGGAAAAAGCAAAGCGGGCATCCTCCACGAGGGAGAAAGCCCGCAACGTCAACGCGCCGGTGTACGACGCCTCGATCGCCACCAGCCCCTCCCCCGAGGTTCTGATTCTGTGGCGCGAGCGGAAGTCGTCTCCTGGCTTCGGGCCGCGTCGCTCTCCTTCCCGGCCTTCCGGCCAGTGGTACCACGAGCGCGCGTTAATGCCCGATACAGTGGCGGGGCCGCGCCGGCATCTCACCGGCTTCCGTGGCTCCCTCTCGCGATCGGTTGTAAGTCGAAGCTACCCCCGCCTGAGAGCGAGAGCAAGCGCCGCTATCATTGCTCCGCCAATGAGGATCGTGACGCCGACCAGATAGCCCGAGGCAAGGCTCGTTCGAGGCGCGGTTGCCGGAAGGCTGATGATCGAAACGGCATTCGCAGGAACGTCGACACCGAGAAATCGGCGGAATGTGCGATTGGAAAGAGAGACCGGATTTGTCTCCTTGAGGCGGGCGCCACTCGCCGTTCCCTTTTCCTCCTCGATGAGAACTTCGAGTATTTGCGTCGGCGTCGTGACCGGAACACGTAGCGGAAAGCGCGACGCAGACATTGTGTAGGTGAAAACGAGCTGCTTGAGTCCCGGCGCTATCGGAGCGAACACCCGCACGCGACCGTTGCCGCCAGCGACTGCTGAAGCCGGAATGTCGCCCTGCGTCACCTGGAACGACGTGGCACCGGTTGGAACAACGGTACTCCACGACGGCTCTTCGGGACGATCAGTTGGAACGACTCTAGTTCGCGAGCTGTCATTGGCGAGCTCGTAGACTTCGGTGATCGATCGAACCGCGTTCGCGTCCACGGCCGACACGATGACGTGATGGCCGCGCACGCTGATTGGTATGGGCTTGGATGTCGTGTCGAAGACGGCGATCTCCGCCGCCTCACCCCGTACGCGCGGCGCGGTGAATGGAGAAGTGAAATACGCGATGCCGCCGTAAGATGCTGAAGCAAAGTAGAGTGCTGACTCGTCGCCGGATCGCCGGTAGGTAAAGGCATACCGCCCCGCTGCATCAGCGCGAATTGAATCCATCGGCGCGGCGCGGTCGCTGCCGACGCGATGGAGGGTCACCCAGATCCGCGGCACCGGAACCATTTCGCGTGTGCCTGGCCTGACGACCTGCCCTTCGACGTGTTGATCGAGCAGTGTGGCGGGATCGGGTGCGCTTCCGGTTTGCCCTCTGGCACCAGCAGCAAACGCCAGCGCCACGAATCCCGTCAGAAGTCTAGATGTTGAACTTCCCAAGATCCTCGGGTCGGAGGTTCTCGAGGTACTTCTGCAGCTCGGCAGCAGTCATCTCGTCGGACGGCTGCTCGGCAGGGGTTGCGAACGACTCGGATTCCTCGGACGCGTCCTCGAACAGGATCGAGGTCAGCAGCGCATCCTGAGCAAAGATTGGTGCCGAGAAACGGAGCGCGATGGCGATACTGTCCGACGGCCGGGCATCGATCTGAACGGTACGATCGTCGCGACGGATGTGAAGCTCGGCGAAGTAGGTGCGGTTCTCGACCTTTGTGATCTGTATCCGCCGAAGAGTTCCGCCCAATCCGGTGATGAGGTTCTTGCAGAGGTCGTGGGTGAGCGGACGTTCGCGTCTGAGCTTGCTCATCTCGATGACGATCGATTCGGCTTCAGGCTGTCCGATCCAGATCGGCAGGAGGCGCTCCCCGCCTTTTTCCCTTAGGATGACGACGTAGGAGTTGTTGGTCCGGTCGAGACCCAGGCGCATCACTTCGACTTCTACCAGATCCATGATTGGAATGTAACCTCCGTTCAAGAGCCGTTGAAGAAGCCGACAACCGTGGGAAGATTACGCGCGCGAGGCTTTCTGCAGCGCTTTCACGCGGTCGAGACGTTCCCAGCTGAATTGAGTGCGGGCATCCTTTCCAGAGCCCATCTTCTTTGCTTCGCGTCCGAAATGCCCGTACGCAGCCGTCGCCTCGTAGATCGGCTTACGCAGGTCGAGGTCCTTCATGATCCCGCGGGGCGTGAGATCGAACACCGTTTCAACGGCGCGGAGAATCGCCGACTCAGGGACGGTATTCGTTCCGAACGTGTCCACCATCACTGACACCGGCTTCGCCACACCAATGGCGTAAGCGAGCTGCACCTCACACCGGCGCGCGAGCTTTGCGGCGACGATGTTCTTTGCCACCCATCTCGCGGCGTAGCATGCGCTGCGATCCACCTTCGAAGGATCCTTGCCGCTGAACGCGCCGCCGCCGTGGCGTCCCATTCCACCATAGGTATCGACGATGATCTTGCGGCCCGTGAGACCGGCGTCTCCCTGCGGCCCCCCGACAACGAACCGGCCGGTGGGATTGATGTGGTACTTGATCCCCTTGGATCGGAGCTCCTTCGGAATCATCGGCTCGATCACCTCGGAGATCACCGCTTCGTGCAGCTTCTTGTTGGAGATTCCGTCATCGTGCTGCGTCGAAACGACGACTGTGTCGACCGCAACCGGCAGGGAGCCCTCGTAAAGCACGGTTACCTGAGATTTGCCGTCTGGTCTCAGCCAATTTCCACCGCCGTTCCTCCGGCACTCGGCAAGCTGACGAGTGAGGCGGTGGGCGAGGATGATCGGCATCGGCATCAGCTCTTCGGTCTCATCCGAAGCATAGCCGAACATCATTCCCTGATCTCCCGCACCGCCGGTGTCGACGCCCTGGCTGATATCGGGTGACTGCCGGCCGATCGTGCTGATCACCGCGCAGGTCTTGGAATCGAAGCCGTAACTCGCGTCGGTGTAGCCAATACGCTCGATGGTGCGACGCACGATGTCGGCAACCGGGACGTAAGTCGTCGTCGTTATCTCGCCGGCGACGCATGCGAGACCGGTGGTAACGAGCGTCTCGCAGGCAACGCGTGCAACGGGATCGTCCGCGAGAATTGCGTCGAGAATCGCGTCCGAGATCTGGTCAGCTACCTTGTCGGGGTGTCCCTCGGTAACTGACTCAGAAGTGAACAAGTGTCGGTCCAGCACGATATCCCTCAGGGATTGGGACGAGGAGGAGGCGGACTAGCGGCGCGCCGTACGATTCGCTCCGCCATTGGTCTCAAGGTCCGCCCTGGCCCTCAAACGTATTTCCGTCGACGTAGCCGGGCAACCCGTCGCGAAGGAAAGCTGCATCTCCAAAAGCGGCGAGCAACCGGCGACGCAGCTCTCCTTCGGCTTCGCGTGCCGTTCCTGTCGCGAGCGCCGCCATCGCTGCTTCGCTCGCAACCCGAGCGCTCACTCCTCGCACTATGCGCTTCACCAGGGGAACGGATCGGGCCGCGACACTGAGCTCGTGAACACCGAGCCCGATCAGGGCGAACGCCATCAGCGGCTGTGACGCCATCTCACCGCACACGGCGACCTCGAGGCCATACTCGGCGCCGACCTCCACAGTGCGTCGGATCAATCTGAGGACGGCCGGATGCAGCGGTGTGAACCGGGACGCGAGATTGGCGTTGCCGCGATCCACTGCGAGCGTGTACTGCACGAGATCGTTGGTGCCGATACTGAAGAATGCGACGTCGTTCGCGAGCGTGTCCGCCGCGAGCGCGGCAGCCGGTGTCTCGACCATTACGCCGAGCGGAAGATCGTGACGGTACTCGACTCCGCGCTCATCGAGCTCACGTGCCGCTTCTTCCAGCAGCCGCCGGGCTTGTCGCACTTCATCGACCGTGACGATGAGCGGCAGCATGATCCTGACGTCGCCGTGCATCGCCGCCCGCAGGAGTGCCCTCAACTGGGTCTTGAAAAGATCGGACCGGTCGAGACACATGCGGATCGCGCGCCATCCAAGGAACGGATTCGCTTCTGTCGGATAACCGCCAACTGGCAGCTTGTCCCCGCCGATGTCGAAGGTCCGGATGACGATCGGATGCTTGTCGAAAGCGCCTACCACACGAGAGTACGCGCGATACTGCTCTTCCTCATCGGGCATCGTCGCGCGTCCCACGACGAGGAACTCTGTGCGCATGAGACCAACCCCTTCAGCCCCGGAATGCGCCGCCTGCTCCGCCTCTTCCGGAAGATCCACGTTCGCCCTGAGCGTGATCCGCACTCCGTCGAGGGTGACGGGCTCCGCTCCGACCAGGTGCTGAAGCTCGATCGTATCCGCGGCTTCGCGGGCCGCCCGATCGGTGTAGGCGGCCACGAGCGCCGGCGTAGGATCGGCAATGAGGACACCTGACGATCCATCGAGTATCACCTCCTCCCCGGATCGCAGGCGCGTCGTCGCATCACGCAGCCCGACAACGGCGGGAAGTCCGAGGGACCGCGCGAGAATCGCCACGTGTGACGTTCGCGTTCCCGCGTCGGTTGCGATCGCCGAGATCGTTTCGCGGTCGAGCTGGACAGTCAGGCTCGGAGTGAGGTCGTGTGTCACAAGGATCGCATTGGATCCTTTGGGAAGATCGACGGGGTCGTGGTCAGCGAGTCCGAGGAGAATCGAAAGCACGCGAATGTGAACGTCGGTGAGGTCGCCGACGCGCTCGCGCACCATTGCTTGCGAATGATGCGCGAAGTGCTGGCGCCACTCGATCAGAACGAGATCGAATGCCTTTTCGGCGCTGATGTTCTGTCGAATGAGCGCCTCCACACTCTCGATCAGCTCGAGGTCGGAGAGCATCGATATCTGAACGTCGAAGATCGCCGCTTCTTCCGGGCCTGCGTGTCTCTCGGCTCGCGCTTTCACCTGCTCGAGACGTCTGCGCGCGGTTGCGATCGCGGCGTGGAGTCGTTCGATCTCTGCCGGTACGTCCTCGTCGGAAATCACCCGGTGCGGGACGTCGGGAACTTCCCAGAGAAGGAGATGCACGGGACCGATCACGATCCCCGGCGAAGCGGGCATCCCGACGAGGCGGCCGTCGCCGCCATCGCGAAGTGGCGTCATGATTCGCCGAACTTGGCAGCGACCAGCGTTGCGAGCGCGTCGACCGCGGGCTCGGCGTCTTCGCCGTCCGCGCGGATCACGACCGTCGACCCGTACTCCGCAGCGAGCATCATTACTCCCATGATGCTCTTTCCATTAACCTCGAGGTCGTCACGGATCAGCGTTATGTGGCTCTTGAACCGCGACGCCGTTTTTACAATCTCGGCTGCTGGCCGCGCATGAAGCCCGAGCTTGTTGGCGATCGTCACGCTGCGTTCGGGCATCAGACGAGCACCGAGTAGAGAACGAAAAGCGCGAGGACCACGAGGGCGAGACGCCATCCCTCGACGCGCTCCCCGAAGCGGGCGAGCAGAATTCCGCCGATGATCGCCACGAGAATCATCTCCGCGACGAGCAGCCGACCGGGTCCAACGAATCTGCGCGAGGCGAGCGGAATCGAGATCCCGGCGAGCAACGCCGCCGCAGCGCCGAGATATTGAGGTCCACGCCGGAGAAGGGGGTGTGCGAGGCAATCGGCGACGCGCAAGCCGCGTCCAAATCCGACGCGCAGCCCCCACCACCGCAGCCATAGATGCCCGAGGTTGTAGAGGAGGAGAAAGATACCGACGACAATAAGCGGCCGCGCTTCGAGACCGAACGCCGCCAGCGCTACGAGCGAGCAGAGCGGTAACCACGCTGCCCACACAAGTCGGTCGCCAACGCTGCCGAGCGGACCGGCAAGCGCAGTGCGGAACCGGTCGATCATTGCCGGCGGCACGCCGTCGAGCTCCGCTCGGGCAAGCGCTCCGACTGCAATACCGGCGAGGTACGGATGTGCATTGAAGTACCGCGCGTGACGCGCAAGCGCCTGCGTGTACTGAAGTCCGTCACGCCCGCCGGGCAGAAGACGAAGCGCGGGCTCCATGCAGAAGGCGATCCCGTTTCCGAGAAGCGTTTCGTAGTTCCACGCGCCCTGCACCGCGAACAATCGCAGGTACATGCGGAGCCACACCCCAAATGGCAGCGCCCGCGGAACGGTGTCGGGACTCATCGCTCGAGGAGGATTATCGCACCTGCTACCGCACCGGTGAGAAAAAGAAACCGGGCACGCGCCACGGAATGGAAGATCTTCCATACGGCGCCGGCAGCGACCGCAGCCGCTACCGCCGCGACGGTCGCGCGGCTGTACTCGTCATCACCGCGCCACGCACCGACAATCGTCGAAGTGAGGGGGCCAAAGACGATCAGTCCGGCAAGAGTCACGATCAGTCCGCGGACGAGGTCCGCGGTGAGGCCGAAGATCTGCAGTCCGACAATCGCCGAGCTCGAGCCAGCGTCGAGGGAGCGCTGAAGCCGTGCTGCGCGGCGGGCATTCATTCGCCGCAGCGTGACCATGCTTCGACCGCTCACAATCGCCGTGAGAAGGGACGCGAGAACGCCGGCCACGAGGGCGCTGCTCGGGGCTCCGGGTTGTGCGGCGTATACTGCTCCACCAACAACGCTCGCTGAGCCCCACTCGGGATAACGTGACGCACCAAACGGCAGCGTTTCGAGAGCGATCAACTCGAGAATCGCTCCGAGAGAAAGTCCGGCAATGGCATTTCCGGCAAAAGCGCCAGCGACGGTCGCGGCGACAATCGGCCGTGCCAGCATTGCCTGCGGAAAGGTGACGACGTCGAGGCCGAGCACCCCCCCGAGCACGACGATTGGCAGTACGTCGAGAACCGTCATCGCACAGGGTCCACGGACGTTTTCTCGCCGAGGAGCTCTTCGAGTGGAATCGCCCGCGCCATCGGCACATCCTGCGCCGATATCCTCACACCAAGCTCACGGAGTTGGCGGAGCTCGGACTCCTCTTCGGGAGTGAGGAAGACGTAGCGCAAGCGCCCAGCGCGGCCCGCGCGATAGTGAAGTCCGCCAAGATTGACCTGGCGAATCGCCGCGCCTTCCTTCACCAGGCGGTGCATCGTTGCGATATCGCCCGTCAGCAGAATGCCTGGTCGGGAATCTTTCAGATATGACGCATATTCGCGCACCGCTGTGGCAACGTCGGCAAAGCGGATCTCCATCTCCGGCGGAACGCCCATGCGATAGAGATCCTGCTCCCAGTCGCTGGCAGCGACGTTGTCATCGACCAGGACGATGAATCTTATGTCGAGGGGCTGACCCCACCCCACGACCACCTGCCCGTGAATGAGACGGTCGTCGATCCTGTTGAGCTCGAGACCCATCAACCCGAACCGTGAGTCTCGATGGACGCGCGTCCCTTCTCTACGGCCAGTCGCGCGGCGTCAGCGGCTGGCTCGTCGGAGTGAAAAACGAACTCGAGCAGCGTCGCGAGGTTGGTGCCGGTTACGAGGACGACGTCGGGACGATCACGCATGATGCGTCGTACCGCCATCGTTGCGCTTCCTGCCGGGAGATCGGTGAAGAAAATCTCGATCCCCGCCTCGGCGGCGTACGTTCGGAGACGCGATTCGATGTCCTCGCCGCTAAGCCCTTCATTGGAAAGCGCGATGAACAGATCGCGATAGCCCGTGATCTGACCGACTGCGCTTACAATTCCCTGTGGAAATGAGCCGTGACCGGCGACGATGGCCCGCGGTCGGGAAGGGTCAGCGGGGGGAGCGGCATCGTCGGCGCTGCTACTCATCGTCCTCCTGGAGATACTCTCTGACGTTCCCGGCAGCGGCGCGCATGCGTCCAATGAGCCGCTCATTGAATCGTTCTGCGGGATTGATCCCGGAGTATCTCAGCAGGTGATTGAGCGCGATCACCTCCGCAATCACGGTGATGTTCTTGCCAGGATTCAGCGGCACGGTGATGAGTGGGACCTGAACTCCGAGGATGTCGGTATTCGCCATGTCGAGACCGGTCCTGTCAACGAATGCCTCCTGATTCCAGTCTTCGAGGCGCACGACGACTTCGATACGCTTCTGCTGTCGCACCGCGCGAATGCCGAAGATGGACGGAATATCGATCAGTCCGACGCCGCGAATCTCCATGTGGTGTCGTTGAAGCTCGTGGCTCCGGCCGATGAGGACGTCGTTTCCGCGACGTGTCGTTATGACGAGGTCGTCAGCGACGAGACGGTGCCCGCGCTCGACCAGGTCCAGTACACACTCGGATTTCCCGATTCCGCTCCGGCCGGTGAAGAAAAGTCCAACACCGAATACATCTGCAAGCGAGCCATGGAGCGTCGTGGTGGGCGCGAACTCTTCCTCGAGGACGGGTTTGATTCGTCGGTAGAACTCCGCCGTCTTGAGGCCGCTGCGAAGCAGTGCGACACCGGTGGCCGCCGCTGCTTCGGCGAGCCCCGCCGGAAGCGTCTGGCCCTTGGTGATGATTACGGCGGGAAGTGGAAACGCAAAAAAGCTGTCGAGTATCCGCTTTCGCTCCTTGTCGCCGAGTGATCCGAGATAAGTGACCTCTGTCTCTCCGAGGACCTGCAGCCGCTCGGCGACGAACCGCTCGACATAACCGGCAAGGGCCAGCCCCGGACTTGAAATCTCGGTTCCGGGAATCGTCCGATCGAGGCCGCGGCCCTGTCCAAGATCCTCGAGCTGCAGCGACTCTCCACTGCGTTGAAGCAGCTCTCCGACCGTAACGGAGCGGCTCACATGCCGGCGGGAACGGGTCTCGGCTTTCTCTTCGCCGATTTTCTGGTGTCGCGCAACTTGCGGATTTGGGCGGTGAGCTTCTCGACAGCCATGGCGAGCGCGGGTCCGAAGTATCGCGCCTCGCCCCGGGCGACGATGTCGCGTTGACGCGGCGCGTGAAGCATGATCTCGACGCGCTTGACCGGACCATCTTGTTCAAAGCGGACTACCGCGTCAACTGCGCGCCTGAGCCCGGTCGCCGCGCGCCTCGCAGCTGCCTCTGCGCGACGGCGCATTCTATCGGAAACGGATGCGTGATGGACGTGAAAGATTATATCCACTTGCCGTTGCCTCGCTGTGCGACTTCCTGAAGATGTGCAAGAGTGTCGGCTGCCGAGCGATCCCAGGTGAAGCGCTCGGCAAATCGCCTGCCCGCTTGCCCGAGCTGACTTACAAGTGCGGGATCGCTGATGAGCCGGCGGAGGGCGGTGGCAAAGGCTGGCACATCGCCGTGAGGCACGAGAAACCCCGTTTCACCGTTGACCACCGATTCGCGAATTCCCGGCGAATCGCTCGCGACAGCAGGCGTACCCGACGCCGCCGACTCCATGTTGCTGATTCCCCAGCCCTCTTTGGGCGAAGCCAGCAGGCATGCCCAGGCACGCCGAAAGAGCTTGAGCTTCTCTTCTTCGCTCACGAAACCGAGAAATCGTACGCGGTCATCGAGCCTCAGCGACTTGGCGAGCTTCTCGAGCTGCGGGCGATAATCTCCGACACCGGCGATCTCCAGCACCGCCGGCGTATCCCGGAGCTGCGCCATCGCACGGATGAGAATGTCGATGCCCTTGTAGCGCTTGAGGCGCCCGAGGTAGAGGAACACCGGATCGGGCGACCGAGCAGACAAATCCGGCGTGTACTTCGCGGAGTCCACCCCGTTGTAAATGACGCGCACGTTTTCGCGCGGAATACCTCGCAGCGTCAGATCGTCCGCGGTGCTTTCGCTCACCGCCTCAAACGGAAGACGGCGGTAGAGCCTGCCAATGGGGCGCTCGGCAAGCCAGAGGGCGGCCGCCAACGGTGCCGCGACCTCCCGGAATGCTGTGGTACCAAAGAGGTGATGCACGAGAGCGACAACACGCGGCAGTCGCCAGAGTGGTGTGTAGAGCGGCGCCTTGTTGAGATCCTCAATGACGACGTCATGACGGCGGCCGGAGAGGTGCCGACGGTAGTGGGGATACACGGCGAACGGATACGTGTGGCGGGACCCGGCTCGGTAGATCTTCAGCCCGTCGAGCGTCGTCCGGTCGGCGCTTCCCTTCCATCCGCTGGAAAGGACGTCAATCTCGTGGCCTTGCTGAGCAATGCGGCCGAAAATCTCGTGAAGGTGGATCTCGGCGCCACCGGCCTGAGGATTCTCTCGATCGAGCCAGTTGAGGACGAGAATCCGCACTAAAGAACGCCGGCGCGTCGCGCGTAGGCGTCCAGCACGCCATTCACGAAACGCGCGCTCTGCGCAGTGCCGAATCGCTCGGCGAGTCGAACAGCTTCCTGAATCACGACCCGCGGCGGCGTCTTTCCCTGCTCCAGCTCCGCCGCTCCAAGACGAAGTACCGAGCGCTCGATGGCGCCCAGCCGCTCGAGTCGCCAGTTATCCGTTACATCCATGAGAGCCGCGTCGAGCTCCGCGTGAGAGCTTGCAACAGTCCGGACGATGCCTCCAGCAAACTGCCGCTCCTCCGGACTCACTGCGAGGTCATCCCATACGCGGACCGCCACTCGGGTGAGGTCCTGACCCGGACGAACGTCCCATGCATACAGGGCCTGGAGGGCACGAGCGCGCCCGCGCGTTTCAACTCTCATCGCCGGCGTCGAGCTGCTGCATCAAGTCAGCCATCTCGAGGGCTGCAAGCGCGGCGTCCCACCCCTTGTTGCCGTGCGCTCCTCCGGATCTCTCACGCGCCTGATCCATGTCATCGCAGGTAAGGAGACCAAATCCGACGGGGATCTCGGAGTCGCGGGCCGCGTCGGCGAGCCCTCGCGAGGCCTCTCCCGCAACGTAGTCGAAGTGCGGAGTCTCGCCACGAATCACTGCGCCGAGCGCAATGATGGCGTCGTAGCGCTCACTTTCCATCGCGCGGCGCACGGCAAGGGGTAGCTCCCATGCGCCAGGTACCCAAACAACATCAATGTTGTCAAATGAGGTCCCGTGCCGCACGAGTGCATCAAGTGCGCCTTCGACGAGGGCACGAGTGATGGATTCGTTGAACCTGCTTGCAACGACGGCGATGCGCCGCCCCGTACCGGTGGGCGCACCGCTCAGCTCAGCCATCAGGAGACGAGCAGATGGCCCAGCTTATCGCGCTTCGTGTCCAGGTAGTCCGCGTTTTCCGCGGTTGAGGGAGGTACGATGGCCACGCGCTCCTCAACAGTGAGGCCGTAACCCTCGAGTCCCACGAGCTTTCGCGGATTGTTCGTGAGCGGGCGAATCTTGCGCAGGCCGACGTCGAGAAGAATCTGAGCGCCAATGCCATAGTTGCGAAGATCGGGCTTGAAGCCGAGCTGCTCGTTCGCCTCGACCGTGTCCGCCCCGGTGTCCTGTAGCTCATAAGCCTTGAGCTTGTTGAGGAGCCCGATGCCGCGGCCTTCCTGGTCGAGATAGACGATCACTCCACGACCCTCGTCGGCAATCATCCGCATTGCGGTGTGCAGCTGCCAGCCGCAGTCGCAGCGGAGCGAATGGAAGACGTCGCCGGTGAGACACCTCGAATGCATTCTCACGAGCACGCTGTCCTCCGGACCAGGATCGCCAAACACGAGTGCAACGTGCTCGTGCGTGTCGACGTCGTTCCTGTATCCGATCACCCGCCATACGCCGAACTCGGTTGGAAGTCTGGCCTCGGCAACGCGGTGAACCAGCCGCTCGGATTGAAGTCGATACGCGACGAGCTGCGCGACGGTGATGAACGTCAGCCCATGATCCTGGGCGAACACCTCGAGCTGGGGACGCCGTGCCGTCGTGCCGTCTTCATTCAGGACTTCACACACAACAGCCGCCGGATACAGTCCGGCAAGACGCGCGAGGTCGATGGCAGCCTCGGTGTGACCCACGCGCTGGAGCACCCCTCCGTCGCGACCACGGAGTGGCGGAATGTGTCCGGGGCGGCGGAGGTCAGCGGGAACCGTCGCTGGATCGACGGCGACCTGAATCGTCTTCGCGCGATCCTGTGCGCTTACGCCCGTGGTCACGCCGAATCGCGGTGCCGCGTCAATGCTGACGGTGAATGCGGTGCGCTGCTCCTCCGTGTTCTGCTCGCTTTGCTGCGGAAGACGAAGCTGGTCGGCGCGCTCGCCTGTGAGTGCGAGGCAGATCCAGCCTCCTGCCTTCTTGATCATGAAGTTGATAAGCTCCGGCGTCACGAGCTGCGCAGCGCAGATGACGTCGCCCTCGTTCTCCCTGTCCTCGTCGTCAGCAACGAGGATCAGCTTTCCCGCCTTTATGTCGGCAACTGCCTGCTCAACGGTTCCAAAGCGCATTTTCTATTCGTCCTGCCCGCGCGTCTGCGCGGGCCTCGCGTTCATATATGGCTCGACGAGCCGGCGGACGTACTTCGCCACAATGTCAGTCTCGATGTGAACCTGTCGTCCGGGCTCCAAGTCGCCGAGCGCCGTGTGTTGCAAGGTGTATTGGATCAACGCGACTTGCAACTTTCGCCCATCAGTTTCGTTGACGGTGAGACTTACGCCGTCCACGGCGACGGATCCGAGCGGCACGACGTCCCGCGCCAGCTCATCCGGCAACGCGATGTCAACGAGAATAGCGTCGTCGCGGCGCGCCACGCCGGTCACGATCCCTACACCATCCACGTGGCCCTGCACCAGGTGTCCCCCGAAACGTCCATTCGCGACCAATGGCCGCTCGAGGTTGACCTTTGTACCGGTACGCCAGTCGGCGATTGTCGTACGATCGAGCGTTGTAGCGACCGCAGCAACGGAAAATCCTTCCGCATCATGTCCGCTCACAGTCAGACACGCGCCATTGACCGCGATGCTGTCGCCGTCGGCAACATCTTCGTATGGGGCCAGCACACGGATCTCGAGCCCTGCAGGGGTGCGTTCGACAGATTCGATTGTGCCAATGGCGTCGACGATGCCGGTGAACATCTATCCCTCAACGGGTGCGTAAACGGTCATGACGTCGTCTCCCAACGTTGCTGTCCGAACGAGACGAAACCGTGGCGCATGAGCCGGATCGTGCGGCGCAACGCCAGAAAAGGCACCGAGCGAACCGGCTCCAAAGATCAATGGCGCGTGAAACAGCACCACGCGATCCACACACCCGCTGGCTAGAAACGAAGCGCCAAGGCCCGCTCCGCCCTCGACAAGCAATGAACGAATGCCGCGCTCGTGGAGCAAGCGAAGAGAGGCCGCCACATCAGTCGCCGCAACGGCCTCCACTCCAGCCTCCCGGAGCTCCGGGGAAACTTTTGCGCGGCTGTCGGTGATCAGGAGGGTCGGAAGCTCTTTCGCGGTTCGCGCGAGCACGCTGGCGGGCGGAAGCCGTGCAGAGCGATCGAAGACGATGCGAAGCGGTGGGCGCGCCGGAGCAGGGTCGGTACGCGCGGTGAGAGTCGGATCATCCGCGATCGCCGTAGCAATTCCTACCGCAACCGCATCGTGAGATGCACGCATCCGATGTGCTTCGGCCAGTGCAGCCATTCCGGTGAATCGTCCTCTCGTTCGATTCTTATCAGCAATCGCTCCGTCGAGAGAAACAGCGAGCTTGAGCGTCACCCACGGGCGATTCCGTTCGAAAGAGGAGAGCCACGCGGCGTTGAGCTCGAACGCCTCCGCTCGTCGGACTCCAATGTCTACAGTCACACCGGCTGCACGGAGCCGCTCAGCACCCTTTCCGGATTCGGGATTGGGGTCCGCAATTGCGGCGACCACGCGTGCTATACCGGCAGATAGGATTGCATCGGTACAAGGCGGGGTGCGGCCGTGATGGTCGCACGGCTCGAGAGTGACATAGAGCGTAGCAGCCCGAGCATTCTCACCCGCGTCTTGAAGGGCGATCAGCTCCGCGTGCGGCCCGCCCGCCCTCTCGTGAAATCCTTCGCCGACGACTCGATCGTCACGAACGACGACCGCTCCCACCATCGGATTCGGTACCGTCTGACCACGCCCGCGCTCGGCGAGCGCAAGCGCACGGTCCATCCAGCGGACGTCGGAATCTCGCTCAGGCGAGGACGACGTTACCGCCTCCCGATCGCACTTCGCCGGCTACCCACGCCGTCACGCCCTCTACACGCGCGCTCTGCATAACCGCGTCCGAATCCGCCGGCGACGTGATGGCGATCATTCCTATTCCCATGTTGAAGACGCGGTACATCTCTTCCGCCGGAACGTCTCCGTATCGTGCCAGGGTCAGGAAGACGTCGGGAATCTGCCAGCTCCCGGTGTCTATTACCGCATCGAGCGTGTCAGGCAACGCGCGATTCACGTTACCCGGCAGACCACCGCCGGTGATGTGCGCCATGGCGTGGACGCGATCGAGCACAGGGAGTAGCGCACGAAGATACGAGCGGTGAACGGTAAGTAGTACTTCAGCGATAGTTGAATCCAGTCCAGGGAACGGAGCGTCGAGCGAGCGCTGCATCCGCTCGGAAACGATCTTCCGCGCCAGGGAATATCCATTCGTGTGAAGGCCCGAGCTTTCCAGCGCGACGAGCACATCACCCGGACGAACTCGTTGCGGGCCGAGAAGCGCATCTTCTTCGATCGCGCCGACGATGAAACCGGCGAGATCGTAATCCCGCTCCGAGTAGAGGCCCGGCATCTCCGCCGTTTCGCCGCCCACCAGCGCGCACCCGTTCTCTCTGCATCCGTCAGCCACCCCACCCACGATCTTCTCCAGTACATCGGGGTCAAGAGCGCCGAAGGCGACGTAATCGAGAAAGAAAAGCGGGAGCGCGCCCTGAACGAGAATGTCATTGACGCAGTGGTTCACGAGATCGTGACCGATCGTCGAGTGGCGGCCACTTTCTATGGCGACTCTGATCTTCGTTCCAACGCCATCCGCGCTCGTAACGAGGACTGGCGCACGCATTCCTTCCGGGAAACGATACAGGCCGCCGAATCCGCCAATGCCTCCGAGAACTCCGGCGGTGTAAGTGGATTTCACGAGCCGGGCGATGCGCGCTTTGGCTGCATCGGCCGCTGCGATGTCCACGCCCGCGTCTGTATAACCGAGCGCATCCGCACTCAACTTGGAAGCTCCTCTTCAAACGTCACCAGCTCGCGGAGCTGCCGCACTCTGGCGTCGATCTCCGGGCGACCGATCTCCATCAATCGATCGATGGAAAACTTCTCAACCGCGAACGATCCGAGTGCCGAGCCATACATCACCGCGCGGCGCATGTTCCCCTCACTGAAGTCACCGGTCCGTGCGAGATAACCGATGAAGCCGCCGGCAAAGGCGTCTCCCGCGCCGGTTGGATCGAACACGGTCTCGAGCGGATACGCCGGCGCGAAGAACACGCTGTCGTGCGTGAACATCAGTGCTCCGTGCTCGCCCTTCTTGATTATCACATGGCGCGGGCCTCGCGCCATTATCCATCTCGCTGCCTGGACGAGATTCACCTTTTCCGTCAGCTGTCGCGCTTCGCCGTCATTGAGGGTGACAAGATCTACCTTGCCGAGCAGCTCGAGCAGATCCGGACGGCGGCTTTGAATCCAGAAATTCATCGTATCGCAGGCAACGAGCTTCGGCCGATCCACCTGGTTGAGCACGTCCAGCTGAAGCCGCGGATCGATGTTCGCGAGGAAGACGTACGGCGCCTGCCGGAATTGCTCCGGAATCTTCGGACTGAAACGGGAAAAAACGCCGAGGTGCGTCTCCAGAGTTTCGGCGGAATTCAGATCGTGGCGATAGCGCCCGCGCCAGCGAAATGACTGCCCATCGGCTCGCTCGAGGCCTGCCAGATCAACTCCCCTGTCGGCGAGCGGGACTAGCCGGTCATTCGGATAGTCGGATCCAACCACACCGACGAGCTGTACCGGCGTGAGGAGACTCGCCGCAGCCGAGAAGAACGTCGCCGAGCCGCCGAGGACGTCGTCGGCTTTTCCAAACGGAGTCTCGACGGAGTCCAGCGCGACCGATCCAACGACGAGTACGGGCATTCGCTTCCTGGGTGGCTGGTGGCTGCCGGTTACATACGCTCGGGGGCGGTGATCCCGAGAATTGTCAGTGCATTGCGGAGAACGATCTGGGTTGCGCGGGCAAGTGCCAGCCGCGCGGTCATCAACGGCTCCGCCTGTCCAAGCACGTGGTGCTTATGGTACCACAGGTGTGCGAGTCGCGCGGTCTCGGTGAGATAGTTGGCGATTCGATGCGGCTCGAGCGAAGCGGCAGAGCCGGCAACTACCTGTGGAAAGTCGGCGAGTGCCTTGATGAGCTCCTGTTCTTCAGGCTCGCGAAGAACGCTCACGTCGGCTGAGGTCGCGTCGAACGATTCGGGGTCGAGGCCTCCGACGCGAAAAATTCCGCTCATCCGCGCATGGGCCATCTGCACGTAATAGATGGGGTTCTCTTCCGATTGTTTGAGCGCGACATCGATGTCGAAGACGAGTTGTGAGTCGCTCTTTCGCATCAGGAAGAAGAAGCGCACCGCGTCACGGCCGACTTCGTTTACGAGGTCGCGAACGGTGACGTAGCTGCCCGCGCGCTTGGAGATTTTCACCTCTTCACCTCCCTTCATCACCGTGACCATCTGGTGAAGGACGTACTCGGGATAGCCTCTGGCGATTCCCATCTCCAGCGCCTGTAGCCCGGCCCTGACGCGTGTGGTGGTGCTGTGGTGATCGGCGCCCTGCACATCGATCGCGCGGTGATATCCCCGCTCCCACTTGGTGACGTGATAGGCCACGTCGGGCAGGAAGTAGGTGTAGGTGCCGTCGCGCTTACGCATCACCCGGTCCTTGTCGTCGCCGAACTGACTCGTGCGCAGCCACAGCGCGCCGTCGTGCTCATAAGTCATTCCGGCAGCTTCGAGCGCGCGAACTGTCTCCTCTACTCTTCCCTCGGTGTACAGTGACGATTCCAGATAGTATTTGTCGAACCGCACGCCGAACGCCTGCAGGTCGAGGTCCTGTTCATTGCGCAGCTCGGCGATCGCGAAATCCCGGACGCGCTGAGGATCGATCGCGCCGCTCCCGTTTGCTGTTGCCGCGTACTTCTCAGCGATCTCTGTTATGTAGTCGCCGTGGTAGCCACCGGCCGGAATGACTCCCTTGCCACCGCGAAGCGACTCCAGCCTGGCCGCAACACTGGCGGCGAGATTCTCGATCTGCACGCCCGCGTCGTTGTAGTAGAATTCGCGCGTCACCTTCCATCCAGTCCACTCGAGAAGCGTCGAGATGGCGTCGCCGAGGGCGGCCTGCCGTCCGTGACCAACATGAAGCGGACCGGTGGGATTCGCCGAAACGAATTCCACGTTCACCTCACGTCCCAGGCCTTCGTCGCTGCGTCCGTATTGGCGATCCGCGGCTACGACTTGGCACACTGCGCGCGCGATGAATGCAGGGTCGAGGCGGAAGTTCATGAAGCCCGGACCCGCGATTTCGACACTTTCGACTCCAGCTTCAGCGAGTCGCATGCGGTCACGAAGATCGGCAGCGATTTCAGCGGGTTTGCGGCGCAGCGGACGAGCGAGCGTCATCGCGAGATTCGTCGCCCAGTCACCGAGAGCGGGATCGCGTGGTCGCTCGAGCTCAGGATCCACCGTATCCCCGGCGCCAAGCTCGCGCGCCGCACGAATGAGCTCGGCGCGAATCGGGTCGGCGGAGCTCACTCCGACTTCTTCGTGGTTCCGGCTCCGGTCGCTGGAGCCGGTGGGGGCGCGGACTCTTTCTTGGCCGCAGCCTTTTCAGCCGGCTTCGATTCGCCGGTTGTGGCTGCGTCTGGCGCTTTCGCGTCGGTGGTCGCAGTGGGCTTTTCCGATTTCGCTTTCTCCGCGTCGCGTTCGGCTTTCTTTCCGTCCTTGCCGTAGTCTGTGATGTAGAAACCCGAGCCCTTGAACACCAGGCCCGCCGCGGAGAGGCGCCGCTCGGCTAGTGCGCCGCACTCGGGGCATAGCACTTCCGTCGGCGCCGTGCCGATGGAGCGATAGAATCGTTCGAAATCGTGCCCCTTGGGGCAGCGGAATTCGTACAGCGGCATCGGGTTGTGTGGGAAGGCGCAAAAAAAAGCGGAGGAAGATTGCAAAGTTAATAACGGCAGCCTAGAAATACACAGATCCGAGATCACATGTGAATGTCTCCGTTTGCAGTTCGTTACGCCGGTGGTCGGTGTCGCCCCCACTCCGCCTCGAGAACGGACGAGATCTCACCGACCGTGGCGCGGACGCGAACCGCTTCCACAATGTCATGAACTATCGAGCGTTCGGTGTTTCCGGCGATCATCGCATGCGCGGCGGCGCGAAGCGCGGCGAGCGCCGACTCGACTCGAGTCGAGTCTCGACGCCGCCGAAGAACAGCGAGCGACAAGATCTGCTCGGATTCCAGGCGGGAGAAATCGGGAGCAGGAATGTCCGGCGTGGGCGAGTCGTCGGTGAACCTGTTCACTCCGACGACGACGCTCTCGCCCCTCTCGACGCGAAGCTGATGCTCGTAGGCACTGCGCGCGATCTCCTCCTGAAAAAATCCTCGCGCAATTGATGCCTCGGCCCCGCCGAGCGTGTCGGATTTCGCAATCAGCTCGCGTGCGCGCAGCTCGATCTCGTCCGTCAGTCGCTCGACGTAATAGCTGCCCCCAAGTGGATCCGCAGTGCGGGTTATGCCCGATTCGTGAGCGATGATCTGTTGTGTGCGAAGAGCGAGCGTCGCCGCCTCTGCAGTAGGCAATGCGAGCGCCTCGTCGTAGCCGTTGGTGTGGAGCGACTGCGTTCCCCCCAATGTTGCGGCAAGGGCCTGAACAGCGACGCGAACGACGTTATTCAGTGGCTGCTGCGCGGTGAGGGTCACGCCACCGGTTTGCGTATGGAATCGCATCCGGCAGCTCGAGTCGGATCCGCCGAACCTCTCACGCATCAGTCGCGCATAGAGCCGTCGGGCAGCGCGGAACTTCGCTACTTCCTCGAACAGATCGTTGTGCGCCGCGAAAAAGAAAGACAGCCTCGGCGCGAACGTATCCACCTCGAGGCCGGCTGAAACCGCACGCGACACATACTCCAGAGTATTTGCGAGCGTGAACGCCACTTCCTGAACCGCCGTCGCGCCCGCTTCGCGCATGTGATAGCCGGAGATGGAAATGGGATTCCAGCTCGGCACTTCATCTGCGCAGAATCGAAACACATCGGCGATGAGGCGAAGGCTCGGCTCAGGGGGATAGATGTATGTGCCGCGGGCGGCGTATTCCTTGAGAATGTCGTTCTGAACGGTGCCGCTGAGCTGCGACCTGGAGAAGCCGCGCTCTTCACCAACCACGATGTACATCGCGAGGAGCGTCGCGGCGGTGGCGTTGATCGTCATCGACGTCGACACCTTGTCGAGTGGTATCCCGGTGAAGAGGAGGTGCATGTCGTCCACGCTGTCGATGGCAACGCCAGCGCGACCTACTTCGCCGTGTGCACGCGGCGAATCAGAGTCGAGACCCATCTGTGTTGGGAGATCGAAAGCGACCGACAATCCTGTCTGTCCGGCGGCCAGCAGATGACGGAAACGCTCATTGGTCTCGCGCGCTGTGCCAAATCCGGCATACTGACGCATGGTCCACAGGCGGCCACGATACATGTCCGGCTGCACGCCACGGGTAAATGGCCAGCGGCCCGGGTCGGCTAGCGCGGTATCGTAATCGAGAGCGGCATCTTCGACGCGATAGACCGGCTCGATTGGAATTCCCGATGGGCTCGTGAATGCGGCGGGGTCGCCGCCGCCCGCCGTCATCTCGCGGCCAGCGGCCGCTCTTCCGTCGCCCTGCTGACGAGCACCGACTGCGCGAGGGCGACGTCGGACTTGCTGCCGATGAACAACGGGGTACGCTGATGCAGATCCGTCGGCTCGATGTCCAGAATGCGGTTGACTCCATCGGTCGCCGCGCCGCCCGCCTGCTCCACGATGAAGGCGAGCGGATTCGCCTCGTAAAGAAGCCGGAGCTTGCCGCGCGGTGTCTTTTGATTCGCGGGATAAGCAAAGATTCCGCCTCCCAGCAGGTTGCGATGGAAATCGGCGACCAGAGAGCCGACGTACCGGATGCTCATTGGTGAGCGCTCACCGTCAAGGCCGCGATATCGACGCATGAGCATGCGAACATTGTCAGTCCACAACCGCTCGTACGAGTCATTCACCGACAGGTAGCGACCCGGACTTGGAATGCGAATGTTCGGATGGGAGAGAAGAAACTCTCCAAGCGACGGATCGAGCGTGAATCCGTGCGCTCCCTGTCCGGTTGTGTAGACGAGCATCGTGCTCGAGCCGTAGATCACGTAACCAGCCGCCACTTGGCGGTAACCGGGTTGAAGCATGTCGGCGAGCTCGCCCCGCGAGCCTTTCGAGATCTTCCGGAGAACCGAGAAAATCGTTCCGACCGGAACGTTGACGTCGATGTTCGACGATCCGTCGAGCGGATCGAACAGCAGACAATACTTTCCGCAGCGGAAAGGGTCGGGGATCTGGATGATGCCCGGCTCCTCCTCGGAGGCCATCGCACACAAGCGACCCCCATGATCCACCGCCTTGATGACAATCTCATTGGCGAGGACGTCGAGCTTCTGCTGAAGCTCCCCGTGTACGTTGACGGCGTACGCCGATCCGATGATGTCGGCAAGTCCGGCACTCCGGACCTTGTTGGCGATCATCTTCGCGGCAAGCGCGAGGTCGTACAGAAGTCCCGAGAGCTCCCCGGTTGCCTCGGGGTGGGCCTTCTCCTCCTCGATGATGTACCGCTCAATGGTCACTACAGAGGTGGCGGTGTGCTTCACTTTATCCTTCCTTGGCGATACGGGGGCTAGCCGACTCGGTGAGTCGACGCGACGCGAATTCACGGGCGTCAACCTCGTAAGAATTGTGATGATAGCCGTGACGCAAGCTCTGCCAAATGTAATGGAGAGGAAAGCTTTTGCGCGCGTCGAACTGCTCTACGTGACGGAGCTCGTGCAGCAGGAGCTCAGAGGTGGGCCGAGTGCCGGGAGCCAGGAAGATCGTTCGCCAGAGCGTGATCGCGGCGACCGACTGTTGGCCGAGGAGCCAGCCGGCGATTCGCGGAGGAATTCCGCCGCGACGGAACTTTGCCGAAGCCAGCTCGGGGTAGCTGGCACGCAGGTCCGCAGGTAGTTCCATCGCTTCGCCGGCGAGAAGCCGTGTCAATTCCGCGATGCGTCCCATCTCTGACCATCGGCTGAGATCATGATCCTTCGTCCGTCAGTACTCACCACGATCGTCCCCTCTCTGTCCGTTCTAAAAACCCGCGCGCCCACTCTGCCTAGAGCTGCGAGCACATCGGCGCTCGGATGCCCGTAATCATTGTCGGCGCCAACAGAAATGATGGCGGCTTGCGGATTCACGGCTGCCAGAAAGTCATCGCCAGAGCTTGTTGCGCTGCCGTGATGCCCCACCTTGAGGACATCAGCGCGAAGATCCGGTCGGACGTGATCGAGCAGCCATCCTTCCTCCGCCTGCTCCGCGTCTCCTACCAGAAGGAATCGTGCCGATCCGAATCGCACGAGAGCGATAGTGCTTGCTTCGTTGGGGTCGGCGAGCGAGGTCGTCCACGCTGAATCGGGCGCCAGAAATGCCACGTTCACGCCATCCACCTGGATCTCGTCGCCAGGGTGAACACGCCGCCATGCAACGTGAGATTCGAATATCGTCTCGAGAACGTTTCGATATGCGCTGCTTCCCTGCGCGAAAGCTGCGTCCCAGAATGTCGCGGGATGAAGAGCGCGAACGACTGTCGCGGCGCCGCCGAGGTGATCCATGTGCGGATGTGACAGAACTAATGTCTCGAGCTTGCCGCCCCGGCGCATGATGTAAGGAATGATCGTGGAACGCCCGGCATCGCCTGATTGCCACATGCGTCCGGCATCGAACAGGAGCCACCGTCCCCGGTCGGTTCTCAGGAGAATCGCATCACCCTGACCGACGTCGAGAACGTGCATCTCGACTTCCCCGTGATGACGCTGCGGCAGCACAGGCAGCCAGGCGATTACTGCGAGAAGGCCTGCCGCGGCTACAAGGTGCCGAGCTGGATATCGACTCACCGCCGCGCTGACGAGGAGCGCGACGCAGAGACCTGTAAGAGCAGCCGCAGGCAATGACGGAATCACGACCATCGACGCACCGGGGATTGCAGCACCGGCCACGGCGATGCGATCGAAAAGTGCGAGCAGCGGATGACAGGCGCTCGCGACGAACGTTGCAACGTTTCCCAAAGGCGCCAGCACGAGGGCGAGGAACAACGTTGGCTGGATTATCCCCACGACCGGTCCCGCCAGGAGATTGGCGAGAGGGCCGATCAGACTAACCCGGCCGAAATACCATGCTACGAGTGGCGCAGTCACTATACCCGCGACCGACGATGTGAGAAGATCGCGTGTCACTGTGTAGCGCCAGCCGGCGAGCTTCGGCGCAAGCAAGCGTCGACTCAGGTTGCCGCTTGCGATCAGTCCGGCAATTCCGGCGACGCTGAGTTGATACCCCAGATCCAGAACGGTGCGTGGACTCACGAGGGGAGCGAACGCGCCGAGGGCAAGCGCTGCCCACGGCGAGGTTGGCCGCTGGAGAATTCGAGAGATTGCGCCCGTCCCGAGCATCACAGCGGATCTTACCGCCGGAGGAGGGGCACCTATCACTACGACATAGATCGCGGTGACGACGATCGTCACGACCCCGCCTGTCCGTTGCGGAAGGCGCACAACCTGGCAAAGCAGCCCAATTGCCGCAGCAATAATCGCCACATGCAGACCGGATATGGACAGCATGTGAATGATTCCGGCACGAGCGTAACGGTCCCGCATATCTGGCGGGATCGAATGCTGGTCGGCGATGAGGAGCGCTTTCGCCATCGGTGCGTCGCGGCCGAATAACTTCTCGATTCTGCGCGCCGTGGCAGTGCGTGCCGCTCCAGTCGGCGTCGCTGCTTCGGTCGCCTGGCGTGCACGGACTTCCTCACGCGACAGTCGCCTTGCCGGAGCAGCACTGGCGAGCCCGAGAGTCAACCCCGCAAAGCCGAGAAGAGCGAGCGCACCGAGTCGCGAATCACGGCGAAGCAACGCTATTGCGAGAGCGACGCCGCCGACCGCGAATCCCCAGCCACTCGACCCGGCAAACGCTGTGAGAAGCGAACCGGCGAAAACGAAGTACGCGATCGTAACCAGCGGCAACGCCACCTCAGGAGAACGTTGCCGCTCAGGCTACATGAATCTCTTTGACGCGTCTTGCCGCGTTGTCCCCGCCGGGATTATTAGCCCGCCATCGGCAACTCGGCGCGCTCGCGAACTATCGCTCCGGTGAACGTCGACCCGGTGGTGCCGGTGAGCTCCACTGTGAAGTACCGTCCAATCAGCGACTCGTCACCGGGGAGGATGACGGTCTTGAAGTCGCGAGTGCGCGCCTGGAGCAGACCGCCCCGGCGTGCTTCCTTCTCGACGAGAACCTCTCGCCGCTGCCCGAGCAATCGGAGGTTCCGCTCCCGGACGCCGCTGCGGACGGTGTCGATGAGCCTTTCCAGCCGCTCGCTGGCGACTTCATTCGAAACGCTCTCGCTGGCGGGAAACCGCGTCGCTGGAGTCCCTTCCCTCGGCGAAAACTTGAATGTGAACGCGTCGTCGAAGCCGATCTCGCGGACTGCAGTGAGCGTCTCTTCGAAATCCTCCTCCGATTCTCCCGGGAAGCCGACGATGATGTCGGTAGTCAGTGACAGACCGGGAATGGCCGCACGAAGTCGTTCCGCGCATTCGAAGTATTTCTCGCGGGTGTAGCGGCGGAGCATGCGGCGTAGGACCACTGATGAGCCCGATTGCATCGGGAGATGAACATGCTCGCACACAGCCGGAGTTTCCGCCATCGCTGCGATGACACGATCGCTGAAATCGTTCGGATGAGGACTTGTGAACCTCACCCGTCGCATTCCGTCAACCGTGCCGACTGCTCGCAGCAGATCGGCGAAATCGTGCAATCCATCGAAGTACGAGTTGACCGTTTGCCCGAGAAGGACAACTTCCGTGAGACCCTCATCAACGGCGGCATTCGCCTCGCGGATAACGTCGGCGAGCTGGCGGCTGCGCTCAGGTCCGCGCGTGGTCGGGACGATGCAGTAGGTGCAGCGGTAGTCGCAGCCGCGCTGAACCGGGATCCACGCCTTGACGCCGTCGTACCGGCGCGGCGTGAAATCCTCGTAGTGCTCCTCGAGATCGAATTCGATCGACACCTCGCGGCGCCCGTTGCGGGCGTTCTCGATCATGAGCGGCAACGAGCGATAGCCGTCGGGACCGATGACGAGACTCACGTGTCGAGCGCGCTCGAGCAATCGAGGCCCTAGTCGCTGCGCCATGCAGCCAGTGACGCCGAGAACAGCTCCGCGCTTCATCTGACTCTTGATCTCGCCAAGCCGCCCGATGACGCGTTGTTCGGCGTGTTCACGAATCGCGCAGGTGTTAATCAGGATCACGTCCGCCAGCTCTGGACCATCGACGGCGCTATACCCCGACGCCATCAGCTTGCCGAGCATGAGCTCGGAATCGCTGACGTTCATCTGACATCCGTAAGTCTCGATGTAGACGGTCGAGCCGTTCACTGGTTCCATTTCAGAACTGATCAAAGGGCGACTGCCGACAGATGATTTTCGCGACTAACGAGGATTGCGTCGAAGCGGTCTCGCCTCGGTCGCTCGGACGGTACATCCACCGAAAGATAGTCGCCGGTGAGGCCTCGGCCTCGCTCGATGACGACGACATCGGCTCGACCACCAGCCCGTTTCGCAGCGTAGGCGACAGCTTTCACGCGCGCGAGGGCCCGCAACTCGGCGGCTCGCGCCGACACAAGATTCTGTGGAAGCGGATGACCGAGTCGCATCGCGGCTGTGCCTGGTCGCGGGGAGAAAGGAAAAACGTGCAGTGAGGTGAACGGGAGCTCGGTGACAAGCTCAAGCGTTTTCAAGTGATCATCTCGAGACTCTCCGGGAAAGCCGCTGATGACGTCGGCTGACAGACCGAAACTAGCACGGCCTGCAACAAGTGTCTCGACTCTCTGGCGGTAAGACGCCACAGTGTACCAGTGGCGACCCATTCGCCGCAGCACGGCATCAGATCCGGATTGCAGCGGGGCGTGAAGATGCGGTGCGACGCGCGCCGGTTCCTGGAACAGTTCCATCAGACGGTCGTCGATCTCGGTGGCTTCAATCGACGAAAGCCGGAAGCGGACACATGGAACACAGCGAACGAGAGCCTGCATCAACTCCCCAAGCGAGCTACCGATGTCCACGCCGTACGACCCGATATGAATCCCGGTGATGACAATCTCGGGATGCGTGTCGGCAAGTATCGTCGCTTCGGCGGCGATCTCTTCAACGGCGCGCGACCGCGCCTCTCCCCGCGCGAGAGTGGTTGCGCAAAACGTGCAGTGCTCGTTGCATCCGTCCTGAATTCTTAGAAGCCCACGCGCTCCCGTCTGGATCGACGTCAGTTGCCTCGTTCGCGGCGGATGCAGGTCGAGAACGCTGGCAATAGCGTCGAGATCGGCGCCAGGGATCACGTCGCTGACGGACGGCAGGGTGCGAAGAGGACGAGTCGCTTCATCGCGGCGGGGCAGTGCCGCCGCGCAGCCGGTAACGATCGTTCGCAAGCCGGAATGCAGCGCCGCTGCGCGCCTGATGTCCTTGCGAAGCTCGGCCTCCGAACCGCTGGTGACAGT
>WNGF01001467.1_pt1 | contig 34641 bp, 27 predicted proteins | sample 5400641 | NCBI WGS metagenome assembly WNGF01 (sample SAMN13153371, study PRJNA577476) | soil metagenome | isolation source: 80 cm soil or saprolite under grassland replicate 2 | place: USA:California | collected 2016-06-15 | reverse complement strand
GACCCAGTCGGCGGTGCTGGCCGCGTCGTATTCCCGGTGGGCGCCGCGGCCGTCGGCCTCCCGGATCAGCGGCAGTACCAGCGTGCCGGTGATCCGCGCCAGCAGCGCGTGCGCCCGGGGTAGTAGGTCGTCGAGTTCCTTCACCGACAGCGACCACAACCGGGCATCGGCGCAGCCATCGAGAATGGTTTCCAGGTCGGCGACGGCGTTCACGATCGGGTGGGTGTACCCGATCGTCGCCGCATCGTCGCTCATGTGTTCGATTCTACCGGACCGCCGACGCCACGTCACCATTCTCGCGCTCTTTCTCCGACCATTTTCTGCACCACCGACCGGCACCGGTGAGAACCGGCGGACTCCGGACCGGCGTCACCATTCTGGTCGGGGACCGGACCAACTTGTCATTTATGCATTTCTTCGGTGGCAAGCCTGCCGCCGAGCGTCAGCGAGGTGGTAGGCGCGGCAGTAGCTCAAAACGTACCCAAATATGAAACCGAAACTCTCTGACCCGACTCCGCGAGCGGGGATGAACGAGGATCCGCCGGCCACGTCGCGGCGGCCAACTCGGCCAGTGAGCAGCGCCCGCTCGCCGGGTGCAGAGTTCGCCGGCGCCGGCGCCGGGGGGTCGGCGGAGACCGGCCTGGGTCCAGGCAGACCGCGGAGACCTCCGCCCGCGCCACCGCCGAGAATGACGGGTACAACGCCGCCGGCGTTGATGCCCGGCCGACCCGCCTCCGCAAGCGAACTCAAGGGACACTCAAGGGAGCCGTATGGAGTTCCGACCGATCGAGCGGACCGCGCAGGCGTTCCAGCAGCCGCTGACCGCGGAGCAGATCCAGGCGGTCTGCCGCCGCGTCTTCGGTGCCGAGGCCCGTGCCGTCTGCGCCGTCGAGCTGGGTCTGGGCATGTACAACAACACCTACCGCGTCACCGTGACCGGGCAGGAACGGCCGGTGATCCTGCGGGTCGCTCCGGAGCCGGGACGGCAGTTCCGGTCCGAGCGGCAGCTGATGCGCAACGAGTACGCCAGCGTGCCGTGGCTGGCGGTGATCGCGTCGCTGATGCCGCGGGTGATCGCGGCGGACTGGTCGCAGGAGGTGATCGCCCGCGATTGGATGATCCAGAGCCTGCTCGACGGCGTGCCCGCCCCGGACCGCGTCGGCGCCTACCCGCGCTCGGCCTGGCCTGGCTTCTACCGGCAGCTGGGCGCGATCGCGAAGGCGGTGCACGCGACCGAGCCGCGCATGCTCTCCGGTGACCTGTGGACCGTCAACGTGATGCTCGCCGACGGCGCCCGGAACCCACGATCACCGGGGTCCTGGACATGGACCGGACCTCGTGGGGTGACCCGGCCGCGGACTGGACGATCCGGATGGCGCTGGCGCAGCCGGGCACCGAGCGGGACGCGTTCTGGCACAGTGACGGCTACGGCGCCCTGGACCGCTCTGCCGCCGCACAGTGGCGCTCGCGGATCTACCAGGCCCGCCATATCGGGGCCGTTCGCCTGGAATGCCACCGCCTGGGCAGCGCCGCCGGCGTACGGGGCACCTACCAGGGCGTGGGCGCGGTGCTGGCCGGCCTTGCGTAACCGGCCGCGGCCGGCCCCCGAAGCCGTGCCTGCGCTGGTCGATGATCCGCGTCACCAGCGGACGCCTCACAGCGGAACGGGCGGGCGCCGGTGGGTATCCTGGCCGACACAACCCCGAAATCGCGCTCCGGGAGGCTCGTCATGGCCGGTTCTGTGATCGTTAGCGGTGCCCGTACGCCGATGGGCAGGCTGCTCGGTTCGCTGAAGGACTTCTCCGCGGCCGACCTCGGCGGGTTCGCCATCAAGGCGGCGCTGGAGCGGGCCGGCATCGGCGGCGACCAGGTGCAGTACGTGATCATGGGGCAGGTGCTGCAGGCGGGCGCCGGGCAGATCCCGTCCCGGCAGGCCGCGGTCAAGGCCGGCATCCCGATGACCATCCCGTCCATCACGATCAACAAGGTGTGCCTGTCCGGGCTGGACGCGATCGCGCTGGCCGACCAGCTCATCCGGGTCGGTGAGTTCGAGATCGTGGTGGCCGGCGGCATGGAGTCGATGACCAACGCCCCGCACCTGCTGCCCAAGTCGCGGTCCGGGTACAAGTACGGCTCCATCGAGGTGCTGGACGCGATGGCCTACGACGGCCTGACCGACGCCTTCGACCACATCCCGATGGGGGAGTCCACCGAACGGCACAACGCGAAGCTGGACATCAGCCGCCGGGAGCAGGACGAGTTCGCCGCGCGGTCGCACCAGCGCGCCGCGGAGGCCGCCAAGAACGGCGTCTTCGACGAGGAGATCGCCTCCGTGGAGATCCCGCAGCGCAAGGGCGACCCGGTGGTGTTCGACACCGACGAGGGCGTCCGCGGCGACACCACGGTGGAGTCGCTGGCCAGGCTGCGGCCGGCGTTCACGCCGGACGGCACCATCACCGCCGGTACGGCGTCGCAGATCTCCGACGGTGCCGCCGCGGTGGTGGTCATGTCCCGGGCCAAGGCGGATGAACTGGGCGTCCCGGTGCTGGCCGAGATCGGCGCGCACGGCAACGTGGCCGGCCCGGACAACTCGCTGCAGTCGCAGCCGTCCAACGCGATCAAGCACGCCCTGGGCAAGGCCGGGATGACCGTTGCCGACCTGGACCTGATCGAGATCAACGAGGCGTTCGCGGCGGTGGGCATCCAGTCGATGCGGGACCTCGGGGTCGGGCCGGAGAAGGTGAACGTCAACGGCGGCGCCATCGCGCTCGGCCATCCGATCGGGATGAGCGGCGCGCGGCTGGCGCTGCACCTGGCGCTGGAGCTCAGGCGACGCGGCGGCGGGACCGGCGCGGCGGCGCTGTGCGGCGGCGGCGGGCAGGGCGACGCGCTGATCCTCAGGGTTTCGTGAGCGGCCGCAGGGAGCCAAGCAGTGGGTACGGCGGCGTTGCCGTGAAGGTGAACGCCGGGCGCGGCGGGGCGGGCACGTGAACGGACGAGCCACCGGTACGAGCGCCAGCACCCGGCAGGCCGTCGACGTACCCAGCCTGGTCGAGCGGGCCCGCGAGGGCGACCCGCGGTCGGTGGCCCGGCTGATCTCGCTGGTCGAACGGGCCAGCCCGCGGCTTCGCGAGGTGGCCCAGGCGCTCGCCCCGCACACCGGCCGGGCGCAGGTGGTGGGGCTGACAGGCTCGCCGGGGGTGGGCAAGTCCACGTCCACGTCGGCGCTGGTGACGGCGCTGCGGGCGGACGGCCGCCGGATCGGGGTGCTCGCCGTGGACCCGTCCTCGCCGTTCTCGGGCGGGGCGCTGCTCGGCGACCGGGTGCGGATGCAGGACCACGCCACCGACGCCGGGGTGTTCATCCGGTCGATGGCCTCCCGCGGCCACCTCGGCGGGCTGTCCTGGGCCACCCCGCAGGCGCTGCGGGTGCTGGACGCGGCCGGCTGCGACGTGATCCTGGTGGAGACCGTCGGAGTCGGTCAGGCGGAGGTGGAGATCGCCTCGCTGGCCGACACCACGCTGGTGCTGCTCGCTCCGGGCATGGGTGACGGTATCCAGGCCGCGAAGGCCGGCATCCTGGAGATCGCCGACGTCTTCGTGGTGAACAAGGCGGACCGCGACGGCGCCGACCAGGCTGTGAAGGACCTGCGGTACATGCAGTCCCTCGGCGGCCGGCACTCCCAGCCCGGCGCGTGGCGCCCGCCGATCGTGAAGACGGTCGCATCCCGCGGCGAGGGCGTGGACGAGGTGATCGCCGCGATCGACCGGCACCGCGAGTGGATGACCGGGTCGGGGGAGCTGGCGCGGCGGCGGCAGGCCCGGGCGGCCGGCGAGATCGAGGCCATCGCGCTGTCGGCGCTGCGGGAGAAGATGGACGAGGTGCACGGCTCGGCCGCGCTGCAGGCGCAGGCGGAGAAGGTGGCGAACGGCCAGCTCGACCCGTACGCCGCCGCCGACGAGTTGGTCGAGGCGGTCACCGGGTAGTAGGGACCTGCGGCTGCTGCGGCTCCTCGGGCGGCGGGCGCCGCTGGAAAGACCGGCGCAGGATGCCCGCCGGGTCGACACCAGCCTCCATCGCGGCGCACGGCTCGCGGTACGGGCAGGTAGGGCAGCGCGTCGGGGACGGGTTCGGGTACACGGTCAGGTACCGGTCGGTCATCTGCCGCGCGAGCCGGGCCAGGTGCCGCCCGGTGCGCGCCTGGTCGGCCGGGCTGTGCAGGATCCGGGTACGCCGGAACAGCTCGTTGCCGTGCTGCGCCAGCACCCGCCGCCCCGGCCGGCTCGGCGTGCCAGGCGGCACACCGGGCCCCCCGGGCGCCCCTTCGGACGCCACGTCCGGCGCCACCTCCGGCGGCACCCCGGGCGCCCCGGGCGCCATCCCGCGCCCCCCGAGCGGCACCCCGGGCCCCCCGGGCGCCATCCCGAGCCCCCCGGGCGCCACCCCGGCCCTGGACTCCGGCAGGCGCTCGGGCGAGTGCTCCGGTCCGGTCGGCCGCGGCCGACCGCCCGGACCGGCGGGGTCGATCAGCGGCAGGTACACGTCGGTGCGCAGCTCGTTGTAGATCGTGCCGGCCACCCGCACCGTCGGGCAGAACCGCTGCCACGCCCAGGCATGCGCCACCGGCTCCTCGTCGCGCAGCAGGTCCTCGGTGTCCGCCCAGCCGCCGTCGGCCAGCCGGTGCCGTACCAGCCAGAACATCCCGCCGGCGTCCATCACGAGCAGGTCGATGCGCCCGCGGTACCGGACCGGCTCGCCGCCCGTCGTGACCAGCCGGGCGGCCGGCACATCCGGGTCCGGGACGTGCACGGCGAAGTCGGCGTCCACCCGCAGCGCCTCGAAGGCGTCCACCGTAGGCGCCCAGCCGGCGTAGCTGGCCAGGATCGAGTCGCCGAGCTCCAGGTGCGCCTGCCAGGCCTCGTCCTGCCCGGGGGTCAGCACGTGCCGGGCCAGGTACCGGTCCCGCTGCCCCAGGATCGATCGGCGGAACGCCTGGACGGTCAGCGGCCGCACGGCGCCGCGCAGCCAGTCCCACGTCGCCGGCGAGTAGTACACCGCAAGGGCGCACCGGATGGCGGCGCCGAAGTCGAACGGTGCCGGGTCCGGGCGCGGCTCGTAGTCCTGCCGGAGCCGGGAGCCGAGGTCCCAGGCACGACGGCAGCGGTCGAACGACTCCATGTCGGAGCCGGTGATGTCGTACGGCATGCGCGGCACCTCGCCCGTCCATGGTCCGGAGGCATACCGCCGGCCGTCAACCACCCTCCGTACTCAGGCGGTGGCGCGCTGGTCGGTGCCGGCCGCGTGCTCCACCTCGAGCAGCGATTCCGAGTGCCGTTCCGCCTCGACCGCGCGGTGCCCGCCGCGCAGCCCGAACAGCCGCTTGGCGTACAGCAGGTAGATCACCGCGACGACGTTGAAGACCAGCGCGCCGACCCGCAGCCAGGTGACCCTCTCGAGGAGTTCGTAGATCTCCAGGGGCAGGAACGCGGAGGTGGCCACCACGGTCAGGTACTCCGCCCAGCGCTTGGCGTACCACAGCCCGACGCCCTCGACCAGCTCGATCAGCGCGTACGCGGTCAGCCCGACGGCGATCCAGACCAGCGTCCTGGTATGCAGCGCCAGCACCCGCTGGATGGTGTGCACCACGCCGGAGTCGTCCAGGTTGAAGTGCAGCTTGTCCGCCAGCGGGCGCAGCAGCGGCATGTCCTCTTCGAACGCCCGGCGCAGATCGGCCTGCCGGTCCTTGAACTTCACCACGCCGTAGACCAGCAGCAGGATGAGCACGCCGCGGATGGCCCGCTCCACCCCCAGGAACCGCAGGATGAACAGGTCGCGCAGCGCCCGCCCGCGCGGCACCGGGGGCGCCTCGTCCGCCGGCCCGCCACCGCGCGGCGGGCCAGGCACGAAGTCCCCGCAGCGCAGGCAGCGCCACGCCTCGCCGACCGGGGTGGTGGTGTGCAGCCGGGCGCGCAGTTCCGCCTCGATGGGGGCGTAGGTCACGTGCCCTTTGCGGGCGCAGGCGCGAAGGCTCCAGTCCACGGCGGAAGGGTAGAGGATGGGCGGATGCTTGTTGCCTTCAGCGTGAGCCCGGCCGGTGGCGAGTCCGACAGCGTGTCCGGCGCGGTGGCCGAGGCGGTGCGGGTGGTGCGGGCCAGCGGCCTGCCGAACGAGACCAACGCGATGTTCACCAACATCGAGGGGGAGTGGGATGAGGTGATGGCGGTGGTGCGCGACGCCGTCATGGCGGTGAAGGCGCACGCCCCGCGGGTCAGCCTGGTGCTGAAGGCGGACCTGCGCGACGGGGTCGCCGACGCCCTGCACGCCAAGGTGGCCGCGGTGGAGCGCCACCTGGCCTAGCGGAGCGTCCACCCGTGCTGGACCGACTTCCGGGGCAGGCCCGGCACCAACACCCCGAACCAGGACGCGTACACGCAGAGCATCCCGCTGGGCTGACCGACCGGGGGTGGAGACCGGGTGCGGGGCGCCGGTCTCCACCCCTACCGGAACGCGGCCTCGCCGGTGATGTGCTGGCCGAGGACCAGGATGTGCACCTCGGATGTGCCCTCGTAGGTGAGCACCGACTCCAGGTTGTTCATGTGCCGCAGCACCGGGTACTCCAGGGTGATCCCGTTGGCGCCCAGGATGGTGCGCGCCTCGCGGCAGATCGCCAGCGCCTCCCGGATGTTGTTCAGCTTGCCGAAGCTGACCTGCTCCGGGGTGAGCTGCCCGGCGTCCTTGAGCCGGCCGAGGTGCAGCGCGAGCAGCAGCCCCTTGTTCAGCTCGACCGCCATGTTCACCAGCTTCTCCTGGGTGAGCTGGAACGCCGCGATGGGCCGGCCGAACTGGACCCGCGTCCCGGCGTACTCCAGCGCGGTCTGGTAGCAGTCCCGGGCGGCGCCCATCGAGCCCCAGATGATGCCGAACCGGGCCTCGGTCAGGCAGGACAGCGGCGCGGCCAGCCCGGCGGCACCGGGTAGCTGGGCGGAGGCGGGCAGCCGGCAGTCGGCGAACGACAGCTCGCTGGTCACCGAGGCGCGCAGCGACAGCTTCCGGCCGACATCGCGGGCGGCGAACCCGGGCGTGCCGCGCGGCACCAGGAAGCCGCGCACCCCGTCCGCGGTGCGGGCCCACACCACCGCCACGTCCGCCCAGCCGCCGTTGGTGATCCACATCTTGGTGCCGTTCAGCACCCAGTCGTCGCCGTCCCGGCGGGCGGCCGTGCGCATGCTGCCCGGGTCGGAGCCGGAGTCCGGCTCGGTCAGCCCGAAGCAGCCGAGCGCCTCGCCGCGCGCCATCGCCGGCAGCCACTCCTGCTTCTGCTCCTCCGAGCCGTACCGCCAGATCGCGAACATGGCCAGCGAGCCCTGCACCGAGACCAGGCTGCGCACGCCCGAGTCGACCGCCTCCAGCTCGTGACAGACGAGGCCGTACTGCACCGCGGTGGAGCCGGCGCACCCGTACCCGGTCAGGTGCATGCCGAGCAGCCCGAGCTTGCCGAACTCCGGCGCCAGCTCTCTGGGCAGCATGCCGGCGTCGAACCAGTCCGCGATGTGCGGCCGCAGCTGCTCGTCGGCGAACCGGCGGACCGTGTCGCGGACCAGCCGGTCCTCCTCGGAAAGCTGCGCGTCCAGAGCCAGCAGGTCGGTGGCCGTGGCGCGGTCTGCGCGCGGACGCGGAGCCTGCGCAGCGCCTTCGGGGGGTGCGTTCATGTCGCCTCCAGGTGCCTGCATCTGCCAGACCGTATTCGGTGCGGCCCGGCCGGCGCGACCCGCATGCCCGAGCCGCGTGGGCGGCCGCTGTACCGTGCGGTCATGGGCAAGCCGCTGGATCTGCCGTTCGACCCGATCGCGCGGGCCGCCGAGATCTGGGAGTCCCGGTGGGGGCCGGCGTCCTCGATGCGGGTGGCCACCTCGGTGATGCGGGTGCAGCAGATCCTGATCGCCCGCTACGACGAGATCCTGCGGCCGTACGGCCTGACCTTCGCCCGGTACGAGGCGCTGGTGCTGCTGCGCTTCTCCCAGCGCGGCGCGCTGCCGATGAAGGTGATCGGCAGCCGGCTGATGGTGCACCCGACCAGCGTCACCAACACCATCGACCGGCTGGTCGGCGCCGGCCTGGTGGTGCGCCGGCCGAATCCGGAGGACGGCCGCGGGGTGCTCGCCGCGATCACCGAGGCCGGCCGGCAGGTGGTCGAGGTGGCCACCAGGGACCTGATGAACGCCGACTTCGGGCTGGCCGCGCTGGGCGAGGCGGACCGGGCCGGTGTGTTCGCCGCGCTGCGCCGGGTCCGCGCCGAGGCCGGCGACTTCCGGGACGCCCCGGCGTCAGCCTGAGCCGGCCGACGGGATCATCCGCTCCTCGGGGGGCGGCGGGGGCACCGCGCGCAGGTACCCGCCGATGCTGTTGACCACCGCGGCCAGCGGCACCGCGATGATGGCGCCCTCGATGCCGGCGACCAGGGTGCCGGCGGTGACCGCGAGCACAACTGCCAGCGGGTGGATGCGCACCGCCCGGCTCATGATCAGCGGGTGCAGCAGGTGGCCCTCGGCCTGGACCAGCAGCACGATCGCGATCAGCACCACCAGCGCGGCGCCGAGGCCGTGCGCGATCAGCGTGACCAGCACGCACAGGGTGCCGACCACGGTCAGGCCGACCAGCGGGACGAACGCGCCGAGGAACACCAGCACGCCGAGCGGCACGGCCAGCGGCACCCGGACCAGGAGCAGCACGATGGTGACCGAGACCGCGTCCGCCAGGGCCACGATGACGATCCCGCGCACGTACCCGGACAGCGTCTGCCAGCCGAGCCCGCCGGCCACGTTCACGTGCAGCCGCGCCGAAGCCGGGAACAGCCGCACCACCCAGGCCCAGACCAGCTCGCCGTCCCGGAGCAGGAAGAAGGTGGAGAACAGGACCAGCAGCATGCCGGAGATCACCTCGGCGGCCGTGCTGGCGGTGGCGAAGATCCGGGACGCGACCGCACCCTGGTCCTTCCCGATGGCGTCGGTCGCCTTCCTGACCAGGTCGGAGAGCTGCTGGTCGTTCAGGTGCAGCGGGCCGGAGGCGAGCCAGGACCGGATGCGGTCGCCGACGGTGCCGATCTGGTCGGCCAGCGAGTCGGCGTTGCGGGACACCTGGTCGGTGACGAACCAGCCGACCAGGCTGAGCACGCCGACCCCCAACAGCAGCACCAGCAGGGTGGCCAGGCTGCGCTGCACGCCGCCGCGGCGCAGTGCCGCGACCATCGGGTAGAGCAGCGCGGTGAGCAGCAGCGCGACCACGAAGGAGAACGCCACCAGCCGGACCTTGTTCACCATGAGGAACAGCACGTAGATCGCGGCGATCACGATCAGCCACCGGGCGGACCACTCGGCCGCGATCCGCAGCCCCCAGCTCACCGAGTCCACCGGCCGCCGTGGCCGGGACGCCTGCCCGGTCTCCTCGAGGGCGTCCTCGCGCAACTCGCGCGCCTCCTCCTCCGATGTCTGTGGCACCACATCGGAGGCCGTCCCGGCCATCACCGTCGCGTCGTCGTGTCGCTCGTTCACGGCTCCCCTTCCTGGCTTCCGGCGTAGCGCCCGCAGAAAGCCGCGGCAACCCACTGCTCCGACGGCGGTCGGCGTCGCGACTGTCTGCGTGCCCCGCAGGAACCGCGCCAACCCACACCGCCCGACGGCGGTCGGCGTCGCGACTGAACGTTATCGCCGGGAACCGACAAGTGTGGGCTCCGGCACGGTGGCGATCGCTGGCGCAATTTAGTAGGACGTCCTAATATCTGTGCATGAACGCCGAGGAGATCGCCGCCGGTCGCGAACGCTGGCAGCGGCGGTACGACGCCGCGACAATCCGGGATGCCCGCCCGGGGGTGTCGGGGGTGTCCCCCGGCTGGCATCGCACGACGGTGTCCGGCCTGGCCGTCGATCCGGTGTACGGGCCGCGCCCCGGCGACGCCGTCGAGGGGTTCGAGCGGATCGGCTGGCCCGGGGAGTTCCCGTTCACCCGCGGGCTCTACCCGACCGGGTACCGCGGGCGGACCTGGACGATCCGCCAGTTCGCCGGCTTCGGCAACGCGGGACAGACCAACGAGCGGTACCGGATGATCCTCGAGGCCGGCGGCGGCGGGCTGTCGGTGGCGTTCGACATGCCGACGCTGATGGGCCGCGACTCCGACGACCCCCGCAGCCTCGGCGAGGTCGGCCACTGCGGGGTGGCCGTCGACTCGGCCGCCGACCTGGACGTGCTGTTCGGCGGCCTCCCGCTGGAGCAGGTCACCACCTCGATGACCATCTCCGGGCCGGCCGTCCCGGTCTTCTGCATGTACGTGGTGGCCGCCGAGCGGCAGGGCGCCGACGTGCACAAACTGGACGGCACGCTGCAGACGGACATCTTCAAGGAGTACATCGCGCAGAAGGAGTGGCTGTTCGCACCCGAGCCGCACCTGCGGCTGATCGGCGACCTGATGGAGTACTGCGCCGCCGAGATCCCGCGGTACAAGCCGATGTCGGTGTCCGGCTACCACATCCGGGAGGCCGGCTCGACCGCGGCGCAGGAGTTGGCGTTCACCCTGGCCGACGGCTTCGGGTACGTCGAGCTCGGGCTGTCCCGCGGCCTGGACGTGAACCAGTTCACCCCGGGGCTGTCGTTCTTCTTCGACTCGCACGTGGACTTCTTCGAGGAGATCGCCAAGTTCCGTGCCGCGCGCCGGATCTGGGCCCGCTGGATGCGCGAGGTGTACGGGGCCACCAGCGAGCGGGCGCAGTGGCTGCGGTTCCACACCCAGACCGCCGGCGTGTCGTTGACCGCCCAGCAGCCGTACAACAACGTGGTGCGCACCGCGGTGGAGGCGCTGGCCGCGGTGCTCGGCGGCACCAACTCGCTGCACACCAACGCGCTGGACGAGACCCTGGCACTGCCCAGCGAAGGGGCCGCCGAGATCGCGCTGCGTACCCAGCAGGTGCTGATGGAGGAGACCGGCGTCACCAACGTGGCCGACCCGCTCGGCGGGTCGTGGTACGTCGAGGCGCTCACCGACCGGCTGGAGGCCGAGGCGGAGGCCATCTTCGCCAGGGTCCGCGAGATGGGCGGCGGCGAGGCGGCGACGCACCGGATCGGCCCGATGACCTCCGGGATCCTGCGCGGGATCGAGGACGGCTGGTTCATGAGCGAGATCGCCGAGGCGGCGTTCATCTACCAGCAGGCGCTGGAGAAGGGCGAGAAGAAGGTCGTCGGGGTGAACGTGCACCACGGCTCGGTCACCAGGGACCTGGACATCCTGCGGGTCAGCCACGAGGTCGAGGTGGAGCAGCGCCGCGTGCTCGCCGAGCGCCGCGCCGCCCGCGACGAGGCCGCCGCCCGCTCCGCGCTCGCCCGGCTGGTCGAGGTGGCGCGCACCGAGGCGAACATGATCCCGCCCATGCTGGACGCCGCCCGCGCCGAGGCCACCCTGGGCGAGATCTGCGACGCCCTGCGTGCCGAATGGGGCGACTACCACGAGCCCCCCCGCTTCTGACAGGGCGTCAGGTCCACCGGCTAGGTCTCTTCAGTACGACTCCCGATGTGGTCGTCACCGTGTCGGGCAGCAGGCTCTTGCGGATCTTGCTGTCTGGGATGGTGAAGAAGCCGTGCGCGGTCCGACCCAACTCGCCCGAGGCCCGGCGGGGCGGAAACGCCGCGATGATCTGCTTCGTGGGCGCAACGCGCCGTACCGTCCGGATGGCCGGACACAGGTCGCTGTCGGCCGAGATGAGGATCGCCCTGTCATAGCGGCCGCAGACCGCATCCTCCACGAGGGTCACCGCGATGCTGACGTCGGTCTCCTTCTCCTCGTAGGAGATCCGGACATCGCCGCAGGTCCGACACCGGATGTGCTTCTCCTGGAAGCGTCCCTCCACGATGGTGAGCAGCGGGCAGTACGCCCTGAGTGCGTCGATGTAGTCGGCCTGTCGGTTGCCGCTCGCCTCGCCCCGGACACGTGCACTGAAGTAGCTGACGCCGACCAGGTCCTGGCCGGGGAGCAGGAGCGTGGAGGCGAGAGCCTGGAGGTCGAGCCACATGTACTTTCGGCCGTGCTTGTCTTTGAGGCCGTTGTAGAGATTGAAGCCGTCGATGTACGTGGCCACGCGGACGCGCACGGTCCCCCCTCGTGACAGCGGCGAGCCGCCCAGGTATCGTTGATGTACACCCCGCCAGGGAGAGCATCCCTGGCCCGACGGCCCCCGGCTAAGGGGGCCGTTCTTCTTTGCGTCACGTTGGTCTCGATCGGCGCCCCCGAAGCCGGTCGATGATCTGAACATTGCGCGACGCCGGCCTCCTGGCCTCGGTTCCCCGCTGCAAAGACCACAACACTCCCTCCGTCCGGCCTTTGGAGATGGCTCCGACCGGATGGCGCTCGATCCGCGTCCTACCTCGTCCGACGCTGTGCAGGCGTATAGCGTGCCGTTCATGGCGAGAGTGGTCGACCGTCCACCTCACCCGCGGCCGGAGGTCGGGTGGGGCTGAGCAGGCGGCGGTTCCTCCGGCTGGCCGGCGGTGCCGGGCTGGTGGCGTACGGCGCGGCGAGTTGCGGCAGGCGGGCGCCGGAGCCGGTGCTGGGGGAGACGGCGCGGCTGCTGGCCAGCCAGCATCGGTGCACGGCCGGCAGGGCTGGGTGGTCAACGGCCTTGTGTTCGACCCGGCGCGGGTGGATGCGGAGCCGCGGCTCGGCGCGGTGGAGGTGTGGCGGTTCGCCACCGACCTGCACCACCCGGTGCACGTGCACCTGTCGCCGTTCCAGGTGCTGTCCCGCAACGGCGGGCCGCCCGGACGGTACGACGCCGGCTGGAAGGACACCCTGGACCTGCTGCCGTCGCAGTACGCTGACGTGGCGGTCCGGTTCGACCACCACCGCGGCCGGTACCTGCTGCACTGCCACAACCTCGAGCACGAGGATATGGCCATGATGGCCGCGTTCGAGGTCCGCTGAGGGGCGCATCCAGCCGACGGTGGAAGAATCGGGTGTATGAAGCCAGGCAACGCCCCACTGAGCGCCGCACTCGCCGGCGCCGTCGACCTGTCCGCGCTCAAGGCCCGCGCCACCGCCCCCGCCCCGGCCGCGCCGCCGGGCGCCCGGGATGCCTCGGCGAACGGTCAGGGCCCGCACGTCATAGACGTCACCGAGCAGACCTTCCAGGCCGAGGTGCTGGACCGGTCCATGCAGACGCCCGTGGTCCTCGACCTGTGGGCGGAGTGGTGTGGCCCGTGCAAGCAGCTCAGCCCCGTGCTGGAGAAGCTGGCGGAGGAGGGCGGTGGCGCGTGGGTGCTCGCCAAGATCGACGTCGACTCCAACCCGGCGCTGGCACAGGCCCTGCGGGTGCAGGGCATCCCCGCGGTCAAGGCGGTGTTCCAGGGGCAGCTCGTCGCGGAGTTCACCGGCGCGCTGCCCGAGCCGCAGGTGCGGCAGTGGATCGGTGCCCTGGTCCAGGCGGTTGGCGGAGTGCCCGCCGAGGACACCGCGCCGCCGGAGGTCGAGGATCCCCGGCTGGACGCCGCCGAGGACGCGCTGAGCCGTGGCGACCTGGACGAGGCCGGCCGCCGCTACCAGGAGATCCTGGCCGCCGAGCCGGGGCACGAGCTGGCCGCGACCGCCTTGCGCCAGGTCGACCTGCTGCGCCGGATCCAGGCCGTCCCGAGCAACGCCGTGGCGCTGGCCGACGCCCACCCGGACGACGTGGCCGCGCAACTGGCCGCGGCCGACGTTCAGGTCGCCAGCGGTGACCTGGACGGCGGGTTCGCCCGGCTGATCGACCTGGTGCGGCGCAGCTTCGGGGAGGACCGGGACGCCGCCCGCACCCGGCTGCTGGAGCTGTTCGCGGTGGTCGGCGACGGCGACCCGCGGGTGATCAAGGCGCGCCGGGACCTTGCCAAGGTGCTGTTCTGACCTCGTTCCTCCGCCCCGGTCCAGGCCCGGCCCCCGTTCAGTCCCCGCCCCGGTTCATGCGGCGGGGGCGGGGGAGATCCGCTCGGGGGAGACCGGCCCGCCGGGGGACGGCCTACCGGCAGTTCTTGATGTTGGTGAAGCCCTGCCGGTACGCCTGCACCCGGTCGAAGCCGAACAGGCCCTGGGAGCCGAAGAAGTTGTCCAGGCCGACGTAGAACAGCAGCGCCTGCATCGCCTCGTCCAGATCGCCCGGCGACAGCGTCACCACATCCCGGGTCGTCGGGCGGTCCACCACCACCCGGGTGTACGCGCCGTCCAGGCAGATCGCCCGCTTCTGCCCCTCCGCGCCCTCGGTACCCAGGCCGGCCTGCTTGGCCACCGACTCGGCGTACCCGATGCCGGCCAGCGTCATCGGCGCGTAGTCGCTGCCGTCCAGCCGGTCGGAGACGCTCTTGAGGGCGTCGTGGTCGAGGATCAGCGTGTTGTCGGCGGCGCAGTAGAAGACGCCCTGCGTGGCCTGCTGACCGCCGCACTCGGCCCCCTGCCCGCCCTGCACGACGTCCGTCTTCGGCTTCTCGAAGGTCTTGCCGAACCCGGTGCTGAACAGTTGCGGCCAGGTCTGGTTCAGGTCGCCCGTGCCCACCGTCAGCGCACCGCCGTTGCCGTCGAACGGCAGGTTGCCGCCGCGGGCCTGGTCATCGTCCACGGTGAAGCTGATCTCGGTGAACTTCCGCTCGTCGTTGAACCCCTTGCAGTGGCTCACGTCCTCCTCGAAGCCCTCCTGGAACGCACTGATCCGGTCGAAGCCGTTGCCGTGTGCCTGCGGGTCGTTCGCGCTGGACCCGAGCGGGTCGCGGAACAGCAGGTAGCCGGCCAGCGCGTCGTCCAGTTCCTTGCGCTCGATCTGGAAGTGCGGAGCCTGCCCGCCCAGCGCCCACCGGGTCCACGCGCCGGCGTAGCAGTCGGCCTGGGTCTCCCGCACGATGGTGCGGTCGGGGTCGATCCCGCTCTTGGTCTGGATGACGTGACCCCACTCGTGCGCGAGCACCATCGCGATCAGGAACGGGCCGAACTTGTCCTTGAGCTGCGGGAAGAGGTTGATCCGGTCCCACGCCACGATGTCCTTGGGCGGGCAGTAGAACGCGTTACCGCGGATCTGCGACGGGCTGGACACGCACGGGACGTCCGAGTTGGTGCTCGGGTCCACCGAGTAGAAGCCGCCCTGCGGGGGCTGGTACCTCTTGCCGCCGAACGTCGGCGGGAACTTCTCGTTCCAGAACTGCTGGATGTCCGCGATGGCGTTGCCGGCGATCCGGTCGACCTCGGTGGGGCCGCTGCTCGGCAGGCCCTTGATGTCGGTCTTCGCGTCGGCGACCCTCCGGCCGGTGGCCGAGTACTCGCCGCGGCCTTCGACCACGGACGCACAGCCGGCAGCGGACAGCGCCAGCACCGCCGTACCCGCCGCGAACCGCAGTGCCGTGCGCCTCATGTTCTCTCCCGCAGAGCTCAGGCCCGTACAGCGACCCATTGTGTCGGATCGGCCCCTGAGCGGGGCGTCAACCCCGGTGCCGGAGCCAGAGCGCGCCGAGCGGCGGTATCCGCAGCACGGCCGAGTGCGGCTGGCCGTGCCAGGACCCCTCGACGGCGCGCACCCGGCCGAGGTTACCCACCCCGGAGCCGAAGTAGACGTCGGCGTCGGTGTTGATCGCTTCCTCCCAGTCGCCGGGGCGGGGCAGGCCGAGCCGGTAGCCCTCGTGCGGCACGCCGGAGAAGTTGGCGATGCAGGCCATCGCCGAGCCGTCGTCGCCGTATCGCAGGAAGGAGAACACGTTGTTCGCGGCGTCGTTTGCGTCGATCCAGTGGAAGCCGTCGGGGGAGTAGTCGGCCGACCACATCGCCCGGCAGTCGCGGTACACCCGGTTCAGGTCGGACACCAGCCGGTGCACGCCCCGGTTGTCGGGGTTGTCCAGCAGCCACCAGTCCAGGCCGCGGCTGTCGGACCACTCCGACTCCTGGGCGAACTCGCCGCCCATGAACAGCAACTGCTTGCCGGGGTGCGCCCACATGTACGCGAACAGGGTGCGCAGCGTGGCCAGCTTCTGCCACCGGTCGCCCGGCATCTTGCGGATCAGCGAGCCCTTGCCGTGCACCACCTCGTCGTGCGACAGCGGGAGCACGAAGTTCTCCGAGTACGCGTACATCATCGAGAACGTGAGCTGCTGGTGGTGGTAGCTGCGGTAGATCGGCTCGCGGCTGCAGTAGTCGAGCGTGTCGTGCATCCAGCCCATGTTCCACTTGAACCCGAACCCGAGCCCGAGCAGGTGCGTCGGCCTGGTCACGCCGGGCCACGCGGTGGACTCCTCGGCCACCGTGACGGCACCGGGCACGGTCCTGTAGACGGTCGCGTTCATCTCCTGCAGGAACCGGACCGCGTCCAGGTTCTCCCGCCCGCCGTACTGGTTCGGCAGCCAGTCGCCGGGCTCGCGGGAGTAGTCCAGGTAGAGCATCGAGGCGACGGCGTCCACCCGCAGACCGTCCACGTGGAACTCGGTCAGCCAGTACAGCGCGTTGGCGACCAGGAAGTTGCGCACCTCGTTGCGGCCGAAGTCGAAGACCAGGGTGCCCCAGTCCGGGTGCTCGCCACGGCGCGGGTCGGCGTGCTCGTACAGCGGCGCGCCGTCGAAGCGGGCCAGCGCCCACTCGTCCTTGGGGAAGTGTGCCGGCACCCAGTCCACGATCACGCCCACCCCGGCGGCGTGCATCCGGTCCACCAGGTACCGGAAGTCGTCCGGGGTGCCCCAGCGGGAGGCCGGCGCGTAGTACGACGTGACCTGGTAGCCCCAGGAGCCGCCGTACGGGTGCTCGGCCACCGGCAGCAGCTCGACGTGGGTGAACCCGGTGTCGACGAGGTAGTCCACCAGCTCGTCGGCGAGCTGCCGGTAGCCCAGCCCGGAGCGCCACGAGCCGACGTGTACCTCGTAGATGCTCATCGGCTCCTTGTGCCACGTGGTCCTCGCGCGGTGTTCCAGCCAGTCGGCGTCCTTCCAGTCGTAGGACGAGGTGTAGACGATCGACGCGGTGCCCGGCGACTGCTCGGCCGCGAACGCCATCGGGTCGGCCTTGTCCCGCCACACGCTGTCCGCGCCGAGGATCGCGTACCGGTACCGGGTGCCGGAGCGCACGCCCGGGATGAACAGCTCCCACACCCCGGAGCCGCCCATGGACCGCATCGGGTAGGTGCGGTGCTCCCAGTGGTCGAAGTCGCCGGTGACGCGGACCCCGCGGGCGTTCGGCGCCCACACCGCGAACGAGGTGCCCCACACCGTGCCGTGCAGCGTCGGGTAGCTGTGCTCGTGCGCCCCCAGCACGTCCCACAGCCGCTCGTGCCGGCCCTCGCCGAAAAGGTGCTGGTCCATCTCCCGGAACGTGGGCAGCCACCGGTACGGGTCGTCCACCAGGTGCGTCTCGGTGCCGTACATGACCTCGAGCTGGTAGTCGATCTTCTGGGTCACCCCGGGTAGCACGGCCGCGAACACGCCGCCCTCGTGCACCCTGGTCAGCTCGGTCAAGCCGCGCTCGGTCACCACCACCACCTTGGTGGCATCCGGCCGCAGGGTGCGTACCACCTGCCCGTCCGGCGCGGGGTGCATGCCCAGGATGGAGTGCGGGTCGTGGTGCGCGCCGCCGACCAGCAGGTCCAGCTCGATCCGCGGGACGTCGGCCCCGGACGGGCCGCCGGCCGCCTCAGGTGTGGTCGTCCCGCCGGCCGGCTCGGGTGTGGGTGTCCCACCCTCCGGCTCGGGTGTGGTCGTCGCACCCTCCGGCTCGGGTGTGGTTGTGCCAACCTCCGGCTCGGGTGTGGTCGTCGCACCCTCCGGCTCGGGTGTGGGTGTCGCACCCTCCACTGTGGACATTCAGCCGCTCCCTTCCGCGGACAGGCGGCCCAGCGCGGCGAGCGGGATGGGCAGCCAGTGCGGCCTGTTCCGCAGCTCGTACAGCGCCTCGTAGACCACCTTGTCCGCCTCGAACGCGCGCAGCAGGGCGCGCTGCTCGCGCGGGTCGGCGCCGCTGGCCTCGGCGTACCCCTCGCAGAACGCGTCCCGGTTGCGGTCCGCCCACTCGGCCGCCCGGTACTCAAGTTGCGGGTCGTCCGGCTCGTCCAGCAGCAGGTAGCGGCTGGCGTAGTCGAAGGAGCGGAGCATGCCGGCCACGTCCCGCAGCGGGCTGTCCGGGGCACGCCGGGTGGCCAGCGGCCGGGCGGGCTCGCCCTCGAAGTCGAGCAGCACCCAGTTCTGCGCGGTGCGCAGCGCCTGGCCGAGGTGCAGGTCACCGTGCACCCGCTGCAGCGTGATGGTGATCGGCAGGTCGCGGATCGCCTGGTACGACGCGTGCAGCATGTCCGCGTGCTCGGCCAGCGCCGGCACCACGGCCGCCGCCGCTTCCAGCCGGCGGGTCATCACATCCGCGGTCCTGGCCAGCCGGTCCGGGCCGGCCGGCGCGGTCGGCAGCACCTGGGCCAGGTCGGCGTGCACGCTGGCGGTGGCCTGGCCGAGCCGGTGCGCCTCGCCGGCGAAGTCGCCGCCCACCTCGTCGGCGTGCAGGTCCCGCTCGGTGTACAGGTCGCGCACGCTCGCGGTGGCCAGCGACCACCCGTCGCTGGCCACCGGCAGGAACGTCTGCAGCATCGCCACCGTGGCCACCGCTTCGCCCTCGAGCAGCTCCACGTAGCCGAGCAGCGCGGCGACATGCGGGTTCTTCACCGGGCGCAGCGCGTCGTGCACCTCGACGTCGGGGTTGATGCCGCTCTCCAGCCGGCGGAACAGCTTGAGGATCGCGTCCTCGCCGTAGACCAGCGAGGTGTTCGACTGCTCGGCGACCAGCACGTCGCCGGGGAGCCCGCGCGGGATGGCCGCGCCCGGTTCGGGGTGGAAGGTCAGCGCGCCGACCCGGTGTTGGTCGGCGATCAGCTCCGGCCACAGGTGGGACACGTCCCGGTCGTGCATGCCGTCGTACACCCAGATCGCGGCACCGTCCTCCTCCAGCTCACCCAGCAGGGCGTGCCGGAGGTGGTCGGCGTGTTCGCGGTGGAACGACAGCGGCACCACGTACGTCTCGTGGCCGCCGTCGGTGAAGCCCACCCCGACCAGGCGCACCTCCAGCCGCGGGTCGGCGCTACGCAGGGTCGCCACCGAGGTGGCGGTGACGGCGGTTATCTGCCTGCCCTTGGCGGCGAACCAACGCTGCTCGGGCAGCCACTCGGCCAGCAGCCGATCAAGTGAGATCATAGTGTTTGGCCTCCGGCGGGCTGAGCTGGAACCAGTAGAAGCCGTGCCCCGCAACGGTCAGCAGGTACGGCAGGACGCCGATCTTCGGGAACTGCACCCGACCGGTCAGCTCCACCGGTGTCCAGTCCTCGTAACGTCGCAGGTCCAGCTCGACCGGCTGTGGGAACCGGGACAGGTTGTTCACGCACAGCACGACGTCGCGCTCGCCGTTCTCCTCGTGTTCGCGCACAAACGAGAGCACGCTCGGGTTGCGCGAACCGATCTCGGCGTAGGCGCCGAGCCCGAACGTGCGGTGTTGCTGCCGGACCTCGATCATCCGGTGCGTCCAGTGCAGCAGCGAGCTGGTGCTGCGCAACTGGGCCTCGACGTTGGTGACCTGGTACCCGTACACCGGGTCGGCAATCACCGGCAGGGTGAGCTGTTGCGGGTCGCAGGTGGAGAAGCCGGCGTTGCGGTCCGGGGTCCACTGCATGGGGGTGCGCACGCCGTCCCGGTCGCCGAGCCAGATGTTGTCGCCCATGCCGATCTCGTCGCCGTAGTACAGCACCGGCGAGCCGGGCAGGCTCAGCAGCAGCGCGGTGAACAGCTCGAGCTGGTTGCGGTCGTTCTCCAGCAGCGGGGCCAACCGGCGGCGGATCCCGATGTTCCGCTTCATGCGGGGGTCCTTGGCGTACTCCGCCCACATGTAGTCGCGTTCCTCGTCGGTGACCATCTCCAGGGTCAGCTCGTCGTGGTTGCGCAGGAAGATGCCCCACTGGCAGTGCTCCGGGATCTCCGGCGTATGCGCGATGATCTCCGAGATCGGCGTGCGGGACTCCCGCCGGACGCCCATGAACAGCCGCGGCATCACCGGGAAGTGGAACGCCATGTGGCACTCGTCGCCGGCCTTCGGGTCGCCGAAGTACGCCACCACGTCGGCCGGCCACTGGTTCGCCTCGCACAGCAGCACCCGGTCCGGGTACTCGGCGTCGATGACCGACCGGAGCTGCCTGAGAAACTCGTGCGTGCGCGGCAGGTTCTCGCAGTTCGTGCCCTCGGCCTCGAACAGGTAGGGCACCGCGTCCAGCCGGAAGCCGTCGATGCCGAGGTCCAGCCAGAACCGCAGCGCGTTGATGATCTCCTCCTGGACCTTCGGGTTCTCGAAGTTCAGGTCCGGCTGGTGGGAGAAGAACCGGTGCCAGTAGTACTGCCTGCGCACCGGGTCGTAGGTCCAGTTGCTGGCCTCGGTGTCCACGAAGATGATCCGCGCGCCCGGGTACCGCTCGTCGGTGTCGGACCACACGTAGTAGTCGCCGAACGGGCCCTTCGGGTCGGAGCGGGACGCCTGGAACCACGGGTGCGCTTCCGAGGTGTGGTTCATGACGAAGTCGATGATCACCCGCAGGCCGCGCGCGTGCGCCTCGTTGAGGAACTTGCCGAAGTCTTCGATCGTGCCGAACTCGGGCAGCACGTCGGTGTAGTCGGACACGTCGTAGCCGCCGTCGCGCAGCGGCGAGGCGAAGAACGGCGGCAGCCACAGGCAGTCCACGCCGAGCCACCTCAGGTAGTCCAGCTTGGAGGTCAGCCCGATCAGGTCGCCGGTGCCGTCCCCGTTGGAGTCGTAGAAGCCGCGGACCAGCACCTCGTAGAACACCGCGGTCTTGAACCAGTCAGGATCGGAGGCCAACTCCGCCGGCAGACCCGGTTCATGGTGTGTCACTGCCCGCGCCGCCTGACCGCGAACACGTGGGCGGGGACGTGGTACGGGTCGAGCCGCACGTAGTTGTGCGTGCCCCAGTCGTAGCTCGCGCCGGTCATCTCGTCGTACACCTCGAAACGCTCGTGCCATTCCAGCCCCAAGGCGGGCAGGTCGAGGTTGACCATGCTCTCGCGCGGGTCGAACGGGTTCAGCGTCACTACGACGAGCACGGTGTCGCCGGACTCGTCGTCACGCTTCGACCAGCACATCAACGCGTCGTCGTCGACGTGGTGGAAGAACAGGTTACGCAGCCAGTGCAGCGCCGGGTGCCGGCGGCGGACGTCGTTGAGCTTTGTCAGGTACGGCGCCAGGCTGCGGCCGGCCCGCTCGGCGGCGGCGAAGTCGCGGGGCCGCAACTCGTACTTCTCCGAGTGCAGGTACTCCTCGCTGCCGGGCTCGCGGGCGGCGTGCTCGTACAGTTCGTACCCGGAGTACACGCCGTAGGTGGGGGACAGCATGCTGGCCAGCACCGCCCGGATGGCGAACATCGGCGGCCCGCCGTACTGCAGGCTGGCGTGCAGGATGTCGGGGGTGTTGACGAAGAAGTTCGGCCGCATGTAGTCCGAGGCGCCCACCAGTTCGCCTGCGTACTGGGTCAGCTCCCACTTCGCGGTGCGCCAGGTGAAGTACGTGTACGACTGGGTGAACCCGATCTTGGCCAGGGTGTGCATCATCGCCGGCCTGGTGAACGCCTCGGCAAGGAAGATCACGTCCGGGTCGGTCTCCTTGACCTTCCAGATCAGCCAGTGCCAGAAGTCCAGCGGCTTGGTGTGCGGGTTGTCCACCCGGAAGATCCGCACGCCGTGGGCGACCCAGTGCCGCACCAGGTGCAGCACCTCGTCGTACAGGCCCCTGCCGTTGGTGTCGAAGTTCAGCGGGAAGATGTCCTGGTACTTCTTCGGCGGGTTCTCCGCGTACGCGATGCTGCCGTCCGGGTTGATCGTGAACCACTCCGGGTGCTTGTCCACCCACGGGTGGTCAGGTGCGCACTGCAGCGCCAGGTCCAGCGCCACGTCCAGGCCCGCCTCGCCGGCCGCCCGGACGAAGGCGTCGAAGTCGTCGATGGTGCCCAGGTCGGGGTGCACCGCGTCGTGGCCGCCCTCGGCCGCGCCGATCGCCCACGGGGAGCCCACGTCGTCGGGGTGCGCGACCAGGGTGTTGTTCTTCCCCTTGCGGTTGACCCGGCCGATCGGGTGGACCGGCGGCAGGTACACCACGTCGAAGCCCATCCCGGCGATCCGCGGCAGCTCCTTGGCGGCGGTGGCGAACGTGCCGTGCACCGGGGTGCCGCGCTCGTCCACGCCGCCGGTGGAGCGCGGGAACAGCTCGTACCACGCCCCGTAGAGGGCGCGCGGGCGGTCCACCCAGATGTCGTACCGCCGGGTGCGGGTGATCAGGTCGCGGACCGGGTGCGCGCGGAGCAGTTCCCTCAGGTACTCCTCGAGGGCGGGGCCGACCCGGTGCGGCAGGTCCCGGCCGGGGTCCCGCAGGGCGGCGGCCGCCGCGAGGACCTCGGCGCGGTGCTCCTTCGGCACCCCCTTCGCCGCGCGGTCCATCAGCCGGGCGCCGGACTCCAGGTCGTTGGCCAGGTCCTCGACGCCCTGGCCGGCCTCCAGCTTCACCTCGATGGCGTGCCACCAGGTGGCCAGCGGGTCGCCCCAGGACTCCACCACGAACGACCAGCGGCCCTGGCCGGTCGGCACGATGGTGGCGTGCCAGCGGTCCATGCCCGGGGCGCCCGGCACCATCGGGGTGTACGGCATCCGGGTGCCGTCCGGAGCGCGCCAGGCCACGTTGGCGTTGACCGCGTCGTGGCCCTCCCGGAACACCGTCGCGGCGATGGGCACCCGCTCGCCCACGACCGCCCGCGCGGGGTACTGCCCGCACGTGATCACCGGGGATACGTCGGTGAGTCCCAGCCGTCCAGTCATCGTTGCGAACGGTACCGGCGCCCCGCCCCGCTCGCACAGCGGGAGCTCTGTGGTCGAACGGTTACGTGCCGGGTCCGGGCCCGGCTAGGGTTTCCGCCGTGAGAGCTCTTCGCCGATTCACGGTCCGCGCCACGCTGCCGCCCGAGCTCGCCGCCCTCGGCGAGCTGGTGATGAACCTGCGCTGGTCGTGGCATCCGGACACCCTTGACGTGTTCGAGGCCGTCGACCCCGACCTGTGGGTCGACCTCAACAGGGACCCGGTGCGGCTGCTCGGCGCGGTGTCCGCCGACCGGCTGTCCGCGCTGTCCCGGGACAAGCGTTTCGGGCGGCGGCTGTCCGACGCCGCCGACGACCTGGAGGAGTACCTGACCGGGCCGCGCTGGTACCAGCAGGCCATCGCCGGCGGCGCGAGCGGGCTGCCGGCGGCCATCGCCTACTTCTCGCCCGAGTTCGGCATCACCGAGGTGCTCCCGCAGTACTCCGGCGGCCTCGGCATCCTGGCCGGCGACCACCTGAAGGCGGCCAGCGACCTGGGCGTGCCGATCATCGGGGTCGGCCTGCTGTACCGCGCCGGGTACTTCAGCCAGTCTCTGTCGCCGGACGGCTGGCAGCTCGAGCGGTACCCGTCGATCGACCCGCACGGCATGCCGCTGGCACTGCTGCGCGACGCGGGGGGCGAGCCGGTGAAGGTCGGCGTCGGGCTGCCCGATGGCGGCGCGCTGCTGGCCCAGGTGTGGAAGGCGCAGGTCGGCCGGGTGCCGCTGCTGCTGCTGGACACCGACGTGGAGGACAACGAGCCGGCCGAGCGGCAGGTGACCGACCGGCTCTACGGCGGCGGCTCGGATCACCGGATGCTGCAGGAGATGATGCTCGGCATCGGCGGGGTACGGGCCATCCGGGCGTACTGCGAGCTCACCGGCAGCCCCGAGCCGGAGGTGTTCCACACCAACGAGGGACACGCCGGGTTTCTCGGCGTGGAGCGGATCCGGGAGCTGACCGAGGGCCACGGGATGGACTTCGACTCGGCGCTGCAGGCGGTCCGGGCGGGCACCGTGTTCACCACCCATACGCCGGTGCCGGCCGGCATCGACCGGTTCAGCCGGGACCTGGTGGCCACCTACTTCGGCGGCAGCAGCGAGTCGCCGGGCACGCCGGTGGACCGGGTGCTCGAGCTCGGCAGCGAGTCGGACCCCAGCGTGTTCAACATGGCGCACATGGGCCTGCGGCTGGGCCAGCGGGCCAACGGCGTCTCGGTGCTGCACGGCGCGGTCAGCCGGGAGATGTTCGGCGGGCTCTGGCCGGGTTTCGACACCGACGAGGTGCCGATCACCTCGATCACCAACGGCGTGCACGCCCCGAGCTGGGTGGCCCGCGAGATCATGGAGCTGGCCGAGCGCGAGGTCGGGTCGGAGGCGTTCGCGGAGGTCGGCGGCTGGCAGGCGGCGGACCGGGTGAGCCCGCAGATGATCTGGTCCATCCGACGCACCCTGCGCGAGCGGCTGGTGGACGAGGTCCGCCGCCGGGTGCACGACTCCGGCCTGCAGCGCGGCATGAGCGCGGCCGAGCTGGGCTGGACGCAGGCGGTGTTCGACCCGGACGTGCTCACCATCGGGTTCGCCCGGCGGGTGCCGTCGTACAAGCGGCTGACCCTGATGCTGCGCGACCCGGCGCGGCTCAAGGCGCTGCTGACCGACGACGAGCGCCCGATGCAGATCGTGATCGCCGGCAAGTCGCACCCGGCCGACGACGGCGGCAAGGCGCTGATCCAGCAGATGGTGCGGTTCTGCGACGACCCGGAGGTGCGGCACCGGATCGCGTTCCTGCCCGACTACGACATCGGCATGGCCAAGTACCTGTACGTCGGCTGCGACGTGTGGCTGAACAACCCGCTGCGGCCGCTGGAGGCGTGCGGCACGTCCGGGATGAAGGCCGCCCTGAACGGCGGGCTGAACCTGTCCATCCGGGACGGCTGGTGGGACGAGATGTACGACGGCGGGAACGGCTGGGCGATCCCCACCGCCGACGGCATCGCCGAGCCGGAGCGCCGCGACGACCTGGAGGCGGCCGGGTTCTACGAGCTGATCCAGATGCAGGTCAAGCCGCGGTTCTACGACCGCAACAGCGACGGCGTCCCGGTCCGCTGGGTGGAGATGGTGCGGCACACGCTGAAGACGCTGGGCCCGAAGGTGCTGGCCTCCCGCATGGTCCGCGACTACGTCACCATGCTGTACGCGCCGGCAGCGGCGGCGTCCCGGCGGCTGGCGGCCGACGAGTACGCCGGAGCCAAGGAGCTGGCCGCGTGGCGCACCCAGGTGCTGTCGGCGTGGCCCGCGGTGCGGGTGCAGCACGTGGAGTCCTCCGGCGTCGGCGACACCCCGGAGCTGGGCGCCACGCTGCACCTGCGCGCCGAGGTGGACCTCGGCGGGCTGTCCCCGGAGGACGTGGACGTGCAGGCGGCGTACGGCCGGGTGGACGCCACGGACCACCTGCGCGACGTGCGGTCGGTGTCCATGGCGCCGGTGATCGACGGGGAGCACCACCGCTACGAGGGCACCATCCCGCTCGACATCACCGGCCCGTTCGGCTACACGGTCCGGGTGCTGCCGCGGCACGACCTGCTGGCCACGCCGGCCGAGCTCGGCGTGGTCACCCAGGCCTGAGGCCCGCTACGTCAGCGCCGGCCCCAGGAACCCCGACCGCACGTCGGCCACCCGGTCAGTCCGGCCGGGTGGCCGGGTGGCCGGGTGGCCGGGTGGCCCGCCCCCGCGGGTCAGGCCGACGGGATGCCGTTGGTCGGCGCCTCGGGCTGCTTCTCGGTGTACGGAATGATCGGCCCGCTTGAGTCGTCGGTGGTCACCGGGGTGCCCTGCAGGGTGGCCACGCCGTTGGTCAGCGTGGCGATCTGCGCCCCGCCGAACCCGGCGTGCGAGCCGGCCGAGAACCGGTACGGCACCAGCCCCGGCCCGGTGAACCCGCCCTTGGTCACCGCGTCAACGATGCCCTGCCGGGTCAGGTCCTTGCCGGCCCGCAGCAGTGCGTGCGCGAACAGGTACGCGGCCGACATGCCGTACTCGACGTTGCCGTCGAACGGCAGGTTCGGGATGTACTTGTCGTGCACCTTCTTGAAGAGCTGGATCCAGCTGTTGGCGGTGTCGGAGGTGGGCGGCAGGTAGCTGTCGGAGGTGATCCCGGTGAGCAGCGCGTTGCCCTCCACGGTCTGGCCGCCCTTCTTGGCGAAGCTCTCCAGCAGCCCGGCCAGCGTGGTCGGGTCGGAGCCGACGTTGCTGATGACCAGCTTCGCCGGGAACCCGAGCTTCAGCTTGGCCAGGATGGTCAGCGCCACGTACGCCGGGATGCACATGCACACCACGACCTCGGCACCCTTCGCCTTCAGGTTGGCGATCTGCGGTCCGATGTTGGGGTTGCCCGGGGTGTACTTCTCCCGCGCGACCACGTTGGCCTGGTCGATGAACGTGTCCAGCCCGCGGGCGCCGTCCGCGCCGAAGTCGTCGCCCTGCACCAGGTAGCCGACCTTCGCACCGCCCAGCGTCTGCTTGATGTGGTTGCCGAGGATCTTCCCCTCGACCACGTAGTTGGGCTGGTAGCCGAAGGTGTACGGGTGCTTGGCCGGCTGGTCCCACTGGATGGCACCGGAGGCGACGAACAGGTCCGGCACCTTCTGCGCGTTCAGGTAGTCGGTGACCGCCGAGTGCGTCGGCGTCCCGAGGCCGTTGAAGATGGCGAACACCTTGTCCTGCAGCACCAGTTCCTTGACCACGTTCACGGTCTTGGTCGGGTCGTAGGTGTCGTCCTTGTAGATGTACTTGATCTTCCGGCCGTTGATTCCGCCGTTGTCGTTGATGTAGGTGAACATGGCGTTTGCGGCCGGCGCGATCTCGCTGTACCCCGGCGCGGCCGGCCCGGTCAGTGGCTGGTGGCTGCCGATGGTGACCGTGTCGGCGGTGACGCCCGGGGTGGTGGCGGCCGTGTTCCCGCCGCTCTTGCTGCCGGTGCCGCAGCCGCTGACCGCGAGGGCGATCGCGACGCCGACGACCAGCGGGCCGGTCAGCGCACCGCGTAGCCGGTGCAGACTCCTCATGATGTCGTCCCTTCTTCTGCAGGCGGGTTGGGCGCGCGTCCGGCGGACGCCCGGCGCGCTCGGGAGGCCCGGACAGCCCGGTGGGTGAGCCGGCGCAGCGTGCCCTGGATGCCGGCGGGCGCCAGCAGCATCACCGCGATCAGCACCGTGCCGTACAGCGCGAGCGGCAGGTTGTTGGCGACGTTGACCGGCAGCGACAGGCCCTCGGCGACGTCGGTGGACCAGAACGGCAGGTACACCAGCACGATCGCGCCCCACACCGCGCCGGTCAGCGAGCCGAGGCCGCCCAGCATCGCGGCGGCCAGCAGCCCGACGGAGAGGGTGAGCGAGAAGCTGCCCGGCCCCGCGCTGCCGATCACCACGGCGAGCAGCCCGCCGGCCAGCCCGGCGCAGGCCGCGCTGACCACGAACGCCAGCACCTGCACCCGGGCCACCCGGATGCCGGCCAGCGCGGCGGCCACCTCGTCGTCGCGCGCCGCCCGCCACTGCCGGCCGAGCCGGCTCCTGGCCAGGTTGGCCAGCAGCAGCAGGGTGACCAGGGCGGCCAGCCAGCAGATCCAGGCCTGCCAGCGCTCCGGCGCCAGGTCGGGCAGCGCGGCGGGCGACGTGGACAGCGGCAGCACGATGCCGCTGTCGCCGTTGAGGTACTGCCGGGCCAGGTCGGGCACGCCGACGGCCAGCGCGAGGGTGGCGCCGGCGAGGTACGGCCCGCGCAGCCGGGCCGCCGCCACGCCGGTGACCGCGCCGACCACCGCGGTCAGCAGCACCGCGGCCAGCAGGTCCAGCCACAGCGGGGCGGACTCGGCGTGGCCGGCCAGTTCGGCGACCGTGTACCCGCCGACCGCCATCAGCGCGCCGTGCCCGAGGGAGAGCTGCCCGTTCAGCCCGACCAGGACGGTCAGCCCGGCCACCGCGATCACGGTGTAGCCGACCGAGGCGATCCGGATCTGGGCGAAGGTGCTGGTGTTGATGCTCAGGAAGTAGATGCCGACGGCGCCGAGCACGGCCAGCAGCCCGTGCCTGAGCAGCGTCTGGCGCGGCAGCCGCACCACCGGCAGCCGTCCCGCGGACAGGACCGCCACGGCTACACCCGCCTGGCCGCGGACCGGCCGAACAGGCCGTTCGGCCTGATCAGCAGCACGACCAGCAGCATCCCGAGCGCGGCCGTGGTGGACAGGTTCGCCGAGGCGTACCCGGACACGTAGGCGAGCGCCAGCCCGACCAGCAGCCCGCCGACCACCGCGCCGACCGCGCTGTCCAGGCCGCCCACCACCGCGGCGGTGAACCCGTACACGAACAGCCCGTCCAGTGCGTTCGGCGAGATCAGCGGCGGCGCGACCAGCATGCCGGCCAGCGCGCCGACCGCGGCGGCCAGCGCCCAGCCGAGGGTGAGCACCCTGCCGGTGCGCACGCCGAGCAGCCGGGACACCTCCGGGGCGAACGCCGCGGCCCGCATCCGCAGGCCCACCCCGGTGTACCGGAACACCAGCAGCAGGCCGAGCCCGACGCCGAGCACGGCCAGCACCGCGAACAGGTCGGTGGGCGAGAACTGGACCGCCCGGTCGCCGATCCGGTAGCCGTGGATGTCGAACGGATAGGGGAACGAGCGCTGGTTGACGCCGTACACCATGCCGACGCCGGCCTGGCAGAGCACCAGCAGCCCGAGCGTGACGATGACCGCGTTCAGCGGCGGCTTGTCCTCCACCAGCCGGATCAGCACCCGCTCGACCACCGCGCCGAGCACCGCGCCGCAGACGATCGCGGCGGCGAAGCCGAGCCAGTACGAGCCGGTGTGCCGGGTCACCGAGTACGCGATGTACGCGCAGACCAGGGCCATCCCGCCCTGGGCGAAGTTGACGATCCGGGTGGCCCGCCAGATGAGCACCAGGGACAGCCCGATCGCCGCGACGGCGAAGCCGGTGGTGACCCCGGACAGGGTGAGATCGACGAAGTGGTTCATGGCTGGTGTCCTGTGGGGTGGACGAGGCGGGCGCCGCCCGGGCGCCGCCGGCGGTGACAGGTATTTCGGATGGAGGGCACGCTAAAACCCCAGGTAGGCGTGTCGCAGGGTGGCGTCGGCGGACAGCCGGCCGGCGTCCTCGTCGGCCACCACCCGGCCCAGGTTGAGCACTACGCCGCGGTCGGCGATCGACAGCGCGCTGCGGGCGTTCTGCTCGACCAGCAGCACTGTCAGGCCGGTCTGCTCCCGGCGGTCCCGCAGCAGCGCCATGAGCTGCGCGACCACCCGCGGCGCCAGCCCCAGCGACGGCTCGTCCAGCAGCAGCAGCGTCGGCCGGCTCATCAGCGCGCGGCCGATCGCCAGCATCTGCCGCTCGCCGCCGGACAGCGTGACGGCCTGCCGCTGCCGCCGCTGCGCCAGCGCCGGGAACAGCCCGTACATCTCGGCCAGCGCGGCGGCCTTGTCGGCCCGGTCCCGTCGCCACAGCCCGCCCAGCCGCAGGTTCTCCTCCACGGTGAGCTCGGCGATCACGCCGCGGCCCTCGGGCACGTGCGCGAGGCCGGCCCGCACCACCTCCTCCACCGGCAGCCGGGTGATGTCGCGGCCGCGGAACCGCACGCTGCCGGCCGCCGCCCGGACCAGCCCGGTGACGGTGCGCAGCAGCGTGGTCTTGCCGGCACCGTTCGCGCCGAGCACCGCGGTCACGCTGCCCTCGGCCACGGTCAGGTCGATGCCGTCCAGCGCGCGCACCGCGCCGTACCGGCTGACCAGCCCGGCGATCTCAAGCACGGCCGGCCGCACCGTCGGCGGGCCCGTCCGCCGGACCGCCCACCGGCTCACCGACCGCGGCGCCCAGGTACGCCTCGGTGACCAACGGGTTGGCGCGCACCTCGTCCGGCCGACCGGTGGCGATGAGCCGGCCGAAGTCGAGCACCGCGACCCGGTCGCACACCGCCATCACCCAGTCCATGTGGTGCTCCACCAGCAGCACCGAGCACCGGCCGTGCAGCCCGCGGACCAGCCCGGCCAGCTCGTCCAGGTCCGCGCCGGACAGGCCGCTGGCCGGCTCGTCCAGCAGCAGCAGTTCGGGGTCGGCCACCAGCGCCCGGGCCAGCGCCACCCGCTTCTGGACGCCGTACGGCAACTCGCCCGGCAGCCGGCCCGCCTGGTCGGCGACGCCAAGGTCGGCCAGGGCGGCGGCCGCCCGGTCCCGCAGCCGCCGCTCGTCCCGGTCCGACCTGGGCAGCCCGAACAGCATGGACGCGAACCCGGCCCGCGCGTGCCGTCCGGCGCCGGCCAGCACGTTCTCCAGCACGGTCAGGTGCTCGAACAGCCCGAGGCCCTGCACGGTCCGGCCGATGCCGAGCCGGGCGAGCTGGTCCGGCCGGTGCCCGGACAGCCGCCGGCCCTGCCATTCCAGCCGCCCGTCCTGCGGGCGGACGAAGCCGCAGATGACGTTGAACAGCGTCGTCTTGCCGGCGCCGTTCGGGCCGATCAGCCCGACGACCTCGTCGGGCGCGACGCGCAGGTCGACCGCCTCCAGCGCGGTCAGCCCGCCGAACCGCACCGTCACCCCCTCGACGACCAAGCCGGACAAGGGCAGACCTCCCACACGTGGGGATACCGCTGCGTCGGTGATTGTGTGAACGTTCATTCACATGTGGCCCTAGTGATACCGATCGATGACGAACACGTCAAGATCCGAACGGCGGTGCGGGGCCGATCCGTCCCGGTGGTCCGGCCGCGCCGGCCATCCGCAGCGCCAGCGCCACGTACCGCTCGGCCAGTTCCTCGGTGCGCAGCGGGCGGCGCTCCTCGAACCACTCGCTGATGTGCACGCACATGTCGAGGATCGCCAGCGCGGTCAGGGTGGCCGCCGGCCGGCCCTCGCCGGCCAGCGCGAACACGCCGTCCTGCTGGCCGCGCCACAGCACCTCGGCGACCTGCTCGCGCAGCCGGCGGCGGATCGCCACCACCTCGGCCCGCCACTCGCCGGTCAGCAGCAGGTACTCCCGGTTGGCCACCCGGACCGACCGCCGGTTCAGCGCATGGCTGCCGATGTAGTGCCGCACGATCGCGGCCAACTCCTCCCTTGTGTCGGCCACGCCGGCCGGCCCCGCCGCGGCGGCCCGCACCGCCTCGACCGCCAGTTCCAGCCGGGCGTGGATGTCCCGGACGATCACGTACAGCAGTTCGTTCTTCGAGCCGAAGTGGTTGTACAGCGCGCCCGGGGTCAGCCCGCACGCGTTGGTGATGTCCCGGACCGAGGTCGCCAGCGCGCCCTGCCGGTAGAACAGGTCGAGCGCCGCGGCGGCCAGCCGGCGGGCCGGCTGGGACAGGTCCGAGGTGCTCAGCAGCGACGCGTCAGCGGTCGACGCGTGGTCAGCGCGCAGGCTGTCCGGGTCGCCACCGGCCACCACCACCGTCGCCGTCTCCCGTCGTCCGCCGTCTCCCGTCGTCCGGTGAGCAGACGGTAGCCCCCCGGGTCAACAGCGCCCGGCGTGGCCGCCAGCCCTGAGCTGGTCCGGACCCTCATGCGCGAGCTGGACCTGCACCCTGCCAACCCGCCCGTGGCGGCCGGTCACGACCCGGTCACCGCCGGGCGCGCAGCAGCACCACCGAGCGCGCGGTAACGGGCAGGTCCAGGCCGGCCGGGTAGGGCGCAAGGCCGCTCGGGGTGTCCTGCTCGTCGCTGGTGTCGACCACCACCCGGTAGGAGACGGCCCACGGCTCGCCGGGCAGCACGAACGCGCAGTCCTGCTCGCCGGCGTGCAGCACCAGCAGGTAGGAGTCGTCGAGCACCGGCTCGCCGCGCGGGCCGCGGTGCCGCAGCCCGCGCCCGTCCAGGTACATCCCGACGGTGGTGTTGGCGCTGTCGAACCAGTCGTCCATGGCCATCTCGGCCCCGTCCGACCGGAACCACGCCAGGTCCTTGCAGCCGTCCCCGTCCGGCACCGGCCGCCCCTCGAAGAACGCCCGCTGGCGCAGCACCGGCGAGACCTGCCGCAGCGCGAGCAGCCGGCGGACGAAGGCGCGCATCGCCGCGCCGTCCGGAGCCTCCAGTGTCGACCAGTCCAGATAGGACACGTCGTTGTCCTGGCAGTACGCGTTGTTGTTGCCGCCCTGGGTACGGCGCAGCTCGTCGCCGGCCAGCAGCATCGGCACCCCGGTGGACAGCAGCACGGTGGCCAGCATGTTGCGGGCCTGTCGGCGGCGCAGAACGTTCACCAGCGGGTCGTCGGTCTCGCCCTCCACGCCACAGTTCCAGCCGCGGTTGTCGTCGGTGCCGTCCCGGTTGTCCTCGCCGTTCGCATCGTTGTGCTTGGCCTGGTACGTGGTGAGATCGCGCAGCGTGAAGCCGTCGTGGCAGGTCACGAAGTTGATCGACGCGAACGGGCGGCGGCCGTCGTCGGCGTACAGGTCGGAGGAGCCGGTCAGCCGGTAGCCCAGGTCGCGCACGCCGATCTTCTCGCCGGCCCAGAACGACCGCAGGGTGTCCCGGTACCGGCCGTTCCACTCCGTCCACAGTGGAGGGAACTCGCCCACCTGGTACCCGCCCGGGCCGACGTCCCACGGCTCGGCGATGAGCTTCACCTGGGACACCACCGGGTCCTGGTGGATCACGTCGAAGAACGCCGACAGCTTGTCCACGTCGTGCAGCGAGCGGGCCAGCGCGGAGGCCAGGTCGAAGCGGAACCCGTCCACGTGCATTTCGGTCACCCAGTACCGCAGCGAGTCCATCAGGAGCTGCAGCACGTACGGGTGCCGCGCGTGCAGGGTGTTCCCGCAGCCGGTGTAGTCCACGTACCGCGCCCGGTCGGCCGCGCCCAGCCGGTAGTACCCGGCGTTGTCGATGCCGCGGAAGCACAGCATCGGGCCGGCCTCGTCGCCCTCCGCGGTGTGGTTGTAGACCACGTCCAGGATCACCTCGATCCCGGCCGCGTGCATGGTGCGCACCATCGCCTTGAACTCGCGCACCTGGCCGCCGCGGGAGCCGGCGGAGGAGTACGGCGCGTGCGGGGCGAAGTACCCGATCGTGTTGTAGCCCCAGTAGTTGGTCAGCCCGCGCCTGGTCACCGCCGGCTCGGGGACGAAGTGCTGCACCGGCAGCAGCTCCACCGCGGTCACCCCGAGGTCCGTGAGGTAGCCCACCGCGGCCGGGTGGGACAGCCCGGCGTAGGTGCCGCGCAGGTGCTCGGGGATGTCCGGGTGGCGGGCGGTGAAGCCGCGCACATGCAGTTCGTAGATGACGGTGTCCTCCCACGGCACCTTCGGCAGGTAGTCGTGGCCCCATGGGAAGAGGTCGTGCACCACCACCGAGCGCGGCACGTCCCGGGCGGAGTCGCGGTTGTCCGCCGGCCCGGACAGCGGGCTGCCGGCGTGCCCGTAGATCGCCCCGTCCGGGTTCAGCTCACCGTCGATCGCCCGGGCGTACGGGTCCAGCAGCAGCTTGGCAGGGTTGTAGCGCAGCCCGTGGTGCGGCTCGTACGGCCCGTGCACCCGGTACCCGTACTGCTGCCCCGGCCCGATCTCCGGCAGGTACCCGTGCCAGATGTGGTACGTCGACTCCTCCAGCGCCACCCTGGTCTCGACGCCGTCGTCGTCGAACAGGCACACCTCGGCGCCCTCCGCTCCCGAGCTCCACAGCGCGAAGTTCGTACCCTCCCCGTCCCACGTCGCGCCGAGCGGATGCGGATGTCCAGGCCAAGGTCGCATCCGGCCATCTTCCCGCACCGGACCGTACCCCGGGCTCGGAAGGGCCGGATTGTTCACCCTCGGGCTTGAGGGCCTTCGGCGTGTCGTTGGGTTGGTGGTTGCGTTTTGAGCTACTGCCGCGCCTACCGCCTCGCTGGCGCTCGGTGGCAGGCTTGCCACCGGACAAGTGCATGAATGACAAGTTGGTCCGGTCCCCGACCTGAATGGTTACGCCGGTCCGGACCGTGGGCTTCTCACCGGTGCGGGAAGTGGTACAGAGAAGGGGTCGGAAAAAGAGCAGGGGAATGGTGACGTAGCGGTGAGGTTACGGTAGAATCGAACGTATGATCGGTGACACGGCGACGGTGGGGTACACCCATCCGATAGTGAACGCCGTGGCCGATCTGGAAGCCACATTGGATGGCTGTGCCGATGCCCGGTTGTGGTCGCTGTCGGTGAAGGAACTCGACGACCTGCTGCCCCGGGCGCACGCGCTGTTGGCGCGGATCAGCGGGACGCTGGTGCTGCCGCTGATCCGGGAGGCCGATGGCCGCGGCGCCTGCCAAGAACACGACGCGGCCAGCACCGCCGAATGGGTCCGGTACCTGCTGCGGATCCCCAACCGGCAGGCCAAACAACTGGTGGAGCTGGCCCGGGCGGTGGAGGGCGACGCCGCCGCCACCGGGACGGCGCTGGCCGCCGGGCGGATCAGCGCCGACCACGCCCAGGTCATCGCCGACTCCCTCGCCGCACTCCCCGCCGAAGCCCAGGGGTGGGTCACCGCCGCCGCCGAAGAACACCTGCTCGACGCCGCCGCCGACCACGACCCCAAGGCGCTGCACCGACTGGGCCGACGCATCGTGGAGGTCATCGACCCCGACCACGGCGACGAACTGCTCCGGCAGCAACTCGAACGCGCCGACCGGCAGGCGGAGGAGTCGAGGGAACTACACGCCGTACCCCACCAGGGCCGGGTCCGGCTGACCGGCTGGCTGGACAACGAGGGCTGGCAGATCCT
>WNGF01002065.1_pt1 | contig 34682 bp, 35 predicted proteins | sample 5400641 | NCBI WGS metagenome assembly WNGF01 (sample SAMN13153371, study PRJNA577476) | soil metagenome | isolation source: 80 cm soil or saprolite under grassland replicate 2 | place: USA:California | collected 2016-06-15 | reverse complement strand
GTTCTCGAGCAACGATCAGGCCGTGTACCCCTGCCCGCGCAGCGGCGAGTTCGGTCATCCCACCGGCGACGACAAGCCCGGGTACGTCGCCGCCAAAGGCACGCTCGGCCGCCACAGTGCGAACTCGGGCCTAGAAGGCTCGACCTGCCCGCCGGCGAATGTGCGGGGCTGTTACGGGCTCACCTGGCATGTGACGGAGGTACACGGGAAGGGGTAGCGGCAGTCATCGCCAAGGGTAAGACTTCAGGACGACGATCGAGGAGGACAAAACGAATGGCTCGGCCTAGACAGCGAAACATCGTGGAACGGCTCGCCGACGCGGGCGAAGATGCGATCCAGCGGATCGGCAGCGCGCCAGGAGCGGATCGCGTGCTCGGAGCGCTGGGCTCGATGCGCGATCTCGTCGACGACTTGCAGAAGAGGGTGCGCGGACTCGAGCGGCTCGAGAAGCGTCTCGGCGCGGTCGAGCGCAGGCTCGACAAGCTCGAGGGCAAAGGCAAGACAACGACACGGAAGACGGCCTCAACCGCGAAGCGACGCTCGACCACGCCGCCCAAGCGCAGCACCGGCTCGAGCTAGGGAACCCGCACCCTCAGCGCCTGCGCGACGAGCTCGAATCGCGCTGGTGTCGTCCCGGGCTGCTCGCCATCCAGCTGGATCGGCAGCGGCTCCGGCGCGTCGATGATCACGCGCGTTCCGCGCAGGAGCTCGGCCTTTGGGTGGGGAAGATGCGTCCCCCGAAACGTCTTCGGAAGGGTCATGAGGAGATCTCGCTTCGTCAGGTCACCGATCAGCAGGACGTCGAACGCGCCGTCGTCACTCTGTGCGTCCGGACAGATCTTCATCCCGCCCCCGAAATATGGGCCGTTGGCAACGACGACGTCGTGCATGCGGGCGCGCCGGCTCTCGCCGTCGACTGTGACCTCGACCTCGGTGTTGTTCCAGCGGGCGAACACCGCGAAGGTCGCCCAGACGTAGGAGATCTTCCCGCCGAGCGCTTTCGTGGTGTCGTTCGCCCGCTTCGCGATCGCACCGCTCATCCCGACGCTGGCGACGTTCGCAAACCACGACTGCGCCTCGCCTCCGGCCCACTGCCGGTAGGTGGCCCGCCCGAGGTCGATCGTTCGCGTCCTCCCCTGGAGCGCGACTCCGGCGGCCTGGTCGACACGGCGCGGCAGGCCGAGCGAGCGCGCGAAGTCCCAACCGGTTCCGCGCGCGATGACCGCCACCTCGACGCGCGCGCGGCCCGCGATGCCGTTGACGACCTCGTTCACGGAACCGTCACCGCCGACCACGATCAGTAGCCCGGCGCCGCCGTCCGCGGCGCGGCGGGCGAGCTCCGTCAACTCTCCCGGCGCCTGGGAGAAGAGTGCGTCACCGGTGAGTCCTGCGGACGCCGCCCGGCGCGCGATCTCCGGCCACCGGCGTCCGGTCGAGCCGTTCGCCGACGCGGGATTGACGAGGAAGACTATTGGCTTCGTCACACGATCATGGGCTGCTTCCGCGGGCCTCTTCGTATAAACAGGCTCCCCCACGTCTCTTCGGCGTAACCTGGACGCGTAGCGTTTCAGTGCTTCTCGGCGGCCGTGACCGTCGCGAGCCCGACGCGCGTCATCCGGTCGACGGCGGCGCGCAACTCGTCGTCCGTGACGCGCTTGAACTCGCCCTCGACGATGATGTCGCTGACGGTCAGCAGACAGCCCGCCTCGACGCCGCGTATCGCCCCGACGGTGAACAGCGCCGAGGCCTCCATCTCGACTGCGAGCACGCCGCGCTTCGACCAGCGTTCGTACTGGCCCTCGTCAGGGTTGTAGAAGACGTCGCTGGAGACGATCGGACCGACGTGCATCGGTTGCCCGATCTCCTTCGCCGCGTGCACCGCGCCGTGGATCAGACCCCAGCTCGCGGTCGGGCAGTGCGGCTCACCTCCCACGAGGTGGTCTGCCGTGCGATCGTCGGCGACCGCAGACAGCGCCACGATCAGGTCGCCGAGCTCGTGGTGAGCCTGGAGGCCACCGCAGGTCCCGACGCGGAGCAGCTTCTTCACGCCGAGCTGGATGAGCTCCTCGAAGACAATCGTCGCGCCCGGGCAACCCATTCCCGTCCCCTGAACCGAGACGGGCTTCCCTTCCCAGGTGCCGGTGTATCCGAGCAGGCCACGCTCGGAGTTCCGCTGCTTCACGTCGTCGAAGTACGTCTCCGCGATGTACTTTGCGCGCAAGGGATCGCCCGGGAGAAGGCACGCGTCTGCGTAGTCGCCCGGCTCGGCTCGAATGTGGATCGGCATGGAGGGCAACCCTAACCAAGGGCATCGCTTGCGATGCCCTTTAAGAGGACGACGGGCTTGCCCGGCGTCCGTTAAACCGCGTTCTGAGTTACGTGCCGCCGCTCTCTGACGACGAATTCTCTGTGCGACGATGACGGCCGTGCACAATCCCGTCGAGCCGAAGCTCGACCAGATTCTCGCGTTCTGTGCCGAGGATCCGGTCGAGCGCGTCTTCCTCGAAGACGTCGCCCGACGCCGGCTGGGGCGGTTCACGGCGTTGGCCGACAACGGCCGGCTGACCGCCCTCTGCCACGTCGGCGCGAACGTCGTTCCCTCCGGGGCCGACTGCGGTCGCTTCGCGGACGTCGCCGCGCGCGGGCGGGCACGAATGATCATCGGGGACGAGAGTGCTGTGACCGACCTCTGGAGTGACCTCGCCGAGCGCATGCCCCAGCCGCGCGACGACCGCCCGGGTCAGCCCGTATATGCGATCTCGGAGCCTCCGGCCGCGGGAGATACAGGTCTGCGCCCGGCCGGCGAGCGCGACTTCGCCCTCCTGCTGCCCGCGTGCGCTGCTGCGCACGAGGAAGAGATCGGGGTCGATCCGATGGCACGCGACCCCGACGGCTTCCGCTGGCGGACGCGTTCACAGATCGAAGAGGGGCGCTCATGGATCTGGGTCGAGCGCGGCACGATCCTCTTCAAGGCCGAGGCCTCGGCCTGGACGCCCGCCGCGGTGCAGGTGCAGCAGGTATGGGTCGATCCGCCCGCGCGAGACAAGGGCTACGCGCAGCGCGGGATGCGTGACCTCTGCCGCTTGCTGCTGGCGCAGGTGCCGACGGTCTGTCTCTTCGTGCGTCCGGAGAACGCGCCGGCAATTCGAGTCTACGAGGCAATCGGCATGGAGCGGCGCGGCTCCTACCGCAGCCTCATCTTTTGAGGCGCCTCGTCCGCATCGCGCTCGGCCTGTGGCTCGCGCGCGGGCCGCGCAGAACTCGCGGCTATGCGGCTCGCCGCCGGCTTCCCACCCGAACGGGTGATGGAGCATTCCCCTCGAACAGGCCGAAACAGGGGGTGTGAAGCCCCGCTTTACTGCGGCCGCGGGACTCGCTGTGGCGATCTTCGCCATGGGTGCGCTTGTCCTCTTCGTCGGCGGAAAGAGCCGCGCTGCGGTCATCCACACGTGCTCGGCCACCGACCGTCAGTTCATCGGCACGGCCCAGCTGAACATGGCGGCGCTCGGCTCGCTGTCGGAGGACTACCTCCACGGCGATGCGAAGGCCGACGAGGTGATCGAGCAGACGGAGGCAGCGGCCAACGGCCTGCGCAACACCGGCCCGAGCGACCCCTCGCTCTCCAAGACGCGGGCGATTCTGCGCGCGATGTTCTTGGAGTACGGTCGCGCGATCCGGGCCGACAAGCACCACCACGACCCAGGCAAGTACATCTACAGGGCATACGGACTCGCGAACTTCGCGCACGACGTACTAGCGCAGGCTCAACCCGCTCTGTCGAAGCGCGGCTGCGACATCTCCGCACTGCTGTAGCCGCGCGAAAGCTTTCGCCTTCGCGCGGATTTGGGTTCGCCCGCTTCGCGGGTGGACGTGCGTGGGCGGAGCCCACGCACTCTTACAGGGGTTTCTGGTCGGCCGCTGCCCGTGGTCCGCGGGCGGTGGCGCTTCGCGTCCCCGTCCGCGTGAGTTCGCCTCCAGGTAATGCGGCTTCGCCTGCACTACCTTCCGGCTTGCTGGTGGTAGGTGGTAGAGCGGGATGAACCGGTGAACCGACGCTTCCGCGCCCGCAACCACGCGGAACCGAACCTTCGCCTGCCGCGCACCTCGTAGAAGTGCCCGGGCTTGGCCCGGGCACGTTTCCGCGAAGCGGTGTCTCCTCAACGCTCGAAAGCGTCAGCTTTCGAGCGTTCCAAGAACTGGACGGCGTCGTCGATGACGCGCAGGCGGGCGAAGCGCTCGCGCAGCTCGGGGTGGGGCTCCAGCAGCCGCCACAGCTCGGTCAGCGCTGCCTCGACCCCTTCGTCGGGGCCCTCGAGGAGCGTCTCGACGACGCGATCTACCTCGCTTCGGAGCGCGATCGGGACCTCGGCGACGGCGCGACGGGCGGTCTCCCTCTCCTCCGCCCATTCCGCGGCCTGCTGATTGGCCTCCCTGCGGCGCCACGCCTGGAAGAACGTGGTCATTCCCTCCCAACATCGGCGCTTCGCGCGAGGCCGACAATCCCTCACCCGTCTACCCTTTTTCCCGTGGATACCGCCGCGATTCGCGAACGCGTTGAGCAGTTCATCCGCGGGCGCGGGCTGATCCCGCCCGGCGGCGAGATCACGTGCCTGGTCTCGGGAGGTGCGGATTCCACCTGTCTCTGGCACGTGCTACGCGAGCTCGGCTACCAGGTCTCGGCGTTGCACGTGAACCACGGGCTTCGCGGTGAAGAGTCCGACGAGGACGCGCGCTTCTGCGCGGAACGGCTCGGCGCCGAGGTCGTCGAGGGTAGGGGCGGGAGCACGGAGGAAGAGCTGCGCGACGTCCGCTACGCGTTCGCAACCGATCGGCTGCGCGCCACCGGCCACACCGCCTCGGACCAGGTGGAGACCGTGCTCTACCGGCTGGTCGCCAGCGGCGTGGCAAAGGGGATCAAGCCGCAGCGCGAGGACGGGGTTGTGCGTCCGCTGCTCACTGTTTGGCGCGAAGAGACGGAGGCGTACTGCCGCGCCGAGGGTCTCGAGTTCCGCGACGACTCGTCCAACCCGGGCACGAAGCGCGGGCTGATCCGAGACGAGGTTCTCCCCCGCCTACGCGAGCTCCATCCGGCCGCCGACCGCAACCTCTTGAGGCTCGCGCAAGGCGAACCTTCGGCGCTCGACAAGCTGCTCGCGTCGACAGCAGGCTCGATGCGTCTCGACCTCGGCGCCGGGATCACGGCCGTGCGCGAATACGACCGGGTCTGGCTCGAGCACACGCCGCTCGCCCTCGAAGGCGAGGTCCGCTGGGGCGAGTGGCGGATCGCCTCGGACCTCCCAGGCCTTAAGGTACGGGCCTGGCGCGCCGGCGACCGGCTCGCCGGGCGATCGAAGAAGATCCAGGACGTGTTCGTCGACGCCAAGATCCCCCGTTCCGCACGCGAGTCGTGGCCGCTCGTCGTGCGCGGGGACGAAGTCGTCGCGGTTCCCGGCATCGTCGAGGCGGAAGGAGTCCGCGTCGAGCGTGTCTCAGACTGAGCTCGAGCGCGACGTTTCCGAGATCCTCATCGACGAGGATCGCCTCCGATCGCGCGTGGTCGAGCTCGGCGAAGAGATCTCCTCCGACTACGCCGGACGGGACCTGCTCCTGATCGGCGTCCTCAAAGGCGCCGTCTTCTTCATGGCCGACCTCATGCGCACCCTCACCATCCCGTGCGAGATCGACTTCATGGCCATCTCGAGCTACGGCGCCCAAACGGACTCCTCCGGAGTCGTCCGGATCCTCAAGGACCTGGACATCAACATCGAGGGCCGCGATGTCCTCGTCGTCGAGGACATCATCGATTCGGGCCTGACGCTCTCCTACCTCATGCGAAATCTCGAGGCCCGTGAGCCCGCGAGCCTGGAGGTCTGCGCGCTGATGACGAAGCCGGAGCGCCGCGAGATCGACGTGCCCGTCCGCTACATCGGCTTCGAGATCCCCAACCGCTTCGTGGTCGGCTACGGCCTCGATTTCGCCGAGCGGTACAGGAACCTGCCCTACGTCGGCGTACTAGACGCGGAGTTAGTGCCCGAAGGCGCATGAAGCCCCGCTTTCTCCTCAATCGAGGGGAGTAGCTCAAACCGAGGCTGGTACCCTGCCGAAAGAGGTTTAGTGAATCGATTCTTCCGCAGCGCGCTCTTCCCGCTCGTGATCATCGCGGCGCTCGTCTGGCTGGCGCTGCAGACCCTCGGCGGGCACAGCCAGAAGGTCGACAAGCTGACCCTCTCGCAGGTGCAGCAGAAGATCGAGGCCTGCCAGCCGGGCCAGCCTGGCTGCGAGATCCAGGAGCTCGTCTTCAACCCGAACAAGAACGAGCTGAAGGGGAAGCTCAACAACGGGCGCAAGGTCTCCGTTCACTATCCGAGCGACCAGTCGGCCGCGGACCTCCAGTCGCTCATGAGCAAGCACGGCGTCTTGTTCGACTCGAAGGGGACCGGCTCGTCGCCCTGGTGGTCGATCCTGACCTCGCTGCTGCCTTTCGTCCTCCTGTTCGGATTCTGGATCTTCCTGATGAACCAGGTCCAGGGCGGCGGCTCGAAGGTGATGTCCTTCGGGAAGTCGCGCGCGAAGCGCATGACGCCCGACTCGCCGAAGATCGGCTTCAAGGACGTCGCCGGCGTGGAAGAGGCCGTGGAGGAGCTCCAGGAGATCAAGGAGTTCCTCGAGAACCCGAAGAAGTTCCAGGCACTCGGCGCGCGCATCCCAAAGGGCGTCCTCCTCTACGGACCGCCTGGTACCGGTAAGACGCTGCTGGCTCGCGCCGTCGCGGGCGAAGCCGGCGTGCCGTTCTTCTCCATCTCGGGCTCTGACTTCGTCGAGATGTTCGTCGGCGTCGGCGCCTCCCGGGTGCGTGACCTCTTCGAGCAGGCCAAGCAGGCGTCGCCCTGCATCGTGTTCATGGACGAGATCGACGCGGTCGGCCGCCATCGCGGCGCCGGGCTCGGCGGTGGCCACGACGAGCGCGAACAGACCCTGAACCAGCTCCTCGTCGAGATGGACGGGTTCGAGTTGAAGGACAACATCATTCTCATCGCGGCCACGAACAGGCCCGACATCCTCGATCCCGCGCTGCTCAGGCCGGGCCGCTTCGATCGCCAGATCGTCGTCGACCGTCCCGATCGCAACGGGCGGAAGAAGATCCTCGAGGTGCACTCCAAGGGCAAGCCGCTCGCGCCCGAGATCGACCTCGACACGCTTGCAGCGGGGACGCCCGGCTTCACCGGTGCCGACCTCGCGAACCTCGTCAACGAAGCGGCGCTGCTCGCGGCGCGTCGCGGCAAGAAGACGATCGAGCAGGAAGAGCTCGAGGAAGGGATCATGCGCGTGATCGCGGGTCCGGAGAAGAAGACGCGTCTCTTCTCGGAGGAGGAGCGGAAGATCACCGCCTACCACGAGCTCGGGCACGCGATCGTCGGCCACTACCTCGACCAGGAGTCCGACGTCCACAAGATCTCGATCATCGGCCGCGGCCAGGCACTCGGCTACACGATCTCACTGCCGCGCGAGGACCGCTATCTGACGACGAAGCAGACCCTCATGAACCAGCTCGCGATGACGCTGGGCGGCCGCGCGGCCGAGGAGATCGTCTTCAACGAGGTCACGACCGGCGCGGCGAACGATCTCGAGAAGGTGACGTCCACCGCGAAGCAGATGGTGATGCGCTTCGGGATGAGCGAGAAGCTCGGCCCCCGCGTGCTCGGACGGAATCACGACATGCCGTTCCTCGGACGCGAGATGGGCGCGGAGCCCGACTACTCCGAGGAAGTCGCGCGCGAGATCGACGACGAGATCCGCCGCATCATCGAGGAGGCGCACGACCACGCGACGCGTGTGCTCAAGGAGCACGGCGACGAGCTGCACCGGATCTCCGCGATCCTGATCGAACGCGAGACGATCGACAAGGATCAGTTCGAGCGTCTGCTCGCGGGCGAGGCGCAGGAGTCGGTCTTCGCCGAGGAGACTCCCACGATCACGCCGGAACCGGCGCCTGCGGACGAGAAGAAGCGCAAGCCGGAGCCGAAGCCGCGTCCGTTCCCGATCCCGGGGGCGACGATGCAACCGCCGCCGAAGCCTGAAGGCGCCGGCAGCTAGGCAGCTTCTCCGCGCCACGAGGACGCGCTGATGCTCGTCGCGGGCATCGGAGGCAGTCTCGTCGACGCGTTCTCGTTCGCGTTCGGGATGTTCTGGGAGATTCTCTGGGCCCTGATCCTCGGCTTTGCGCTCTCGGCAGCCGTGCAAGCAGTGGTGTCGAAGCGGGAGATGCGGCGGCTGCTTCCGGACGACTCCCCGCGCTCGCTCGCAATTGCCTGCGGGCTCGGCGCCGCATCATCGTCGTGCTCCTACGCAGCCGTCGCGCTTGCTCGCTCGATCTTTCGGAAGGGTGCCGACTTCACCGCCTCGATGGCCTTCGAGTTCGCCTCCACGAATCTCGTCGTCGAGCTTGGGATCGTGATGGCGCTGATCCTCGGCTGGCAGTTCACCCTGGGCGAGTTCATCGGCGGGCCGCTGATGATCGTCCTGCTCGCACTCGTGTTTCGCACGTTTCTGCGCCGGGGTCTCGTCCGCGAAGCGTTCGAGAACGCGGAGCGCGGGCTTCTCGGCCGCATGGAAGGCCACGCAGAGATGGATATGTCCGTGCAGGAGCACGGGCCGGTCTGGCGCCGTCTTGCCACCCGGAACGGATTCACGGCAACCAGCCACACCTTCGTGATGGACGTTGCCGCGATCTGGATCGACATCGTCGGCGGCCTGCTGATCGCGGGTGCACTGGCCGCCTGGGTGCCGGATCATTTCTGGCGCTCGCTCTTCCTCGAGGGCCATTCGACGCTGGGGAAGCTGTGGGGCCCGGTCGTCGGACCGGTCGTCGCGATGCTCTCGTTCGTCTGTTCGATCGGCAACGTGCCGCTGGCGGCGGTTCTCTGGAACGGCGGCATCTCGTTCGGCGGTGTGATCGCGTTCATCTTTGCCGACCTGATCGTCCTGCCGATCCTCGACATCTACCGGAAGTACTACGGCTGGAGGATGGCCGCCTTCCTGTTGGCGAGCTTCTACGCCACGATGGTCGCGTCGGGAATCGCGGTGGAGTTCCTCTTCGAGGGCCTTGGGCTCACGCGAACCAGTCGCGACGCGAAAGTCGAGATGGCAGCGGTGCACTGGAACTACACGACGTTCTTGAACATCGCCTTCCTTTGTCTGGCGGCGCTCCTCGTCTGGCGGTTCGTGCGGACGGGCGGCCTGCCGATGCTGCGGACGATGAACGAACCGGCGGGCGAGGATGGGCACGACCACGCACATGCACATGCACACTCGCACTGAGTCGGAACCGTGGGCGGGTCGCCGGTGTATCCTCCGCGGGGAGGGGTGGCAGATGGTACGAGCGATCGCGTTTCTGGCAGCGGCGGCTCTCGTCAGTGCCCCCGGAGCGACGGCCAAGGCACCTCCGAGCGGCATGGACGTTTGCGGCACGTCCTCGTGTGTGCACCTCGACTGGGCTCAGTCCGTGCAGTTCTGGATCGGGGCTCAGCCAGGCGCGGCTCGACCTCCGGGGCCGTCGAGCTTCTACGTTTTGCGCTGGCGGTGGCAGACGACCGGACCCGAGACGATCTCGTACTACATCCCGGCGGCGCATACCGTGCGGTTGAGCTCGGAGAACGGCGGCAGGCCTGCGTGGGCGTCCATCTCTGGGGCGGCAGACGCCGTACTCGTAGGGGCTGCCGCGAGCCTCGAGCCCTTCAGCGTCCCAGCGCCGACCGAGGTGACGGTGGGAGCGAGGACTGCGCGCGGACCTGAGACCTATCTGCGTCTGTTCAAGGGCCCGGGCGCGGGGTTCGCGCCCGTTACCCGGTGGATCAAGGTGAGCATCCGATCCGAGACGCCGAGTCCGTGGACCGACGGCCAGGTCAACCTACAGATCTCTGCGCGTGGGCGGATCGTCTACGTGGACGGCTGGGTGCACAAGATCTCGCTGAAGCTCGCGAACCGCGCGCGGCGCGGTCTTCCGCTGCGCTAGACGAGTCCGTTCGAGCCACGTCGTCAACGGCAGGGTCTGACCCTGGGGGTTCGGAAACCGTCACTCTTCGTCCCCAAGGTTGGCGCGCGTTCGAGCCGTGGCTCGAACGGCAGGGTCTGACCCTGGCTGTTGGGAGAGCGTGACTCTTCGTCCCCAAACTAGGCCGGGGCGGCGAGGCCCGCCTGCCACGAGGCCCAGAGGCGCGCATAGCGCTCGCCCTGGTTCACGAGCTCGTCGTGCGAAGCGACCTCGACGAGACGTCCGTGCTCCATGACCGCGACGCGGTCTGCGCGCTCGGCGGTGGAGAGGCGATGCGCGATCGTGATCACTGTCCTGCCTTCGACGATCGCGGCCAGCGCGCGCTCCACGGCGGCCTCCGTCGCTGGATCGAGGCTCGAGGTCGCTTCGTCCAGGACGATCACTGCCGGATCGGCCAGCGCCACGCGCGCGATGCCGACGAGCTGGCGCTCGCCCGCGGACAGTCGCAGCCCGCGGGTCTGCACGTCGGTGTCGAGTCCTGCCGGCAGCGACTCGAAGCGGTCGAGCGCGCCGATCCTCCGCAGGGCGCGCCGGACGTCGTCATCGCCGGCTCCCGGATGTGCGAGGCGGACGTTGTCGGCGATCGTGCCGCTGAAGAGGTGTCCCTCCTGCGGGAGCAGCACGATCCGCTGGTGAAGCGAATCCAGCGTGGCGTCCCGGAGGTCGACGCCGTCGAGCTCGATGCGGCCTTCCTGTGGGTCGTACTGACGCGTCAGCAACTTCGCCACCGTCGACTTGCCGGCTCCCGTTGCGCCAACGAGGGCGATGTGCTCTCCCGGTGCGAACTCGAGCGTCAAGTCTCGGAGGACCGGCCGCTTCCCGTAGCCGAACGTGACCCCGCGCAACGCGAGCCTGCCCTCGCGGGGAAGCTCGACCGCGCCCGGCTTCTCCGCGATCGAAGTCGGCACCTCGAACAGGCCAGCGATCTTCGCGAGCGCCGCCAGTCCCTGGCGGAATTCACCCAGCCACTCCGTGAAGCGTCCGATTGGATCGAAGAGCTGGATGAGGTACAGCACGAAGGCGGTGATCGTCCCGATCGAGATCGAGCCGTGGCGGTACATCGTCGCCGCCGCGAGCAGCACGACGATCAGCGCCGATGCCTGTGCGAGAGGCAGGAACGCGAACAGACGGATGTTGACGAACGAGGCGCGCCGCCAGGCGTGGACCTGCGCCTGGCTGCGGGGCCTGTACCGATCGAGCGTTCGCTTCTCGCGGCGGAATGCCTGAACCACGCGCACGCCGGCGAGTCCCTCCTGTAGCGCCGTCAGCGTCTCCGCAACCCGGTCGCGAATCGCGTGGTACGCCCGCCCGGCGCCGTGATGGAAGCTCCAGCTCGATGCGATGAGAATCGGTAGGGCGACCAGCGAGATCGCCGCCAGCTTCGGAGAGAGCAGCGTCAACGCGACGACGGTCAGGACAATCTGCAGACCGCTCCCCACGATCTCGACGAGCGCATCGCGAACGAGCTCGTTCAGCGACTGTACGTCCGAGGTGAGCCGGGAGACCAGCACGCCTGCCCGCTCCTGCTCGAAGAAGCCGAGCGGCAGCGCCTGAAGCTTGTCGAAGGCAGCGACCCGCAGGTTGTGGAGAAAGCGCTCTCCGGCCGTCGCCGCGAACAGGATCTGCGCACGCACGACGGAAGGCTTGGCGAGGGCAAGCGCGAGGAACACGAGCGCCGCGACGTTGAGCGGATGCGTCGCGTGCTTCGTGATTCCCGCGTCCACCGCGTAGCGGACGAGCGCCGGGCCCGCGAGCGTGATCAGCGTCGACAGCGTCACCGCAACCCCCGCGCCGATGTAGAGGGCGCGCACCGGGCGGAGAAGCCCGCGCGTGTGCGTCCAGACCGCTCGCGGAGAGGCACGCTCCATTAGGCCGCGTTCTCCAGCGCCAACAGCGCGCGGTAGCGAAGCGACCGCCGCAGGAGCTCGGCATGCGTGCCCTCCTCGACGATCTTGCCTCCCTCCAGTACGGCGACGCGATCGGCAAGGGCGATCGTCGCGGGACGGTGCGTGATGACGAGTGTCGTTCGCCCCTCCATCACAGTCGCGAGCGCGGCCCGGATCTCGTGCTCCTTGGTCGCGTCGACCGCGGAGGTCGCGTCGTCGAGGACCAGCACCTCCGGATCGGCCAGGATCGCCCGTGCGATCGCAACTCGCTGACGCTGTCCGCCGGACAGCGAGAAGCCTCGCTCTCCGAGCACGGTCTCGTAGCCCTCGGGTAGATCGGCGATGAACTCCACCGCCCCCGCGAGCTCGGCGGCGCGCTCGACCTCTTCGTCATGGGCGTCCGGACGAGCGAGCCGGATGTTCTCCCGGACCGTGTCCGTGAACAGGAACGTCTCCTCGAACACGAGCGCGACGGCCCGACGCACGTCGGCCAGTCGCAGCTCCCGCACGTCGTGGCCGTCGAGGAGCACGGCGCCGTCGTCCGGGTCGTAGAGCCTCGCCAGCAGGCCCGCGACCGTGCTCTTCCCCGAGCCGGTGGCGCCTACGAGCGCGAGCGACTCTCCGGGAGCAACGTGTAGGTCGAGCCCGTCGAGCACCGGCCGGTCGCCTTCGTGGCCGAACTGGACCTGTCGGAGGCGGACGTCACCGCGTACGCCGTCCAGCTTCACGGGATGGCGTGTCTCACGCAGCCGTGGCTCGGCTTCGAGCACTTCGCTGATCCGAGCGCTCGCGCCGACGGCCTTCTGCAGGGTCGTGACCCGCTGGCCGAGCACGCGCAGGGGCCAGACGAGCATCGCGACGTAGGCGTTGAACGCGACGAACGAGCCGAGGCTCAGCTCGCCGGAGATCACCCGCCGTCCGCCGAGCCAGAGCACGGCGAGCAACCCCAGCAGCGGCAGAAACTCCAGGATCGGCAGGAAGACCGCGTCGAGCCGTGCGATGTCGAGGGCACGACGGACGATGGAGCCACTTCGGGTCCGGAACTCCGCGGCCAGCGGCTCCCCGGCGCCCAGGCCCTTCACGACCCGAATTCCCACCACCGTTTCCTCGACGAGCGTCGCGGCCTCGCCCCAGCTCTCCTGCAGCCGCTCTGTGCGCTCGTGGTACCGGCGCGAGTACACCCAGCCCGCGAGGCTGATCAACGGCAGTGGGATGAGCACGATCAGTGCGAGCTGCCAGTCGATCACGAGTAGCACGAGCGAGACTGCGCACACAGTCAGGACGTAGCCGATCGTGTGACCGATCGAGTCCATCATCCGTGCGACGTGCTCGGCGTCGGACGACGCGCGGCTCATCAGCTCGCCCGGCCCGACCCGATCGTGATAGCTCGCGTCGAGTCGCAGAGCGTGCGCGAAGATCGCGTCCCGGACCCGCGCGTCCGAGCGGGAGCGATTGCGGATCGCGTAGAGGTGCCGTAGGGCGCCGGCGGTCATCTCGAGCAGGCCGACGCCGAGAAGTGCGGCGAGCCACACGAGCAGGGTGTGTCGGTCGCGTGCCAGGACGCCGTGGTCGATCGCGTACTTGACCATCAGCGGCGCGGAGATCGCTCCCGCCTGCCAGAGCAGGCCGGAAACGACGGCGGCGATGACGCCGTCCAGCTGAGAACGGACTACGGCGCGCACGAACCTCCACGCCGCGCGCCGGCGCGCGTCGTGATCCCCCATGGGTAAAAGTATCCGGCGATGTCAAATCAGCAACCCTCGATCGAGGAGCGGTTCCCGCGCCCGTCGGTGATGGGCGTCGTCAACGTCACGCCCGACTCCTTCTCAGACGGCGGCGTCCATCTCCAACCGGCTGCGGCCGTTGCGGCGGGGTGGCGGATGCTCGACGAAGGGGCGGCGATCGTCGACGTCGGCGGCGAGTCGACCCGGCCGGGATCGGAGGGCGTGTCGGCGGAGGAGGAGCTGCGGCGTGTCGTTCCCGTGCTGGAGGGGTTGCACGGCGCGCCGATCTCCATCGATACGGCGAAGGCCGCGGTGGCGCGACGCGCGCTCGAGCTCGGCGCCGAGCTCGTGAACGACGTGACGGCGCTTCGCGGCGATCCGGCGATGGTGAAGGTCGTCGCCGAGTCCGGTGCGTACCTCTGCCTGATGCACATGCAGGGAGAGCCGCGGACGATGCAGGTGAAGCCGGCCTACGACGACGTTGCTTCGGAGGTGGCGGCCTTCCTCGACGAGCGAGTCCGCTTCGCCGTCGCCGCGGGCATCGCCGAGGAGCGGATCTGCGTCGATCCGGGAATCGGGTTCGGCAAGACCGTGCAGCAGAACTTCGAGCTCGTGCGGCGACTCGACGTCCTGACCGCACTCGGCCGTCCGGTGCTAATCGGCTTCTCGCGGAAGAGCTCCCTCGGACGCATCCTGGGCGACCCGACCGCCACCACCGGCCCGCTCTCGGCGAGCGTGGCGGTCGCGGTGACGGCTTACGAGCGCGGTGCCTCGATCCTGCGTGTCCACGACGTGCGCGAGCACGTCGAGGCCTTGACCGTCGCGGCGGCGGTAGTCGGTTGATCGTCGTCGAAGTCGAGGCGCTAGAGGTGTTCGGTCACCACGGTGCCACCGAGGAGGAGCGTGCCGCCGGCCAGACGTTCCTCTACGACGTGCGCTTGGAGGTTTCGGACGGTGCGCTCTCCGATCGGCTCGAGGACACCGTCGACTACGTGCAGGTGGCGGAAACCGTGCGGGACGTCTCCGAGGCGAGCCGGTTCAATCTGCTCGAGGCGCTGGCGGCTGCGGTCGCGGATGCGATCGCCGAGCGGTTGCCCGTCGAGCACGTGCGTGTGCGTGTGCGCAAGCGCGAGGTCGAGCCGGCCGGACTCGCGGTGGCGTGGACTGCCGCTACCGTCGAGCGGCCGTGAGCCGAAGCGTGTACTCGGCGAACCGAGCGACGGGGCGCAACTCGACGTAGACGTAGAGGCCGCGGGCGCCGCCGTTCCGGTACACCGCGACGCCGTGCTTCCCGACGGCGAGAGGCCGGGTCTTGCTCGTGATGACCGCGCGCGGGAGCAGCCGCACGGTGACGTGACCGGTGACCCGAGTCCGAAGCGTCTGCTTCGGCGGAGCCCAGACGCGGTAGAGATCGACAGGGTCCTCGCTGCGGTCGACGTGCGCCGAGATCGACGCGCTCGTCTTTCCGGAATGTGTCAGCGGGGGCGTCCCGGTCGAGAAGAGACCGTGCGGCTCGATCTCCGCGGGATCCTCGTTCGGCTCCTGTGGGTCGCGCGCGGGCGTCTTGAACGAGAGCGCGTTGGGGATGTCGAGCAGTCCGTAGCCGGAGGCGTGGTCGAATCCCGGCTCGGCGATGTCCGTGGTCGACCTGCGCATGATCTCGAAGAGCTGGGTGTTGTCGAGGTCCGGTCGCATGGTCCAGACCCAGGCGGCGGCACCCGCGACGAGCGGGGAGGCGAAGCTCGTCCCGTTGACCACGGCATAACCGGCGGCGTCATGCGATATGGGCTCAGCGACCGGAATGCGCACGCCGGGCGCCGAGAGATCGATGTTGGGCGAGAGGGTCGAGAAGCCGGCAACGCGGCCGCTCTCGTTCGTCGCGCCTACGGTGAGCACGTGAGCGTACGCAGCGGGGAAGTTCTTCGGGCTTCCCTCGAGGCCGTCGTTGCCGGCCGCCGCCACGACTATCGAGCCCGAGCGGAATGCGAAGAGGATGGCCTCCTCGAGCAGTGGATCGTCGTCCTCGCCTCCGAAGCTCAGGTTGATCACACCGGGGCCGCGCCGGGCTGCTTCGACGATGCCCTGGATCGCCGAGCTCTCGCTGAGGATGCCGAACGGGCTGGCGTCCCAGATGCGCAAGACGGCCTCCGGGTAGACGCCGACGAGGAAGACGCCGTTGACCGGTGCGGCCAGAACCGAGCTGACCTCGGTGCCGTGTTCCTCGTCCGGTTGAGAGATGGTTTGTGTGTTGAGGACAGTCGTATTCGCGCGGCTCGCGAACTCGGGATGGCTCATGTCGAGACCCGAGTCGACGACGGTCACGGGCTTGCCGGGGCCGGGCGCCTCCACCCGGTCGGCGCCCACTGCGCCTCGCCACCACTGCTGGGGAACGAGCGGGTCGGTCGGGGCCTCGAGCTGACCCGCCGTGGTCAGCATGCGGTCCGGCCGGCTCAGCCGGACGACACCGGCTCGGCGCAGGTCTGCGACTGCGTATGTCGGAACGCGCCAGATGCGAAGCTCGCGGGCCAGCTCCGTCCCGCCGGCACTCCGTGCCAGCTGCGCTCCCTCGCGCGCGTGAGACGGATCGAGCTGGACGAGATCGGCCGACGCCGGAGTGGGACTCGCGAGAAAAGCAGCGAGGACGATCAGGACCCTGGGCGCCAAGTCCCTCAGAGTACCGCGGTACTAGGCTCCGGAGGTGGTCCGCGCCTTCGTCGGCCTCGGCTCGAACCTCGGCGACCGCGAGGCCACCCTGCGGGCTGCGGTCGGGCGCTTGCGTCGCCTGTCTGGGATCGAGGTTCGCGGAGTCTCAGCCTTTCGGGACACCGAGCCGGTCGGATATCTCCAGCAACCACGGTTCCTCAACGGGGTCGTCGAGCTCGAGACGGACCTCACGGCCCGGGCGCTCCTGGGGGTCCTGCTCGAGCTCGAGCGGGCCTTCGGCCGCGACCGGAGCGCCGGGCCCCCTCAGGGACCGCGCACGCTCGACCTCGACCTTCTGCTCTATGGAGACGAGACGATCGACGAGCCGCTGCTGAAGGTGCCGCACCCGCGGTTGTACAAGCGGAGGTTCGTCCTGGAGCCGCTCGCAGAGCTGGATCCGGGCCTCGAAGTGCCCGGCCTGGGCCCGGTCCAGGCCCTCCTTACGAAGCTAGACTCAGGCCCATGAGTCACCTCGACGAGCTGGACGAATTCGAGGCCGAGCTCGAGATTCGGCTCAAGAAGGAGTACACGGCGGTCTTCGGCCTCTTCCGCTACTGCGTCCTGACGCAGGACGCGACCTACCTCTGCAACAAGCTCGATCTCGCTCAGGTCTCGCAGCCGAACTACCCGTTCTTCCACCTACGGATGGAGGACGTCTGGGTCTGGGACAAAAACCGGCCGACGCGAATCATCCCGCGTGCCGAGGTGTGGACGTCCAGCGACGTCACCGTGGAGGAGCTGCGCGGCGAGGGCGAGGAGACAAGCCTCACCGCCGAGGCGCTCGCCGAGAAGATCGGCGAGTCGCTCGGCTCCGAGGACGATCTCTAGCGGTTGCACTCCTCCCTGCCCGGGAGGATGATCGGCCTCGACCGGCCGCTAGGGGTCAGAAGGAGGTCACGCGTGTCCGCGGACACGAATAAGGAGATCGTCCGCCGCGTCGGAGTCGAGCCCTGGGAGGGAAACATCGGTGTGATCGACGAGCTCGTGGCGGCCGATTACGTCGGTCACGATCCGGCTCAACCGGAGATGCACGGCCCCGAGGGGATCAAGGGATTCGTCACCTCGTACCTGGCTGCGTTCCCGGACGGGAAGATCACGATCGACGACCAGCTGGCCGAGGGGGATCTCGTCGCGACCCGCTGGACCGGCCGCGGAACCCAGCAGGGAGAGTTGATGGGGATTCCGGCGACCGGGAAGGAGGTCACCATCAGCGGCATCACGATCTCCCGGGTCAAGAACGGCAAAGTCGTCGAGGAGTGGTCGAACTGGGACACGCTCGGCATGCTTCAGCAGCTCGGCGTCGTCCCGGAGATGGCCGGCGCCCAGGCGTAGTCGTTCGAGTTGTCGGAGGGCCGCGTCGGCGGCCCTCCGACTTGCCGCAGACGAGGCATATTGCGTTTCTTCGCAATTGCCGATCGCGTCTTCGTACATGCAAATCGGAGACGCGATGCTCGGTTTTCCTCAGCCCAAATTCATGCCCTGTCCCGAATGTGGAGTGTCGATCGCTCGGGATCAGTCGGAGCTCCATGTTTGCGATAGAGAACGGCGCCTCGACTACGCGTTCCTCCAGCTTCGCGGCGAGCTCGAACAGTTCGACCTGCAGTTCACCGCGTTCCTGGCGACGCCTCAGGGCCGGTTCGAGGCGTGGTACGCCGCACAGCGGCGTTAGAGTCGCGCGGCCGTCTGTGATGATGGCCGCATGCTGCTAGCGATCGACGTTGGCAACACCTCGACGGTCTTCGGCCTCTTCGAAGGCACCACGCTGACGGAGCACTGGCGCATCGCGACAGAACGCAACAAGAGCGGCGACGAGCTCGGCGCCCTCTACAGGAGCTTCCTCGACCTCGCCCGCATCGACGGGATCTGCCTGTCGTCGACCGTGCCGCAGCTCATCCGCTCCTACCACGAGTTCGCCGAGCGCTATACCGATGCGGAGCTGCTCGAGGTCGGGCCGGGCGTAAAGACGGGGGTGCCCGTGCGGTACGACGATCCGCGCGAGGTCGGGCCGGACCGGATCGCAAACGCCGTCGCCGCCGTCGAGCGGTACGGCGCCCCGTGCATCGTCGTCGACTTCGGCACCTCGACGAACTTCGACGTCGTCTCCGCGGACTCGGAATACGTCGGCGGCGTGCTCGCCCCCGGGATCGAGGTCTCGATGGACGCGCTCTTCGCGCGGGCGGCTCGGCTGCGCAAGATCGACTTCGTCGAGCCTGCGAGCGTGATCGGTAAGACCACGGTCGCGAGCCTGCAATCCGGCCTCGTATACGGCTTTGCCGGTCAGGTCGACGGAATCGTCCACGCCATCCGCGGCGAGCTCGGCACCGACGCACGCGCAGTCGCCACGGGCGGCCTCGCGGAGCTGATCGTTCCGCACGCGCGAACGATCGAGCGCGTCGACCCCTTCCTCACGCTCGAGGGGCTACGGCTCGTGTGGGACCGGAACCACGAAGGGTGAGGTGGCCAGGTCGTCGTCTCGGAGCAGCCGCGGCGATCTTCGACCGCGACGGCAACGTGCTTCTATTGGGAACTACCCGGTGGGGCGAGTGAACCAGGTGAGTCACTTGCCGGCCGCATCGACGATGCCAGCCGAGGGCGACAGAATGCTCTTGTGATCACGATCCCGCCCCGTTCCTGGCTCCAATGACAGGCCGACGCACTGGCGGGCTTTGCACGACAGTGCTCACAGCCGCTGGAATTAAAACCATCGCACGCGAATCATCATGGCGCCGGCGAAGCCGGCGCCGGATTCGCGTGCGTTAACCGCCGCCGTAGATCGAGATCGGCATCGAGTCGAGGAGGATCTCGTCCGACGGGTCGGGGAGTTCCGCCTCGAGTCGCTCGACGATCTCGACGGCGCCGGGCGCCGCGGCGAAGAGACGCGTCACGACCTCCTCGGTCGTCTCGAGCTGAACGAGCTCCTGCTTGAACGGTCTCGGGAAGCGGCCGTGACCGAGATACCAGCCGTAGAACTTCTTCAGGAAACCGCCCGCCCGCCGCTCGCCGAGCTCGCGCACCGTCTCGCGGATGAACACGATCAGCTCTGCCGCAACCTCTTCGCGCGACGGCTCGGCGCCTTCCCCGTCGACGATCTCGCGCAGCGCCCACGGGTTGCCCTGCGCGCCGCGCCCGACCATCACGGCGGCGGCGCCGGTCGTCGCGAGCACCGCCTGCGCACGTCCCCGCGATGTGATGTCCCCTGACGCGATGACCGGCACGTCGACGAGCTCGACGAGCTCCGCAGTCAGCGCGTGGTCGGCCTCGCCGGTGTACATCTGGCGCGCGGAGCGCGGATGCAAGGTCAGCGTCGCCGCGCCGGCGGCCACGAGCAGGGGCCCGACGGCGAGACAGGCCCTCGAGCCGTTCTCGAGGCCGCGGCGCATCTTCACCGAGACAGGTACGTCGACGGCCGACGCCACGGCTCCGACGATCGCGCACGCCCGGTCCGGATCCTCCAGCAGGGTGGCACCGGCGCCGGTCTTCGTCACCTTCCGGACGGGACACCCGAAGTTGATGTCGACGATGTCCGCGCCCGCGGCGACGACCATCTGGGCGGCTTCGGCCATGACGGCCGGCTCCGAGCCGAAGATCTGAATCGCCAGCGGATGCTCATCCCGAGCCACCCGCAGGTAGCCCAGAGTCCGCTCGTTCCGGTGCTCGAGCCCTGCGCAGCTGACCATCTCGGAGCAGACGAGCCCGGCCCCGTAGCGGCGCCCCTGGCGACGAAAGGCCTGCACGCTGACCCCGGCCATGGGGGCCAGGACGAGGCGGGTGGGGATCTCGATGTCCCGGATCCACCACGATTCCCGGAGATCTACCTGCATAGAGCGGGAAATGGTATCCGCCGGGGCTATTGACGGGCCCTCGCTGTATAGCTACTATTCGCGCCCGCGACGGCGCCCCTAGCGCCGCGTTTTTTCGTAAGAAGGGGTGTACCACCGTGAAGGAAGTCATCCTCACACCCGAGGGCTACGAGAAGCTGAAGCACGAGATCGAGGAGCTCTCGACAACCAAGCGCCGCGAGGTGGCCGAGCGAATTCGCATCGCGCGGGAGTTCGGCGACATCGCGGAGAACGCCGAGTACGACGACGCCAAGAACGAGCAGATGCTGCTCGAGCACAGGATCGCGACGCTCGAGGAGCGCCTGCGCGACGCGCGTGTCATCACCAAGAAGGACATCGCGAAGGACGTCGTCTCCGTTGGCTCGAAGGTCAAGCTGCGCGACGTTGCCGCCAAGGAGACGATCGAGTACCACATCGTCGGCTCGGCGGAAGCGAACCCGGCGCAGAACAAGCTCTCGAACGAGTCGCCCGTCGGCAAGGCGATCATCGGCCACAAGAAGGGCGAGACGGTCGAGGTCACCGCGCCGCGCGGCACGCTCAAGTTCAAGATCCTCGAGATCAAAGCAGCGTAAAGTCCGGCGCGCTTCGCGCGCCATGATGACTTTCCGCTGATCTGTCGATTCAGGCGTTGGTGTGCGGAGGCGAGCAAAGCCCGCCTCCGCGGCGGACGGCTAGCCTCTCGGTATGTTCGAGCGCTTCACAGAGCCGGCTCGCCAGGTCGTCGTGCTCGCCCAGGAAGAGGCGCGGGCGCTCAAGCACAACTACATAGGGACAGAGCACTTGCTGCTCGGGCTGTTGCGTGAACGGGAAGGGCTCGCGGCGCGCGCGCTCGGGGCGCTAGGCGTGCAACTCAAGGACGTGCGCGCGCAGGTAGCGCAGATCATTGGCCAGGGAGACGAGGTCGAGGCGGGACAGATCCCATTCACGCCTCGCGCCAAGCGGGTGCTGGATCTCTCCCTACGCGAGGCGCTTTCGCTCGGACACAACTACATCGGCACCGAGCACCTCCTGCTCGGCATCGCGCGCGAGAACGAGGGCGTCGCCGCGCGAATTCTCCTCGACTTCGACGCCGATGCGGAGACGCTCAGGAATCAGGTCATCGGCATGCTCTCGGGACCCGGACATACGCGTGTCTCGGGGACCGCCAGGCGGTCGCGCCGAACTTCGCCTTCTGCAGCGCTTCTCCTCGGCTGGGCCTTGTTCGCTGCCGCGCTCGGTATCGGGATCCTCGTGGGCTGGGCGATCTGGGGCTAGCCGGCGCGGTTCGACCGCAGGTCGCCCTAGGCTCTGCACGTGACGCCGAAGCGGTTTCCCGACACCGTCTCGATCGCCGCGGTTCGAGCCGAGGCGGAAGCGGTCGATCCCGGCGCCGAGGCCGACAACACCGTCCGTGTAGCCGGGCGCGTCCTGGCGCGGCGGGAGATGGGCAAGCTCGTGTTCCTCGACCTCGTCGACCGTAGCGCCCGCATCCAGCTCCTCTGTGACACGGCACGGACGGGGCCGATCGACGTGGACCTCGGCGATGTCGTCGGTGTCACAGGCTCACCCGCGAAGGCCCGCCGAGGTGAGCCCTCCATTGCCGTGGAGGAGCTCGTCCTGCTCGGAAAGATCCGTAGCCCGCTCCCCGACACGTTCCACGGCCTGACCGACACCGAGGTGCGCTACCGCAAGCGCTACCTCGACCTGCTCATGAACGAGGAATCCCGTCGAGACGCGGTCATCCGTTCACGCATGATCTCCGCGGTACGTGCCTACCTCGACGAAGCCGGCTTTCTCGAGGTCGAGACACCGATTCTCCAGCCACGCTACGGCGGCGCCTTCGGCGAGCCGTTCGTCACGCACTCGAGCTACCTGGATCAGGACGTCTATCTCAGGATCGCGGACGAGCTCTACCTGAAACGGCTGATCGTCGGCGGGCTCGAGAAGGTCTACGAGCTGGCCAAGGATTTCCGCAACGAAGGTGTCTCCTACAAGCACTCTCCAGAGTTCACCATGCTCGAGTGGTACGAGGCCTACGCCGATTACAGGGACACGATGAAGCGCACGGAGACGCTGGTGGAGCGTGCCGCCCAGGCCGCGATCGGGACGACGAAGGTGACGTTCCGCGGGCACGGGATCGACCTCGCGCCGCCGTGGCGGAGGGTGAAGTTCGTCGAGGCGCTCGAGGAAAAGGGCGCCTGGTCGCGCGATACCGACGACCTCCGGGCAAAGCTGGACGCCGCCGGCGTCGATACGACTCACGACACGACCTGGGCGCAGCTTGTCGACCACGCGTACTCGCACTTCGTCGAGCCGGAGTTCGTCCAGCCGACGTTCGTTCACGATTGGCCGATCGAGACCTCGCCCTTTGCGCGCAAGACGGACGACGATCCGATGCTCGTCGACCGCTTCGAGTGCGTCGTCGGCGGCATGGAGTTCGCGAACGCCTTCAGCGAGCTAAACGACAGCGCCGAACAGGCCGAGCGGTTCGAGATGCAGGCGGCGGAGCGCGCTGCGGGGGACGTGACTGCCGAGGCAGGCGATCCGGACTTCGTCGAGGCAATGTCGTATGGAATGCCGCCGACCGGCGGCTGTGGAATCGGCATGGACCGGCTCGCGATGTTGCTGACGGGACGCGACGTGATCCGCGACGTCATCCTGTTCCCGGCGCTCCGGCAGTAGCGATGGGTGTGAGCTTCGCGAGGATCTTCGGAGCGGGATGGCCCGTGCTCGCCGGCGTGCTCGCCGGTCTCGCGGCGGGCGCCGTCTGGACGCTCGCGCAGCCCGACCGCTACCGGGCCGACGCGCGCGTGCTCGTGCGCGGCACGAACGCGGCGCAGATCCTCCCCGCGGTGAGAGCCGTGGCCGAGAGCAGCCTCCTGGAGCAGAACGTCGCGCAGACCTTGCACATCTCGCACGCCCCGCGCGTCTCGGCGAAGAGCGGTGACGACGGCATCCTCACCGTCTCCGTGGAGGCGGGCAGCCGCGACCGCGCCCGTCAGATCGACGCCGAGGCCGTGGTCGTCCTGATCCAGAAGGTCGCGCAGCGGTTTGGCTCGACGGGCGTGACGTCAACGGTGCTAGATCCAGCCCATCCCGCGGAGCAGACGAGCCCGACCCCCGAGCGCAACCTTCTGATCGCCGGGCTGATCGGCTTGGCCGCCGGTGCGGCGGGCGCGGCGGCGCTCGCACGCCAGCGCCGGATGCCGATGATCGAAGGCGGGGTGGACCCGAACGTCGAGCGCCGCCTGCGCTCACGCATGGACGAGGTCACGAAACGTGAGCGGGCCCTCGCACGTCGCGCCGGGGAGCTCGCGAAGCGCGAGAAACAGCTCGAGCGGCGGGAGGAAGAGCTCGCCGCGGCGGCCGCCCGGCCGTCGCCGAGCTCGCCCCCGCCGCGAGAACCGGAGTCCCTCGCCCTGCCGGAGGCGCACGCGCAGCAACCGGAGCCTCCAACGCTGCTTGAGCCTGTTCCCGGCGAATGGACGCTCGGCGCACTCGAGCGTCGCATGCAGGAGCATGCGAACGCCGACCCAGCGCGATACGAAAAGTGGAAGACCTACCTCTTCTTCCTCCGCGAACACGCGGATCACGACGGCAGGCTTCCTTCGTCGTTCGATGCCCTCGTCGCGGATGTCTTCGGCGATCTGATCGAAGAGCGCCGTGCACCGCCGTCACCGAGCTGAGGCGGCCGGCGTCAGCGTCCTCGACGCGCCCGCCGTCGTGTGAGGTTGGCCGGCAGGGCGGGTAGTCCACTCGCTTCGCTGACGCCGAAGAGCGCGCCGACGAGCCTCAACGAGAGCTCGCGGATCTCCGTAGCCGTCTCGCGGTACACACGCCAGGACATTCCGAAAGGATCGGCAATCGGGTCGGCTCCCCATGCATCGGGATCCGCTTCACGCCGCGCAGCCGCGTCGCTTACTGCCTCACGCGCGCGCTGGACAACGTCGGTGGTCTCGTCCTCCTCCAGGTCCTCGAGCAGTGCGATGATCTGGCGAAACGTGAATGACCGCCTGCTCGGGGCGTTGCCGTCGATCACCGTGCGGCGCACGTGCTCCTGATCGAAGCCGATGAGGAGGTCCCTGTCCTCGATCGATTCGGCCCCGACCAGCCGGGCCCGGTGGTTGGAGAGATCGATGCCGCACCAGAGCCCGAGCTCGCGTGCCTCCGCGAGGGCCGGCGCCGCACCCAGCTCGAGTGTGCCGAACGACTGTACGGCCACAGGTAGACCCACCGTGAGCCGTCGAACAAATGCCTCCGCCAACGGGCTCCGAAACCGGTTGCCGCTGCAGACGAAGACGATTGAGAACTGATCCAACTCGAGCTCGCGGGAAGACCCGCGCCCCAGCGTAGCGCGGGAGCGCGGGCCGCCGTTTATCGTCCGTGTGCGATCCGCACAAGGTCCGCGACGGCCCTGCTCAGCCGAGGAGTTTGGCATTGTGTGTTTGGAAGCGGTGCCGCCTGCATCTGTGGGTCGGCGGACGGGAGTGGAGGAGCGGTAGAGGTGAAGGACAGAGATACGGCGAACTTTGTCGACGTCGAGGACGCGGCGCCATGGGCCGCGGCGCTCGCCTGTCCGGCGGCACAGTCAGAGATACGCGTGTGATCTCCGTCGGCGTCATCGGTTGCGGCGCGTGGGGGCCGAACCACATTCGGGTTTTCGGATCACTCGGCAGGAGCGCGGTCCGTATAGCGGTTGACCCCGACCCGAATCGGCTCGAGCGCGTTCGAGAGCTGCACCCGTCGCTCGAGCTCGCCTCCGACCCCGAGGTGGCGTTCGCGGACCCGGAGATCGACGCAGTCGTCGTGGCGACGCCGACATCGACCCACTACGAGCTCGTTGGGCGCGCACTTGCAGCCGGCAAGCACGTCCTCGCCGAGAAGCCGCTTGCCGAGGAATCGGCACACGCGGAGGAGCTGGTCGCGACCGCGCGAGAGAAGGGCCTTGCTCTCATGGTCGGCCATGTCTTTCTCTTCAACGCTGGGATTGTCAAATTGCACGAGGCACTCGAGGCCGACGAGGTAGGGCGGCCGCTCTCTCTGCACGCTGTACGCACGAATCTCGGTCCGATCCGTGGCGACGTCAACGCGGCGTACGACCTTGCCACACACGACATCTCGATTTTCAACTGGCTACTCGGTGCCGAGCCTGCTGTCGTCTCTGCGTCCGGAGCCGCCTTTCTTCAGCCAGGCGTCGAGGACGTCGTCTCGATCTCCCTCAAGTACCCCAATGGTGTCTTCGCCACCCTCCAGGCGAGTTGGCTCAGCCCGAAGAAGGTGCGGCAGATCACCGTCGTCGGGTCGCAAGGGATGATGACGTGGGACGACCTCGAGCTGAGCAACCCCGTGGCATTCTTCGACAAGCGCGCGGAGGCAACGGAGGCCGTTTCAGACTACGGCGAGTTCCTCCGCATCTCGATGTCGGACGGCGACGTACGGCTCCCAAAGATCGCTCTGGAGGAGCCTCTTCGTGTGCAGGCGCGTGCTTTCCTCGAAGCGATCGGGGGCGGGGAGGATGGTCGCGCCAGCGGGGCCGAGGCCGTCAAGGTCGTGCGGACGCTCGAAGCCGTGCAGCGGTCACTCAAGCTGGAGGGCGCGCCGGTATCCGTCTCGGCGGCAGTCGATGGCTGACGGACCCGCAAACGAAGCGCCGTTCCGGCTTATAGATGACGTCGCCTTCGGCGACAACGTCATTGTGTATTCCTTCACCAATCTTTACGGCTGCCGCATCGGCGACAACACCCGGATCGGGCCGTTCGTCGAGATCCAGCGGGGCGCGTTCATCGGCTCGAACTGCAAGATCCAGAGCCACACGTTCATCTGCGACGGCGTGAGTATCGAGGACGAGGTCTTCGTGGGGCACGGGACGATGTTCATCAACGACAACTACCCGCGTGCGACGACCGACGAGGGTCGGCTCCAGGGACAAGATGATTGGACGCTGCTGCCGATCGTCGTCGGGCGCCGGGCGATGCTCGGCTCGGCCACCGTCGTGCTCGGCGGTGTGCGGATCGGCGAAGGTGCAATCGTGGGTGCCGGTGCGGTCGTCACCCGTGACGTCCCCCCCGGCGACACCGTGATCGGGGTCCCCGCGCGTGCCAGGAGTGCGCGATAGTCCCTTTCGTCGATTTGGTCGCGCAGTACGAGGCAATCAAAGAGGAGATCGAGCAGGCCTTTCATGAAGTCACGGCCTCTGCCGAATACATCCTCGGGGATCGTGTCACGCGCTTCGAGACCGAGTTTGCCAACTTCGTCGAAGCCGCACACGGGGTCGGTGTGGGCAGTGGCCTCGATGCGCTGCGGCTGGCCCTGTTAGCCCTCGGAGTAGGTCCCGGGGACGAAGTCGTCGTGCCGGCCAACACATACATCGCGACCGCGCTTGCCGTCAGCGAGGTCGGCGCCGACGTCGTGTTGGTGGATTGCGATCCGCGGACGTACAACCTCGATCCGGACGGGATCGAGCCGGTACTGACGGAGAGGACGAAAGCGATCCTGCCGGTCCATTTCGCCGGGCAAGCGGCGCACATGCGTCCAATCCTCGAGCTGGCCGAGCGGCACGGCCTGTACGTCGTAGAGGACGCCGCTCAGGCTCATGGCGCGCGCTACGAGGGCCGTGCTTGCGGCTCATTGGGAGATGTCGGCTGCTTCAGCTTCTATCCCGGTAAGAACCTCGGTGCCTACGGAGATGCCGGCTTGGTAACGACGCGCGACGCGACCGTTGCGGAGCAGGTTCGCCGCATGCGGAATTACGGAGAGCGGCGGAAGTACGAGCATGTCGTCAAGGGGTGGAACTCGCGACTGGATGGGCTCCAGGCCGCCTTCTTGAGCGTCAAGCTACGCCACTTGCCGGCCTGGAATGCGGCGCGTGCGCGGCATGCCGAGACCTACGCGACCGCGCTCGACGGGACCGGCGACCTCGTTCTCCAGGAGCGTCCGCCGTACGCCACACACGTCTTCCACCTCTTCATCGTCGAAACCGAGCACCGGGATGCCCTGCGTGATCATCTGGCCTCGGCCGGGATCCAGACGGGGATTCACTATCCGACGCCGATTCATCTACAGGAGGCCTACGCCGACCTGGAGCTCGGAGCCGGCTCGTTTCCTGTCTCCGAGCGGCTCGCCACGCGGATGCTCTCGTTGCCGATGTTCCCCGAGCTGACTGCCGGCCAGCTCGAAACGATTGTCCATGCCATCCGCGGCTTCTTTGCCGACCGGAGCTCCATCGCCTCCTGAGGCCGCGTCGAAGATTCCGCGGACCTGCGGCCCGCGCCGGAGTGGCGCGGGCCGCTGCGCGGATAGATCAGGACCGGCTTCGTTCGCGCCTGCGGAGCACGATTCCGAGCGTCAGCAGCGCGATACCTGCGAGTACGGTGCCGAGCAGCGAGAACCCCGTGAAGGGCAGGCTGCGGCTCTGGACGGCCGCTGCGACTCCGGCGCTCTGCGCGCGAGCTACGCCACGTACGTGCGGCTTCGGCGCCTGGGGAGTCGGCTTGTATTGATCGTCGGAGGCAGACCGAACGGTGACCTTGTGGCTCACCGCCAGCGTCTTCAGCGTGCCGATTGCGTGAGTTGTCCCGGAGGCGGCGTAGCCAAGGCCGCCGAAAGAGGCGAACGTGCCCAGGAGCAACGTCGTCAGTGCGCCGGCGAACGCGAGGCGTGACCACGCCCTGGGCGCTCGGTCCGTACCAATGCGGCTCGCGATCCGAGCGACGAGCTCGTCGCTCGGTGCCGGTCGTGCCGACCGCAACTGCTCTTCGAGGTGTCGGGCCTGGCGGCGGCGGTTCCGAGCTTCCCACATGCGAATCGATCTCCCTGGTCGTGGACGGGGTTCGTTGTGTATACCGGCCGTTGAGCCGAAAACCTTACGCCGGCGATGCCGGCTATCTTGGTTTGTCCGCGGTGGCGTACCCCTGGACTTTTGGGGGTGGCAAGCTGCGAAACCCACTGCTACTCTCGTTGCGAGCCCGCGTCGATCGAGCGGCCACGATCAAGCACGGCCTCAAAGCGCTAGGAAAGCCGAGGATTTGCCTACAGTGGAAAGAGACGAGGGCCGATGACCGACGCGTTCGCCAGTCGACCGACAACCCTTGCCGACTATTTGGCGATCGTCCGCCGTCGCAAGTGGATCATCCTGCTCCCCCTTCTGCTGGCGCCCGCTATGGCGGTGATACTCTCCTCCAGGCAGCAGTCCCTCTACCAGGCATCTGCACAGATCTACGTCAAGCGGGCGGACATCGCAGCGGCCGTAGCAGGCGTCACGGATCCGACTTTGCAGGTGGATCCGGTTCGATTCCTGAAGACGCAGGCCAGTCTGAACATCGCGGTGACAAATGAGAAGCCCGAGGTCGCCGTCAGGCTGGCCAACGCGTACGCGGACCAGTTCACGAAGTATCAGACCGACCTCGACACAGCGCGCATCAACCTTGCGCTGGAGCGGGTGAGAGCGCGGATCAAGTCGCTGCGTGCGCACGGTGTCTCCATCGACTCAGCCGCGTACGGAACCTTGCTCGACAGTCAAACGCGGCTGGAGACCGTCGGCATCCAGCTCGCAAACAACACGCAGGTTCTGCGGCCGGCGGACGGTGCGGGGAAGATCAGTCCGCGGCCGCGGCGAAACGGAATTCTCGGTTTTCTCCTGGGCGGCATCTTGGGTATCGGGCTCGCATTCATCGCCGAGGCACTCGATAAGCGTGTCCGCTCCGAGCGCGAGATCGCCGACACGGTCACGCTACCACTCCTCGCGAGGGTTCCGCGCCCGGCGAGGCGCTTGCGAAAAGCGAACTCCCTCGTCATGCTCGCCGAGCCGCGAAGCATTGCGGCTGAGCCGGTGCGGGCGCTTCGCACGAACATCGAGTTCGCGAATCTCGAGCGAAACGCGCGAACGATCATGATCACGTCGGCCGTCCAGCGCGAGGGCAAGTCGACGACCATTGCGAATCTGGCTGTCGCGTTGGTTCGAGCCGGACGGCGTGTCGCGCTCGTCGACCTCGACCTTCGGCGGCCCTTCCTCCACCGTTTCTTCGGCGTCAAATCCGTGCCAGGAGTGACCGACGTCGTGCTCGGCCGATTCAAGCTGTCGGATGCGATGCGCCCGGTGCCTGTTTCCGCGCCGGGCGGCCAGCGCTCCAGCACTGCTCCCGCTCCGGTTCAGTTCCCCCTAGCTTCGGCTTCCTCGAATGGGCACGGTCAGCTGGACGGTGTTCTGAACGTGCTGCCTGCAGGGACGATTCCTCCAGACCCGGGTGAGCTCGTCGGTACCGAAGGCCTCGGCGACCTCCTCGACTCCTTGCGCGACCAGTTCGACTTCGTGCTGATCGACGCGCCCCCTTTGTTGGTTGTGGGCGACGCGATGGCGCTGAGCGCAAGGGTTGATGCGATGTTCGTGGTCACACGACTCAAGGTCGTCCATCGCGGAATGCTCCACGAGCTCGCGCGGTTGCTCGAAGCGTGCCCGGCCGAGAAGTTCGGCTACGTGGTGGCGGGCGCGGAGCTCGGAGAGACTTACGGGTACGCATACGCCTATGGCTATGCGGCGACCGAGCCCGAGCACGTCGAGAAGCAGCGCGTTTCGTAACGCGCCCACGGAGGGAACGTCGTTCGCCACCGTGCCTGGGTATTGACGCCCGTGGCCGAGACGAGCGTCCTTCCCCTTCGAGGCGCGAACGGTCTCGGCGCCCGCGTCGGGCGCCGGATGTGGCCGAGCTTGCTTGGCCTGGTTCCGGTTGCCTCGTTGGGTGCCGCGCAAGGAGGATATTTCCCTTCGTCCTGGGGCTGGGCGGCCCTTGGTCTGCTCTGGGCGTCAGGGTTGGCGATCGTGCTGCGGTCGAGCGCGCGGGCGAGCGGGGCCGAGCGAGCTTTCGTCGTCGCGTGGGGAGGACTCGCGGCCTGGATCGCGTTCTCGATCGTTTGGTCGCGCGACCTCCCGCAGACCGTGGTGGAGCTCGAGCGGGCGATCGTGTACGTCGCCGGTGCCTTGGCCGTCGTCGTCATCACACAAAGGCGCTCTGCGCGTTGCGTCCTGGGTGGCCTGCTGGCCGGAATCTCGCTGATCGCAGCGTTCAGTCTCGCCACTCGCCTATTCCCAGGCCAGCTCCAGGTCTACGATCGCAGCGCCGTCTACCGACTCGCCCAGCCGATCGGATATTGGAATGGGTTGGCGATCTTCACCGCGATGGGCGTGATTCTTGCGCTTGGGTTCGCAGCGCGCGCTCGATTGTCGGCGGTGCGAGCAGTCTGTGCCGGACTCGTCGTCTTGCTGCTCCCGACGTTCTACTTCACCTTCGGGCGTTCAGGTTGGATCGCCTTGGCCGCGGGCGTCGTCGTTGCCGCATTGATCGATCCACGGCGCTTGCAACTCTTGGCGACATTGCTCGTCGTGGCGCCCGCCTCGGTTGCGGGGGTGTGGCTGGCGGCACATTCGTACGGTCTCACACGGGCGGGCGCGTCGGCCGCACGCGCTGCTCACGACGGTCATCGCCTCGCTGTCGCCCTTGTCCTACTCGGTGCGGTCAATGCGATCGCGGTGGCGCTCCTGGCGTTCGTCGAGCGCTGGGTCGTCGTCCCAGCGGCGGCACGACGGGTCTTCGCGGTGGTGCTCGTCGTCTCGGTCGCCGTCGTCCTCGCTCTTACGTTCGCGCGATACGGAGGCCCCTCGACGCTCGCCCGAAAGGGCTACGCTGCGTTCAAGGCGCCGACGCCGCACGTCGTCAATCTGAATCGACGACTGCTCAGCTTTTCTGGAAACGGCCGCTACGAGCTCTGGCGGCTTGCATGGATGGACGGGCGCGACCATCCATGGCTCGGCTCCGGCGCCGGGTCCTACGAGCGTTATTTCCTCAAGCATCAGACGCCGAACGTTGGGCGTGTACGCGACGCCCATGGGCTCTACATCGAGACGTTGGCCGAGCTCGGCCCCGTCGGCCTCGCCCTCCTCGTGGCATGTCTTGGCATCCCGCTTGTCGTCGCCCTCCGCGCGCGGGTGCATCCCCTTGTGCCTGCCGCGGCCGGTGCCTACGCGGCCTTCCTCGTGCACGCGATCGCCGACTGGGATTGGGAGCTGCCGGCAGTCACGCTTGCGGCGATCCTTTGCGGAGGCGCAATCCTCGTGTCCGGCCGCCGATACGGCAGGGCTCGGCTGCTGTCCGTGCCGGTTAGGAGTGTGGCACTGACCGTAATCGTGGTAGTGGCTGCGTTCGCGACCATCGGGTTGGTCGGCAACAGCGCCCTCAAGGCGAGCGATGCCGCCCGGCGGGCCGGCCATTGGGACCGCGCCGCCTCGGAGGCCCGCCGAGCCCGGTCCTGGATGCCCTGGTCCCCGGCGCCGTGGTCTGCGCTCGGAGAGGCCCAGCTCGGCGCCGGTCTCCTTCGCAATGCCCGCGCGAGCTTCCGCAAAGCTGCCTCCATGGATCCGGAAGACTGGGAGCTCTGGTACGACCTCGCGCGCGCCTCTACGGGCCCCGGCCGGATCGCCGCGCTGCAGCGCGCCGTGGCTCTCTATCCGCGCTCGCGCTTGCTACCGAAGCACGCCGCTTCCCCGAACCTCCCAGGGGGCACCTCGTGACGATCTCGACCGCACAGCCGGTCATACTTGGACTGGGCTGAGATGGGCCGTCGTGACCCGCTCGCCGATCCGGGGCCGCTCATCCGTCGCGTCTACGCCTACGTCGCGTACCGGGTCGGGGACGGCCCCGACGCCGAGGATGTGACCAGCGAGGTCTTCGAGCGTGCGGTCCGCTACCGCTCGAGCTACGACCCGGGCCGTGGAGGGCCGCTTCCGTGGCTGATCGGCATCGCCCGCCGCTGCATCGACGGTCGCCGGCTTCTACCAGTCCCGGCCGGCCCTGTGGGATCGGAGCGGGCCCTGCCGGACGATCTCGAGGCGGCTGCGGTCGAGCGGCTGACGCTCGCGGCAGCGATCTCCACCCTCGACCAGCGCAGCCAGGAGCTGCTGGCTTTGCGCTACGGAGCCGACCTCAGCGCCCGCCAGATCGGCACGATCCTCGGCCTGCGGACCAATGCTGTCGAGGTTGCCCTTCATCGTGCGCTGGCGCGTCTCCGGAGCGAGCTCGAACGGCGGGACCATGCCGGTGACGACCTGCGGGTCGCGGATCCGGCGCCAGGCGCTTCCTCCTAGCCCCTAGCCCAAAGTCCTGGAGAACAGGGCGGGTAGCCAGTTGGATTTCCCAGCCGTTTCGCGCTAGCCTTGTCTGAGTTCGACAATGCTCGCTCCGCGTATTTCGGCTGACGCGCGGGCGGGGGATGACGGGGAGAACAGCACTGTGGCGCGGACCGTCCTACTCGCTTACCCAACTCAGACGTCTATGCCTGCATGCAGGTGAGCCTGAACGTGCTTTCGCGCGCGACCGACTGCATTTCCTTCCCCGCAGACATGCACCGCGGACGGTGTTCTGTTGGCCGTTAGGCGACCCCCGTTCATTTCCCGCTCTGTCTCCGAGAGCGCGAGCGGTTCGCACGCTGTGGCCGAGCGCCTTCCCGGCTCCAACGGACGAGCGCGAATTGCCGGCAGCCTTGCCCCTGAAAAACCTCAGGCACGGCGCGGCTGGCTCGTTCGCCGCATGCTGCTCGCGGCGGACGTCATCGGCCTGCTCGTCGCGTTCCTGTCGACGGAGCTCCTCTTCATGGGCCGAAGCACCCGTGTCGACGGCATCGGTATCTCCGTGGAGACTGCGGTATTCGTTGCGACCCTTCCGATGTGGGTCGTGGCAGCGAAGCTCTATGGCCTTTACGACAAGGACGAGGAACGTGCGACGCACTCCACGGCCGACGAGTTCGTAACCGTCTTTCACCTCATCACGGTTGGGGTTTGGGTCTTCTTCGCAGTTTCGTGGCTCACGGGCCTTGCGGATCCCAACCAGCCAAAGCTCGCGACGTTCTGGATCCTGTCGATTAGCACCGTCGTACTAAGCCGCTCGGCAGCGCGGGCACTAGCGCGCCGACAGGCTTCGTACCTCCAGAACACCGTGATCGTGGGCGCGGGCGACGTCGGCCAACTGATCGCCCGGAAGCTCGTTCAGCATCCGGAGTACGGGATCAAGCTCGTCGGGTTTCTCGACGCGGAGCCGAAGGAGCTCCGGGCCGACCTCTCCGATCTGCAGGTGCTCGGGAAGCCGGAGGATCTGGCAGGGGTTGTCAGGGACTACGGGGTCGATCGCGTCATCCTCGCCTTCTCCAGGGAGAGGCACGAAGAGCTTCTGGAACTGGTCCGGTCGCTTCGGGAGCAAGACGTCCAGATCGATGTCGTGCCGCGACTTTTCGAGGCCGTCAATCCGCAGATCGGCGTTCACAACCTCGAGGGGCTCCCATTGCTCGGCCTCGGCGCGGCGCGGATGTCGCGCTCTTCGCGGTTCCTCAAGCGATGCCTCGACCTGGCGGCGGCCTCTCTCCTCGTCCTCGCCACCGCGCCGCTCATGGCGCTGATCGCGCTACTGGTCAGGCGGGACTCTCCCGGGCCGATCCTCTTTCGGCAGACGCGGCTCGGGATGAATATGCACGAGTTCACGTTGCTGAAGTTCCGCACGATGCGTGACGGGACCGACCCGGAGCCTCATCGCGAGTATCTGAGGCAGATCATGGATCCGCGCGCCGAGCCGGGTGCGAACAAGCTCTACAAGCTCGACCGTCCTGACGAAGTGACGCGCGTCGGCCGATGGATTCGAAAGACAAGCCTCGACGAGCTGCCCCAGCTCTTCAACGTCATCCGCGGCGACATGTCGCTCGTCGGGCCGCGGCCGTCCATTCCGTACGAGGTGGAGCTCTACGCGCCCCATCACTTCGAGCGGTTTCTCGTCCCTGCCGGTCTGACGGGACTCTGGCAGGTGGAGGCGCGCGCCCACTCGACCTTTGCCGAGGCCCTCGAACTCGACGCTGCGTACGCACGCGGATGGTCGTTCGGGCTGGACTTGCGCCTGCTGGCGCGGACGCCCCTTCTGATGCTTCGGAAACGCGAGACGGCCTGATGGGGGATAGAGGCAGAAGCCGGATGGAGCGGCCTGGTGGGTCGCTCGAGCGCGACCTCCGCGGCCGCGTTGCCGAGGTGAAGCCGGACGAGCCACGTCCGAGCGCCTTCGAACACGACGACGAGTCCGAGCGTGGAAGTATCGGCACGGCGATTCTCGGGGGCGGCCCCGCCGGCCTGACGGCGGCACACGTCTTTGCACGTCGGGGGCGGGCGGCCGCGGTCTTCGAGGCGGATGGAACGGTCGGCGGGATTGCGAAGACCATCGAGTTCAACGGCTACCGCTTCGACCTCGGCGGTCATCGCTTCTTCACAAAGCTGCGGCCGATCGAGCGTCTCTGGGAAGAGATGCTCGGCGAGGAGTTCCTCTTGCGCCCTCGCCTTTCGCGCATCTACTACCACGGGAAGTATTTCTCGTACCCGATCACGGCCAAGGATGTTTTGGCCAGGCTCGGAGTGCTCGAGTCGGTGCGCTGCGCTCTCTCGTATCTATGGGCGGCACGGCGTCCTAAGGGCGAGGCGCAA
>WNGF01001788.1_pt1 | contig 34713 bp, 25 predicted proteins | sample 5400641 | NCBI WGS metagenome assembly WNGF01 (sample SAMN13153371, study PRJNA577476) | soil metagenome | isolation source: 80 cm soil or saprolite under grassland replicate 2 | place: USA:California | collected 2016-06-15 | reverse complement strand
AGGCCGGCAGCCGCGTCGCCAAAACCTGGCTGTTGTTCGAGCGCTAGTCCGTAGTGCCTGGCGGCAGCCAGGAATTTATGGCGCATCTCGTATACCCGACCGAGGTTGTAGTGAGGGAACACATACGAGTCGTAGCGCGGCGCCAGCAAGGCTCGCCTAAACCAACGAACGCAGCCGTATGAATCACCCTTCGCTAACAGGTAGCTGCCAATATCGTTGTAGGGGTTACCCAACGTTTCGTCGACACGAATTGCTTCGAGACATTCTTCAATGGCTTCATCATAGCGCTGTTGAAAGCTGTACACCCAACCCAGGAATGTATGTGCCTCAGCAGTTGGATAAACTTCGATCGAGCGTTTGTAAAGCTCAATTGCTTCTTCGTAATTTTCCGCAAGCTGCGCTTGGTACGCCTCGTGAAAAAGTTCTTTGGCGTGATACTTCTCTGTTGATGAAATCTCATCCTCGTACATGATGACTTTGCCTGAATGTCTACTCGCAATCCGAGTGGAACTGTTGCATTTGGTCCAGACGCTTAATCCGACCTTCTACCCTGGGTGTGATGGCTCTTACGGATCTGATCGCCCGCCGCAGAATATCTGAATCCAATTGACCTTTCTCGGGTGAAATGAGTGCCTTTGACTCTTTAAGCATCGTATACCCGTCCCCGCCGTCGACGTACAGGAAGCTGTTTGTTGCTAGCGTGTACTTTCTGTTGGCATCAAGTGGCTGGCCGTTGACCTTGATGTCAACAATTCGCGAACCTGGTGGACGGGCGGCGTCAAACGAGAACTGAATTCCTGAGACTTGCGGGAAGCGCCCCGGTTCGGCGTCTTCGGCGCTGCGACTAAGTCCGTGCTCAATCGCTGATCTTAAAGTAGCGCCCGTCAGTTCTAACTTAACAATATTGTTCTTGAAAGGAAGAATCGAGAGGACATCTCTCACCGTCAAGACACCGGGACTTATCAAGGCGTCCGCGCGCAGAGAGCCGCCATTTATTAGCGCCACATCGGACGCAGTAGCTTTTCGAAAGGCATCCGTTACAAAGTCGCCGACATTGGTTTCATGGATCCGGCCTGCCGCACTACGCACTTCCAGCGGAACGTTAGTTCGTCCTACCACTCGTGCCAGATGCGGCATCAGACGTGCGTATTTTTCAGTGACTACCGCGAACGCCCGATCGGCGTCGATCCGGTTCGTAACGGGGATAACTTTCCAATCGATGCTTTGTACGCGACCGGTATCTTTTGAGATATTCAGATCAATCCTTCCAAGCTCGCGAGCATCGGAGGTCATCTTGAAAATCGGAGCGCCGCCAGATGCTGACTCGAGCAGCGTATGCTCATGTCCGCCAATGATTACATCGACATTCGCGCAGCGCGCTACCTTTTTGTCTTCGCCCATGGAAAGATGAGTCAACGCAACGATAGTCTTCGCACCCTGTTCGTGAAGTTCTGAAACGACCTTCCCGGCAGTTTCACAGGGATCCAAAAACTCAACATCGGGTCCGGGGCGCGATTCAGTCTTTGTCGACTGCAATACGAGACCGAAGATTCCGACCTTCACGCCGTCATATTCGCGAATAACGAATCTTTCGGCCCCGCCGAAAGGCTTTCCCGTTTTCTTGTCGATCACATTCGCAGCCAGCCAGCCAAAATGCGACTCCCTCATTCGATCACTTAGAACTGCTGGTCCGAAGTCAAACTCGTGATTACCAAACGTTGCGTAGTTCAACCCCGCGGCGTTCCAGGATTCGATCATCTGCGCGCCCTTGAAGCTGATCGACTCAACTGATGGCGAGATGGTATCCCCTGCAAGCAGGAAAAGAGTATTGGGACTTTCTTTTTCAACTTCCTTCTTTAACGTCATGACGCGTGCGAGGCCCCCGCGAGTTCCCTGATCGACTGGTGTGAATTGATATACGTCGTTGAGTTGCAAAAGGGTAACTCGAATTGTGCAATCGGCCCGGGGGCGAACGGTGCTGAAAGCCATCACCGCCAGGAGAGCAACTACAGCCAGCAGCGTGCGGACCGGCAAGCTTCGGTTAAGAGTCATTTCGGAACGAATCTCCTTCGGTACTTCGTAAACAATGTTCCCATTTTCAGTTCATGCTCAGCGGAATTATACAACGAGTCGGGAGTCTGGAGTCTGGAGTCGACGGCGGTGTTCCGACTCCTGACTCCCGACTCCAGACTCGCGACTGCTCAAACTAGACCGTTACCTGAAAAGTCGGCATTTGACGCGTTTCCGGCGTCACGGCTAGCATCGAATGAGTAACGAAATCGCATCAATGCTTTTGCCTTTATGAGCGATACGGTTTTCATGACCGGGTTCCCGGGCTTTATTGCAACGCGCTTGGTACGTCGGCTGGCGCAGGATGACAACCGGTTCATTTTGTTGGTGCAGCCCGGGCTTGTGGATCTGGCTGCACGGCAGATTGATGAGATCACCCAACAGACGGGCAGGAATGGTTGTGACTTTCACATAGTTGAAGGTGACATCACTAAACCCGAACTCGGGATGCAGCCTGACATCATCGAGACCGTCCGTGCGGAAGCGACAACTGTTTTTCATCTCGCCGCGATCTACGATCTGGCTGTAGCGCGGGACATTGCTTTGCGCGTGAACGTTGAAGGTACACGTAATGTGAATCAGTTTGTCCGCTCCTTGCCGAACCTCAAACATTACCATTACGTCTCTACATGCTACGTAGCGGGTAAACGAACAGGAATTATTTATGAGAACGAACTGAAGCACCAGGCCGGCTTTCGCAATTACTATGAAGAAACAAAATATTTGGCTGAGCTGGAAGTAGAGGCGCTCAAAGGCGATTTACCCGTCACGATTCATCGTCCCGCAGTAGTCTGCGGCGATTCAAAGAGTGGGGAAACGGCAAAGTATGATGGCGTGTACTACCTGATTCATTACCTCCTTAAGGCACCTGGCCTTCTATCACTCTTAAACATTGGTAACGATCAGGTGACGCTCAATCTGGTGCCGGTCGATTTCGTGGTTGATAGTTTGGCCGCTCTGGCCACGGAAAGGGAGGCAGTCGGGAAAACTGTGCAACTGGCAGATCCCAGTCCGCTTACGACTCTCGAACTCTTCAACACGATCGCTGAGAGCATTGTTGAGCGGGGGGCAAAGGTCACAGTCCCTGCGCGGTTGGTGCATACCACGCTCATGCTTCCACTGTCGCCGTGGATTACCGGACTACCCCACCACGGGGTGCCGTACTTCTTTCTGAAGCAATCTTACGATTCAACCCAGGCGCAACGGCTCCTTGGGACTCACCAAATCAGGTGTCCGCCGTTCGAGAGTTACGTTCACAATATCGTCGCATACGCTAAATTGCATCCAACCCTTTAAACCCAGTTCAAAAGAAGCGTTGAGTAGTTGGAATGAGATCGTAAGAAGCAAACTGACCAGAACCAACGTTGCTGGCGAGCTTCTTTGAAGGCTTTCTTTTTTTCCCGCTTGACATTGCAAGGATTTAGAATTAGTCTAAATTCAAATGAAGAGTTCCAAAACTCATGCGGACGAAGTGGCGGTCCCAAAACTTACAAGGCAGAGAGACGCCGTTCTTCAGGTAATCCGTGAAAGAGATGATCACCCGACAGCCGGAGATGTCTTCGAGGCTGCCCGCAGGCGTTTACCTGGAATCAGCTATGCAACCGTCTATAACTCGCTGCGTTATTTGAGGGATGCAGGTCTGGTGCACGAGATCAAGTTTGGCGATGGCGCGAGCCGTTACGATCGCGAAACGGAGCGTCACGACCATGCAATCTGTTCAGACTGCGGGCGGCTGGTAGATTTCGACTTGCCGGCAACAGCAGAACTTATGCGCGCGGCCGCTCGGAAGGCACGCTTTAAACCTGAGTCTGTTCATTTGACTCTGCGAGGTTTATGTCCTGAGTGCCGCAGGCGTACGCAATGATTAGCAATCACGATCCTGGATACACAAATGCAAATTTAAGATTGAATGGGAGGATACATGACAGCAGCAACAGCAATGGCAGTAGAAAGGGCCATGGTAGGCCAACCGGCGCCGGATTTCGATATGGCGTCAACAAAGAATCTTGAGAAGCTCAACGAGAACGTTAAGCTTTCAGATTATCAGGGCAAGTGGCTCGTACTTCTTTTTTACCCGTTGGATTTTACTTTCGTTTGTCCGACGGAGTTAACCACGTTTAGCGATCGTTACGAGGATTTTGAGGGCATCGGCGCCGAGGTAATTGGCGCCTCGACTGACTCCGTATACTCGCATCGCGCATGGATCAAGACTCCTCGCGACAAAGGCGGAGTTGCGGACCTGAAGTATCCGCTTGCCTCGGATGTCACGAAGAGCGTCGCGCGCAACTACGGCGTGCTCATCGAGGACAGAGGCATCGCGCTTCGCGGTTTGTTTGTGATCGATCCCGAAGGCATTCTTCGCTACAAAGTTGTGCACGACCTCAATGTCGGCCGCTCGGCGGAAGAGACTTTGCGCGTGATCCAGGCTTTGCAAACAGGCGGCCTTTGCCAGGCTGAATGGAAGCCGGGGCAGAAGACACTAAACGCGTAGCAGAGAAAGGTGGGGGAGAAGAGGCGATTGGGAGCCACGGCGATAAAGCGGAGACTCAGAGATATGCGAAAGATTAGGCAAGAACTTCGCGTATGCCTCATCACCCTAACGCAGCTCCAGATCGCCCCTATTTCCATTAGAATTAGGTGAAGGAATTGCCGATCGCCGAGGCAGTAGCCCGACCGGGAGTGAGGGCTCTACTTGGACCACTGTGCCCTCCCTCACGGTCGGTCTACTGCCCCGGCAGCCGCTTCTTTCTTAAGACTGGAGTAAGACCATGCCGATGAGAATTGGAACATCATTGCCGGAGTTTGATGGCGCTACCGAATGGTTTGGCGGCACTCAAGCACACGCTGAGGCCGAGGCGAAGGGACATCCTACGCTCGTTCACTTTTGGTCAGTGAGTTGCGGTACTTGCAAAGACAACTTGCCGCGTGTGGCCCAGTGGCGGGACGAAAAAAAGGAATCGGGATTGCGTGTAATCGCCGTACACATGCCTCGTTATGAAGCCGACACCGACGTCGAAGCTGTGCGCGAAGCGATTGCGAATAACAACATCACGGAGGTTTGCGCAATCGACAACGAGCACAAGCTACGGGAAGCTTTTCAAAACGATCAAGGATATGTTCCCGCCTATTACCTTTTTGATAGCGACGGAAAGCTCAAGAGTTTTGCTGCTGGAGAACGAGGCCTTGACATGTTGAAATCTGCGCTTGATAGGCTCTTGAGTCAGGCGAGCCAAGCAGTCGGCTCATAACTGCGCTGTCAGGAAGTCGTTCCTCAGTCGACCGCCACTCAATAGTAAGCCGCAATCAGTACGCCCCCAAGCTTTCGGCTTCACGAACCGAAGCCGCCGGAAAGTAGCTTGAATATAAGGATGAGTAGGTAAACGCTAACGACTGCGGCCCCAATCGCAATGCCTACGAGCAGTAGAATAATCAAACCTACGAACAGCCAATCGCTCATTCGTCCGTGTTTCGCTTCAGATGCTGAGACCTGTGCTCGGTTCCTCAGCAATTCCACATTCATTTGATTTGATTTCCACCAGGCATCGAAGAGATCTCCAACGAGCGGTAGGGATCCCAGGACGTAATCAAGGCCAATGTTGAGACCCATGCGCAGGAGAGTGATCTTAGGAACCCGATAGCGAACCCCGGCTGCCAGTATGTAGAAGGAAACGAGAGAGGTTGCCGTATCTCCAAAACCGGGGATGAGCCCGATCAAGGCGTCAAGACCAAACCGCCATCCGAGTACAGGCACGCGAAAAAGATCATCCATTATCCAGCTCAGGCGCTCGAGACTCTGCTCGACGTCCGCTGGCCGCGCCCGCAACCCAAGACCCTGTTCAATTTGAAAATCTTCCCGCTTGTAAGCTTCCATTTACTTCATCGTATCCGTGTCATCTGCTGCCAGAAAAACTTTCCTAACTTCGCAAACGCTGTAAGAGCGTTCCGTTCACCGCTTCTTTGCTGAGGTGGCTTGCTTGGTAATCCCAAAGACTTCGCTAGTTCCGTATCTGGGGTCGCAATGTCTTCATCGCCGCGTTTAGTCGAAAGCCAACGGCTAAATGTACGTCCAACCGTTCGCCTTTGTTCGATCGGTGACTCCGCAATGAGCGCTCCACGCAGATCATCCAGGTCGGCAATTTCGAACATATTTGCCTGGTAGTAGTTGCGCAGGGCGGCGAATAGCTTCTCCTCGCCAAGCAGCCGCTGGAGTTCCGCAAACATCAGCGCCCCTTTCGCGGTGACAATTGCGGCATACTGGAACGTATTCCGGAAATCATGTGATGGCCGATTCGCGTCCATGTCGTCGCCGCCAAAAGTCCGATACAAGCGATAAACGCCACGCACCTGATCATCCAGCACGGTTGCAGATTTTTCTTCGCCATAAGCAGCCTTGTAGTAGAGAAGCGATGACCAGCAAGACAATGCTTCATCCAGCACCGGTTCGCGTGCGGGGTCGTTTCCAACCGCTGCTCCCCACCATTGGTGAGCGGTAAGATGTCCCACAGTCCATTCCAGGCTCTCTTCGACGGCTGGCCTTTGCTCCCGGATGATTTCCGGAAGGTTGCGCATAGCGGGCGAGTCAAAGTCTACGTAGAAAGCGCCGGCGATAATGCTAAACGCCGAGAATTCTGTGCTACCCAAACCCGCAACCAATGGTGCTTCCGCGATCTTGACATCCTTAAAAGGTAGTCGACCGAAGACGGAGGTAAAGGTTCGAAGCGCGTTGGTAGCTATAGCCAAAACGCGTTTGCCGACGCGTTCATGTTCCGGAAGAAATATGGATGTGACCGTAATTCCTTCGACTTCGGTCCGCTCTGAATGCAAGCTGCGCCCGGCCAGGATCGCGAATTCGCGCAAGGCAGATCCGGAGTAAGTCTTTCTCGAACGGTCATCTGACTTGGCGGCGATCTCCGTTCCCGGAGCGAAGACTGTTACTCCGTGCTGCGTTTCAATGGTGACTTCATAGTCGGCAGACTCGCTGAAGATGATGTCACCCACTGTTGCTTCGACTTTTCGCCGCCACTCGTCGCCATCATGCACGGCAAGCACTGGATACGCGGTTCCCAGCAGCATGACACCGCGACAACGGAAGTTGATGTCCCGTGCCCTCCTGATCTCTCTTTCGGCTCGGAGCGCGGCGCTTACTTGTTTGACGACATGAGTCGCCAGTCCAGTCTCTTCCGGATCGATTTCGGGAACGGTACCCTTGAACCGAATCAAAATCTCCGTAGATTCGCCTGGCGCGACCTGTTCTCGCAAATTCACTCGCAGGGTAGCTCCTTGATCGTCGAATGAATATGGAAGCGCTGCGTTGCCGGCGTCGCGAACCTCAACTACGTCTATGCGAGGTTCGTCCGTGACAGCACTGTTAGTAATTGACGGGTTCGCGTTAATGGGTGGTTGGTCGCCTGAACGTAGATTCGAGTAAAGGTGAAAGTAGACGATCGAAGCTGATTTTTCACCCTGATTGTTCCAGCGGACAACCTCGCTTCCGGTATAAGAAAGGCTGTCGAAATCAACATTCAGATCGATCTTGTAGTTGTGACGCTCGGACGCCTCGGAGACAGTCTTTCTTGCCGGGGCTTTCTGGACCTGGGCCGCTGCGCTATTGATTAAGACCGCGGAAAAAAGGGCGACTGTCACGCAAAGACCACAGCTCATGCTTGATTGTCGTAGGAGTGGCGTCATTGTACTTCTGGCCCGACTTGCGATGCCGCTATCTTCTGGGTTTGGTGGGAGCTCTCTCTATTATTGTCACAGAACGAATAATATCGCCACGAACAATACTATCCACCACATCCATCCCTGAAACGACGTGGCCAAACACGGTATATCCGCCATCGAGATGGGGCTGCGGCGAATGAGTAACAAACCACTGCGAACCGCCCGTATCTTTGCCTGACAAAGCCATGCCGACCGCGGCTCGGTCGTAACGAACTTCGTTTATTTCACAGCGAATTGTGTATCCCGGACCGCCATTCTGATCGCCGCGCGGGTCACCTGCCTGGATCACGAAGTTGGGAACCACGCGTGGAATTGTCTGTCCGTTGAAGTAGTTCTTTTGCGCTAGACGAACAAAATTATCCACAGTGAGTGGCGCTTGATCAGCAAGAAGCTCAATAACGAATGAGCCTTTGGTCGTCGTTACTGTGGCCCGAGTACTCTTTCCCGCGCGGCCAAGCGCTCGTAGGTAATCAGCTCTCGTATTCCGCGTTTTAACCGTTCCGATCCGCGACGAATAATCTCCTGCCCCATTAGCCTTCAATAAGGCGACCGCACGTCGCCGGACCAGGTGATCAAAAGAATCAAGCGCCGTTTTAATCGCTTCATTGGCCCCTGCGATTTTCTGTTTTGCGAGTGCGTCGAGGATCGAAAGTGCCGCATCATTCAATTCGTCTTTTAGCGCGGTTGGCAGTGCTTCAGCGAGCGCTCGTGCATTCAGTTCTTCCGGCGGAAGTTCACCCAATAAGTCTGCAGCGTTAGCCCGAATAATAACATCACTCGTTGCGAGTTGTTTCCGCAGGACATCGCCGAGGTCCTTCGGCTTGAACAGCGCGAGGGCGCGCAACATGTCGGGAATCGCATACTCCGAATGGACAGCGATCATCGTTTTTATCTTCAGACCAGAAATGCGGTAATCAAGCATTAAGCGCAGAAGGGCCTCGGCCTGAGAGACAAGCATGCTTCGATCTTTTAGAGAGTCCGGCGCAGCAGCAACTTCTGCAATACCTTGTGCCAAACTCGCGGCGGCCTTCCACTGAACAGGCAATAGTTTTTGAGCGCGCTTTTGCGTTGGCAACTCGGACCCGAGGTCCTGCAAATAAGCGCGAGGCGAGATTCGCGCAAACGCGATCTCCAATTCCGGGGCAGCGTATCCGAATCCTGGGCGCACCCTTTTCAACCACGCCAATGCTTCCTGATTCTCAGTACCCTGAAGAATTCGGCCTAACGTGGTCGCAATTTCCAAAATCTCATCGGCTTCGCTGGGGCGATTTTGCAAGTCTGCCTGACTCAAGCCGGCTGCACGTTTCAAAAGCGGAGCGATGCGACTGTCCTTTAGTGGCGCCAACGCCCGAATTGCGCTCACCCGAACTCGGACATCAATATCATTTACTGCGCGGTCAAGCAGAGCGTCCAATGCTTGTTTGTCCTCGGCGGCTCCCAGTGCTCTCGCGGCGTTTGCTCGCACGATCGGGTCAGAGTCTTTGGTGAGGAGCTCGCGTAGCTTTTCAGCGCCGGCTTTTAAACGAAGACGAGCCAGTGCATTTGCGGCGTCGGCTCGGATGCGCGGATCTGAATAACCCAGAAACCCTGCAATAGTAGGCGCAGAATCTGCCACCTTGGCGCGCAACACGGCTGTCAAAGCCAGCAAAATAGTCTGGGAATCAGTGGGGGAGTGCCGTGCAGCCTCAAACTTCAACGCCTGGAGAATCGCCGCATTCAATTCGAGTTTGCGCTTTTCTTGCTCATTCGGCAGGCTCGCTGCGATCTTCCCGAGGGCCTCAACTGCACGCGCGCGGACGGGACCTGATTGTTGCGTGTTACTCAGAACAGCGATCAAGGCGTCTGCACCGCTGGCACCCTCGATCTCTCCCAGGGCAAAGGAAGCAATCTGTCTGACATCTTCGTTTTGATCCTTAGCCAACAGGTCGGCAAGCATCGGCACAGCACCTTCGTCACCGATCCTGCCTGCCGCCAATGCTGCCCGCTGGCGGATTGCCGCATTCGGTTCACTCAGTAGAATGCTTAAATTGTTATCCCAGCGCCGCTCATCCTCAGCCTGCACAATTCTCAGCATGGTTTCCTGGGAGATCGAGGAGCTTGGAATGGTGGGCTGTGGCGCCTGGGCAGCGGAGTTAGCTGCGCAGAAAAGAATTACGGCGAAAGAACAACTTGCCGCACAGTTCGAGATACGTGGGGCTGGTCGATAGCCTTTAAGAGTTTCGCTCATCGACACAAATCCCTAGCAAACAGACGATTATGATCGGCTTTCATTGAACATGAAGGCGCTTCGCACACGTCAGGCGAAGCGCCTTCTAAACTTTGAAACCCGCTGGGAGAGGAAAACCAGGCTAGCTGACGGTGCGTGAAACCGCCGAAATCTCAGTCGGCTTGGCACTGTCCGAGGTGATGCTCTTGATGTTGGTGGTGTCGAGTGGCTTCTCGCTCGGAAGTTTGTTGCTGGCCTTGTCTTTCGCCGCACTCATTTGCACCATCTTGCAGGTGCCTTCGAAGACCGCACCTTGCTCAATGATTAGCGAAGGAGTTTGAATGTTCCCATTCACTTTGGCAGCACGACCGAGCTCAAGCCGTTGCGAGGCAATGATATCGCCGTTGATAGTTCCATGAATAATGGCGACCGCGACTTCAATATTCGCATCTACTTTGCCGTTGGCGCCGACGATAAGCGTACCGCCGCTGGAACTAACTCGACCTGAAAGGTGGCCGTCAACGCGCATCATCGCCTTGAAATTCGCTTCTCCTGTTACCAGCGTACCGCTGCCAACAAATCCTCCAAGGGTGCCCTCTTTGATGTCACGAGCAATAGTCTCACTTTCAGTCATCGCTCGGGTGCTGGCTGCGGGGTCGTTTGCTGGTTTTGGTTCAGGCGTAGTTGCCTGGTAAGGAGCGTATGGCTTTGGTGACGAGTAGTCGGGCGCCTCCTGTTTGTGCGGCGGGGTTTCGTGTTCCTCTTGATCCTTGGGGTTCTTTCCTATCCTCAGCATTTAGTAACCTCCGTAATTAGGTGGCGCGAAGAGGTTTAGTCACCAGTGTAGGCCATTGTGAGCAAAAACGACTCGCTTACCTGTTGTTCGTGGATTGTTTACTAGCTTTGCAGGCTAGTCCGAGTGGTCGACCGCTCAGAAGCGGATCTCCATCATAGACAAACTGACCTTCCAGTGTCTAGCCTGTAATTAAAATGTAACCTCAGGATCCTAATTATTTGAGATGCTAGTCGCCAGCACATCATTCAAAGCACATACCGCCGCGCGCTTGGGCGCTGCCGGGAGCTTTACGTTGTTCAGATCGACAGACGAATTCCCGACCATTTGTGCTGATCCCAACTTGGCCCATCCTTTTCCCATGTCTATATACACGGGGACGATCATTGCAAAGTTGTCAGACACGCCTGACTGGGTGATGCGTCCCGACAGCGAGCCGTCCGAGTTAATCTTATAGTCAAACTTGTAGCTCGGCACTTCAGTCCCATACACCCATTCATTGAAAAACCAATCCATCCGTCCATTATTCGAAAGGTTCATCTGCGGTGTCATGTGCTTTTCTACAATCGTCTTGAAATCTTCAGTCGAGACATCCTGGTTGAAGTAGGTTTGCACGAAATCTCTCATCATCTCGCGGAAACGAGCGTCGCCACCGTTCCTCGCATCGAACATCATCATGCGTAGCATATGGAGAATGTACGCACCTTTGGGGTAAATAAGATATCGCGCTACGCCGCCTGTTTTGCCGCTGTTCAGGCGGTATCCTTGCGTTACTGGACCGACTGTGTAGGGCTTACGATCCTTTGTTGCGGGTCTTGCTTCGACAATCAACTGTCGTTGGTCTTCCCAGAAGTCGATAAATTTTTCGTTACCTCTGACCACCTGAACGTAGAGTGACGCAGAAAACTCGGCGAACCCCTCGCTCATCCACTGGTCGTGATAACTGTCCCAACCGATGATGTGCCCCCACCACTGATGGGCAATCTCATGCGGAGCCACATAGCGCCAGAAGTTGCTCGTACCTCCACGAGTTCCCAACATTTGCGTTCGTTGAGTAGTGTCGATAAATGCGATGTATGGCATGAACACGAGGGTGGGCCAGGCCTGCCCAAAGTTAGGAGCGGGTTGCTGCGTCATGGCGATACGCGAATATGGGAGTTTGCCGAAATAAGCGTTATAGATTCGTGTTGCGTTTTGCGCATCCGCTAATGCCGAGTCGGCCATTGCCGTCGTCGAGATCACTCCTAACGTAGTCATTGTTTTGTAGCCCGCGCGCTCGGCCTGCTCTATCTCCATTTGCATTTGTTTCAGAGCGTCCGGCACCTCTTGATTGGCATAAAACTCAATGTTGTACCCGCTTTCCTTATCGGCAACCTCTTTCTTTTTGAACCTGCCGTAATTGAATCCAGCGACAGCGAGCTCAGTCTTCCCGCTCGACCATTTTGCTACTACGAGGTCGCCATCGCGTGTGTCCGGAGTAACGGGAGCGCCGGTACCGACGAAGGTAAAACTCTTCGGAAAGCGAAAAGTCATATCAAAAATGGCCCGGTCCTCGGCGTAGAGAGTGTTGGCGTTTGCCGGGTACCAGGTTGAGCGGGGAATCAGGATGAAATTGCCTCCTCCCGAGTCCCTTAGCGCGTCGCCGCCATCGTATTGGACAATCAGTTCATAAGTCTTCCCTGCTTCAAGCGGTCGAGGCACAATCACGCCAAAGTCCGAATCCTCATCTTTGTTTTCCTGAACAAAGCTCAGATCGTTTCCCTGCTCATCTTGCACGTGGCCAACCCGCAAAGATCCGAAGAGATTGAACGGCACGACGCGACTTCCTGGAAGGAGGTTGCGAAACGTTATGCGGTCTGACGCGGTGATATGAGTACCTTTAATCGAGCCGTCGATTTGGTGTCGCATGATATCGATCACCCGATGATCCTCAGCGCTCGAAGCGGTTCGTTTCTGGTATTCATCTGCAAAATGGAAAGCAGTCCACAAACCACCATCCGTTTCACCGTAACTGAGTAGCGCGACTTCTTCGGGAAACGCGCCGGGGACGCCGAGAGGATCGATGACAAAGACCAGTTTGTTGTAGCGCTTCCCGTCAATGAAGGCGGTGAAAAAGCCCTGGTGGTCCAAGGCATAGAGATCCAGGAGGGTGCGCAGTTCGCGGTTATCCTGCAAATGCTTGCGCTGCAATTGCTGATTATCGCGGAAAAGATCGCGCGCCTGAGAGGTAAGGGGACCGCCGGATTTCATGGTTGCGTTCGCCGAGTCCTTTGCCTCGTCAAATGTCTTGTCGGTAAAGCGAAGAACCAGGTGGCTAAATTGCTCGGTGATGCCAGGCTCGCCGGTGAAGATCTTTATGCTCCGTTTTTCGATTTCTGTAGGAGGAACCAGCGTCATCTCGCCGTCACCGACAAATACCGCGCCGGTGACGCGGCCCTCAACGGGCGAAACAAAATAAAGGTCGCCGCTACGCAGGGTAAAAGTGGCAGCATCGCGCTTAAGCACGAGGTTGTTTACTGACGCGTAGGCGCCGGAGAACTCTTCAGTGGTTTTCGCTTGTTGTCTAAGCTGTTGGTATTCCCGATCGGAGTTGGCTTTGGGCGATTCACTAACTTTGACCTGCGCTTCTACAGGTGCGATCTCCAATTGCAAGTCAATCGGTGTAGCAACTCCATCCTCGACCTTTACGTTCTCGCGATGGAGATCGTTGAAGCCTTTGGCCGAGGCCACTACGGTGTAGACGCCCGCTGTCAGACCTTCGACTTTGTAGTGGCCTTTATCATCCGTTACCGCGGTGAACTTCTGGTTGTTGATCGGGTCGATAACCGTAATCGCGGCGCCCACGATACCCGCACCTTTAGGATCAGATACCTTCCCCTCAATACGGCCGCCTGAACCGTGCGCGACGCTCAATGACATTGATAAGCAGACGATCATGCTGAAGAGGGCAAGAGGTTTTCGGAATTGACGAATCATAAAATCCTCCAGGAAATTGAGGTCGTGGGAGTGGAGAATCGGGGGTAACTGGGTGTTTCGCCGCGCATTATTCAGTGTGCCGGCTCTGGTAGTCAAGTAAAAGTACCAGGAGAAATGGGCCACAGATTTCGTGGATAACGGGAACGCGGCTCCGGCCGCAACCAAACATGACTTAGGACATTATCCACGAAATGACACGAAGTGAAATCGCACGAAGTAACACTAACAAGATTTCGTGTTAGTTCGTGTTCACAACTTCTACCTGATCGGCCGCAATGTGCGGGATGCTAAAGCTTGAACTCTAAACCCCTGGTGTTGTGATCAACCTCCGGAAATGGCATTCTGCCTTTCCCAATAAGTTTACGGCGAGGATTTGCGGAGATGTCTGTGGACAGTAAAACGAAAATCACGCTACTCAGGCGTATGGGCGAGGCAATTCACGACTTTGCCATGATCTCGGATGGCGATCGCATCATGGTCTGCCTGTCGGGAGGCAAGGACAGTCACACGCTTTTAGACTTGCTGCTTGATGTGCAACAGCGCGCTCCGGTGCAGTTTGAATTGCTGGCAGTCAATCTTGATCAAAAACAGCCTGGTTTTCCGGCGAAAGCTCTCCCTGATTATCTCACCGGCCGCGGGGTGCCGTTTCGAATCGTTGAGGAAGACACCTATTCAATAGTTAAGCGTTGGGTGCCCGAGGGAAAGACCTACTGCTCGGTGTGCTCCCGTTTGCGTCGAGGAATTCTTTACAACATCGCGGTCGAGGAGCGGTGCAACAAAATTGCGCTCGGTCATCATGCCGATGACATCATTACCACTTTCCTGTTGAACTTTTTCTACGTAGGAAAGCTGAAAGCCATGCCCCCGATCCTCCGTTCGAACGACGGCCGCAACACCATCATTCGTCCGCTGGCGTACTGTCGGGAATCAGCCATCGCTGAATTCGCCGAGTTGCAAAAGTTTCCGATCATTCCGTGTGACCTGTGTGGTTCGCAGTCAAACCTAAAACGAGCACGAATCGATCGACTTGTTGCTGAGCTTGAGCAGGAGATTCCAAACATTCGAGCTTCTATGCTCACAGCTCTGGGTAGCGTGGTTCCTTCGCATTTGCTGGACGAGCGGCTCTTCGATTTTAGGAAACTAACCGCAGAAACTGGAGATCTCGAAGCCGAACTCGATCTGGCAGTGGGCCATACGCCAGAAATTAGAATTTAGAATTTGGAAATTACAATTTAGCGCTGTTTGTGGAAGCTTCATACCTTCAAGAATTCTTAATACAAGTTAATACAAGTTTTTATTAATTTCTAATTTCTTCTAAATTCTAAATTCTAAATTCTAAATTCTTAATGAATCATGTCTTCCGGCAAGAAGAACATTGAGCTTGATTTCAGCGCGTTTCCGCCCGGCACAGTTACAGAGTTCACTACGCTCGTCTGTCTCCGCTGTATCTTCGACATCTTCACCAAACAGCTCGGGATGGCGCCTCGTAAGGCTTATTCGGAAATCAAGAAATATTCGCCCACTGTAGAAGAGCTTACTTCTCCCCAAGCGGCTCGGCCGTTTTTCGACACGGAGGAAAAGAACCCCCGTTGCCCATATTGCGACGCAGCCAAGCGCTGGCATTCCCGGTTAGACACCTTCAGCATTGAAGGCACGAGGTCCGGAGACTCTGCGCGTCGTGCGTTGCTCAAGCGACTGCCGAAAAAGGATGAACAGTTTAAGATAATCGAAGTCAAATCAGATCGGCGCGCCGCTTTTTTCGCCTGGCTTGACAATCTTCGCGTAACACTTGATCTCGACGACGACAACTGGCTCCTGGGCGCCACCCGCGCTCTACTCGAAAGACGTGAGCCCAAGAGTGACTGGGCCGAGGCGTTCGAGAGGCTTAGGACCGTGCGTCGGTCGACGCGCCTCGAGGGAGGTTGGGAGAAATCGGACACGCGGTTGTTTCTGGCACAGGCTCTCTACAATGAGGTTTTGCTGGTTCAATACCTGCTCAGTCGCTCCCATAAACACGGTGGGCGGACGCTGGAAGGTCGCCTGACGTTACTGGAATTGATTCGGCGTTTGCGCTACGGCGGTTATCTAGCAGCTCATGGAATCACCGAAGGCGATCAGTTTGAAGTGCTCGAGAAGATTGTCGATGGGATCTCTGGAACGGGATCAGTTAGACTCTACTATGTTGTCGATCGCCGAGACTTTCTGGAGCAAACAAAGTCGGTCTATGCCCGCTACGCGTCGTAAGCACGACTGAAACCGTTTAGAGACAAAGCCACAAAAGGCACAAAAATCGCTAAAGAAAGAAATAAACCAGGTCCAGTAGCTGACTTAACTCCTTTTGTGCATCTTGTGTCTTTTTGCGGCTAATTCATGCTCAGGGCAAGCCTCAACGAATCAAATAGAACGCGGTCTGCCGCGGGCGAAACCATTTCATCCCATCCCTGGTTAAATAAGCGTCGTCTTCCATCATCATTGTCACCTTCTGTCCGCCCCATTCGGGTAGGGGCGTGCTGGTGTTTAGCTCGATGGAAGTATAGGACCACTCACGAAATGGGGGTTCCTGTGGGGCTCCAGCGGCTGGCCGGCGAAAGTCGATGCTGGCTCCCAACGCATGGCCCTGTGTGCCCACCGAGTGAGAATAGATCATTGCCTCGATCCCGGCGTCCTTCATATCAGCCATCGTTGCGTCGTAGACCTCAAACCCCTTTGCACCTGGCCGTATGTGCGAGAACACTGCATCCTGAAGTCGATTTGTGTTTGTAAGTGCTTTCTTGAGACCTTCCGGAGCATCCTTCTCACTCTCGCGCAGCACGTAACCCATTTTCTGCCAGTCGGTGCTTAGCCCCAGGTAGTTAAGGCCGCAATCAATGTGAATCACGTCGCCGCGCTGGATGACGACCGACTCTTCGGCCACACTAAGAAACTGCTGGGTTTTGCTTGTCTCCTGGTGCTGCCGCTGGATTCGCATGTCTGGCTGAAACCAAACATCAAGACCAAGGTTATTGACCTGTTGCAGAAACCACCAACGGACATCTCCTACGGTGGTCTTGCCAGGAGTTATCACTTCATTTGAGAAGGCGCGCTGGGTCAAAATATCGGTCGCCGCTACGGCGGTGCGATAGTATTCAAGTTCTTCCGGCAGGCGCGTGTCCATATATTCAACAATCAAGGGAACAGCGGAAACCAACCTGCCAGCATTTTCGTGGCCAAGCGTGTCCACAATATATTTGTAAGCATCGTAGGTCAGGCCGGCAGTTGCTCCCCTGACGCCTCCCATATTCAACGCAATCGTTTTTGGACTGCGTTCCTCAACTACTCGACGTAAGGTTGCCGCGATATCCCGGCCGGGAGGATTTAGAACTTCGAAGAAATTCTTCAAGTGCTCTTCCGGATAGCGGACGATTGCAATGCGGTCCAGTTTGTCTACACCCCGGTCAGCGAAGATAAAAAAGTCGCGACGGCCCACGTACGGAATTGGTGGAGCGATGTAAGGAACTACTGGTTCGGGATGAAACTCTTCATTCGTCACGATCCACATGTCAATCTTTTGCTGCCGCATCATCGGCAGGAGCATAGTGTCGAGTCGCTTCTTCAACCAGCGCTCGCGCACCGCTTGCTGTTCTCGCACCGGCAACAGTTTTGGCAGCGGTTCGATCTTCGTTCGGGTCTGTGCACGAAGCGCCGGAATACAGCTGAGAAAAAGAACAGAACCATAGATCAAGGTTATGCGGCGTGCCCGGCGGATGTTCATAGGCTTCTTCTCAATCCAAATGGGAAATGGAAAATGAGAAATGGAAAATGGAAAATATAACCCAATCTGCAAGACGCCTGATCTCACTCATGCAACAAGCCCGATGGTCGTTCCACAGACTGAAGTCTTTGCCACAAGTCTATGGTTTCGGTTGCGGTTTGTATTTATCGATCAGTTGTTGCAGTCCTTCGACCGACTGGTTATGACGAAACTTGTAGTAACTTGTCAGATCAGGCATTACCTGCTGAAGCAGCGGTTGATACTCAGGCTTTCCGGTTGACAGCGCTACGGCATGGGCGTATCCATCAACGATCTCGTCGATCATGCCTTCCAGCTTTTTCAGCATCTCCTCTTTTTGCTTCCCTTCGGGCATCGTTTTATAGGTCGTTGCAAGTTGCACGTATTGATCGTTGACCAGGTAGGCAAGAATCGCGTGACTCGAAGGATCATCAGGCTTTAGCGCGATCGATTTTGAAAGCCGAGCCTTCGCATCCTCGGGATTCTTGGCCATCAGCGCCAGGATTCCGGTCTGCTGATACAACAGTGGCAATGCGGCCTTTTGATTTAACCAGGCAGTCTCGTCCATATTGGCAGGCTTCTTATCGGCTTCAATAAGTTCGATAGCTTTCGAACCATACTGTTGCGTTTGAGTCAGGTGTTTGCCATTCCCCTTCTTGGCTTCATCTGTCCCACTGAAGGTCATTTGGATCAAAGCATGAAGGTCTTCTGGATCTTTCGCTAGCATGCCGGCAGCGAGACTGAACGCATCGTCCATTCTGTTGGCTGCAACATAGGCATCGAGCTTGGCTGACTGGACAATGGCCAATGCCTTGGCGTCGGTGAAGTCTTTCTGAAATCTGTCAACCAGTGCGAGTTTCTGATTGGCATCCGCGACCTTCGAGATCTCGATCGCAAGCAGGTCGGCTAATCGAGACATTGCCGGGCTTTTCGGATACTTCTTAATGAACTCTTCCGCCGCGGTTAACTTTGCGGCCGGATCCGGGGCCGCATTGATTGCGTTCAAAGCCTGGACTTCGGCTTCGGAAAGCTTTGGCTGCGTCGCGGGCTGCGCTTGAGTTGATGCAATGACCTTTGCCGGCACCGAGGTGTTTAGAAGAATGAACGCAGTTAATACTGCTGAAAGCAAAACAAAAACGTTAGTCTTCATAGTTGTACTCAAAACAAACTTGGGATTGAAATGCAGTGTATCGATATTGCTTCACTCAAGCATCTGGAGGCAAGCGCAAACCAGCCAATTAAGGCACCAACAGATACAATCACACGAAATGACACGAACCAATTTTGCGTTGGTTCGGCGGTTTCGCGAATCTGCGGCTCATACTATTGGTGGCGTGGCTCACGAACCGGGAGGGACTCTACAGTAATGATGGGTGACGGGACGCCTTCTGCCGATCCCTATGGCATTGCGAGAAATGATCAAAGTGGGCGGCAATTGTCGGCGCTTAAATTCGTTTGCTGGTGACTCAACACGATTCAAAATGTCATAGACCATATTCGATTCGGAGCCCGCGGCAATGATCTCTTCGGGCGTAGCCTTCTGCTCAAAATACATTTTCAGGATTGGATCCAATTTGTCATAAGGGGGTAACGACTGATCGTCAAATTGCCCCGGTGCGAGTTCAGCTGAGGGCCGTTTGTCGATAATTGCTACTGGAATGACCTCGCTGTCACGATTAAAGTGACGAGCCAATTGGTAGACTTCGGTCTTCAAAACGTCGCCGATTACCGCCAGGCCGCCGTTTGTATCACCGTACAGGGTGCAATAGCCGAGCGCCAATTCGGATTTGTTTCCGGTGGAAAGAAGCAGGCGTCCTTCGTCGTTGGAGATCGTCATCAAGACATTTCCCCGGAGGCGCGACTGCAGGTTTTCAGCCGCATGAGAACTCCCCTCGGTTGTTGGTGCCCGAAGACCGAGTTCCTTGAGCATGACTTGAAAAGGCTTGCTGATCGGCCGCTCAATCACTTTCATTCCCAGTGTGCGTCCGAGTTCCAAAGAGTCCTCAATGCTGGAGCGTGAGGAATAAGGTGAGGGCATCATCACCGCCAGCACGTTTTCGGCACCTAATGCTTCACAGGCTAGTGCTGCCACCACCGCAGAGTCGATGCCACCTGAAAGTCCGAGCACCGCTGACGTAAAGCCGTTCTTGCGGGCGTAGTCATGAATACCGAGCACCAGAGCGCGGCGAACGGTCTCAATGTCGTCGCCGGGAAGGCAACGTTCGTCAGCGATTCCACACTCAAGGTCAACAGTGCCGACGAACTCCTCGAAGGGCGGCGCCTGAAGGATGATCTTGCCTTCGCAATCGGCCACGATGCTGGCGCCGTCAAAGATGATCCCATCATTCCCACCGACGAGATTTACAAAAACGATCGGCAAGTGCGCCGCTTTTGCGCGGTGCGAAACCATGGCGCATCGCTGTCCCATTTTAGCTTTATTGAAAGGCGAAGCATTGATCGAGACGAGTAATTCCGCGCCCATGGCAATCAACTCATCAGCCGGATCGTTGCTGTAGAGTCTGTCTCGCCAAAAAGTCTTGTCGTTCCAGAAATCCTCGCAAACTGCAACCCCGAGCTTGCATTTGTTGACATTGAAAATATGGCGTTCGCATGCAGGTTCAAAATAGCGTGGGTCATCGAACACGTCATATTCAGGTAAGAGACTCTTGTCAGCGTAGCCGATCAGTTTTCGGTCGCGAATGATGGCTGCGGAGTTATAAAGTCGGCGTCCATCACTCAATTCCGAAGGTCGCACCGTTCCCACTATGGCGGTGATCCCTTCGGTTGCAGCGATGATTTCTGTCAACGGCTGCAGGGACGAACGGACGACGTCGCGATCCAGAAACCAGTCGAGCGAGGTATATCCCTGGACGCTTACCTCTGGCAGGACGACAATGTCAGCCTTGTCGTCCTTACCGCGCTCGATCGCGCGCAGAATGCTCGCGGTGTTTCGTTCGTAGTCACCGTTGATAGTATTGATCTGGCCGATGGTTACGCGCATTGTTTGAGTGATCTTAGAACTTTGATCTTCACACTTGCAAATACGAGCCTCTGTGTGCTCCGTGTCTCGGTGGTGGAATCTCTTGCGACAAAGGCCAACCACGGACACAGCGCGGCTCCGGCCGCAACCAAACCTGAGACAAAACATGATCCACGAAATTACACGAAGTGAAATTACACGAAGTAACGCGAACAACATTTCGTGTCAGTTCGTGTCTTTGGTTCGTGTAGTGCGCGTGGATCGATTTGTTTACTCAAAAACTCTGCTCAAGAAAACAAGAAGTTGACGGTTTATTTCACAGCGAACCCACAAAGATTTCAAAACTTAGGACATTACATCCACTTACTACGATGTTTCGATCTGTGTCATCCGCGTTAATCTGCGGCTAACTGTTTTTCACGGCTTCGAAAGGTAGTAGGGCGCTTTCGTTGTGACTTAGCAGTGCGTTATAGTGTTTTGCCAGTCGCGGAGGGGTCGCATAATTGGTAGTGCAGCGGTCTTGAAAACCGCCGCCCGCAAGGGCTTGCAGGTTCGAGTCCTGTCCCCTCCGCCATTATTTCCAACAACTTAACACCCTTCATTCCATCGAGCTCCATCAGCACCAGTAGCCACTTGGCGCGATTTTGGCGCGCCACTGGGAGCGCGGGCGTCTCGCCCGCAATGAGCGCGAAGCGCGAAACCCACTTGGGCAACAAACTTTTGCCGCTAGTGTTTTCTTAATCACCATTAGTCATTTGTTACGAGCTCGTCGCAATGGCAGCCTTGAATCTGGACTTTCTCTGCATTCACCCGTTTCGCGACGGAAATGGGCGCGTGTCCCGATTGCTGCTGCTATTGATGTGTTATCAACTCGGCTTTGAAGTTGGTCGTTACATCAGCCTGGAGCGATTGATCGAAGAGAACAAAGATCGCTACTACGAAACACTCGAAGAGAGCTCCCAAGGCTGGCATGATGGCAAGCATGATCCTTGGCCTTTCATTAAACTATTTGCTTTACATACTGAAGAGCGGCTACAAGGAGTTCGAAGAACGCGTAGGTCAGATCACATCACCGAAAGGTGCGAAAACTGAGATGGTTCACGCCGCGATTCGCCGGCAAACCGGTGAGTTTCGTTTGGCCGATATTGAGCGAGCTTGCCCAGGAGTAGGCCGAGATTGGATTAGGTCTCTGCTTGGTCGGCTGAAAGAAACTGGGAAGGTTTCTTGTAGCGGAAAAGGGCCCGGCGCGCGTTGGCGTTACGTCAAGGAATAAAGGTATTACCTGTTAATGAGGTATTAGTAAGGGTATTCACGCAATCACCTTAAGGGTTAAGCGGCAACGCCTCTATCTTCACCTTTGATCATCGTAGGTATCAAGGAGCTTTTGAAACTTCTCGAAGATTTTGTCCATCCGTTGTCGCTGCTTGGCGTCGCGGGTGTGATTGGCCTCGGCGGCGACGTGCCCCTGAATCTCTTCGATATCATCGAGTGATAAATCCAGACGGAACCGCTTGCCCTCGACGACTGCATGTCGGCCAAACTCCTCGCCGACCATAACGCAAGCGCGGATGTCTCCCAGTTCCTGACCGCTAAAGGAAACCGGCAGCTTGGTTCCGTAAGGGATGCTTTTCCGATTCATATGACCAACTTAACAGCGCCATTGGCAGCGCGGAGTCCAAGATAGCTAGAGCGGCAAATATTTAAGGACGTTTTCCCATTCCTCCACGTCGCTACACGAAACGATTATTTCGAGATCATCAATCACCTGGCTCACGGCCAGCCGGCGAGAAACAATGATGATGCCGGAAATTCTTTCGCCTTTGGCTATCCGGTTAGCGGCGTAATAGGGCATTGTGCGACGATCATGGGTGACGACTATTCGCTTCTGATCTGACGCCCACGCCAATAGTTCTGGATCGGAAGCATCACTGAGATTAGCCTGATGCGCGGTTATGACATCGAGGTTCCGAACTCGAAGTAACAGGCCTCGAAGGATAACTTGATCGAGATCTTGATCGATGAGCAACCGAAGCATCGCCGCGCAGTCTACCTCGGTGGCGTTGCGCCGCCGTTCTCTTGAGGTGCAGACCACCGACCCAATATGCGAGAGCGTAGCTCGGCGATCTCTGCCTGATAGCTGGGCCTGGATTGCAGTTGTTCTTGAAGAGCATCAGCCTCTGTCTCCTGCTGCTGCAGATACTCCTCAATTTGCTGGCGATGCGAGAGGTAGTAAGCAATACTCGAATAAACGTCGCCAAGGCTGAGAGAAGGAAAGCTCTGGACGATCTGCTCGGCAGTCGCGCCGAGTTTGAAATGATGGATGATGGAGTCCAGACTAACTCGCGAGCCTTTGACGCGAATTGTCCCCTGCTCGGTGATCACAAGGGGCGTGCTGATCGTCTCTTCCAGTGACACCATAGTGAGGCTGATTATACCCGATCTACCGAAGATCGGACCTTCTCTAAAAAGACCGCCGTCCAGCGCACTTTCCGAAACTTGGCGCTTAGATGGCGCGCTAATGGAAAAGAATGTACCCTGACCTAGATCACTTTGACGGCTGCAAGGCCCATTTATATTGGTTAATCCGTGGAGGTACGATCAGGTCAAGACCCACTTTGAGGTCTTGAAAACCGCCGCCCGCAAGGGCTTGCAGGTTCGAGTCCTGTCCCCTCCGCCATTATTTTCAATATAACCAATTCTCTACCACGTGTCTGACCGGTTCCCTCTCGGACGATGAGATCGCAACGAGTAGGGGGGAATCCATGCTCTGAGGCCAAGTTTGGATGGACACGTGGGTTCCCTCATACGGGCAACTTGACCGGCAAAACGACCGGCAAAATTTACAGGGTTGAAGTCCGTATATGCGCCAACCGCAAGCACGTACGATGGCAAGCGAACCGGCAATTAATGCCGGCAACCTGACCGGAAATTCTTATCTGGTCGTCGTTGTGATAAAAGCGCGACGACAAGGTTTTGATGAAACTTAGTGCTCTGCCATTGAGCTATGGCCCCGTATTTTTGGAGCCACCGGGACTCGAACCCGGAACCCGCGCTTATGAGGCCTGTAGTTCCATGGGCATTCGTCGCGCTCTTCTTCAAGAGGAGTGACAGGTATTTTCGGAGGCCTTCATGTCCGGAGTTACACCGAACGCACATCCGACCTTATCGCCGGAGGCTCTACTGACTGAGCTAATGTAGTCCTCGCAAGCATTCACTCCGATAAGTATTCAAGGGGTGACAAGATTGAAAAGACAATCGAGCACGATGTTGCCACCGCTGGAGTACTCACACTCCACGAGGCTCGCTGGTTAGCAGCCAGAGTGATGTAGTCTTTTCCGGCATTCACCCCAAAATCAATGGCGACAAAATCGGTGAGAGATCCCACGAGAGATAATCAAGTGGGACGGGATTCGAACCCTAGCTTTCGCTTACCATGTACTCCACACCAGCATTCGCCATAGTTTCTAAAGGCCGACAAGGAATCGTCGAGACAGTCTCATTTCAAGTGATGTAGTCCCAACAGCATTCGGCCCACGAAGAAGTCTGGAGTCAGGAGTCCCGAGTCGCGAGTCAAAAGACAAAATGTCCGACTCCAGACCCCAAACTCCAGACTCTTTCAAAGCGCCTCCGACTCGATCACACCGATCCAGTGGTCAGCGTTCAGTTCACCACGCGCGAATTCCGAGATCACGTCAAAGACTTGATCCGAAAATCCGCCGACATTGAGAATGTCCTCGCGCTCTACCGCCTGCACCGTGCGATAAGGCTGCACGTCTATACAAGCAAGACGAGCGTTCGGATTGCGTTGCTTGAACGCATTCCACTCTCTCATGGTCGCCGTGCCACGCCCTCCGCCGGCATCAACCCACGACTCGTAATCCGAAACGAAGATCACGAGATCGCCCTTTGCCCTGCGGCGGTTGAGCAGTTCCAGCGGAGCACTACAGTTGGTTCCACCACCGCCAACCGAAGCCAGCCGCGCCGCGTTAGTCATCACGCTGTCGCGCGAGTTTAGATCAAGCTTCACGACACTCTGCTCGAAGGGCAGCACTTCAGTGCCCGGGTTCTTACGCAGCACCGCAGCGGCAACCAGCGCGGCAACGTCGATGCAGCGCACCGCTGTGGTTGCACTTTTGCGGGAGCCCGTCACCGGCGACGACATCGAACCCGAAACATCCGGGCAAACAAAGACACGGCCTTCGATTGCCGGAACATTCGCGATTGCGATCTCCATTGCATCCTGGAGCGCATCGCAGACCTCCTTAGGAATGTCGGCATTCGCGTTAGCCATCGTGTAAGCGACCATTAGCTGGTACGGAAACACGCGAGCCTTGGAGATCGCCTTCGGGTCACGCAGACGATCCGCAATCAGCTCAACCATTCCTGGCTGACTGAAGACGCCATGACGCGCAAAGGTGTTCAGGTTCATACGCGTCATCTGCCACGGCGCGCGACGAGCGATTGCAGTCCACTCCGCAGTACCAAGCTCCAGAGCAGTCAGCATCTGGAACGGAACATCGGGCACGTCACCACGATCTGTTGCCTCGCCCTTCTTATATGCTTCGAAGTTGCGAGCAACTTCCGGCAGAGCATCGAACGCGTACTCGCGGCCGATGAAGTAACCGAACAGTGCTTCACGCTCCGCGTCCTTTGGCTTTGGGTGGACCATCTTCACGATATCCGTGACCGAAGGGTCCTGGCCCACGTTTGCCTTAAAGAGCGCTGTCGGATCGCGCGCGTCAAGCCACTGGCGCACCAGGCGCTTTGGCGCCGAACCGAGCGACTTGCGGCCCACCGCGCCCGAACGCATGATCTGCACAAAGTTGCGCAGCATCTTTGCGTTATCGATCACGCGTGGGAACACAGTGTTAAGCAGCTCGCGGTCCTTAACCGACAGCACGGCGCAAAGCAGCGCCGGCATGTCCTTCATGAAACCGCGCTCGCGGCAGAACACCGCTGTCTTGGCGATGAACTCAGCGTCGATGTCGGCGCACAGTTCAAGCACCTTCGCCAGCTGCTCATCAGCAGTCGCGTAGAAAGTTGTGTTCAAACAACCCGTGGCGGCGTACTGCGCCAGTTGGTGCTTCGGCGAAAGCGCGTACGCTGGGGCGCGCTCTTCGTTGATTGCATCAGTTGCCGGAATCAGCTTGCCGATTAGCGACTTGAATAGATTCTTGTTTGCCATTGTTCGTTACCTCACACTTCTGTTGCTTAGTTCAGTGACGATCGAAGTACCTTAGCGAGTTTTCAGAAAAGATTGGCTGCGGGAGAAGGAGTCAAACCTTCATCTTCGAGTTCAAAGCCCGACGTGTTGCCGGTTACACCATCCCGCAATCGAGGTTTCAGGTTTCAAGTTACAAGTTTCGAGTCACTCTCCCGCCTAACTTGAAACCTGAAACTTGGACCTTGAAACTGAGTGGACGGGGCACTGGGATTCGAACCCAGAACCTCGCGCTGATCTGGCGCTAAAACCGCTTATAAGGCGGCTGCTCTACCTATTGAGCTATACCCGGAAAGTTGGTCGCGGTGGATGGAGTTGAACCACCATGGCTCGATTATCGATCGAGTGCTCTGGCCGTTGAGCTACACCGCGAAGTGGTTGACCCGACGGGGCTCAAACCCGCACCTCACGGCTTAAAAGGCCGCCGCTCTGTCACTCGAGCTCCGGGCCAATAAATTTTCGATTGGCGATTTTCGAGTGCCGATTTAAGATCTGATGACGATGACGCTTTCTTTTTCAAACAGTCTCTTCCCTTGAAACCCAATAGAAAATCGGCAATTGGAAATCGGCAATGATTTGGCTGTGGCGGAAGGATTCGAACCTTCGATAGCCGGATTAACAATCCGGTGCCTTACCGACTTGGCTACGCCACAAGAGACTTGGCTGCGGCGACGAGACTCGAACTCGCACACCCTCGTTTACAAGACGAGTGCTCTGTTATCCAATTGAGCTACGCCGCAATTTGGTGGACTGGGAGGGATTCAAACCCTCACAAGAAGTTTGCAGGACTTCTATGCTGTCGGTTACATCACCAGCCCCTGTAAGAGTCTGGAGTCTGGGAGTCTTGGAGTCTGGACTCCGGACTCCAGACTCTCGACTCCGGACTCCAGACTCTCGACTCCGGACTCTTAATTTGGTGGCTGTGGGTGGAGTCGAACCACCAACCTCGCGCTTATGAGACGCTTGCTCTAATTCCGCTTGAGCTACACAGCCATAAATTGGTTTCAGGTTTCAAGTTCAAAGGTTCAGTTTGCGTTTCGGAACTTGAAACTTGAAACCTCCAACTTGAAACTCAATGTTGGAAGCCCGCGGAGGAGTTGAACCTCGTGCCTTTCCGCCCGACTCTTTTGAGGTTCGGTTTAGAAGACCGACGCCGGGAACGCGGGCCATGTTATTGCCGATTTTTGATTGCCGATTGCCGATTAGTCTTGTTCATCAACAGTTGGTTGGAAGGAGCACCTGAAGAACACAACAGCGCTGGTTTCTGACTCTAATCGGCAATCGGAAATTGGCAATCGGCAATGTTAAGTGGCCGGGGCGTGAGGCCGACACGCCTCTTAGAACTCCACGCTCCCTGACAGTCACCGTTCTGCCGGGATGAGTCACGCCCCGATAACTTGTTAATAAGATTTGGTGCCCAAGGAAGGACTTAAACCTTCAACCTCTGGTTTGTAGGATCAGCCCTCCGTCAGTTGAGCTACTCGGGCGGAAAAGTTAGCCGCGGATGAACGCGGATAAAACGGATCTGAAAAAAGAAATTCGAAACTGCCTCGCCGCTCTTCCTGTTTCTCTTTCTTATCCGCGCAAATCCGCGTTTATCTGCGGTGAGTTTGTGTTGGTGGTCGGAGTTGGAATCGAACCAACCTTTCGGGCTTTTCAGGCCCGCGCTAATCCGTCTCAGCTATCCGACCGAAGGCTGGTTTCAAGTTCCAAGTCTCAAGTCTCAAGTAAAGTGCAACTTGAAACTTTGAAACTGAAACTTGAAACCCTGTTAGGCCCTCCGTTTTTGCTCGGCATGCACCTTTTCCATGACGTCACGATCATCGTGCATATCCATGAACAGGTACTTGCGCCATTCGGCTCTTGCCTCTGCGTAGTGACAGAGCACAACGCGTTCGAGCTTCACGCGCAGCGCCGTCTGCGATGTCAGCAACGGCATTCGTGCTTCTGCCGGAGTGCGATTGCTCTTCCGGTTGTTGCACTTGATACAAGCCGTGACTATGTTTACGGGCGAGTTATCACCGCCGCGCGAACGCGGCAGAATGTGATCGAGCGTTAGCTCAGCGACGCCCTTCTTTTCGCCGCAGTACTGGCAACGGAACTTGTCGCGCATGTAAATCCGCAGCCGCTTCATACCCGACTGCTCGCGGCGGCGGCGAACATTGATGTAAGTGCGGCGGCGAATCACCGAAGGCACAGGAAACTCATCATGGGCCGAACGAAGGACTCGGTCGCCGTCGAATTCTTCGACGAATACCGTGTTCTTGAAGGTCATGATGATTGCTCGGGCCACACTGACGGTGCCGAGCGGCTCGTAAGTTTGATTGAGCAGCAGAACTCTGCCATTGAGTGCCATGACTCGGCACCTCCTTTCCTTTGAATTGTTATTTGCAATTAGAGGGAGAACACTTGGAATCAAGAGCGGCGCTGACGTTTAGATGGAACTGGACTAGTCACCGCTCTTGAAGTTAATCGTTAATCGAGAAAAACGACTGCTCTTGCGCCTGGCGCCTGGTACTCGGTGTTCATCAACACGCGGTGCCAGCCATCCAGAATCACAGTCCGGTGGTCTGGATGCCAGACGCGGCCGCTGACGTAAGCCAGCGGATTCCGCCGCATCTGATGCCAGCCCCAGTTCGCGGCGTCCGGATTGGAGTTAATAAGCGCCGCATATTCACTGGTGGGCAATCCGCGCGGTCGACGGGTGCAGACATACACAGGCTCCCCTCCCGTTCGATACAGGAATTGACACATGTGCGGCTTGCCACCGCGTCCACGACTGATTGGTTCATTTCTCAAGACTAACTTTGGGTTGACGGATAGCTCAGGAGCGGGAACAAAGAACCACTCGCCCTGACGGACGAATGCTTCGTTGCGACGACGCAGACGGTTCTTGGTGCGCTTAACTTTGCGACCAACGGCCGCGCGCACTTCTGATGGTTGCAGAGCTTCCATCGCGGAGATTACGTTCGACACCGATGCGCCAGGAACAGCGCAAACGAACCAATGTCGCTCGTCGTGACCACAAAGAAACTTCTGCTTGCCGTTGTCTCGTCGGGCCATCAGGAGCAGATGCTTCAGACGCGGACGAATATCAATAACTTCATATTCAACCCGGTCCGCCGCCTCGACTCCGATGTCGAAGTATTCACCTCTCTTGTCGGATCGAATGTCGATCCCACGGTTTCGGCTAAAGGTCTCGCGAACTCTCACTCGCCCTCCCATGCGTTCAAACATGGTTTCTAACTGACTTTGCATACACTCTCTTTCTAGTTTTTGGCGGACTCCGAATGGAGCCGCGTGATTCAATACAACACGGATGCTCGGGCCGGCTCTCAAGCTCGAAAGAATGTGCAGGCCGGCACTAACGACCGCGACTTTCCATCGCGCCGAGCGAATGAAAAGATCTCCGGGCATTGGTTTGGTCTTTCTTTGACTTCATTTCGTCATCTCCTCTGGTTTGGGTTTGAGCAAGCGAGTGCCTTCCGTTAATTAAAGAAATTGGAGCGCGCGGTGAGACTCGAACTCACGATACCGGATTTGCAATCCGGCGCCTTAGCCGCTTGGCGACGCGCGCATGTTGGAACGGAAGGAGAGATTCGCGCCTTGAGAAGCGAGTTTGGAAGACTCGCATGTTTCCAGCTACATCACTTCCGCAAAGGGGATGTTCGATTTTTGATTGGTGACTTTTAATTGGCACTCGACCGCGCTGTGATTTACATTGAATGGCGGGCAATCGCAAATCGAAAATCTGAAATCAAAAATGTAGTGGAACTCCTGGCAGGACTCGAACCCGCAACCTCGACGTTCGAAGCGTCGCACTCTTCCAGTTGAGCTACAGGAGCCGAACCATTGTCGATTGCCAATTGTTGATTGCCAATTTGAACTCTCCCAGTACGAGGTCAATCGACAATTGCAAATCGACAATCGGCAATGTCTTTGGTCGGGGAGGACAGAGTTGAACTGTCACCAGGAGTTCTCAGGACTCGGATGCTTGCGTTACACGACACCCCGAAAGAAGAGTCCAAAGTCTCAAGTCCAATGTCCAAAGTCTGTTTGCGTTATGCGGACCTTGGACTTTGGACGTTCGACTTTGGACTATCCTTTCACGCAGACCACTTGCTTGATCTCAGCGACGATCTTCACCAGATCCTTCTGGTTCTTCATCACCGCTTCGATCGACTTGTAAGCGCCGGGAATTTCATCCAGCACGCCTACGTCTTTACGACATTCAACGCCCGAAGTCTGACGAGCGAGGTCGTCTTTCGTGAAGGTTCGCTTGGCCGCTCCACGCGACATTTTGCGGCCGGCACCGTGAGAGCACGAATTGAAACTCTCTGGTGTGCCGCGTCCCTTTACAATGAACGATTTCGCGCCCATTGATCCGGGAATGATGCCGTAGACGTCTTTGTCGGCGTTGATTGCCCCCTTGCGTGTGACGAAAACTTTCTCGCCGTAATGCTCTTCGAGCGCGACGTAGTTGTGATGGCAGTTGACAGCGAGCTCCGGACGGAACGCTTGGCGATGATTGAACATCTTGTTAAAGACCTTCAACAAACGCGCCATCATGATCTCGCGATTCTTCATCGCGTAGGTTTGCGCCCACTTCAGGTCTTTCCAGTACGCCGCAAACTCTGGAGTGCCCTGGATGAAGTAAGCGAGATCAGGAGCCGGGAGTTCCGACAATCTCCACAGACTCTTTGCAGTTGAGATATGGCGCTCGGCCAACTCCTTGCCGATGTTGCGCGAGCCCGAGTGCAGCATCAACCACACGAAGTTTTCTGTATCCAAGCAAACTTCGATGAAGTGGTTGCCGCCACCCAATGTGCCCAACTGTTTCATTGCTTTCGCTTTGCGATCGAGCACGCCTTTGTGAAGCTCGCTGAAGTCCTTCCAGCCGTCCCAGTACGAGGATTCATCAACTGATTCCTTGTACGCATCAAAGCCGACGGGGATTTCTTCTTCTATGGCAAGGCGCAAGTCCTTTAACTTGCCATCGAGAATGCCGCTCTTGAACGGCGTCTTCACGGCCATCATGCCGCAGCCGATGTCCACGCCGACTGTTGCGGGAATCACTGCTTCTTTGGTCGCGATTACCGAGCCGACCATGCTGCCCTTGCCGAGAGCTTTTCGTACGGCATTTGCTTCCTCCTTTCTAAGAATGTCCGACAAACTTCAGTTTGTCGATTGTTCAGATTATCGACTCCTTCTCCAGAAGTCTGGTCTTCATCGGCTCCGACAAACTAAAGTTTGTCGGACATCAGGTTTGGTGCGCCAGGTGAGACTCGCGCCTCCGGAATCCCCTGCTTAAGAGGCAGTTGCCTTGATCCGATTTGGCTACTGACGCATGGCGGAACTGAACGGACTCGAACCGTCATCGACCTGATCGACAATCAGGTGCCTCACCTCTCGGCCACAGTTCCGAGCATTTTCGATTGCCAATTGCTGATTGCCGATTTGTGCTTTGGTCTTAGGTCTTTGATCTTGGGGTCTTTGTCGCTTGGCCTCAATCGGCAATCGGCAATCAAAAATCGGCAATGTCTTGGAGTGACCTGCGGAGTCGAACCGTCATCTCTGCATTCACAGTGCAGGGTGTTAACCAATTACACCAAGGCCACAGCAAGCTGTTGGTAGCGAAGGAGAGACTCGAACTCTCTAAGGTTAGTTTGAAAAACTAACTGCGCGACTCTTTGCATTCGACGCCATGGTGCGCGTGGAGAGATTCGCGCCTCTCATAAAGCTGATCTTAAGTCAGCCGCCTCTTCCAATTGGGCTACACGCGCAAATTAATTTGTTTGGTACTCGCGAGAGGATTCGAACCTCCAAGACGGAAGGTTTGAGCTTCCGATGTCTGCCGGATTGCATCACGCGAGCAGATGCATTGCCGATTTCCGATTGCCCATTGCCAACTTATTCTCTTAACCAGAGGTCCATGTCGAACCGCGTCAATCGGAAATTGGCAATCGAAAATCTGCAGTGTTGAAATTGGTACCGGCGGAGGGACTCGAACCCACACTTTCTAGTTCCTAAGACTAGCGCCTCCTCCCAATTGGGCTACGCCGGCAAAGACATTTCCGATTTTTGATTTCCGATTGCCGATTGGTTCCTATCATTGGAGACCGCTGCATAGGACTGGAAGACCAATCGCAAATCAACAATCGGAAATCGGCAATGCTTTGGTGGACCTGGCACGATTTGAACGTGCGACCTCGACCTTCGCAGAGTCGCGCTCTCCGATCCGCTGAGCTACAGGTCCCAAAGATTGGCGGAGGCGGCAGGAATTGAACCTGCACACGCCGCGCGCGGCGATTTAGCAAACCGCTGCCATACCGTTAGGCGACGCCTCCAAGTTGTGAATTGGCGGAAGGGACAGGACTTGAACCTGCAAGCGACGAGCGCGGTAGTTTTCAAGACTACTGCCTTACCAGTTAGGCTACCCTTCCAGACATTTTCGATTGCCGATTGGCGATTGCCGATTGATTATTTCAAGCGACGAAAGCGCCCAATCAAAAATCGGCAATTGGCAATCGAAAATGATTTGGTGCATGTGGTAGGACTCGCACCTACGAAGTCGTTGGACGCCTGATTTACAGCATCTCTCGCAAATAGGTACTTCGATTGTCAAAAAACTAAAGGAGCGGGCTTTAAGCCTCCCAGGGAAGCTGCCCGCTCCTTACAAGTCTCGCGATTTTGCTTTGAGATTTGGGAGCGGGAGTCCGCTCCCGCTGATTAATGCCTGATATTCCGGCTATCTATGGCCGTCGGTTGTCCGAGTCTGGCGCCGAAATAATTGACGGATGACAAGCTCAGACCGCCTGATAAACACACCGCGCGCATCTCGACACGGGTCGACCATTTCGCCGTATGTTCTTTGTATGTCCTGCTCGTCATCATTGAAGTTTTCTTTCTCACCGTTGCGCAAATCTTCATCGCGCGAACCCTCTTGTATAAAGTATCAATAGCGATCGTGTCAAGATCTTTCTGAGAAAAACAATCAGCGAACACGTGTTCGCGATGGCTTTGATAACTCTGTCGATAGGATAGTTGCCTCGACTCTGAGTTCACGAATTGCAAACAACGCGACTTGATTATGTGCGCACCGCCGGGGAGGAAGGTCCCCTACAAGGGCGTTGCTCCCAATTTGGGATCGTGCCATAATGAGTTGGAGGATGAGAATAATTTCCCGCAAGACACTGCGGTTGTTTTGGGAAAAGCCTGAATATGCCGATGCGGAGCAACCACTTAAAGCCTGGTTTAGAGAAGCATCCAACGCGTGGGCTAGTCCCGCGGCGATTAAGGCCGCATTCGGCAATGCCAGCATCGTGGGCAATAACCGCGTGGTGTTCAATATCGGCGGGAACAAGTATCGACTCGTTGTCAGGGTGAATTATCCGTACCGCGTGATGTATGTTCGTTTTGTTGGGACCCACGCGCAATATAACCGAATTAACGTGGAAGAGATTTGAATATGAAAATTAGACCAATCAAGAACAATCGAGACTACCGGGAAGCGCTTAAGGAAATCGACCGGCTGATGGACGCCCGGCCAAACACGCCGGAAGGCGATCGTCTCGATGTGTGGGTGACCTTGGTAGAGGCATGGGAGGAAAAACAGTGGCCCATCGATTCGCCTGATCCGGTCGAGGCTATTCTGTTTGCCATGGAACATCGCGGTCTTTCTCGGCGCGACCTTGAGCCACTTATCGGGAGCAGGGCACGAGTGGCAGAAGTACTCAATCACAAGAGGTCGCTTACCCTGCCAATGATTCGTCGTCTACACGAAGGGTTAGGTATTCCTGCCGAAGTGCTAATCGGCGAGAGCGTAGCCGCATGACGTAAGAACTTATGGAGTTTTGTATGTTTCGACGCGAGTATGTACCGGTTTTGTGCCACCAATTGCGACGGCGAAAGTTGGCGCTAAGATGGCGCGCGCTGATGAAGAAAAACTCCCCAGATTACTTCAAAAGCGCTGACGGAATTTCTGCAAAACGAGAACCAATTTCAGAGATGATCTGGTCCGTTCCGGTCATTCTCTAAAAAGACCGCTGTCCAGCACATTTTGCGAAAACTAGCGGTGGTGATCCTCAGTGTGCGAGAGGCACACAAAAACGATTCAGGATCAACTTGGCGCTAAGATGGCGCGCTACTGGAAAAGACTGGACTCTTACCTAGATCACTCTGACGGCTGCAAGGCCCATTTATATTGGGAAATCGGTGGAGGCAGGGTCAGGTTCAGGGCCACTTTGAGGTCTTGAAAACCGCCGACCGAAAGGGTCTTGCAGGTTCGAGTCCTGTCCCCTTCGCCACTTCTTTCAACGACCGAGATCAGGGGTTTCAAAAGAGAGGTTATGGGGAATATCTTCTGATGGACGCGCAAGCCAAGGTTGATCACATCGCGCAAAAGACCGGAGGTTCTAGATGCCAGGAATGAGGAATTGGTAAGGTGGTACGAAGAGCATGACTTTGCGCGTAAGGAAGGAAGTCTTCGGATGTTTAAGAGTATCGATCTAATCCGCAAACTAAAGTTGAATGAGTAATTCAGGCTTGACTTGCAAAAAGCTCCTGCTGTGTGCTCCAGATCGCGCTAGTCTCTCTGCCATCTTGCCCTAATCCAAGGTTCAAAGGCCATTCATCATTAGGGTGTCATCACCTTCATCTTTAGGAGAATCTAATGGTTCGCACTATCCGGTCAAAAAGCAACCACTCTGCTGATAAACAGGTAGGCTTACGCGCTTCACTTTTATCGCTGCCGCTGCGGCGACAAATATCAGCGGTGATACTTTTGCTATCGGTGATCTTCGAGCCCATGCGCGGCATTGCTCAATCGAAAGAGCCGGAGAAACGAGGGATTGGTATCTCTACCGCATCCAGGCAAACATCCGTCCCTCCAACACCTGCCACTCCAGGCGATAAACCGGAGTTGATTCTTCAAACTGGACACACAAGATCCGCGAACGCCGTAGCCTTCAGCCCC